>FLYJ01000037.1_pt1 | contig 68561 bp, 74 predicted proteins | sample 1122561 | NCBI WGS metagenome assembly FLYJ01 (sample SAMEA4346788, study PRJEB14843) | hot springs metagenome | biome: Terrestrial Biome; feature: Habitat; material: Sediment | place: India | collected 2012-06-12 | depth 1760 m
GGTAGGAGGGTGCAATGTGTGGGTGTAACGGGGCAGCCTGTCTTGGTTGCTGTGAGCGGGTATCCTGTGACGGGGGCTTCACTGCCGTTGACACGAGAAATCGATTCGTGAGGTCGAGAATGATCGAGAACAGGACTAAGCCACTGAATCGGGGATTGCTACTTCAAGAACTGGAATTCGTGATCGCCAAACTAGCGGAAGCTGGGGTTGGCGAGGTTGAGCTTAGCTTTGGGTGGGATTGCAATCTTGACATCGACGACATGTGGCAAGAGCAGTCCGTAAGGGTGGATGCGCTTCTTGAGAGCGTCATCCAAGCAGAACAGTCCGGAATTGTTGAAGTCGGCCGGGGCGACATCTTCGTCAAATCTCACGACTTTGAACTTACGTTGTGCCATGAGGCGGACGCCCATGTTGGAGGCACAGGCGACCTAGTGCGTGAGACTATTGTCCGATGGCAGCAGCTGGGCTACGAACCCTATGAGGTCGCTGCGGGCTGATCCAATATACGGTGGGTTAAGGGCGAATGCCCCTCAGTTGAGCTGAGGGTAACTATACTTTGTTGCGGCAGATCAGGGGACATATGAGGTGCTGGCCGCCGATAGTAAGTTTTTGGTGGACTGGCAGATAAGTGCCTTGGTGGACCAAGCAGCGCAACGGTTTGGTCCGCTAGCGTCGGGGCGGAAGTATTGTCTCAAAATCCCGGGAGTGCTCGGCGGTGAGTACGGTGGCGATAACCTCGGAACAATCTCGATGGAGGAGCTCATACGCTTCTCTGGCGACATAGCTCAGCAGATTGCCAGTCTCCCGGACGGTACGCCGATCAAGCTTTCGATTGTTGACTGATACCCGCTATGACCTTCGCCTTTGAATGCGCCACGTGCGGAAACACGCACGAAGGCATGCCCAGCTTTGTCGCGGCTGCTCCGGTGAGCTACTACGAAATTCCAGCAGTGGAAAGAGAAGCGCGTTGCGACATGGGGAGCGACGACTGCGTGATCGATGGAGAGTATTTCTTCGTCCGCGGCTGCATCGAGATCCCGGTCCACGGTCAAGCCGAGCCGTTCTCGTGGGGAGTTTGGGTGTCGCTCAGCCGAACCAGCTTCATTGAGTGGCTGAAGTATTTTGAGGAGCCGTCTCGCTCTCATGTTGGGCCGTTCTTTGGCTGGCTCAATGCATCTTTGAAGCCGTATGCCGACACCATAAATCTGAAGACTCGGGTTCACTTGCGTGACAATGGTATTCGGCCTTACATCGAGCTAGAGCCGACGGACCATCCCTTGGCCGTCGAGCAAAGAAACGGCATTTCCGTTGAAGGGGTGGCAGAGATCTATGCCCTTATGGTTCACGGTGTGCTGCCAGGAACAAGCAAACAATGAGCATCGCCGCGCCTCACGCTCTTGCGTTCTACAGTGAAGTTGCGAAATCGGGCTTGGTGTGGTCCGTCCGGGATAGCAAAGGCTTCCCGGCCCCATTAAACCCCGACGGACATCGAGCCATGCCTTTCTGGTCCAGTGAATCGAGAGCGCTGGCGATAGTGCGAGACGTTCCAGCGTATGCGGACTTCCTGCCCGTTGCTATCTCATGGGCGGAGTTCTGCGAACGTTGGGTGCCGGGCTTGATCCGAGACGGGCTGCTAGCCGGCGTCAATTGGTCTGCGCCCAATGCGATGGGCTTTGACGTCGCTCCCGGGGATCTGCAGTCCAATGTAGAAGCTTTGCGTACGTGGAGCATCTGACGGGTGCCCGGTGCCTGAACAATTTGAGAGGACTATGAATCCGCAGCTCATAACCGTCACGTTCGACGACGTCTCGCAGATCTTGTACCGCCCAGCTTCGCGATACGTCCCCGAAACGACTTCGTTCAACTTCACTGCAAACGGTAAGCATGAATATGCCGTGACCATTTGGGGCAAGGTCGACATCCACAAGGGCATGACCGTCACGGCTCTGCTCAGGGAGCCAGGGAACTGGCAAACGCTAATGGGCTGGGTAGATCATGACAAAGGGGCGATCGCGGGTGTTCGCTCTCCGTTGTTGAGCGTTTGGTATGCGGCTCTTTGTATCTTGCTGATCGCGCTTAACCCGATATATCTGATGCCTCTATTCGGCGTTGGGAAGTGGGACTTTGATGTCGGGCCGTCGATACTATTCTTCGGAGCACTGCTATTAGCGATATTCAATCTTGCACGTGCGTGGAAAGCATGGAAAGCGCTGAGTATGCTGCGCGGGTTCAAGTGTGCGGACGCAGGTGTAAGCTGACCAACTTACTGGTCGATGTACCCATAAGCGTCTGCTTTCGGCCAAGAGCGGTCATCGCAAATGACTCGCACCGCCACCACCCCGGCCCGCGATGCGACCCCACAGCGCCGACGCGTGGTCGCTGGCAACTGCTACGGATCAACCCCTCTGGACACTCAACGTGAGCGCATCTAACTACGACGATCGACTGGCTGAGCTGTACGAGGCGTCGGTCGGTCGGCTGCGAAAAGTTGAGATAGTTGATGCGTCGGCATTTCAGGCGCTGTACGACTACGTGGCGTTGAAGGCCGACTCCATGAGAAGCGAGCATGTCGTCTCGAAGCAAGTCTTGCGTTGCATCCTTGACGCCCGGCAGGCTGTTCTTGAAAGCACCGAGCATGTTGTGGTGGTGGGGGAGCGCAGCGATGGCCGACACCTTGCTTAACCTGCTGGGCGTGATCGCGCGTGGCGAGGCCCCGGGTGATCGCCGCCCGGGGGTGCCGAGGATCGTCTGACTGCACCTGTTATCGGTCGAGATTGCTCATTCAGCGAGGGCGCTTCATGACATCGCGCATTACATCTTCCGCCGTGCCGTCGGCAGCGTCTGATTTTCTTCGGACGTTTATCGGCGCAAGGATTTCACAGCTAGTTCGCTATAGCTGGTGGCCAGCGATGGAGGTCGCCCTCAACTGCAACGTTGAAGACGAACAAGCTTTTTCTCTGACGGCCGGACCGGTGGCGATCCACTTTGAAGACGGTCGAATCCTTGGGATGGCCAGTGATCCGTCTCTCAACTCGGTCATCGTCTGGGACGAACGGCGCCCGGCAGCCGACAGGCTGGGGCCTCCTTTAGATGAGGACAGCGAGCTGTTTCCGATCTTGGCATCGGATGAGCGCTTTTCGACAAAAGAGTGGTCGCGGCTCGCAGGATTGACATTGAGCGCGCTATCAGTCCTGAAGAGGAAAACGATGACCGCCAAGCAGAGCACACGCCCAAGTGAGGTTGGCCTGCGGCTAACGTTGGATGGAGGGCTTAGCCTCATTGCGTCGCATGGGTTGCTCGACGATTCCGATGACTTTCTTGTGCTGCTAGGCTCGGATTTTGTTGCCGCTGAGTTCGACGAAGTTGCACTTGGCTAGACGCCGCAATACCTAAATGACAGTCAAGTCACCGCATATTGAGCGCGCTGTGCGCATCGCAGTTGGTGCGGGAAACGCAGTGCGAGAGATTACGAAGGGGTGGACAAAGGTTCACCAAGTCGTGCATATGCGCGATGTCTTGGTGCCGGCGCTGCGCGATGACATACAGCGCGAGGTGCCCTCGTTGCGCTACTGGTCAACAGAAGGAACTCCGCACAATGCTCCCGAGGAGGGTTTCTTGTGCGACGAATACGGAGTGGGGCTGGTGTTTCCCACGAAGTGGACGCCGGCTCCCGGCCATGAAACCTACACAATGACCGAACCCCGACGCGAGCACCCGAGCAGGAAGCTTCTTCCGCTCGAGAAGCCATATGCAACGGTGAGCCATGACGGGTCGACTGTAAGGGAGTCTGTTGTGGCTGGCCTTACGTCGGGCATCGATTACTGGGTCGATCTTGCCGTTGGATGGATGGAGTGCGGCCTGCCGGTGGACGCCCAGCTCGCAGAACTGCTACTTGAGATCGCTAGACTGCACCATATGCCGCAACCGTTGCGGCACCGCGCGTTTGCGTTGGCAAAACGATGGCAAAAGGGTCAGCGACCGGACTCAGGAGCCGTCAGGACATGAGTCCACATGCTCTTTTCGGAGAGAAAAAAGGGCGACCAACCGGCCGCCCGTCCTACCCATGCGCCATCAGCTCCAAGGCCGCCCGAGCCAGAAGCCCGCTGCGTGTTTCATGTCGTTTCTCGGCAAATCGATCGAGCTTTCTGAGCACGAAGCGGGGGAGTGACACGTTGATGCGCTCCGGGGTGCGGTCAAGCTCCTCGTCGTCGATTTCAACGAATGCCCAGATGGCGCCCGCGTACTCGTCTTGCTTGGTCAGGTCTTCAATGGTCGAGCAGGTTACGTCTACGTCTTCGCCGAGCTCTGCCAATGTCTGCAGATGACCCGCGATGGCCTCCCGCGTGTTGCGGATGGCTTCATCGACGGTATCGCCCCACGAGTGCACGCCGGGAATATCCGGCACCGTGACGCCATAGACGCTCCCCTCGTCTTTGTGAATCGCGATGGGGAATTGCATGACTTTTCTTCCTAGGTTGTTACGCGACCGGTTTTGCACCTCTGCGAAAAACCGCCGGCCTCACTTCAGGCCGGCGGCTTTCTGGATGCTTCGAACTGTTCCGATTGGCAGATCCTTCTTCGGGTGTGGCACCGTCACAAGGCCCCGCTTTTCCGGATGTTTGTAGTGATGATGGCTGCCAGTGGTGCGCACCAACTGCCAGCCGTCATCGAGGAGCATCCGGATTAACTGCCCAGACTGCATGGGGGTCTCCGGTTGTTCTGTGTGTAATTCTACACACGGATGTGGCGGAGGCAAGAGAAAATGTGTAGTTATGTGTGTCGGGGCTGTTTGGGGCACGAGGCGCGGTGGCGGTACGCGGGCGAGCGGCGCGAATGACCCTCAGTTGGACTTAGGGTCATCGTTACCATGCACCCATTGAGTGAGAATCATCGCTTTGCGACGTCTGGCCGACCCCAATGGATCTCGAGTACCAATGCAATTGCTGTGACTACTTCACCGTGGGCGCGAGAGGGGAATGGGAAATCTGTCCTGTGGGCTTTTGGGAAGATGACGGCTTCGGATTGGACGACCTCGACTCGTGGTCGGGTGCAAACCACGGCCTCACCCTGCGGCAAGCGCGGGCCAATTTTGCGCGCATAGGGGCATGCTGTGAGGCGATGCGGTCCAAGGTTCTGCCGGTTGAGGAGCGGGGCCGCTATCGGTATGTGCCTCGTCAGGTTTGATGTAGGCTGCCTTCCAGCAAAGCAGTTGTCACACGGCGTCCGAACCGACATAGGTTGTCAGCACAATTACCATGGCGCATTTGTCCCGTTCTAGAGCAACCTTACGCATCGCCGGGGACGACCTTGACCCGGAAGAGATCAGCCGCCAGCTTGGCGGCAAGCCCACAACTGCGCAGCGCAAAGGCGAGGCAATCGTCGGTCACAACACCGGCCAGGCACGTATTGCCCAGTTTGGTATGTGGAGGCTCCAGGCAGCGCCACGGGAGCCCAAAGACGTTGACAGCCAGATCTCGGAAATTCTCGGGCAGCTCTCCGATGACCTGGAGGTCTGGCGGACTATTGGCCAGCGCTACAAGGTCGACCTGTTCTGTGGCCTATTCATGAAGACCGGTAACGAGGGCTTGTTGCTGTCACCTGGCTCTTTGCTTGCCCTAGCGGTGCGGGAGATCGAAATTGGATTTGACATCTACGGGCCAGACGACGAGGTGCCGCGTAGCGACGCCGATATATAGTGCGCAACTTGCCGACGTGGTGGCTTTGTTCAGTGCGCTGGACGGCTGCTATCGGGCAGTAGCGGCCGTTGATAAGGACCAACCCAGAGTCAATGTCACTGCCGGGTGCGTTCCAGTGCAGTGTGGCGACTCGGAGATCCGGTCCATATACGACCATGGATTCAGCGAGTCCGTTTATCACCTGTTATCAGTCAGGGATGATATGTTCTCAATTTTTAAAAATACCGTACCGCTTCTTATCATCAAAGTTAACGGGGAGACGCTTTGTGCTGTGGTCGAATCGGACATTCCTTGTGAAAAGACCCCAGCAATGCAGATTGGCCCAAATGGAATCATAGAGTTTATTGATGAAAAAGGAGTAACGCACAAACACGAGCTTGGAGAAGCCCGGGGCTGGTATCACTTTTCAATTAGAGTTCATCAAAATCGGGCTTGCCAAGTAGATTGCGTTATAACGGACTCCAAAGACTTTGATTCGGATGCCCTTACCCAGGGAAGAGCATCCGGCATCCGTTTTCAGCCATTCTTTATCTCCGGCGCGATGACCAGAAATGAGGAGTTGCACGGTAAGGGGCTATTCGCACGCGGCCTGCACTTCAATGGTACGATTACCCCCGGTAATGTGGTTCTCTCCTGCGAATGCGATCGATGCAAGAAATCTTTCCAGGTTCGCTCATATCACGCAGGTTTTAGTAATGCGGGATACTTCTATTCGGGTTCCGGGAAATTCACCATTACTGTTAATGATCGTATAGCGGGGTGCCCAGCAGCGCTATCAGAGCCCAACCTGAGCGAACTTGCAGCCCTTGAAGCCGCTCTTCCCTTAGCCCCGGACGGTACAAAATACCGCTATGCAAACCCGTTTCGCTGCCCCCACTGCACTGCACCGTATATTGATTTCGAAGCTAATCCGGGGTCTCGACCAGGTGAGTATTACGGAAATTACTTTGTCGGCGCGGAGTTACTTCGCTATGAGCCTGCGAGGGAATAGCAAGGATGAAGGTCCGCCACCAAACGAGCGGAAGGTTGCCTTCGGCTCGGAAGCTGCCGCTCGCAGCTAAGCAAAATCACTGACCGCAACCGGCCAGAAGCGGTCGTTCCCAATGCGGCGATTGATCGTGACGGTTACGCGTGCTTCACTGTGAGCGGCTTGAACGCAAAATCGACGTCGCCACTCTTGATGACCCCGCCCGACCGGCCGGGCGCCTTTTGGTTGGCCCAGTACAGGTTGGTGTGCCGTATCACAGCATCCGGTGGCGGTGCGCCCCTGCTAGTCAGATCCTCTGTCGTATGCGCATCGCTGACCAACGTCGCGTCATAGCCGCGCACCAAGGCACCATGCAGCGTAGACCGTATGCACATGTCCGTCTGGGCACCGGTCACGATCAGTTTGCCAACGCCTAGGCTCGATAGCACCTGCTCCAGGTTGGTGTCCTCGAAGGCATCGCGATAGCATTTTTCGACAATGATTTCTTCGGGCGCCGGTGTCAGTTCGGCAACGATCTGCCACGCTTCGCTTCCAGCCTTTAGCGATTCATCCGAGTGGCGAACCCAGACGACCGGCACGCGGGCACTACGCGCCCGCATGATGAGCTTGTCGACGGTGGCGAGTATTTCATCGCGTTGATACGCGCCAGCTACGACGTCGTTCTGGAGGTCGATCACCAGAAGCGCTGTGTTGGGACGGTCGGCCAACGTAGTCATGGGCAAATTTCTCTCAAGGAAAACGGCATGTTATGCGTTCTTGGCTATGTCGAAGACACGATCGACTCGGACGGTTTCAAGTGGGATATGCCGCCGCGCATTCATCAGTCCGTCTGCCACGGGTCAGCGAGGCCGATAGAGCGCAGCGTGCTCGAGCTCATAGCTCGGCAGAGGGCCCTTGCGAATCGAGGCTGACACCAGTTGATCGTGCGGTTTGACGTATACAAAAGCGCGGGTGAAATCGTTGGCGCCTTCGCCTTGAGTTGGCGTCACGTCTATCTGCCTGCGTCGATAGCCATCTGCCGCGCTGATCCTCTCCAGCCTGTCCATGTCAGCCAGTGCTTGGCCGTCGACGATGAATAGCTGACCCGTAATGTGTTGACCTTGGCCGGGAGTGTCGATCATCCACGGAGAGTGGCGATCTCCAACCAAGTACAAGGGGTACCTTTGCACCGTTCGATACTCTCCCGGAATGCGCTGGCCCCGATTTGTCGCGAAGTTGGGGAATCCCTCCTTCAAAGTCCCAAATACGAAAACGATGGACTTATCGGACTCGCTCATCTCTCACTCCCTCCGCATTTCGAGCAACGTTTATCTGTGAACGATTGTAGCCGCCGGGTTTCGCGCGGGGTGCGCCCGGAGCCTCCCCGGGCCCGGCTTCAGGTCAAAACAAACGTCAAGTCGCAAGCCGGTGTGCGTAATACGGCCGCAGCTTGTCCTCAAGAATCGCGTCTGCCGCATCGAGGTCGCGCGGCTCAGGGTTCAACCACGCATCAATGTTCTCGGGCTTGATCGGCACCGGACAGCGGTCGTGCCCAGCCTCCGCAATCTCAGGCGGCGGATCGTCGGTGATGATGGCGAACGACAGCAGATCCTTCTCGCCGGGCTTGGTCGCGCGCCAGTGTGACCACACGCAGGCGACGAGCAGCGTCTGCGGCGGGTCGGGGCGGAATTCGACGATGGCGTTCGTGCCGTCTGGCTGGGCAACGTATTCATAGAACGCGTCGACCAGGATCAGGCCGTGCGTGTGGCCGTATTGGCCTTTCCAGAAGCCGCGCAGGTTGTCGCGGCGGGCGTTGTAGGTGCCGGGGTACTGTTCGTCGTAGAACGCCGGTTTGCCGGCGGGACGGCACTGGTAGCGCATCGGCTTGACGACGCGCCGGCCGTTCTCCATGACCATCACGGGCGCGTACCAGCCGGGGTAGATGCGCGAGTCGCGCGGCTTGAGCTCTGTGCTCTTGAGTTCTTCGAGCTTGCCCTTGGCCGCCGCGATCTTGTTGGTGGCGATGCGGACGTCTTCGGCGGCCTTCTTGGTGGCCTTGGCGGCGAGGGATTGCTGAGCCTTCTCCAGCCGTTCGGTTTGCTTGGCCAGCTCCTGCAGCAGCGCGATCTCGTCTGCGGCCATGCGCGCGCGGATGACCTCGGCAATTTTCTTTTCCTCGTCGGTCTCGGGCGATTCGAGGAAATGCGCAGTCATCGCCCTCGGCACGCGCATCTTCGGGTTGGCGAAGTATTCGACCACCATGCGCGTGAAGTCCTCGAGCGACATGATGGCGCCGTACTCTTTCACGAAGCGGCGGTAGTCGGCCTCAATTTGTGCGGAGTAGCACATGGGTGCGCGCCCGGGGGATTGCGTGTCTCATGGTACCCCGTTGGCGGCTTAATCGTGTCGTTTGAAGGTGCCTTTCCCGTTCACCTTGTCGACCATTTCGGGTAGCCAGCGCTCTTTCTCAAGCGCTCGGCGCAGGCCGAACAGGGCCTCGCCTCGTGGGTTGTCGGGGTAGACGAAGTAGTGTTCCGACTCCACCCGCCAGGCGTTGTAGGCGACGACGTGGAGAGCGCGGATCTCCCACAGAAGCCGGGTGATGATCTTGTTATCGCGGTGTTCCTCGGCCAACTGGTGCAGCTCGCCAAGCGTGAGCGCGGGGAAGCGCTCGCGGACAGGATTCGACATGGGCGCCCCGTCACCATTTGCTGCGGCGGCGTTGCGCGCGCTCTATGTGGGGCGCCACGTCTTCAGCGGCCGCTCCGGCCCGTGCTGCTTCTTTCTCCGCCAGCTCTTCCTGGAACCATGTTTCGGCGGCGAGCTCGCGGCGAAGCGCGGCGACTGCGATGCCAAATTCCGTTGTGCCGCCCGAGGGCCCGGCCGCCTCCGCCACCTGGTGCACGCGGCGGACGAGGTTGCGCAGCGCGCAGACTTCCATGAGCAATCGGCGGACGACGGGATCGTCGCCGTAGCGGTCACCGATGATGGCGAGCTGCGCACGGGTGAGCGCGGGATATTCGATGCGGAGGGGGTAGGGCATGGCACGAGTACTGTATGTTTATACAGTATCGTAGGCCGGATGCTGCGCGTCAACGTAGACAATGCAGACGTGCGGTAAGAGCCTCTCCGTGGGGTGCGAGTATGCGCGGCAACCCCTCGGACGGAGCTTCGACGACGCCATCGAGCACTCGAGGGTTTTGCTTCCAGTAGGACGCCTTGTTGGCCCGAAGGACGTCTATAGCGTGGAGGGCTTAGGGTAGCCGTTCAACCGTCAGGCGCTAGTGCGAATGGGTGCCACAACCTCGAGCCATGGCCACGCGTCGAAGCGGTCTCCGACGTGCCGGAGATGAGCGTAGCGTTTTAGGCTTGCCCAACTCCGGTGCCCGGTCACCGCCGCAACGTGCGGGATGCTCCAGCCCATCTCGAAAAGCCGGCTCGCTCCCTCGTGCCGGAGATCATGGAAATGCAGGTCTTCGATCCCAAGCACTTTGCCGGCGCGGGTGAATGCAGCGGAGATGGAGTCTGTTGAGTAGGGAAAGATCCGGTCTGCTGTCCGGGGCTGGGCGAGGATGATGCGCAGGGCTTCGGGCGGAAGATCGCACCAGTTGTCGTTCCCGATTTTTTCTCCGGGATGCTTCATGTCTCGCACCAATATGCGGCTGCCGGCCTCATCGAGGTCTTTCCATTGAATCCGGACGATTTCGTCCTGCCGGCGCGTCGAGAAGATGGCAAACGCGATGATCGCCTGCATGGGGTTCGAAGCTGGGCGCCGACGGCGAATCTCGCCGAAGTGCTCCATATATTGAGCCAGCTCTTCAAGAGTGGGGCGCCGCTCTCGCTTCGCTGATTTGCCAGTGACGCCAAGGCGCTTCAGCACGATCCGCGCGTCCGCGAGCTGCTGCGCGTCCAGAGGATAGTTCCAGGCGGGCCGAGCTACTGCAACGACGGCGCTCAGGTGAGACATGTAGTTCTCGACGGTCTGCGGCAGCACGCCCAAGCTTTGGCCGAAGGCCACATAGTCTGGGCTACCGATCTGGCTGCACCGTTTGCCGCCTAGTGACGATGCCTTGATGGCCTCAAGAACCTGCTCCTTGGTCCGGCCGATCTCGCGTTTGGATTCGAGCATGTACCGGGAGATGACCTCGGAAAGGAGCGGGTCTTCTGCCTTGGCGCTTTCCAGGGCTCCGGGCTGGTTGAGCTCCTTCTCCCGCTTGGCAAGCCAGGCGCGGGCGGCCGGCGCCCGGTCGAACGTCTTTGCCTCTGTATACACGACCGATCCGCCTTGCTTGCGGCGAATCTGGGCCGTGTACCCTATACTCCCGTCCCTGCGTTTTCGCTCGGTGATAGTGCCCATCTTGCCTCGGTGCTACACGTCAAAATTCGGTGCAACACCGTAGCACTGGCCCCGAAAAAAGAGCGGAAATGAGCACAAATTTCACAAAATCGACCGAGCAGAAATAGGGTGTAAGCGATTGACTTCAAAGAACTTTCCAATGAAATCAACGCCTAGGCGGTTGAGTGTGGCGCCGATGATGGATTGGACCGATCGCCATTGCCGCTATTTCCACCGCCAGATCTCAAAGCACACCTGGCTCTATACGGAAATGGTGACCACCGGCGCGCTGCTCCACGGTGATGTGCCGCGCCACCTCGATTTCGACGAGGCGGAGCACCCCGTGGCGCTGCAGCTCGGCGGCAGCGAGCCAGACGACCTCGCTCAGGCCGCCCGCCTCGGCCAGCAGTGGGGCTACAAGGAGATCAACCTCAACTGCGGATGCCCGTCCGAGCGGGTGCAGCGCGGCGCGTTCGGTGCGTGCCTGATGGCCGAGCCCAAGCTCGTTGCCGAGGGCGTGAAGGCGATGCGCGATGCGGTGTCGATACCGGTCACGGTCAAGCACCGCATCGGCATCGATGCGATCGAGACGTACGACTTCGTGCGCGACTTCGTCGGCACGGTCGCCGAAGCCGGCTGCGAGACCTTCATCGTCCACGCGCGCAATGCCATCCTCAAGGGACTGAGCCCGAAGGAGAACCGCGAGATCCCGCCGCTGCGCTACGAGGTCGTCTACCAGCTCAAGCGCGACTTCCCGCACCTGGAAATCCTGCTCAACGGCGGCGTGCAGACGCTGGAGCAGATCGACGCGCATCTCGCGCAGGTCGACGGCGTGATGATCGGCCGCGAGGCGTATCACCATCCGTACCTCATGGCCGCGTTCGATGCGCGCTACTACGGTGCCGATACCGAAGCGCTCACGCGCGCCGATGTCGAAGACGCCATGATTGCCTACGTCGGCCGCTGGGTGCAGCGGGGTGGCTATGCCGGCGCAGCGGTGCGGCACATGCTCGGCCTGTACCGCGGTGTGGCCGGTGCGCGCGGCTGGCGGCGCGTGCTGTCGGATGCCAAGGCGCTCGGCCGCGTGAAGACGCTGGCCGATGCCCATGCGCTGTTCGATGAGGCGCGCAGCCATCTGCGGCGCGGGGCGGAGTCCGGCGAAGAGGCGGTTGCCGCATAAATTGCGCCACCCCCTAGTCACGCCTGGAGAATGTTTGTATAATCGCGTTTTTCGCCGGTCAGTCAGTTCTGGCGGATTAGACGACGGTGGCTGTAGCTCAGTTGGTAGAGTCCCAGATTGTGATTCTGGTCGTCGTGGGTTCGAGTCCCATCAGCCACCCCACCGAATTTCCTGAAGAAACAGCGCCTTATACAAGGCGCTGTTTTTCTTTATGGGCCGCGAACCCGTGAAATATTTCCGCCATGGGAATAGAGCATCGGCGAGCCTCCTGATTGTCCCCTTCCTGTTGTGGTCGCCGAAGCGATTCCGGAATAGCCGGTGCGACAGGGTCATCTCGCAGTTCCGGCGCGAGCGCCAGCCAGCCGTTGTCGATACCGTCGTGAAAGTGCGAGCGTGGAGGCCCGAAAGGGCTGGTGCTTGTGTCCAGCCGCGAGCGAGGGCGACCGGAAAGCGGATAGGTCCCGAGCCACTGTAGAGCGGCCTCCGGCCACGACGCGCGACGTCTGGCACATGCTACGCCCGCGTCGGTGTTTGACTCAGCCAACCGGCGGTTTGCACGACGAGATTGAACTCGCCATAAGGATGCGAGTGGTAGTCACCCCGGAACGCGCCTTCCGGGTTGCCCTGCGTGTTGCCGGTGCTGTTCATCAGCACGGCGGTCACGCTGAAGAAGAGGGTTTCCTCACCGGGCGAAACGAGCCTTGCGCGGCGATATTTCGGGCCGGCTATTTCAACGTTGGCCGCCCAGCCTTCTTCCACGCCCAGCTTGATGGGGCGCGCAAGGTTCTTGTACAACGGGCTGTCGACGCCGTGGTCGCGGCCGTGGCATTTCTTTTGTCAGAGGATGCCGGCTTTATCGCTCGCCAGACGTTGTTCGTTGACGGTGGCGCGTCGGTGGGCAAGGCGGCATTCTGATCGATCGACTGCGGGCCACTTCAAGGCTTGGGGCGGCCACGCGTCGTACGGCAACTGGTGTGAAAGTTTCGACGCCACAGTCGGTTGAACTCTGCCGGTGATGCACCGAAAAAAAGCCCGCGTTTGCGTGCCGCGTGCCTCTAGACGTCGGCGACCACCGTGCCCTGGTGGTAGACCGCCTTCCATCCATCCTGCGTACGCCGCCACAGCGTCGCCCGCCGTGTGGTGCGGTTCGACTGCACCAGCGTGTACGTCAGCAAGTAGTTGTCCGGCGCAATCTCCTGGCAGCGGAAATCGCGCGTCTGCCAGAAGTCCTCACCGATGTGCCCGTGCCGGGCATCGAGCACGCCTAGCACATAGCTGCGGCTGTAGCGTTGCCCAGAGGCACCGACCTCCCAGAAGTCTTCGGTCGTCATGCGCTCGAAATCTTCGCGACGCGTACCGAACTCCGGGCGGTGGAAGATGGGCTCGCGCCGCCGCAGGTCTTCGAGCACGTGGCGCAGCTCGGGGGCGGTATCCAGAGACGGTTCCATGCAGGCCTCCTGGGAAAGCGTCAAGCATAACGATAACGCGCGCGGGCCCCGGCCGGTGTTTTTCGCGCTGCACAATGCATGCCGTGCGCTTCGCCCCTATGATGGCGCCTTCGCCTTTTCCAGAAACCGTTTCGATGCAACGTCCTGCCCGTATTGGCCTGTCTGCCCTGACCATCGCGCTGTCCCTCACGTTCGGCGCCGGGGCCTTGGCCGCCACGCTTCAGAAGCCGCAACTCGATGCGTTGCTCGCCGCCCAGCAATCCAAGGCGTCGGCCGACCTGAACAGCTTCCTCGCCGCGGCCGCCAAGGCTGATCCGCAAGTGGCGGGCAGCGTGGCCGCGTACCAGAAGAAGGCGCCGCTCTCTGGCGACGACCTCGTCAACATCGGCCGGCTTCTCGGCCTTTACAACCGCCTGCACAACCAGCAGGCGGTGATCGGCACGATCGAGAAGATGGTCGCCCTGCCGACGGTGCGCGACGACAAGATCCCGCAGCACGAGAACCCTGCCATCGTCGCATTCGGCAAGCTGGTCGAAGGCATGGCGCAGGACTTCGGCCTGAAGTATCGCAACGTCGACAACCGCGTGTTCGAGGTGACGCTGCCCGGCACGGGCTCCGACGAATTCGGCATCCTCACGCACGCCGACGTCGTGCCCGCCAAGGCGGAGGAGTGGGTGCTCGGCGACGGCACCAAGCTTGACCCGTTCAAGGTCACGCGTGTCGGCAACCTGCTGTACGGCCGCGGCACGATTGACGACAAGGGTTCGATTGCCGCCGCGCTCTATGCCATGAAGACCGTCAAGGACAGCGGCGTACCGCTGGCCCGCACCATTCGCCTGATGATCGAAACCACCGAGGAAACCGGCGGCGACGGCATGAAGTACTACCGTGAGCGCACGCAACTGCCCGCGTACAACATCGTCCTCGACAGCAAGTACCCGGCCGTGGTGGCTGAAAAGGGCTCGGGCGCGTTGAAGGTCGGGTTCCCCGCGCAGGCCGGAGATGCCTCGCGCACGGCCATCGTTTCGATGTCGGGCGCAGCGTCGGCCAACTCCGTTCCGCAGACGGCCACCGCCACGCTCAAGGGCGGCGATCTCGGTGCGATCGTCGCGGCGCTAGAAGCCAAGCGCGACGCGTTCGTCAGCGGCCTGGCCGCCCAGGGCAAGTTCTCCATCGACATCACGCGCAATGCGGATGCCGTTGTGGTGAAGGTCACCGGAGCGTCGGCTCACGGCTCGCGTCCGGAAGAGGGCGTCAACCCGCTGCCGCGCCTGGCGTTGTTCCTCAATTCGGCCGATCTCGGCCTGGCCGACAACGCGTACGCCCACGCGGTGCGCTACATCATCGATCTCTACGGGACCGATTACCTCGGCAGCACCATGGGCGTGGCCTACAAGGACGACTTCATGGGCCCGCTCACCATCTCGCCCAACGTGATCGGCGACAAGAACGGCCGCGTTGAGGTCGTCGCCAACGTACGCATGCCGCGCGGCAAGACGCCCGATGCGCTACGCGGCGAGATTGCCGGCAAGATCAACGCCTGGGCCAGTGCCAACCACATCGCGCTTGAAATCACGCACGACCAGGGCAACTGGATGGCGCGCGACCCGAAGGGCGCATGGCTGGCGACGCTGCTCAACATCTATGGCGACACCACCGGCCTCGACGCCAAGCCCGTGCCGACGGCGGGCAGCACCACCGCCAAGCTGATGCCGAATGCCATCAACTTCGGTCCGGCCATGCCGGGCAAGAAGTACACCGCGCACAACGCCAACGAGTACAAGGAAGTGCCGGACCTGGACCTCGACATGCAGATGTTTACCGAGATGCTCGTGCGTATCGGCAACCTGCAGTCGATGCAGTAAGCACCGGCCGATCGCCATGAAGATCATCCGCGCCAAGTCATTCACCGCCGATCGCGCCTGGGGCGCGCTGGACATCGCCAACATGGGTGGCATCACCACGCGCCTGCATTGGACGGATCAGCCTTACCGCTGGCACGTGAACGACGGGGAGGAGGTCTTCGTGGTGCTCGACGGCACCGTCGACATGCATTACCGGGAGGCCGGCAAGGAGAAGGTCGCTACGCTGGCCGTCGGCGACATCTTCTTTGCCGGCGTCGGATGCGAGCACGTCGCACATCCGCGCGGCGCGGCGCGGATCCTCGTCGTGGAAACTGCCGGTAGCGTCTAGCCGCGGGCAAAAAAAAGCCCGCAGTCAGCGGGCTTCGAATTCAGCGATCTCAATTGCCCCTGAGGGCACTGGCAATACTACTGTCACCCACGCCAAACAAAATCCGGGTAAACGTCTGTTTTGCTGACGGAACATCCGCGAATGTGGCGCTGCGGCAACACGCGGCCTGAAAAAACAGCCCGCTCAAAGGGCGGGCCGAAAATCAGTTGAAGAAAGCCCTGTCCTCAGGGCACGGCCAGTGTATGAAATCAGTTGCGGCGGCAGCATTGGGGTATGCCCTGATCGGCTGCCAAGGCGGGATTCCATCGCTCAGTAACCTTCAGCGCCCGCTGCGCGCGAAGCTGCCGGAATGGCATCCAGCATGCGGCAGATGGCGGCCATGCTGCCTACCATCGTGCGGCGCTGTTCCCCTTGATAGATACGCACGCCCTGGGTTTGGCGAAAGGGCACCGGATGCACCGGGCGGCGGCGGGAGGACATCGATCCGAGTCGCATGGCAGACCTCGTGAGTTCGGGTGGAAAGCGGGCGGCAAAACTCCGCCTTGGCGAGCCAGGGGCTCACCTCCGGGGTTGAGAGGAACAACGGAGAATGTGGGCGCCGAAGTTCAGGTCGCGACGTGCGCCCGTCGGGTTACGGGGCGGCAGGCCGGATCAGACCGACCGCCAAGCCCTCCAGGTGGAATTCGTCACGATCCAGGTCGACGTGGATCGGTTCGAAATCCGGGTTCTCGGCAATCAGCTCGACATGGCGGCCTTTGCGCTGGAAGCGCTTGACCGTGACATCGTCGCCCAGCCGGGCAACGACGATCTTGCCGTTGGCGGCTTCCGTGGCGCGCTGTACCGCCAGCAGGTCGCCATCCAGGATGCCCGCGTCGCGCATGCTCATGCCGCGCACCTTGAGCAGGAAATCCGGCTGGGCGGAAAACAGCGACGGGTCAACCTGATATTGCCGGTCGATATGCTCGGCCGCCAGGATCGGGCTGCCGGCGGCCACGCGGCCGACCAGTGGAAGCGTAAGCTGCATCAGGCCCATCGACGGCAATGAAAACTGGTGCTGGCCGGCCTCGTCGCCCGCCGTGCGCAGGCGGATGCCGCGCGATGCGCCGGGCGTGAGTTCGATCACCCCCTTGCGCGCCAGCGCCCGCAGGTGTTCTTCTGCCGCGTTGGGCGACGAGAAGCCGAACTCCGCGGCGATCTCGGCGCGTGTAGGCGGAAAGCCGGTGCGCTGGATCGTCTGGCGGATCAAGTCGAAAATCTGCTGCTGGCGGGCGGTGAGGGTGGCCATCGGTGCACTGTATATCTGAACAGGTGCTGTGATTTTATACAGTGGCGTGGGAAGCGCAAGTGATTTCGTTGAAACATGTTGCGCGAGTGCGGAAGCGCGCCTGATCCAGGTCAAAACCTGTGCCGCCAGTTAGAAGCTTATGCGCAATCCATGCAGGCGCGGCGGCGGAGAATCGCATAAAATCAAGGCCTTGACCGATTTTTGCACCGCCGTAGAGCCTCATTGGCCGGCCCGAACGTCACCATGTCCGCTTTCAATCAAGAGACCGTTCTGAGCGTCCACCACTGGAACGACTCGCTGTTCAGCTTCAAGACCACGCGCGACCAGGCACTGCGCTTCCATAACGGACACTTCGTCATGCTCGGGCTGGAAGTCGAGGGCAAGCCGCTGATGCGGGCGTACAGCATCGCCAGCCCGAACTACGAAGAGCATCTCGAGTTCTTCAGCATCAAGGTGCCGAACGGCCCGCTGACTTCCCGCCTGCAACACCTGAAGGTGGGCGACAAGGTGCTCGTCAGCAAGAAGCCGGTCGGCACGCTCGTGCTGGACGATCTGCTGCCCGGCAAGCACCTGTACCTGTTCGGCACCGGCACGGGTCTGGCGCCGTTCATGAGCATCATCCAGGATCCGGAAACCTACGAGCGCTTCGAAAAGGTCGTGCTGCTGCACGGCGTGCGCCAGGTGAGCGAACTGGCCTATGCCGACTTCATCACCAGCGAACTGCCGAACAACGAGTTCTTTGGCGACCAGGTACGCGAAAAACTGATCTACTCCCCGACCGTCACGCGCGAGCCGTTCCGCAACATGGGCCGCCTGACCGATCTGGCCGACAGCGGCAAGCTCTCGGCGGACATCGGGCTGCCGCCGCTTGATCCTGCCGTGGACCGTGCCATGATCTGCGGCAGCCCCGCCATGCTCGAAGACACCTGCAAGCTCCTCGATGCGCGCGGCTTCAAGATTTCGCCGCGCATGGGCGAAGCAGGCGACTACGTGATCGAGCGCGCCTTCGTCGAAAAGTAAGCTGCGTGTTTCACGTGCAGACGCCGGCCTGAGTGCCGGCGTTTTCTTTTGGCCGCCCTCGCCGAGGGCAATCCCCCGTCAACAAGGGCGTGACGGACAGATACAATGCGCGGCTTGCCCACCACGCATGTCCGCAACGATGTCCCTGCCTACCATTGCCATCCTCGCCACCGGCGGCACAATCGCCGGTTCCGCTGACGACGCTGGCTCTGCCGCACGCTACCGCGCTGGCGCTGTCCCCATCGACCAACTGCTGGCCGCGAGCAAGCTCGGCCTAGAGCGCATTGCCAACATACGTGCCGAGCAGGTCGCCCAGATCGACAGCAAGGATGTGTCGTTCGACGTGTGGGAGAAGCTTGTCTCGCGCATCCGGCACTGGATCGACGTCGAACGGGTGGACGGCGTGGTCGTCACGCATGGCACCGATACGCTCGAAGAAACCGCGATGCTGCTGCACCTGACCCAGCAGACCGATACGCCCATCGTCATGACAGCCGCGATGCGGCCTTCGACTTCGCTCTCCGCTGACGGTCCGTTGAATCTGCTCAATGCGGTGCGGCTGGCGGCCAGTCCCGCCGCGCGTGGGCAAGGTGTGCTGGTGGCGCTCAACCAGCGCGTGCACGCCGCGCGGGATGTGCAGAAGGGGCACACGTACGCGGTGGAGGCCTTCGTTTCGCCCGACATGGGCCCACTGGGCTTCGTGCTCGATTCGCACGTGCAGTTTCAGCGGTCTGCGCGCCCGCTTGCCGCCACCGATGTCTTGCCGATGCCGCCTGCCGGCCAGTGGCCGTGGGTGGAGGTGGTTGCCAGCTACGCCCAACCCGATGCGCGCCTGGTCGATGGGCTGGTCGCCGCCGGCGTGAAGGGCATCGTGGTTGCTGCAACGGGCGCGGGTTCCATCCACGCGAACCTCGAAGCGGCGCTCAACCGGGCCAGCCAGCAGGGCGTGTTCGTTGTTCGGTCGACGCGCACCGGCGCAGGCGTGGTGCCAGCGCAGCCCGACGGAAAGGGCTGGGCGTCGAGCGGTTCGCTCAATCCGTACAAGGCACGTGTGCTGCTCGCGTTGCTTCTGGCCTCGGGCCGCATCGGGCAAGAAGCAGGCGCCCTGCAGCAAGTCATTGATCGATATTGAAAAAATCCGCCGAGTCTGCGTATAATGGCAGGCTATTCAACCTTGCCGCACCGGAGTGTGACGCCCGGGCGGCTTTATCCATAAGGAGCGTCAATGCGTCATTACGAAATCGTCTTCATCGTCCATCCGGACCAGAGCGAGCAAGTGCCCGCGATGATCGAGCGCTACAAGAACACGGTCACCGCGCAGGGCGGTCAAGTGCATCGCGTCGAGGATTGGGGCCGTCGTCAACTGGCCTACATGATCCAGAAACTCGCCAAGGCTCACTACGTGTGCATGAACATCGAATGCGGCAAGGAAACCCTGGCCGAGCTCGAGCACGCATTCAAGTTCAACGACGCCGTGCTGCGTCACCTCATCGTCCAGACCAAGAAGGCTGAGACGGCTCCGTCGCCGATGATGAAGGAAGTGCAGCGCGAAGAGGCCAAGAAGGCCGCCGCTCAAACTGAACAGGCCGCCTGATGTCGCGCGGTGCGGCGTGATCTAGATCGCGCACCGCGGCCATGGACGGAATCCAGGGGAATAGCGTCATCAACCGTCTGCAACTCGTCGCCACGCTGGTCGAGCGCGAGGTCATGCGGTACACCCCGGCCGGCGTTCCCATCGTCAATTGCCTGCTGAGCTATAGCGGGCCGGCGGTGGAGGCGCAGACAGTGCGGCAGATCGAGTTTTCGATCGAAGCGCTGGCGGCCGGCAAGGTGGCTTCCGTTGTCGATCGCATTGCACCAGGCACTGTCCTGGATTGCGTCGGATTCCTGGCCCGCAAGCACCGCAGCAGCAAGACACTGGTCTTTCACATCTCCGGATGTAACGTATTCGTAAAGGATTGAATCATGGCATTCATGAACAAGAAGCAGCGCGACGCGAAGAACAAGAAGCGCTTCCAGCAGCAAAACCCGCTGTTCAAGCGCAAGAAGTTCTGCCGCTTCACGGTGGCAGGCGTTGAGCAGATCGACTACAAGGATGTCGAAACGCTGAAGGACTTCATCGGCGAGAACGGCAAGATCACCCCGGCCCGCCTGACCGGCACGCGCGCTCACTACCAGCGCCAGCTCGACACGGCCATCAAGCGCGCGCGTTTCCTTGCGCTGATGCCGTACAGCGATCAGCACAAGAAGTAATCGGCGGGACAAGGAGAACAAACGATGCAAGTCATTCTGCTGGAAAAGGTCATCAACCTTGGCAACCTGGGCGACGTGGTGCGCGTGAAGGACGGTTACGCCCGTAACTTCCTGATCCCGCAAAAGCAGGCCCGCCGTGCTACCGAAGCTGCCATCAAGGAATTCGAAGCCCGCCGCGCCGAGCTGGAAAAGCTGGCTGCTGAAAAGCTGGCCGCCGCACAAGCCGAAGGTGAGAAGCTCAACGGCCTGACGCTGCAACTGTCGCAAAAGGCAGGTGTGGATGGTCGCCTCTTCGGTTCCGTCACCAACCACGACATCGCCGAGGCGCTGAACGCGCAAGGCTTCAAGGTCGAGAAGGGTCAAGTGCGTCTGCCGAACGGTCCGCTGAAGACCGTTGGCGATCACCCGGTCGTTGTGTCGCTGCACACCGATGTGGCAGTCGATGTGACCGTGTCGGTGCTGGGCGAGGCTGTCTAAGCACGTACGCTGTACCTCGTGACGGCCGGGTAACTGGCTGGCGCGAGTCAAGAAGGCAGGGACGAAAGTCTCTGCCTTTTTTTGTTGTCTTTTGTATCGAGGGTTCAGATTGAAGACCGAGCAGCGCCGCTATAATCCCGCCATGAATGCGCCCTCCGATCCCCAGCTCGATTCCCTCAAGGTGCCTCCGCATTCCATCGAGGCCGAACAGTCGGTACTCGGCGGGTTGCTGCTGGATAACGCCGCATGGGATCGCATTGCCGATTTCATCAACGAGCACGATTTCTACCGCTACGACCACCGGCTGATCTTTCACCACATCGGCAAGCTGATCTCGCAGGCCAAGCCGGCCGACGTAATCACCGTGTACGAGCAGCTGCAGGCCGCGGGCAAGGCGGAAGAGGTAGGCGGCCTGGCGTACCTGAATGCACTGGCGCAGAACACGCCGAGTGCCGCCAACATCCGTCGCTATGCCGAGATCGTCCGCGACCGCGGCGTGCTGCGCCAGCTGGTGACGATTGCCGACGAGATTTCCGCGGGCGCCTTCAATCCGCAGGGCCGCGATGTGCGCCAACTGCTGGACGAGGCCGAATCGAAGGTCTTTGCGATTGCCGAAGAAGGTGCACGGGGGCAGAAGGGCTTTCTTGAAATCCAGCCGCTGCTTACGCAGGTCGTCGAGCGCATCGACGAGCTGTATCACCGCGACAATCAGAACGACATCACCGGTGTGCCGACGGGGTTCGTCGACCTGGACCGCATGACCAGCGGCATGCAGCCGGGCGACCTCATCATCGTCGCGGGCCGGCCGTCGATGGGTAAGACCGCGTTCTCGCTCAACATCGGCGAACACGTTGCCGTGGAGCAGGGCTTGCCCGTCGCGGTGTTCTCGATGGAAATGGCCGGCACGCAGCTGGCCATGCGGATGCTGGGTTCGGTCGGCCGGCTGGATCAGCACCGTCTGCGCACGGGGCGCCTGCTGGACGAAGACTGGCCGCGCCTGACGCACGCCATCCAGAAGATGAACGATGCTCAGCTCTTCATCGACGAAACGCCAGCGCTCAACCCGATGGAGTTGCGCGCGCGTTCGCGCCGGCTGGCACGGCAGTGCGGCCAGCTCGGCTTGATCATCATCGATTACCTGCAACTGATGTCGGGCTCAGGCGGCGGTGGCGAAAACCGCGCGACGGAAATCTCCGAAATTTCCCGTTCACTCAAGGGCTTGGCCAAGGAACTCAATTGCCCGGTGATTGCGCTGTCGCAGCTGAACCGAAGCCTGGAACAGCGTCCCAACAAGCGTCCGGTGATGTCGGACTTGCGTGAATCCGGCGCCATCGAACAGGATGCCGACGTGATCCTGTTCATCTATCGTGACCAGGTGTACAACCCCGATTCACCGGACAAGGGCACGGCGGAAATCATTATCGGTAAGCAGCGTAACGGCCCGATCGGTACCGTTCGGCTGACCTTCCTGGGTGAATACACGAAGTTCGACAACTTCACCGGAGGCAATGCCTTCTTTGACAACGACACGTAAGCTGCCGGACGTGTCGGCCTGCCACAACGTGCCGCGCGTGGCACGCGGCTGGCTCCGGTAAAATATTGCGTTTTGATGACAGCGCCAGCGGCGATCCCGACTGGCGCTGTTTCTACGACTCCTGCGTTTTTCCGTTTCCAAGGATCATCATGTTCGGTCGCTTCATGCCCACCGAAGGCAAGTTTTTCGAATACTTCAACCAGCACGCAGAGTGCGCCGTCAAGGCGGCCCACGCGCTCAAGGAGTTGGTCAACGACTTGCCCAATGCCGAAATGCATGCGCGCAATGTGCAGAACTTTGAGAAGAAGGCCGACCGCATCACGCATGACACGGTGGAACTGCTGCACAAGACGTTCATTACGCCGCTGGACCGCGACGAGATCCATAAGCTGATCACCACCATGGACGACATCCTCGACCTGATGGAGGACGTGTCGCTCACGATCTCGCTGTACGACGTGACCAACGTGACGGATGAAGCCCGCCAGCTCGCGGGCATCTGCGTGGCGTGCTGCGAGGAAGTCCGCAAGGCGGTGGCGCTGCTCAGCGACATGAACAACGGCCGCCAGATCCTGACCATCGCGCAGGAGATCGATCGGCTCGAGTCGGAGGCCGACCGCGTGATGCGTGCCGCCATGGCCAAGCTGTTCCGCACAGAAAGCGACATCAAGCTGCTCATCAAGCTCAAGGCCATCTATGAGCAGCTGGAGAGCATCACCGACTGTTGCGAGGATGTCGCCAACATCATCGAAGGCATCGTGCTCGAAAACGCCTGACGAGACGACGCCTCATGCATACGCTTCAGATCAGTCTCTGGGTGGTCGTCCTTCTGGTGGCGCTGGCCATCGTGTTCGACTTCATGAACGGCTTTCACGATGCCGCCAACTCTATCGCCACGGTGGTCTCGACGGGCGTGCTCAAGCCGCAGCAGGCAGTGGCCATGGCCGCCGCGTGCAACGTGATCGCCATTTTCATCTTCCACCTTAAGGTGGCGAGCACCGTCGGGCGGGACACCATCGACCCGGCGATCGTGGATCACTACGTCATTTTTGGCGCGCTTGTGGGCGCCATCGTGTGGAACATCATCACGTGGTATTACGGCATTCCGTCGAGCTCGTCGCACGCGCTGATCGGCGGGCTGGTCGGGTCGGCCGTGGCCAAGGCCGGCACGGGTTCCCTGGTCGCAAGCGGGCTGCTCAAGACGGTCGCGTTCATCCTCATTTCGCCGCTGCTGGGTTTCATCCTCGGCTCGCTGTTGATGGTGGCGGTGTCATGGCTATTCTTCCGAACGCCGCCGTCCAAGGTGGACCGGTGGTTCCGGCGCCTGCAGTTGCTGTCGGCGTCGCTGTACAGCCTCGGCCATGGCGGTAACGACGCGCAGAAGACCATCGGCATCATTTGGATGCTGCTCATTGCCGGCGGTTATGCATCGGCGACGACGCACGAGCCGCCGATCTGGGTGATCGTCTGCTGCTACGTGGCGATCGGCCTGGGTACGCTGCTCGGCGGCTGGCGCATCGTGCGCACGATGGGTCAGAAAATCACCAAGCTCAAGCCGGTAGGGGGGTTCTGCGCTGAAACCGGTGGTGCGCTGACGCTGTTCTTCGCCTCCGCGCTGGGCGTGCCGGTATCGACGACGCATACCATCACGGGTGCGATCGTCGGTGTGGGCGCGGCGCAGAAGGCGTCGGCCGTGCGCTGGGGCGTGGCAGGCAACATCGTGTGGGCATGGATCCTGACGATCCCCGCCTCGGCGTTCATGGCTGCGATCGCCTGGTGGATCGGCAAGCACGTCCTGTAAGCGGGTCTGCAGCACCCCAACGAAACGCCCACCAGACGGTGGGCGTTTTGCATGGAAGCCAGCGATTCGTTATTGGGTTGCGAACCGCGCGATGGGGTCGTCGTCGACGGCGGGTGTCGCAGCGGCGGGGGCACGGGTGGACATCAAGCTGTCCGCTTGTGCGCTGCGTGCGCGGGCCAGGGCGCCGAGCGGGTCTTCCTCCACTGGCCGCACTGGGGCCGGCGCAGGGCTGGGCGTGACAGTCGGAGCGGGGGCCGGGATATCGGGCAGGCTGCCTGCCGCCACCACACGGCGAGCCCCCGCGTAGCGGCTCGCCCAGTAGGACTTCGTCATGTCTTCGAGACGCACCGTGCCGCCCGTGGCCGGCGCGTGGACAAACCGGTTCTGCCCGACATAGATGCCGACGTGCGAGTTCGGCTGGCCGGTCGTATTGAAGAAGACGAGATCCCCCGAGGCGACCTCACTGCGGTCCAGCGGCGTGCCGCGCCGGCCCATCTCGGCGGCGGTGCGGGGCAACGTCACCGAGGCCGCGCGTTGCACCACGTAGCGCACGAGTCCACTGCAATCGAAGCCGCTATCGGGTGTGTTGCCGCCGTAGCGGTACGGCGTGCCTACCAAGGCCATCGCCTCGATGGAGATTTCCTCCAGGCCGGCACTCGGGTCCTGGATAGGCGCGCCGCGCGTGCGCAACCCCATGTCGCGCGAGGCGGTGGGGCGGGAGGGCGTCGACGAACAGGCAGAGAGCAGGCACGTCAGCGCCAGCAGGGCGGCGCCCGCCAGTCGAAGATTGCCTGAGTGAAAACCGTGCCGCGTCAGCATGCGCCGTCAGAAAAGTCCGGATAGGTCGCATGCTATGCGTGCGGCGTCGGAAAGCCAAACGGCGTGTTGGCGAGGCGCAACGCCAAGCGGGGTGCGGCTCGCAGGATTCTGGCCCGATGGCGTCGCGCTTTGCGGGAAGCTTTACCAGCGCAGCTGGACGTTGCGCGTACTGCCGGTCTGCACGGTTGCGCGCTTGGTGGTGCCTTCGTATGTGGCGATGACGTTGTAGCTGGCCGGCGGGGCCTTGATCAGGCAGCGCGGTCCATCGGCGCGGAAGCTTGCAACCTCCTTGCCGTGCCGCGTGAGTTTCACGTCGACGTCGGCAAGGTACTCACCGCGCGGCCCCTGCGTGAAGAGCAGGGACAGGTTGTAATTGCGTGCCTCGGCATTCAACGCCTGCTGTTCATCCTGTGCAACGCCGCCACAGACATAGCTGATCTGGCCAGCCGTTTGCGGGGTCTGGCTGCCGGCAAGCGCAACGGACGCGCCGGCGGACAGCATCATCGCCAGCGCCGCCGAGGTCAGGGTGAAGTGCGATCGGTTGTGCGGATTTCGCTGCATGGGCATCGTGGGCCTCCGTCAAAAGAAAGGAGTGACCTAGACGCTGCAGCAAGAAAAGGGCCGCGCACATGCGCGGCCCCTTGGCACAACGGTTTGGGGCGGACAGATTCGCCGTGTGGTGACGGTTACAGCACGTCAGTGGCGTGATCGGCCAGTCGCGAGCGCTCGCCGCGCGCGAGCGTAATGTGCCCGCTATGGCTCCATCCCTTGAAGCGATCGACCACGTAGGTCAGGCCCGACGAACCTTCGGTCAGATACGGCGTGTCGATCTGCGCAATGTTCCCTAGGCACACGATCTTGGTGCCCGGGCCCGCGCGGGTGACCAGCGTCTTCATCTGCTTGGGCGTCAGATTCTGCGCCTCGTCGATGATCAGGAACTTGTTGACGAACGTGCGGCCGCGCATGAAGTTCATGCTCTTGACCTTGATCCGCGAACGGATCAGTTCCTGCGTGGCTGCGCGACCCCATTCACCGGCGTTGTCGTCCGACTTCTGCAGCACTTCGAGGTTGTCGTCGAAGGCGCCCATCCACGGCTGCATCTTCTCTTCCTCCGTGCCGGGCAGGAAGCCGATGTCTTCGCCCACGGGCACGGTGGCGCGCGTGATGATGATCTCGTTGTAAAGCTTCTGGTCCAGCACCTGCTCGAGGCCCGCGGCCAGGGCCAGCAGCGTCTTGCCGGTACCCGCCTGGCCAAGCAGCGACACGAAATCGACTTCCGGGTGCATCAGCAGGTTCAGCGCGAAGTTCTGCTCGCGATTGCGCGCCGTCACCCCCCAGACGTTGTTTTTCTGATGCGTGAAATCCTTGAGCGTCTGCAGCACGGCGGTCTTGCCGTTGAGCTCCTTGACCTGTGCATACAGGGGCAGGCTGCCGTCGTTGGGCTCCAGGTACACGAACTGGTTGACCAGGAACGAGGGCACGAGCGGGCCCGACAGGCGATAGAACGTGGTGCCGGTCTTCGGGTCCTGCCAGCTCTCGATGTTCTTGCCGTGCTTCTGCCAGAAATCGGCGGGCAAGGCCATGACACCGCTGTAAAGCAGGTCGGTGTCTTCCAGCACGCGGTCGTTGAAATAATCCTCTGCCGGCAGGCCAAGCGCGCGCGCCTTGATCCGCATGTTGATGTCCTTGGACACCAGCACGACGTTGCGGTCGGGGCGCTGCTGCTGCAGCGCGGCCACCACGCCCAGGATCTGGTTGTCGGCCTTGCCTTGCGGCAGACCGTCGGGCAGCTTGATGTCGTTCAGGCGTGTCTGGAAGAACAGGCGCCCCTGCGCATCGCGGTTGCCGAGCTTGGCCAGCGGCAGACCGTCGTCCATCACGCCGTCCGTGCCGGCCACGAGCTGGTCGAGCGTGCGGCTGACCGTCCGGGCGTTGCGCGCCACTTCGCTCATGCCCTTCTTGTGGTTGTCGAGCTCTTCCAGCGTCATCATCGGCAGATAGACGTCGTGCTCTTCGAAGCGGAACAGCGAGGTGGGGTCGTGCATCAGCACGTTGGTGTCGAGCACGAACAGCTTGGTCGGCCCTTCATCGCGGCGGGTGCGGCGGCGCACGGCGGTTTCGGTCGAATCGCCCGTGGCGCTGACCTTGTCGACCGCCTTGGCAAGAATGCCGGCATGTTCGCGCGACTCTTCCTTTGCCATGGGCGATGCCTCGCCGGAACGCGCGCGGGTCACGTTGCGTTTGGGCTGCGCACGGCCGGTTTCCGACAAGGCTTCGCGTTCGAGTGCGGGCACCGGTTTTCGAGGTTCCTGACCCGCCTTGGGCTTTCCGGCTTTGCCGAAAGGCTTGAATTCAGCCGGGTCAAGCAACTGGGCTGGCTGGGTGGGCATGGTCGGCAGCGGCATGCTTCGATTACCTCTCTGGGTGGAACAGCGACAAAACACCGCGCCCGTTGATCACGGCGCGATGCTGGCGGGAAACGTGGGAGGGGATGCGGGAGCGCCGCGCGAATGACGGCCACAAAAAAGCCGCCATGACCTGCGAGAGGCGGGGCGGCCTGGATGAACGCCACAACAGGCTGCACGTTTCAGACGTTCTCCCAAGTCTGGCTGCCGGGAAAAACGCTGAAGCGGTATCCGGCCAACTTGGCCGCCGGTACCGTCGTGGGCTATCGGAATGGCATCCGGATTTCGTACTCATCGGTTCCGACTGTATCGGAACCCTTTGTGATTTGCAATCTGTCACATGTGACGTCCGGTGTGGAGGCGACAGCGCGAATGGATGAAACAGTGTGGCGAAAGGCAAGCGGGGCGTGCGCTGCCCGGCGCTTGCCGCAGCGCCTTTTACAGGGCGCGTACCGCCGTCAGCACCTCTTCCACATGGTTGGGCACCCTAACCCCGCGCCATTCCTGGCGCAGCACGCCCTTGGTGTCGATCAGGAAGGTGCTGCGCTCGATGCCGCGCACGTCTTTGCCGTACATCTTCTTCATCTTGATGGTGTCGAAGAGATGGCATACGGCTTCATCGGCGTCGGAGATCAATTCAAACGGCAGTTCCAGCTTGGCCTTGAAGTTCTCATGCGACTTCAGGCTGTCGCGCGAGATGCCAAACACCACGGCGCCTGCGGCTTCGAACAACTCGTACTGGTCGCGGAAGTTCATCGCCTCGGTCGTGCAGCCGGGCGTGTTGTCCTTCGGATAGAAATACAGCACGACGATCTTGCCGCGCTGCGAAGCCGGCGAGAACGTGACGCCGCTGGTCGCGGGCGCGGAGAAATCGGGAAGGGGCTTGTCGAGGGAGACGGGCATGGTGTGATCCGGAAAACCGCGGAAAAAAGACTGCTGGCGCACGGACGGGCGCGTCTACAACTCCGTAGGCTGCCGTGCTTGCGGCAGCGCGGGCTCACGTCGGCTGGACGATCAGGCTGCCACTGCGGCCGGCAACCTCGCCCCACGTGACGGGCTGCACGGGCAGGGTATTGCGATCCAGCGTCGCATAGTAGTCGCCCATCGAAGCCAGCCTGTGACCCTGCGCGCGCCAGCCGCGCAGCAACTCGCGGAAGATCGGGGCGAGTTTCTGTCCTTCAAGCTCGGCGTGCAAGGTAAAGACCTGGTCGTGATCGGATTCGGTCATGTTCAGGATGTGCCGCGCGACGGTGTCCGTCGTCAGGCCGTCCACGCCGATCAGCTCATCCAGTGTGGGCAGCGTGGTTGGCAGCTGCACGTGGTTCAGCGGTTGACCGCCGACGCTCGGGATGTACGGATGCGTGCCGCGGCCGTCGGAGGCGTAAGCCATGCCCCAGGCGTCGATCTGGCGGAAGGCATGGTTGTTCATCTGCCAGCCGGCAGCGCCGTGCGTGACGGGCGGCTTGCCGAAGATCTGCACGAAGCGTGCGTGTGCGGCGCGCATTTGGTTGGCCGTCCACGCGGCGTCGCGCTGGCGGACGTTGTCTTGCCAGCGCACGTGGTCCCACGTGTGGATGCCGGTCTCGAAGCCTGCCTCGGCAATGGCGCGCATTTCGGCGGCAGCCTTGCGGCCGATGTCAGGACCGGGCAGCAGCACGCCGTACATCAGCGTGCGCAGGCCGTAGTGCTCCACCACGGAGGTACGCGAAACCTTCTTGAGGAAGCCTGGGCGGAACGCCCGGCGCAGCGCCCAGCCGGTGTGATCGGGGCCAAGGCTGAAGAGGAAGGTCGCGCCCGCCTCGTGCTCACGCAGCATGCGCGCGAGATTGGGCACGCCTTCGCGGGTGCCGCGCAGGGTGTCGACGTCGATCTTGAGGACGATGAGAGCCATTGAACCTGCGCGGGTATTGCCTTACTTGTTGCCGTTGCCTTCTTCGACCAGGCTGCGTGCTTCGGCCACGTGCGTGCGATAGGCTTCGAAGATCTTCGCCAGCGCGTCCTTCATCACGGTCGTCGGCTTCCAGCCGAGGTCTTCCATGGTGTTGGCGATCTTCGGCACGCGGTTCTGCACGTCCTGGTAGCCGTTGCCGTAGTAGGCGCCGGACGTCGTTTCCACCAGCTGGACCTGCTTGGCGCTGTCTTTGTACTCGTCGATGTTGGCGGCCAGCTCGAGCATCATGTTGGCCAGCTCGCGAACCGAGTAGTTGTTCGACGGGTTGCCGATGTTGTAGATCTTGCCCGAGGCCACGCCGTCCTTGTTGGCGATGATGCGCACCAGCGCGTCGATGCCGTCGTCGATATACGTGAAGGCGCGCTTCTGGCTGCCGCCGTCGACAAGCTTGATGTTCTCGCCGCGCACGATGTGGCCGAGGAATTGCGTCACCACGCGCGACGAACCTTCCTTCGGGGTGTAGATCGAGTCGAGGCCGGGGCCGATCCAGTTGAACGGACGGAACAGCGTGAAGTTCAGCCCTTCCATGCCGTAACCCCAGATCACGCGGTCCATCAGCTGCTTGGAGCAGGCGTAGATCCAGCGCGGCTTGTTGATGGGGCCGTAGATCAGCGGCGAGGCTTCCGGATCGAATTCCGAATCGCTGCACATGCCGTAGACCTCGGAGGTCGACGGGAAGACGAGGTGCTTGCCGTACTTGGCAGCCGAGCGAACGATCGGCAGGTTGGCTTCGAAGTCCAGCTCGAACACGCGCAGCGGGTCTTTCACGTACGTCGACGGCGTGGCGATGGCCACGAGCGGCAGGATCACGTCGCACTTCTTCACGTGATACTCGACCCACTCCTTGTTGATGGTGATGTCGCCCTCGAAGAAATGCATGCGCGGGTGGTTGACCAGGTCGCCCAGACGCTCGGTCTGCATGTCCATGCCGTAGACCTCCCAGTCGGTGGTCTCCAGGATGCGCTTGGACAGGTGGTGGCCGATGAAGCCGTTGACGCCGAGGATCAGTACTTTTTTCATGAAGGCAAACTCAAGATCAGGAGAGGGCAAGCTGGCTGGCGAGCTGCTGCGCAGTCACGGCGCACGATCCGCCGGCAGCCTGGGTGTCCACGCGCCAGAGCTCGTGGATGGCGATGGCTGCTCCATCGCCGCACACGCCAAACATCGCATTATCCACGACGTGCAAGCCCGGCGGCAAATTCGTAAAGATTTGATGTGCCAGACGGGCGCGCGCGACGACGTAGCGCTCGCCGCCGACGTCCGTGAATGCACCAGGATAGGGCGGCGCGACGGCCCGGATGAGGTTGTAGACCTGCTGCGCCGGCCTGGACCAGTCGATGCGGCCGTCTTCGGGCTTGCGGCCGCCGAAATAGCTGCCCTCGGCCAGCACGTTCGGGTGCTTGGGAATCTGCCCGGCAATCATGGCGGGCAGGGCGCGCCAGAGCGTCTGCTCGGCGGCAACGGTGGCTTTTTCGAAGACTTCGTGCGCGGTGTCGTCCGGCAGGATCGGCACGACGGTCTGGTCGACGATGTAACCGGCATCGGGCTTTTCGACCATCTCGTGCAGGGTCGCGCCGGTCTCGGTTTCACCGTGGAGCACCGCCCAGTTGATCGGCACGCGGCCGCGGTACTTGGGCAGCAGCGAACCGTGCATGTTGAACGCGCCAAGTTTGGCCAGGCTCAACAGGCGCATCGGGATCATGTGCCGGTAGTAGAACGAGAAGATGAAATCCGGCGCGATGTCTGCGATGCGCGCGTGCAGGTCTTCACCGTGGGCGTCGTCCGGCGTGACGAACGGGATGCCGAGCTCTTGCGCCGTGGCGCGCACACTGCCGAACCAGATGTTCTCCGCCGCGTTGTCTTCGTGCGTGACGACGAGCTCGACCCGGATGCCGCGCGCTGCCAGGACGCGCAGGCAGCGCACGCCGACGTTGTGATACGCAAAGACGACGGCACGCCGGGTCATGCCACACCTCGCTGTGGGCCGCCGCCCTTCAGGTCCGCCGCGCTGGCTTCGTGCAGGTGCGGCGTGTCTTCCAGCACACCCTGCACAAGGTAGCGCGGACGCTCGCGCACCTGCTGATAGATGCGGCCGATGTACTCGCCCAGCAGGCCGATGCCGAACAGCAGCACGCCGATCAGGAAGAACGTGATGGCGAACAGGGTGAACACACCCTGGACTTCCGCGCCAAGGACGAAGCGCCGTACCACCAGCAGGATGAACAGGATGGCCGAGGCCAGCGACAGCAGCATGCCGATCGCCGAAAACCACTGCAGCGGCACCACAGAGAAACCCGTCACCAGGTCGAAGTTCAGGCGTACGAGCTTGTAGAGCGAATACTTCGATTCACCCGCGAACCGCTCCTCGTGATCGACTTCGATTTCCGTCGGGTTCTTGCTGAACGTGTAGGCCAGTGCCGGAATGAACGTGTTGACTTCGCGACAGCGGTTGATGGTGTCGACGATGGTGCGGCTGTACGCGCGCAGCATGCAGCCCTGGTCGGTCATCTTGATGTGCGTGATGCGCTCGCGCAGCGAGTTCATGGCACGCGACGCGGTACGACGGAACCAGCTGTCCTGGCGGTTGCGGCGGATGGTGCCGACGTAGTCGTAGCCTTCGTCGAGCTTCTCGACCAGGCGGCCGATTTCTTCAGGCGGATTCTGGAGGTCGGCGTCGAGCGTGATGACGCGTTCGCCGCGCGCATGTTCGAAGCCGGCCAGGATGGCCATGTGCTGGCCATAGTTGCCATTGAACAGGACGACGCGCGTCGTGTCGGGGCGCGCACGGAATTGCTCGGCCAGCATGGCGGCGGAGCGGTCGCGGCTGCCGTCGTTGACAAACACCACCTCATACGAGATGCCGAGTGCGTCGAGCGCGGGGTACAGGCGCGCAAACAGCGCGGCAAGCCCGTCTTCTTCGTTGTAGACAGGAATGACAACCGAGAGAGCAGGTGTCTTCATTATTGGATTATTGGTACTGGGCGCAAAGTTGGCGGACCGCGTTGACGACGCGGTCCACGTCGGAATCTTCCATGCCGGCAAACATCGGCAGCGTAACGATGGCGCGGCCGATGCGTTCGGCCACCGGGAACATGCCCGGCTTCCAGCCGAGTTCGCGGTAGAGCTTGAACAGGTGGATCGGCGGATAGTGCACGCCCGCGCCGATGCCCAGCGCCTTCAGGCCGGCCATGAACCCGGCGCGATCGACCTTCAGGCGATCGAGCGGGAGCACGATCTGGAACATGTGCCAGTTGGTGTTCGTAAAATTCTCGACCGGCAGTTCGACACCGAACGATTCGATGTCGGCGGCGCGCATGGCGGCAAAGTAACGGCGGGCGAGCGCGGCGCGGCGCGCGGTGACGTTTTCGAGTTGCGCAAACTGGCCCAGCCCGATGGCGGCGTTCACGTCGGTCAGGTTGAACTTGCCGCCCACCAGGTCGACTTCCATGCCGTCGAAGCCAGTGCGCACGACGCCCTGCAGGCGGTACTTTTCGGCCAGCACCGCTTCTTCGGGCGTGTTCAGGACGATCGCACCACCCTCGATGGTCGTGATGTTCTTGTTGGCCTGGAAGCTGAAGCTGACGAGATCGCCGATCTCGCCGATGCGCTTGTCGCCCCAGCGCGAGCCGATGGCCTGCGCGGCGTCTTCCACCACGCGCAGCTTGTGGCGGCGGGCGATGTCGTACAGGCGGTCCATGTCGACGGGCAGGCCGGACAGGTACACCGGGATGATCGCCTTCGTGCGCGGCGTGATGGCGGCTTCGACCTTGCTCAGGTCGATGTTGCGCGTGACGGGGTCCACGTCGACGAAGACCGGCTTGGCGCCGACCGTCAGCACCACGTTCGACGTGGCGACCCACGAGATCGGCGTGGTGATGACTTCATCCCCGGGGCCGATACCTGCGATGCGCAGCGCGACTTCCATCGTGGCCGTGCCATTGGCGAACGTCCGCACGATGCGGCCGCCGAAGTACTCCGACAGTGCGGCTTCAAAGGCGGCAACCTTGGGGCCCGAGGTGATCCATCCCGAACGCAGCACCTCGGCGACGGCGGCGATGGTCGCCTCGTCGATGGTCGGACGCACGAAGGGCAGGAAAGGCAGTTCGGTGGCGTTGGTTTGCGTCATGGCAGCAGAGAAGGTTGGGCGCGCGCCGCTCATGAGCGAGCCAGCACGAAAACGCCGACAAGGATGATGGCGATGCCGATCAGGCGCTGCACCGACAGCACTTCGCCAAACAGATACCACGCCAGGAAGGCATTGACCACGTAGCCCAGCGAGAGCATCGGATACGCAATGGTCACATCCACGCGCGAGAGCCCGAGGATCCACACCACCACGGAGATCACGTAGCACGACAGCCCGCCGATGATGGGCCACTGCGTTGCAAGCTTGATGCCGATCGGCACGATGTTGTCGGCCGAAAACGCAAAGCGGCCGATATTGTTGACGCCCGCCTTGAGCAAGAGCTGAGCGCAGGCATTGAGCATGACACCTGTCAGGATCAGCCCGAATGTGACCAGATTCATAGGTTGTTTTGTAGTGTTCCGACTGCGGTGGCTTCCCCGAGACCCCACCGCCGGGCCGCATGTTACGACAATTCCGCTTGCGCGCTTCTTTCGCCGCGTCGCTTTGGTCCCGCTACTGGCGCCGAACGATCACGCGGCGGGCATCGCGGGCCACCGGCACCATCGGGACGCCCTGGGCTGCCAGGCGGTCATACGTGCCCGGGCCCATCATCGCGATGGCCTGGCCGCCCTCCTTCCAGCGGGCCACGAAGGCCTCCGTGGTCGGAATCCACTTGGCCGGCTCCTGCTGCACGCCGAAGGCCAGTTCGTCAGGCTCCTGCACCATGATGGTCGGCCGGCCGAGGTAGAACGGCATTGTATGGTCCAGGCGCTCTACCGCATAGAACGGCACATCCGGCTTGAGCCACGGTCTGACGGCCGGTACGAGGTCGATACCCGACATCGAGCGCCCGAACGCTTCATGGCCGAGGGTGGCCGCCGTGAATGTCAGGAACCACGCACATGCAAAGGCGGCGAGGCTCTCAAAGCGCCCGTTCGCCCGGCGCAACGCGATCCACGTGAACGCAGCGCCCGCCCCGAACGCCACGGCCAGGAACACCGCGAACCGCGCGAACACCGCATTCGGATACATCGCCGACGACATCGTCGCCACGTAGCCGCTGGCGGCGAGCCCGACCAGCGCCAAGGCCAGGAAAGCGCGGAGCTGCCAGCGCCAGGCACGCTCGCTGGCGTGTTCGAGCACCAGGGCAGCCAGCATCGCCAACGCCGGGATGATCGGGAAGATGTAGCCCGGCAGCTTCGAATCGGAAATGCTGAAGAACACGAAGATCAGGATCGCCCACAGGCCAAGCACGAGCGTCGGGCGGAAGCCGTTGGCCGCGGTCTCGGTGCGCGCGAAGGTCAGCCTGGCGGCGCCGGGCAACTGCGCAAGCCATGGCAGGAAGCCGGCCAGCAGCAGCGGCACGAAATACCAGACCGGCGCATTGCGGTTGTGCACAGTCGAGGTGAAGCGCTGGAAGTGCTCGTGCACGAAGAAAAACCACGCGAACTCCGGGTTGCGAGCGGAGATCAGCACAAACCAGGGCGCTGCCACGGCACAGAACACGATGAGGCCGCTCACCAGATGCAGGCGTTTCCACAGCGCCCAGTCCCGCGCGACCAGCGTATAGACGATAAGCACGAAGCCGGGCAGCACCACGCCGATAAGCCCCTTGCTCAGCACCGCCAGCGCCATGGACGCCCAGCACGCCCACATCCATCCGCGCTGCTGGGCACGGCTTGCGTCCGGGTGCTGGGCCAGGAGGAGCGCCGCCAGCGCCATCGTCATGCAGCCGGCCACGCCCATGTCGAGCGAGTTGAAATGCGCGCCTACATTCCACATCGGCGCGCTGACGAGCACCAGGCCGCTGACGACCGCCACACGTTTGCCCCACCAGCGTGCCGCCGCCAGCATGGTGAAGACGATGCCGACGATGCCCGAGAGCGCCGTGAACAGCCGCGCCTGCCAGTCGCCAACGCCGAACAGCGTGTAGGCCAGCGCGGTGCCCCACATCTGCAGGGGCGGTTTCTCGAAGTACTTGAGGCCGTTGTAGCGGATCGTCACCCAGTCGCGGGAGGTGAACATCTCGCGGGCGATTTCGGCGTAGCGGCCTTCGTCGGTGGGGATCAGGTGGCGGTAGCCCAGCGTGCCGAGCCAGATGGCCAACAGTGCCGTGGCGAGCAGCCACAGGGAAGCGTTGCGCCAGGGCAGGGCCGGCGCGTTGGTCGAGCGGTCGATCGGCATGCGCTCAGGCGGTTTCGATGAGCAGCGCCGCGGCCACCTTGCGGCCTTCCAGCATCAGGATGTTGTAGGTGCGGCCGGCGGCCTGCATGTCCATCGCTTCCACGCCGATACGCTTCTCGGTCAGCGGCGCAGTGAGTCGCGGGTGGGGAAAGCGCAGCCGGCTTCCCGTGCCGAAGACCACTACCTCCGCGCCGAGTTCGAGCAAGCGGGCGAAGTGTTCGGGCGTCAGGTCTTCAAAGCGCGCGACGTCCCACGGCACGATGGCGCCTTCGGGCATCACCAGCACGGAGTGCGTGTAACGCACCTTGTTGATTTCGATATAGCCGTCGCCATACGCGGTGACGGTATTGAGAATGGCGGACGGGTCGGACGAATGGAGCTTCAAGGCGGGAATCCCATCAGGCGCGATGGCTGCGGCGCACGCGGCGACACGGTGGCAAGGGCGCGGTTTCGGACTGTCCGGCGGATCTCGCTGCGTTGCAAAAATGCCCGCCGAAGTCTGTCATAATGGGCTAAATTATATCTTTTTCTCTCCTTTGCCCGCCGCGCCACAAGCGACGCCCGGCAAGGAAGAGCGCAGCGCTTTCTCCTGCCAGGCGGTGTCACCGTCGCCGCTTTGCTGCACCGATCCGTCGCAATCCAAGCCCGCTCGACGTCGTTTATCGTCCCTTGCCCGTGAAAACGATCCAAAAATCCGCCAAGCTCAACAACGTCTGCTATGACATTCGCGGCCCCGTGCTCGAAAAGGCCAAGCAGATGGAGGAAGAGGGCCACAAGATCATCAAGCTGAACATCGGCAACCTTGCCCCGTTCGGCTTCGATGCTCCGGAAGAAATCCAGCAGGACATGATCCGCAACCTGCCGAATTCGGCAGGCTATTCGGATTCGAAGGGCATCTTCGCGGCGCGCAAGGCGGTGATGCACTACACGCAGGAGCAGGGCATCAAGAATGTCACGCTGGATGACATCTATCTCGGCAACGGTGCGTCCGAGCTGATCTCGCTGGCGACCAACGCGCTGCTCGACGAGGGCGACGAGCTGCTGCTGCCGGCTCCCGATTATCCGCTGTGGACCGCCGTGACGAGCCTCTCGGGCGGCACGCCGGTGCACTACTACTGCGACGAATCCAATGGCTGGATGCCCGATCTGGACGACATCCGCGCCAAGATCACGCCCAACACCAAGGGCATCGTCGTCATCAACCCCAACAACCCGACCGGCGCACTGTATTCGGACGAACTCCTGCGCGGCATCGTCGCCATCGCGCGCGAGCACGGCCTTGTGCTCTTCGCCGACGAGGTGTACGACAAGGTCCTGTTTGACGACAACAAGCACACTGCCATCGGGTCGCTGTCGGAAGACGTGCTGACTGTCACGTTCAACAGCCTGTCGAAAAGCTACCGCTCGTGCGGCTACCGCGCGGGCTGGATGGTCGTCTCGGGTGACAAGCGCCCGGCCAAGGACTACATCGAAGGCCTGAACATGCTGTCGTCGATGCGCCTGTGCGCCAATGTGCCGGGCCAGTGGGCCATCCAGACGGCGCTGGGCGGCTACCAGAGCATCAAAGACCTGGTGGCACCGGGCGGCCGCATGCGCCGTCAGCGCGACCTGGCGCACGAGCTGATCACGGCCATTCCCGGCGTGACGTGCGTGAAGCCCAAAGCGGCGCTGTACATGTTCCCGCGCCTCGATCCGGCCGTGTACCCGATCGAGGACGACCAGACCTTCATCCGCCAGTTGCTGGAAGAAGAGCGCGTGCTGCTGGTGCAGGGCACCGGCTTCAACTGGCACTCGCCGGACCACTTCCGCATCGTCTTCCTGCCGCACGAAGACGATCTGCGTGAAGCGATCGGCCGAATTGCGCGCTTCCTGGAGCGGTACCGTCAGCGTCACGGTACTGGCATCCGGGCAGCCTAGACTCGGTCATCCGCCAGATCAGTTGTTGTTGCGGGGCAGACCGAAGTGTCTGCCCTGTCTGTTTTTTGCCCTTCCGTTTCAACGATACGTCTCATGAATCCCATCAAGATCGGCCTGCTCGGGCTCGGTACCGTCGGTGGCGGTACCCTCAAGGTTCTGCAACGGAACCAGGAAGAAATCCGCCGTCGTGCGGGGCGCGGCATTGAAGTCGCCATGATTGCGGTGCGCAATCTCGAGCGCGCGCGCGCCATCGTGCAGGAAGCCGGCGCGACCGTGCCGGTGGTGAACGACCCGTTTGCCGTCGTGGATTCGCCCGAGATCGACATCGTCGTGGAACTGATCGGCGGCTATGACCTGACGCGCGACCTCGTGCTGCGTGCCATCGCCAACGGCAAGCACGTCGTCACCGCCAACAAGGCGCTACTGGCCGTGCACGGCAACGAGATCTTCAAGGCCGCGCAGGACAAGGGCGTGATGGTGGCATTCGAAGCCGCCGTGGCCGGTGGCATCCCCATCATCAAGGCACTGCGCGAAGGCCTGACGGCCAACCGCATCGAGTGGATCGCCGGCATCATCAACGGCACCACGAACTTCATCCTGTCCGAGATGCGCGACAAGGGCCTGGACTTCGACACCGTGTTGAAGGAAGCCCAGCGCCTGGGCTATGCCGAAGCCGATCCGACCTTCGACATCGAGGGCTTTGACGCCGCGCACAAGCTCACGCTCATGAGCGCGATCGCGTTTGGCGTGCCGGTGCAGTTCGAGCGCGCGTACGTGGAGGGCATCACCAAGCTGGAAGCCGTCGACATCCGCTATGCCGAAGAACTCGGCTACCGCATCAAGCTGCTGGGCATCACGCGCCGGGTCGACGCGGGCATCGAGCTGCGCGTGCACCCGACGCTCGTGCCGGCCAAGCGCCTGATCGCCAACGTGGAAGGCGCGATGAACGCCGTGGTCGTCAACGGCGACGCCGTCGGCCCGACGCTGTACTACGGCAAAGGGGCGGGCGCCGAGCCGACCGCCTCGGCCGTCGTCGCCGACCTGGTGGACGTGACGCGCCTGCACACGGCCGACCCGGAGCACCGCGTGCCGCACCTGGCGTTCCAGCCCGACGCGCTGTCCGACACGCCGGTGTTGCCGATCGACGAGGTGCGCTCGAGCTACTACCTGCGCATGCGCGTGGCCGACCAGACGGGCGTGTTGGCCGACATCACGCAGATTCTCGCCAAGACCGGTATCTCGATCGACGCGATGCTGCAGAAGGAATCGCGCGAAGGCGAGCCGCAGACCGACATCATCATGCTGACGCACACGGCCGTCGAGAAGCACGTCAACGGTGCCATCGCCGCCATCGAGGCGCTGCCGACCGTGCTGTCGAAGGTCACGCGCATCCGCATGGAAGAACTGAACTGAGCACGCGTAAGAGATGAGCATGCAATACCGATCGACCCGCGGCCACGCAGAGCCGCAGAGCTTCTCCCGCATCCTGCTCGGCGGCCTCGCGCCGGACGGCGGCCTGTACCTGCCCGAGCAATACCCGCAGGTCAGCGTTGAGGAACTGACCCGCTGGCGCGACCTGCCGTACGCGGACCTCGCGTTCGAGATCCTGCGCAAGTTCGCCACCGACATCCCCGAGGATGACCTGCGTGCGCTGACTCGCCGCACCTACACGCCCGAGGTCTACTGCAACGCACGCGCCGGCGACAACACCGCCGATATCACGCCGCTGCACAAGCTTGGCGACGAGGGCGGCACCTCGCTGTCGCTGCTGTGCCTGTCCAACGGCCCGACGCTGGCCTTCAAGGACATGGCAATGCAGTTGTTGGGCAACCTGTTCGAATACGCGCTCGACCGTGAGCACGCCGAACTGAACATCCTCGGCGCCACCTCCGGCGACACCGGCAGCGCGGCCGAATACGCCATGCGCGGCAAGCGCGGCGTGCGCGTGTTCATGCTGAGCCCGCACCGCAAGATGAGCGCGTTCCAGACCGCGCAGATGTTCAGCCTGCAGGACGCGAACATCTTCAACATCGCCATCGAAGGCGTGTTCGACGACGCGCAGGACATCGTCAAGGCGGTGTCGAACGATCACGAGTACAAGGCGCGCCAGAAGATCGGCACGGTCAACTCCATCAACTGGGCGCGCGTCGTGGCGCAGGTCGTCTACTACTTCAAAGGTTACCTGCTGGCTGCCCCGTCGATTGGCGAGAAGGTGTCGTTCTGCGTGCCATCGGGCAACTTCGGCAACGTCTGCGCGGGCCACATCGCGCGCATGATGGGTTTGCCGATCGACAAGCTCGTCGTGGCGACCAACGAGAACGACGTGCTGGACGAGTTCTTCCGCACCGGCACGTACCGCGTGCGCTCGGCCGCCCAGACATACCACACGTCCAGCCCGAGCATGGACATCAGCAAGGCCTCGAACTTCGAGCGCTTCGTGTTCGACCTGCTGGATCGCGATCCGGCACGCCTGGCACAACTGTTCCGCGACGTGGACGAGAAGGGGGGCTTCTCGATGACCGGCAAGCCGGAGTTCGACCGCATCGGCGAGTTCGGCTTTGTCTCGGGCCGTAGCACGCACGAAGATCGCGTCAATACGATCCGCGACGTGTTTGCCCGTTACGGCACGATGATCGACACGCACACCGCAGACGGCGTAAAGGTCGCGCGCGAAAACCTGACGCCAGGCGTGCCGATGGTGGTGCTGGAAACCGCGCTGCCGGCCAAGTTTGGCGACACGATCCGCGAAGCGCTGGACCGCGAGCCGGAGCGCCCGGCCGGCTACGCTGATATCGAATCGCTGCCGCAGCGCTTCGAAGTCATGCCCGCCGATGTGGATCGCGTGAAGGCCTACATCGCGCAACACACGGGTCTTTGACGCGGTGATGGCGGTGCCGGATGGCGCGACCGCGGCAGCGTTCGAACGCTGCCTGCGCGACATCCGCGCGTGCCGCACGTGCAGCGGGGCGCTCGCACACACGCCTCGCCCCGTGGTCGTGGCGGACCGCCGCGCCCGCGTGCTGATCGTCGGGCAGGCGCCCGGGCGCATGGTGCATGAAACGGGCATCCCGTGGAATGACCGCTCCGGCGATCGGCTGCGCCAGTGGCTGCAGATCCCGTACGACGACTTTTACGCCGACAAGCGCATCGCCGTCGTGCCGATGGGGTTCTGCTTTCCCGGCACCGGCGCGAATGGCGACCTGCCTCCGCGCCGCGAATGCGCGCCGCGCTGGCATCGTCCGCTGCTGACGGCCATGCCCGACGTGAAGCTCGCCCTTCTGGTGGGCGCCTACGCCCAGCGTTATTACCTCGCCGTGCCGCGCGACTGGTCGCTCAGCGACGTGGTGCGCAACGGGCCCGTGCACGACGCCCAGCGCCGCGTGCTGTTTCCGCTGCCGCATCCGAGCCCGCGCAATCTCGCCTGGTTCAAACACAACCCGTGGTTTGACGCGCACATCGTGCCCGCGCTGCGGGCCGCGCTGGCCAACGCATTCGCGTGATACGCCTGCGCTGATGCATGGCGCCCGCGTGGAACCGATACAATCGAAATCTCTACCGATTTCGTGTTCCCGCCTCGCATGTCCGCCAACGATGCTCCCGCCGTCAAACCGTCTCTGCTGACGCTCGATGCGGCACTGTCGCAACTGCTTGCTGCTGCGCGCCCTCTGCATGACATCGAAACCGTGCCGACGCTGCACGCCAATGGCCGCATCCTCGCGCAACCGGTGCACAGCAGCCTGAACGTGCCGCCGGCCGACAACACGTCGATGGACGGCTACGCGGTGCGCACGGCGGACATTGGCGCACCGGGCACGCGGCTGACGGTGGCGCAGCGCATTCCTGCCGGCCACGTCGGCCAGCCGCTGAATGCCGGCGAGGCCGCACGCATCTTTACCGGCGCGCTGATTCCGCCGGGCGCCGATGCGGTGGTCATGCAGGAGCAATGCAAGGCCGAGCCGGACACCGGCACCGTCGTCATCGAACATGTGCCGGAGTCGGGCGAGTGGATCCGCCGTGCCGGCGAGGACATTGCCGCGGGTGCGGAGATCCTGCCGCGTGGCACGCGCCTTGGCGCGCAGCAACTGGGGCTGGCGGCGTCTGTGGGCTGCGCCCATCTGCAGGTTGTGCGCCGCCCGCGCGTGGCCGTCTTCTTTACCGGCGACGAGCTCGCCATGCCGGGCGAACCGCTCAAGCCCGGCGCCATCTACAACTCCAACCGCTTCACGCTGCGTGCGCTGCTCGAAAACCTGGGCTGCGAGATCACCGATTTCGGCATCGTGCCCGATACGCTGCAAGCCACGCGCGAGACGTTGCGCGAAGCTGCCGAGGCGCACGACCTGATCATCACGTCGGGCGGCGTGTCCGTCGGCGAGGAAGACCACATCAAGCCCGCCGTGGAAGCCGAAGGGCGCCTGAACCTGTGGCAGATCGCCATCAAGCCGGGCAAGCCGCTCGCCTTTGGCGAGGTGCGTCGGCCGGAAGGCATGGTGGGCGGCCCGACGGCGTTCTTCATTGGCTTGCCGGGCAATCCGGTGTCGAGCTTCGTCACCTTCCTGCTGTTCGTGCGGCCGTTCATCCTGCGCCTGCAGGGCGTGCAGGACGTGGCGCCCAAGCGCATCCCGATGCGCGCCGACTTTGCCTTGCCCAAGGGCGATCGCCGCAACGAGTTCCTGCGCGCACGCATCAATGCCAACGGCGGGCTGGACCTGTTCCCGAACCAGAGCTCGGGCGTGCTGACCTCCACCGTGTGGGGCGATGGCCTGATCGACAACCCGCCCAACCAGCCGATCGCGCAGGGCGATGTCGTCAGCTTCCTGCCGTTCGCGGGGCTGGTGTAAGGAGTGAAGGAGCGATGAGCATGCAGATCGAACTCCGCTTCTTTGCCAGTGTGCGAGAGCAGCTGGGGCTCTCGCAGCAGACGGCCACCGTGCCGGACACCGTGCGCACGGTCGGCGATGTGCGCCGCTGGCTGGCGCAGCGTGGTCCCGTGTGGGGTGAAGCACTGGCCGAGGGCCGCGCGCTGCGCATGGCGGTGGACCACCAGATCGTGTCCGCCGATACGGCCGTGCACGATGGCTGCGAAGTCGCATTCTTTCCGCCAGTCACGGGCGGCTGAGCCGGGGATCGACATGACCGTCCGCGTACAAGAAGCCGACTTCGACCTTGGCGCTGAAATCGCAGCCCTGCGTGCCGGCCGTCCGAGCATCGGCGCGGTGGCGAGCTTCATCGGCACCGTGCGCGACGTCAACGATGGCAGCGGCGTGTCCGAGTTGGAGCTGGAGCACTATCCCGGCATGACCGAGAAGGCGCTCGCCAACATCGTCGATGCGGCAATGCAGCGCTGGGACCTGATCGACGCGCTCGTCATCCACCGCGTCGGCAAGCTCAAGCCCGAAGACCAGATCGTGCTGGTGGCGGTGGCATCGAAGCACCGCGGCGAAGCCTTCGCGGCGTGCGAATTCATCATGGATTACCTCAAGAGCGAGGCGCCGTTCTGGAAGAGGGAGCAGACACCCGAAGGCGCGCGCTGGGTGGACGCCCGCGTGACCGACGACAAGGCGCTCGCCCGCTGGGGCATCACCACGAACAACGCTGCCGGCAGCCCGGAGGCCCCCGCGCAGCCGAACGATGACGAATAACAAGGAGCAACCGCATGAGCGGGATGGGGTTTGTGGCCGTCGGGGTGGGGGCTGCGCTGGGGGCGTGGCTGCGCTGGCTGTTTGCCGTGCTGTGGAATGCGATCAATCCGGCGCTGCCGTATGGCACGTTGGCCGCCAATCTGCTCGGCGGCTACCTGATCGGCGTGGCGGTCGGCTTCTTTGATACACATGCCGGGCTGCCGCCGGAATGGCGTTTGCTGGCTGTGACGGGCTTCCTTGGTGGGCTGACGACGTTCTCGACCTTTTCGAGCGAGGTGGTCGCCAATATCCTGGCCGGCGACTACGTGGTTGGCGCGCTGCACGTGGCAGTGCATCTGAGCGGTTCTCTGTTCCTCACGCTGCTCGGTCTCTGGACGGTGCGTACGTTCAGTTGATGGCAGGCCGCCCGTTGGGCTTACGGGTTTTTTGTCCTTGCGCATGATACGTACGGTTCACATACTGGTAGCGCCCGCGGCGGCGTAGGACGGGCAGTCCCGGAGGCTGCCGCGGGGTGTCTTGTGTTGTTCCATCCATAACGAGAAGGAGACGCAATGAAACCAACCCGAACCGCGCGCCTGCGACGGCACGTCTCGGCCGGCAACCTCGTCACGGCCACCGCGATGCTGCTGGCCGGCTGCGGCGTGCTGAGTGCCTGCGGCGGCGGCAACGACGGCAACAACGTGCCGGGCAACACCAAGCCGGCCTTCGTCGGTAAGGTGACCATCACGCATTACGACGGCACCTCCGATGACCTGCTGACCGCGGGCCTGGGCGCCAATGGGCTGGCGTCGGCCACCGCGCCCGCCGTTGCCAATGCAACATCGCCCACGGCAGCCGAGCTGCGCCGTCTCGCGATCTGGGCCAACTACCGCGCGCTGGTCGACACCGCGGCCAAGGGCGGCTACGGCACGCTGTACGGCCCGAGTGTCGACGTCAACGGCAACCCGACCGGCGGCTCCGGCATGATCGCCGGCACCGAATACGTGGCGTACTCCGATGACGGCACCGGGCAGCAGAACGTCGTGCTGCTTGTGCAGATTCCGGACAGCTTCGACGTCAACAACCCCTGCATCATCACCGCCACCTCGTCGGGCTCGCGCGGCGTCTACGGTGCGATTTCGACCGGCGAATGGGGGCTCAAGCGCAAGTGCGCCGTCGCCTACACCGACAAGGGCACCGGCGCCGGCCCGCATGACCTTGCCACCGATACCGTCGCCCTGCAGGACGGCACGCGCACCACGCGCAACGCCGCCGGCACCAATGCGCACTTTGCCGCGCCGCTCACGAGCAGCCAGCTCGCGGCCTTCAATGCGGCCACGCCGAACCGGCTGGCGTTCAAGCACGCGCATTCGCAGCGCAACCCGGAGAAAGACTGGGGCCAGTTCACGCTGCAAGCCGTGCAGTTCGCGTTCTGGGCCATCAACGACAAGATCACGCCGACCAATGGCGTGCTCGTCGGCAGCGCGCTACCGGTACGGCCCGACAACACCATCGTCATCGCGTCGAGCATCTCCAACGGGGGCGGGGCCGCGATTGCGGCGGCCGAGCAGGACACCGGCGGCTGGATCGACGGTGTGGCCGTCGGCGAGCCGGGCCTGAACCTGCCGCCCAACACCGGCGTGCAGGTGGTGCGCGGCGGCGCAACCTTGCCGACCACGGGCAAACCGCTCTTCGACTACGTGAGCTATGCCAACGTCTTCCGCTTGTGCGCAGCCTCGTCCGCGAGCGTGGGGGCGGCGCCGGCACAGGCCTTCTTTACGAGCCTGACGACGTTCCCGGCCGGCGTGCAGGCCAACCGTTGCGCCGCGCTCAAGGCGGCGGGATTGCTGACGGCGGCCACGCCTGCCGCCCAGGCCGACGAAGCCCTGCAGAAGATGCGCGCCTACGGCTGGGAGCCCGAGTCTGACCTCGTGCACGCATCGATGTCGTTCTACGAGATCGATCCGTCCGTGGCGACGACCTTCGGCAATGCGCTCTCGCGCGCAAGCGTGGCCGACAACCTGTGTGGCTTCAGCTTTGCCGCCACGGATGCCGCGTTCCACCCGACCGCCGTGAACGCCACATCGCTGGCGCAGATGGCGGCGCTGGGCAACGGCATTCCGCCCACCTCCGGCGTGCAGCTCGTCAACAACAACGCGCAGGGCGGTCCCATGCGCAGCAACCAGTCCATCGATTCCAGCGGCACGCAGGCGGCCAACCTCGATGGCGCGCTGTGCCTGCGCAATCTGCTGACCGGCAGCGACGCGGCGTCGCAATCGCTGCAGACCGGCATCAGCCAGACGCTGCGCACCGGCAACCTGCAGGGCAAGCCTGCGTTGATCGTGCAGGGCCGCAACGATGCGCTGCTGCCCGTCAACCACGGCGCGCGGCCGTATCTGGGCCTCAATGCCAAGGTGGAAGGCGGCTCCAGCAAGCTGTCGTACATCGAGGTGATGAACGCGCAGCATTTCGACGGCTTCATCGACCTCGTCCCGGGTTACGACTCGCTGTTCGTGCCGCTGGTGCTGTACGAGCAGCGCGCGCTGGACGCGATGTATGCGTACCTGAAGAACGGCACGCCGCTGCCGCCTTCCCAGGTGGTGCGCACCACGCCGCGCGGCGGCACGCCCGGTGCTGCGCCGGCCATCAGCGCGACGAACGTGCCGAACTTCACCAACACGCCAGCCGCGGGCGACCGCATTTCGGTGAACGTGTCGGGCGGGGTGGTGACGGTGTCGGTGCCGAACTGATGCCGTAGCCGGGACGGCTTTGAGGCACTTCGGGCGGCGGCGCGTCGGCAGGCGTGCCGCCGCTTGTTCTTGCGCAAAAACTGCATGAAAACCGGCGCTTCTGTGCTTGAAATGGCACCGAAGCTCCCTATCTTTCGGGTCAGTGAAACATTTTCCGCAAGGGGTTTTTTAATGCGTTTGGACAAACTGACCACCCGCTTCCAGGAAGCGCTGGCGGACGCGCAGAGCCTGGCGCTGGGCAACGACAATCCGTACATCGAACCGGTCCACCTGCTGCTGGCCATGCTGCGCCAGCCGGATGGGGCGACCAACAACCTGCTCGCTCGGGCGGGCGTCAACACGAGCGCGCTCGACACGGCGCTGGACCGCGCCATCAAGCACCTGCCGCAGGTGCAGGGCGGTGAGCAAGTCCAGGTCGGCCGAGACCTCGGCAGCCTGCTGCAGCAGACCGAGAAGGAAGGCATCAAGCGCGGCGACCAGTTCATCGCCAGCGAGCTGTTCCTGCTGGCCGTGGCTGACGACAAGGGCGAGGCCGGCCGCATTGCGCGCGAACACGGCCTCTCGCGCAAGCCGCTCGAAGCCGCCATCGACGCCGTGCGCGGCGGCCAGACCGTCGGCAGCGCCGAGGCCGAGAGCCAGCGTGAAGCGCTCAAGAAGTACACCATCGACCTCACCGAGCGTGCACGCATCGGCAAGCTCGACCCCGTCATCGGCCGCGATGACGAGATCCGCCGTGCCATCCAGATCCTGCAGCGCCGCACCAAGAACAACCCGGTGCTGATCGGCGAGCCGGGCGTCGGCAAGACGGCCATCGTCGAAGGCCTGGCGCAGCGCATCGTCAACGGCGAAGTGCCCGAGAGCCTGAAGAACAAGCGTGTGCTGGTGCTCGACATGGCGGGCCTGCTGGCCGGCGCCAAGTACCGCGGCGAGTTCGAAGAGCGCCTGAAGGCCGTGCTGAACGACATCGCCAAGGAAGAGGGCCAGACCATCCTCTTCATTGACGAGATCCACACCATGGTGGGCGCGGGCAAGGCCGAGGGCGCGATGGACGCCGGCAACATGCTCAAGCCGGCGCTGGCACGTGGCGAGCTGCATTGCATCGGCGCGACCACGCTGGACGAATACCGCAAGTACATCGAGAAGGATGCTGCGCTGGAGCGCCGCTTCCAGAAGGTGCTCGTTGATGAGCCCAGCGTGGAGGCGACCATCGCCATCCTGCGTGGTCTGCAGGAGAAGTACGAACTGCACCATGGCGTGGAGATCACCGACCCGGCGATCGTGGCCGCGGCTGAACTCAGCCACCGCTACATCACCGACCGCTTCCTGCCGGACAAGGCCATCGACCTGATCGACGAGGCTGCGGCGCGCATCAAGATGGAAATCGACTCGAAGCCGGAGGCGATGGACAAGCTCGACCGCCGCCTGATCCAGCTCAAGATCGAGCGCGAGGCGGTGAAGAAGGAAACCGACGAAGCCTCGCAGAAGCGCCTGGAGCTGATCGAGCAGGAGATCGAACGCCTGCAGAAGGAATACGCCGATCTGGACGAAATCTGGAAGGCCGAGAAAGGCGCCGCGCAAGGTGCGGCCGCGCTCAAGGAGGAGATCGACAAGATCAAGCTGGAGATCACCAAGCTGCAGCGCGAAGGCAAGCTCGACAAGGTAGCCGAACTGCAATACGGCAAGCTGCCCGAGCTGGAAGGTAAGCTGAAGGCCGCGACCGCCGCCGAGTCGGCCAGCCAGAAGCAGCCGAACAAGCTGCTGCGCACGCAGGTGGGTGCCGAAGAGATTGCCGAAGTCGTCAGCCGCGCCACGGGCATCCCCGTGTCGAAGATGATGACCGGCGAGCGCGAGAAGCTGCTGAAGATGGAAGACCGCCTGCACGAGCGCGTGGTCGGCCAGGACGAGGCCGTGCGCCTGGTGGCGGATGCCATCCGCCGCTCACGCGCCGGCATCGCGGACGAGAACAAGCCCTACGGCTCGTTCCTGTTCCTCGGCCCCACGGGTGTCGGCAAGACCGAGCTGTGCAAGGCGCTGGCCAGTTTCCTGTTCGATTCGGAAGACCACCTCATCCGCATCGACATGAGCGAGTTCATGGAGAAGCATTCCGTGAGCCGCCTGATCGGCGCGCCGCCGGGCTATGTCGGCTACGAGGAAGGCGGTTACCTGACCGAAGCCGTGCGCCGCAAGCCGTACAGCGTGGTGCTGCTCGATGAAGTGGAGAAGGCGCACCCGGACGTCTTCAACGTGCTGCTGCAGGTGCTGGACGATGGCCGTCTGACCGACGGCCAGGGCCGCACGGTCGACTTCAAGAACACGGTGATCGTGATGACGTCGAACCTCGGCTCGCAGCTCATCCAGCAGATGGCGACCGAACCCGCGGATGTGATCAAGGGTGCCGTGTGGCAGGAAGTGAAGACGCATTTCCGGCCCGAATTCCTGAACCGGATCGACGAGGTGGTGGTGTTCCACGCACTGGACCAACGCAACATCGAATCGATCGCGCGGATCCAGCTCAAGCGCCTGGCGGCACGTCTCGCGCAGATGGACCTGACGCTGGAGATCAGCGACGAAGCGGTGGCCAAGCTCGCTTCAGCGGGTTACGACCCGGTGTTTGGGGCACGGCCGTTGAAGCGGGCGATCCAGCAGCAGCTTGAGAATCCGGTGGCACGGATGATCCTGGAGGGCAAGTTCGCGCCCAAGGATGTGGTGCCGGTGGATTATCGGGATGGTCAGTTTACGTTTGAGAGGGTTGTGCACTGAGGCTGTGGTTTGGTGCGTTGAAAAGCCGCTCCGGAGGGTTCTGGAGCGGCTTTTTTTGTTGGTGGTGCATCCCTTGTTTCACCCCCCTGCCGGGGGCGAAACAAGGGATGCACCACAAACACCCCCCACGCACAGACCGCCCCCCTCCGCGCAGCCCCCACCTCCACCTTATGCAAAAAACGATGAACATTCCCTGAAACCATTCGTTCCCCGTACAAGACCCGCTCGGTAGTCTTGCTCCTATTCCAAATCCATCAGAGATCAGAAACGGAGCTGCAAGATGATTCGCAAGTTTGTCTTCAACACCATCGCGGCTGCCATCGTGGCGGGGGGAACCGTGGGTGCGCATGCGGCAACGACACTGCTGAACGTGTCGTACGACCCGACGCGCGAGCTGTACAAGGAAATCAACACCGAATTCGCCAAGAAGTGGAAGGCCGAAACGGGTGAGGACATCACCCTGCGCGCTTCGCATGGCGGTTCGGGCAAGCAGGCCCGCTCCGTGATCGACGGGCTGGAGGCCGATGTGGTGACGCTGGCGCTCGGCTACGACATCGACGCGATCGCCGAGAAGGGGCTGACCGGCAAGGACTGGCAGAAGCGCCTGCCGCACAACGCCTCGCCGTACACGTCGACCATCGTCTTCCTGGTGCGCAAGGGCAACCCGAAGGGCATCAAGGACTGGAATGACCTGGTCAAGCCGGGCATCGCCGTCATCACGCCGAACCCGAAGACCTCCGGCGGTGCACGCTGGAATTACCTGGCCGCCTGGGCCTATGCGCTGAAGCAGCCGGGCGGTTCGGACGCCACCGCCAAGGATTTCGTGCAGAAGCTCTACAAGAACGTGCCGGTGCTCGATTCGGGCGCGCGCGGTGCGACCACCACCTTTACCGAGCGCGGTATCGGCGACGTGCTGATCGCGTGGGAAGACGAGGCGCTGCTGGCGGCACGCGTGGAAGGCAAGGACAAGTTTGACGTGGTGGTGCCGTCGATTTCCATCCTGGCCGAGCCGCCGGTGGCGGTGGTGGACAAGGTGGCCGACAAGAAGGGCACGCGCAAGGCCGCGGAGGCGTATCTCAAGTTCCTGTACACGCCGCAAGGGCAGGAGATCGGTGCGAAGAATTTCTATCGCCCGACCGACCCGGCCGTGGCGAAGAAGCACGAGAGCGAATTCCCGAAGGTGAAGCTTGTGACCATCGACGACACGTTCGGCGGCTGGCAGAAGGCGCAGAAGACGCACTTTGCCGACGGCGGGCAGTTTGACCAGCTCTACCAACCGGGCAAGTAAGGCCCACATGACGTAACGACATCGGGTGATCCGCATCATGCAAATCCTGACGATTTCCGGCAGCCCTTCGGCGCAATCGCGATCTGCGCGCCTGCTGGGCCACGTGCGTGCGCAGCTCGAACGCGCCGGCGAGCAGGCGGACCACCTGGACCTGCGCAGCCTTCCGGCCGACGCGCTGCTCGGCGCGCAGGTGTCGGACCCCGCCATCGCCGATGCGGTGGCGCGGGTGGAAGCGGCGGGCGTGGTGATTCTCGCCACGCCGGTCTACAAGGCGGCCTACAGCGGGCTGCTCAAGACATTTCTCGATCTGCTGCCGCAGAGCGGGCTGCGCGACAAGGTCGTGCTGCCGATTGCCACCGGCGGCAGCCTTGCCCATACGCTGGCGATCGACTACGCGCTGCGCCCCGTACTGACGGCGCTGGCGGCGCGCTCGATCCTGCCGGGCATCTTTGCAGTCGACTCGCAGATCGTCGTGGCAGATGACGGCGTGAGCGTCGACCCGGCGCTGCAGCAGCGCCTGGATGACGGCGTGGAGCGCGTGCATCAGGCACTGGCGCTGGCACGGCATCCGGCCGTGGCGCAGGTCATCGTTTCGAGCCGCAGCGCGGTGCGTGCCACGTTCCAGGCCGCCGACGAAGAACGAATGCGATGTCTGGCGTGATGCGCTGATCGCGCACGCCTGTTCCTGAGTTTCCCGTTGTTGTCATGCCCGCGCAGCGCCTGCGCGCGGATCGTGCCGCCCCAACATTTCGCATCGACCGAACTTGCCATGAAGAACCACTCACAACTGCGCAGGACCTTGACCCGCGCTTCCCTGACGCTCGCAGCGCTGCTCGCCACGCTCGGTGCACCGGCCGTGTCTGCCAACAGCGATGCCCCGCCGCCAACCGCTGCCAAGCAACTGCGCATCGGCTATCAGAAGTACGGCACGCTGACGGTGCTCAAGGCACGCGGCACGCTGGAAAAGCGCCTTGCCGCGCAGGGCATCGAAGTGAAGTGGACCGAGTTTCCCGCGGGCCCGCAGCTGCTGGAAGGCCTGAACGTGGGCGCCATCGATTTCGGCACCACGGGTGAAGCGCCGCCGATCTTCGCGCTGGCTGCCGGCGCGAATCTCGTCTATGTCGGCAACCAGCCACCTGCGCCCACCGGCGAGGCGATCATCGTGCCGAAGAACTCGCCGCTCAAGAGCGTGGCTGATCTGAAAGGCAAGCGCGTCGCCTTCAACAAGGGTTCGAACGTGCATTACCTGCTGGTGAAGCTGTTGGAAAAGGCCAACGTGCCGTACAGCGATATCCAGCCCGTGTACCTCACGCCCGCCGATGCGCGCGCTGCCTTCGAGCGCGGCGCCGTCGACGCCTGGGTGATCTGGGATCCGTTCTTTGCCGCGGCTGAACAGCAGCTGGGCGCGCGCGTGCTGGCCGACGGCACGGGCGTGGTCAACAACTCGCAGTACTTCCTGGCATCGAAGGGCTATGCGGGCGCGCGGCCCGATGTGCTGAACATCGTGCTGGATGAACTGAAGAAGACCGACACCTGGGCCGCGGCCAACCCGAAGGAGGTGACGACCATTCTGGGCCCGCAGCTTGGCCTGGAGCCGGCGGTGGTGGCGCGTTCGGTGTCGCGCATTGCGTACGGCATCCAGCCGGTCGGCGCCGAGGCGCTGGCCGACCAGCAGCGCATTGCCGATACGTTCCACACGCTCAAGCTGATTCCGCGTCAGGTGAAGGTGGCCGATTCCGCCTGGAAGCCGGTCGCGCCGGCCGCCACGCAACAAGCCGCTCGCTGACTGCCATGACCATCGATATCCAACGTCGTCGTCTGCTGGGCGCTTCCGTGGCCGGTGCGTCGCTGGCAACGCTGGCGCCGGTGTCGCAGGCGGCCAACGCTGCGGGCGTGCCGGCCAACCTGCCGAAGATCACCCCGCCTGCGCAACTGCGCATCGGTTTCCAGAAGAGCGCGGTCAACCTCGTCATCGTCAAGGAAAGCCGCGCGCTGGAGCAGCGTTTTCCCGAATCGAAGGTGAGCTGGCTGGAGTTTCCGGCCGGGCCGCAGCAGCTGGAGGCGCTGTCCGCAGGCAGCCTTGACCTGGCCTTCACTGGCGATACCCCGCCGGTGTTTGCACAGGCCGCCGGCAAGGACTTGCGCTACGTGGGCGTGGAGCCGCCCAAGCCGGACAGCTCGGCGATTCTGGTGCCGCAGGCCTCGCCACTGAAGACGCTGGCCGATCTGAAGGGCAAGCGCGTGGCGTTTCAGAAAGGATCGAGCTCGCACTTCCTGATCGTGCGCGCCCTGCAGAAAGCGGGGCTCGGCTTTGCCGATATCCAGCCCGTGTACCTGACGCCCGCCGACGCGCGCGCCGCCTTCGAGCGTGGCGCCGTGGACGCCTGGGGCATCTGGGACCCTTACTACGCCGCCACGGAGCTGGCCATCAAGCCGCGCGTGCTGGCGACGGGGCGCACGCTGTCGTCCAACAACTCGTTCTATTTCGCGCCGCGCGCCTTTACCGAGCAGCACGGCGACACCATCGCCGCGATCTTTGCCGAACTCTCGCGCGCAGACCGGCTCGTGCAGGAGAACCGCAAGGAAGCCGCGCAGCGCATTGCCGATTTCTCGGGCCTGTCGCTCGCGACGGTGCATCTGTTCCTGTCGCGGCGGCCGCAGTCTCCGGTGCGGCCCGTCACGCCCGAGGCCATTGCCGAGCAGCAGCGCGTGGCCGATGCGTTCCACGGACTGGGGCTGATTCCGCGCGCGGTCAAGCCGATCGAGCTGGTCTGGCATCCCAGCCCGGCGCAGCTGGCGATTGCCCGCGCGTGAGGGGCCGGCCCAGAACGGCGAGAACAACACCATCCAAGGAGCTGTCATGCAAGTCTTCTGGTTCATCCCGACCCACGGCGACAGCCGTTACCTCGGCACGGCCGAGGGCGCACGCCAGGTCGATCACACTTATCTGCAGCAGGTGGCCGTGGCCGCCGATACGCTCGGCTACGAGGGCGTGCTGATCCCGACGGGGCGTTCGTGCGAAGACCCGTGGATCGTTGCAGCGAGCCTGATTCCCGTGACGAAGCGCCTGCGCTTCCTGGTGGCGGTGCGCCCGGGCCTGATGGCGCCGACCCTTGCTGCGCGCATGGCGGCGACGTATGACCGCCTGTCGAACGGCCGCCTGCTGGTGAACCTCGTCACCGGTGGCGATCCGGCCGAGCTGGCCGGCGATGGCCTGTTCCTGGACCACGCGCAGCGCTACGAGGCATCGGAAGAGTTCATCCGCATCTGGCGTGAAACCCTGGCCGCGAGCCACGAAGGCGCCGCGCTCGATTACAGCGGCAAGCACCTCAGCGTGAAGGGCGCGAAGGTGTTGTACCCGCCGGTGCAGAAGCCGTATCCGCCGGTGTATTTCGGCGGTTCGTCGGAGGCGGCGCATGAGCTCGCCGCCGAGCAGGTCGACACGTACCTGACCTGGGGAGAACCGCCTGCGGCCGTGGCCGACAAGCTGGCCGACGTGCGCAAGCGCGCCGCCAGGCATGGCCGCACGGTCAAGTTCGGCATCCGCCTGCACGTGATCGTGCGTGAGACGGAAGACGAGGCATGGGCGGCCGCCGACAAGCTCATCAGCAAGCTCGACGACGACACCGTCGCCCGCGCGCAGGAGGCCTTCCGCAAGATGGATTCGGCCGGCCAGCAACGCATGGCCGCCCTGCATGCCAACGGCGTCAAGCGCACGCGTGCCGATCTCGAGATCAGCCCGAACCTGTGGGCCGGGGTGGGGCTGGTGCGCGGCGGTGCCGGCACGGCCCTGGTGGGCGACCCGCAGACCGTGGCCGCCCGCATGCAGGAATACGCCGAGCTGGGCATCGATACGTTCATCCTCTCCGGCTATCCGCACCTCGAAGAGGCGTACCGCTTTGCCGAACTGGTGTTCCCGCTGCTGCCGCGCTCGGTGCGCGACAAGCTGCCGGGCAACGTGCTCAACGGCCCATTTGGCGAGGTGATCGCCACCGGCATCGTGCCCAAAGTGGCCGCAAGCTGAAGGAGCACGCCATGGCTTCCGAATCGAAACGCACAGCCAGCACGTTCCTGCGCGCGGCACGCCAACGCATTGCCCCCTGGATCGTGCCGATCGTCTTGCTGGTGCTGTGGCAGGCGTCTGCGCAATGGGGCTGGCTGTCGAACCGCATCCTGCCGGCGCCGCTGGACGTGGCCAAGTCCGCCATCGCACTGGCGCGCTCGGGCGAGCTGTGGACGCACGTGGCGGTCAGCACGTGGCGTGCGCTGGTGGGCTTTGCGATCGGCGGCTCGCTCGGGCTGGTGCTGGGGCTGCTCACGGGCACCTTCCGCACGGCCGAGACGCTGCTCGATACGACGTTCCAGATGGTGCGCAACATCCCGGTGCTGGCGCTCATTCCGCTGGTCATCCTGTGGTTCGGCATCGATGAGTCGGCCAAGCTGTTCCTTGTGTCGCTGGGCGTGTTCTTCCCGATCTACCTGAACACGTACCACGGCATCCGCTCGGTCGATCCGGCGCTGGTGGAGATGGCGCGCAGCTACGGCCTGTCGCGTGCGCAGCTGTATCGCGAGGTGATCCTGCCCGGCGCGCTGCCGCAGATCCTGGTTGGCGTGCGCTTCTCGCTGGGGCTGATGTGGGTGACGCTGATCGTTGCCGAGACCGTCTCGGCCCAGGCCGGCATCGGCTACATGACGATGAACGCGCGCGAGTTCCTGCAGACCGATGTGGTGCTGCTCGGCATCCTGCTGTATGCGCTGCTGGGCAAGGTGGCGGATTGGCTGTCGCGAGGGCTGGAGCGCTACTGGCTGCGCTGGCACCCCGGTTATCAGGCGGCCGCCTGAGCGCAATGGAGAAACCCATGCAAAGCAACGCTACCGAGCACGCCGCGCTGGCCGGCACCGCACTGCACATCGAGCACGTCGTCAAGCGCTACGGCGACCGTGAAGTCCTGCATGGCATCGACCTGGAGATCACGCCGGGCGAGTTTGTCGTCATCGTCGGGCGCAGCGGTTGCGGCAAGAGCACGCTGTTGCGGCTGATCGCGGGGCTGGAGGGCATCGACGGCGGCCACCTGCGCCGCGACGGCGAGGCCGAAGACGGCCTGCATGACGATGCGCGCGTGATGTTCCAGGACGCACGCCTGCTGCCGTGGAAGCGGGTGCTCGACAACGTGGCGCTGGGCCTGCCAAAAACGCAGCGCGCGCAGGCCGCCGAAGTGCTCGCGCAAGTCGGGCTGGCCGAGCGGGCAGGGGAGTGGCCCGCGCGCCTGTCCGGCGGCCAGCGCCAGCGTGTGGCGCTGGCCCGTGCCCTGGTGCATCGCCCACGCCTGTTGCTGCTCGACGAGCCGCTCGGCGCGCTCGATGCACTGACCCGCATCGACATGCAGAACCTGATCGAAGGCCTCTGGCAGCGCCTGGGCTTTACCGCCGTGCTCGTCACGCACGACGTGGCCGAAGCAGTGGCGCTGGCCGACCGCGTGGTGCTGATCGAAGACGGCCGCATCGCGCTGGACGAGCGCATCGACCTGCCGCGCCCGCGCCATCGCGGTTCGCCCGCGTTTGCGCGACTCGAGGAGGCCATTCTCAACCGCGTGATGCAGCGCAAGGTCGATCCGAATGAAGTGACCGATGTGCGCGCGCGCACGGGGTGGGCATCACCCTTTGACGTCGCGGCCACGGCGGTGCGCTGGGCCGTGTAAGCCGGCGCAAGCCGTTCTCCCGAGAACATTCGTCGGCATCCGATTGAACAACACGCTGTTGTCATCTACTACGAAGGAACATCATGACCATTCAAGCGATTAACGTACGCAACCAGTTTCGCGGCCAGATCAAGGAGATCATCCGGGGCGACGTGCTCTCGGAGATCGACGTGGAGACGGCGGCCGGCATCGTGACCTCGGTCATCACCACGCGCTCGGTCGACAACCTCGGGCTGAAGATCGGCAGTGAAGTGGTTGCGCTGGTGAAGGCGACTGAAGTTTCGATCGCCAAGCTGTAAGCGCCATCCGCCCTTGGAGGAGGGGTGACTTTCCTTGGGAGCCCCCATCTCGATGAGTCTCATGCACACCACCGCACTCGCACAGTTTCTCGGCACGCTGCCGAACGCGCCAACGCCGGATCGCCAGTTGTGGCGCGACGCCAGCGGCCGCGTGCAGGGCCAGTTCTTCCACTGCGCGCTCACGAGCCTGTTTGAGCCCATCTGGCAGCTTGCCGCCGACGGCTCGCTCGCACCCGCCGGCCATGAAGCGCTGATGCGCACCTGGACGCGCGACGGCGATCTGGGCCTGAACCCGTGGAAGGTGTTCTCGCTGGCGTCGGACGACAGCACGCTGGTGGAACTCGACCGCTTGTGCCGGCTCGTGCATACGCTGAACTACTTTGCGCGCTCGGATGCGCGGCGGCTGGTGGTGAATATCCACGGCCGCTTGCTGGCCGCGGTGGCGGCCGACCACGGCAAGGCATTCCATCGTGCAGTGACGGCGCTGGGGTTGCGGCCCGAGCAGTTCGTCATCCAGGTGCCGTCCACCGCCAATGACGACCTGGGCCTGCTGCTGTTCGTGGTGGACAACTACCGGCGCAACGGCTTTGCCGTGGCCGTGCAGGCATCGGACCCGGCCGAGGCCGGCGCGTTGCTCGTACACGCCAGGCCCGCGTTCCTCAAGCTCGACGCGCGGCGTGACTGGAACGTCCGGCACCTGTTGTCGCTGGCCGAATCGGCGCACGAACTTGGCGTGACGCTGGCCCTGCGCCGCTGCGAACGTCCGGGCGACCTGCAGCTTGCCCGGGCAGCCGGCATCACGTACGTGCAGGGCACCATCCTGCCGGGCGCAGAACCTGAGCCCGAGGCCATCCCCACGCCGGCCGTCATCGCGCCGATGGCGCAGGCATCGCTGTTGCAACAGCAGCAGTGCGCCGGCTTTTCTCTGACGGACTGAGCCCCACTCCATGGCACGTAGCGCACCCTCAACCGCATCGAAGGCTTTGGACTGGCACTGGCCTGCCGACGCCGTCGTCCTGACCGTCCCTGGGCTGCATGGCAGCGGCCCGGGCCATTGGCAGACGCGCTGGGAGGCCCGCTTTCCGGACTGGCACCGTGTGGAACAGACGGACTGGTCGACGCCCGACCTGCCGCGCTGGTCTGCCCGCGTGGGTGAAACCGTGCGCACCGCCCTGGCTGGCCAAGCGCGCGCCCGCCGCGTGATCCTGGTGGCACACAGCTTTGGCTGCTTGGCGTCGCTGCATTGGGCAACCCGCGGAAAGGAGCCCAAGGACGCCGTGGCCGCTGTGTTGCTCGTCGCACCGGCCGATCCGGACAAGTTCGGCGTGCGCGACCTGCTGCCGCAGCGCGTGCTGCCGTTTCCCGCCGCGGTTATCGCCAGCCGCAACGACCCGTGGATGACGCAGGCCAGCGCCCTCGACTGGGCGGCCCGCTGGGGCGCCGAATTCATCGATGCGGGCGACGCCGGGCACATCAACGCCGATTCCAACCTCGGCGACTGGGACGCCGGTCTGACCCTGCTGGAGCGCCTCATTAGCCGCGCAAGTGCTGAAGGCACCACCCGAGATGGCGCCGACTGGCAAGCGCAATGGGATGTCTTGCCCAGCACCCCTTATATCTAAAACGATGATGCACATGCGCAAATATTCGTTTTCTTCATAAGGGCAGCTCGCCACAATCGGTGCATCTGCAATAGGTCGCAGGGTTTGCGGCCTTTTTCTTGGTTGCGCTGATGAGCCTGTCTTCTGCGTTTTCTCCTGCCCAGCGGCGAAAGCCCGCCAACGTCCTGCCTGGTTTCGGGCTGGCGCTGGGTTTTTCGCTGCTGTATCTCGCGCTGATCGTCCTGATCCCGCTGTCGGCCACCGTCCTCAAGACGTTCACCATGACGTGGGACGCGTTCTGGACCACCGTCACCGCGCCCCGCGTGGTGGCGTCGTACAAGCTGACGTTCGGCGCGTCGCTGATTGCGGCGGCAATCAACCTCGTGTTCGGGCTGATCGTGGCGTGGGTGCTGGTGCGCTATCGCTTTCCGGGCAAGCGGTTGATCGATGCGCTGGTCGACCTGCCGTTTGCGCTGCCGACTGCGGTGGCCGGCATTGCGCTCACCGCGTTGTACGCGCCGAATGGCTGGATCGGCTCGCGGCTGGAACCGCTGGGGCTGAAAGTCGCGTTCACGCCGCTGGGCATCGTGGTGGCGCTCACGTTCATCGGCCTGCCGTTTGTCGTGCGCACGGTGCAGCCGGTGCTCGAAGATCTGGAGTCCGAACTGGAGGAGGCGGCGGCCAGCCTGGGCGCCACGCGCTGGCAGACCTTCACTCGCGTGATCCTGCCGACCTTGCTGCCCGCATTGCTGACCGGTTTCGCGTTGGCCTTTGCGCGTGCGACCGGCGAATACGGCTCGGTCATCTTCATCGCCGGCAACATGCCGATGGTTTCCGAGATCACGCCGCTGATGATCTATTCCAAGCTGGAGCAATTCGATTACGCGGGGGCCACGGCCATTGCCGTCGTCATGCTCGGTATCTCGTTCACGCTGCTGCTGGTCATCAATCTGCTGCAAGCGTGGACGCGCCGCCGCGGCAATCGCAATGACGCCATCGAGCGTGCCCCCGAACCCCCGACCGCCAACGCGGCAGCTGGAGCCTGACATGGCCGGTACTGTTTCCCGTCAACTTGGTCAGGCGCCCGCTGGTGGCCGCCGAGGGGCCACCGCAGAATCCGCCTGGGTGCGTGCAACGCTGATCCTGGTTTCGTTCGTGTTCCTGGCGTTGTTCCTGTTCGTGCCGCTGGCGAGCGTGTTTGTCGAGGCGTTCAAGAAGGGCGTTGACGTGTATCTCGAGGCGTTGATCGAGCCCGATGCGCTTTCGGCGATCTACCTGACGCTGACCACCGCAGCGATTGCCGTGCCGCTGAACGTGGTGTTTGGCGTGGCGGCGGCATGGGCGATTGCCAAGTTCGAGTTTCGCGGCAAGAACCTGCTGCTGACGCTGATCGACCTGCCGTTTTCGGTATCGCCCGTCATTGCCGGCCTGATCTACGTGCTGCTGTTCGGCGCGCAGGGCTGGTTCGGGCCGTATCTCTCCGAGCACGATTTCAAGGTCATTTTTGCGGTGCCGGGCATTGTGCTGGCGACGGTGTTCGTCACGTTTCCGTTCGTGGCGCGCGAGCTGATTCCGCTCATGCAGGCGCAGGGCAGCGAAGAGGAAGAGGCCGCCATCGTGCTCGGCGCCTCGGGCTGGCAGACGTTCTTTCGCGTGACGCTGCCGAACATCAAGTGGGGCCTGCTGTACGGCGTGATCCTCTGCAACGCGCGGGCGATGGGCGAGTTTGGCGCGGTATCGGTGGTGTCGGGCCACATTCGTGGGCTGACCAACACGATGCCGCTGCACGTGGAAATTCTCTACAACGAATACAACTTTGCGGCCGCGTTTGCCGTGGCGTCGCTGCTGACATTGCTGGCGCTCGTCACGCTGGCGCTGAAGACGCTGGTCGAATGGCGCAGCCGTCGTGAGCTGGCTGATGCTGATGCCGGCGTGGGCGAAGGTCCGGGGCAGCGCGTGGCGCAACAGACATCCAATTCGAATTCGCACATTTCCGTGCAATCTCCGCTGGAAGGGAGCGCAGCATGAGCATCCAGGTTCAACACATCACCAAGCGCTTTGGCAACTTCGTTGCCCTCAACGATGTTTCGCTCGACTTCAAGCAGGGCGAACTGACTGCGCTGCTGGGCCCGTCGGGCTGCGGCAAGACCACGCTGCTGCGCATCATCGCGGGGTTGGAGCATGCCGATTCGGGCACGATTCACCTCAACGGCGAAGACGCATCGGACCAGCATGTGCGCGAGCGCCAGGTCGGCTTCGTGTTCCAGCATTACGCGCTGTTCAAGCACATGACGGTGTTCGAGAACGTGGCGTTCGGCCTGCGCGTGAAACCGCGCGCGCAGCGGCCAAGCGAAGCGCAGATCCGCGCCAAGGTGAAAGAGCTGCTGGAACTCGTGCAGCTGGATTGGCTGGCCGATCGTTACCCGCCGCAGCTGTCTGGCGGGCAGCGTCAGCGGATTGCCCTGGCGCGCGCGCTGGCGGTGGAGCCGCGCGTGCTGCTGCTCGACGAGCCCTTCGGCGCGCTCGATGCCAAGGTGCGCAAGGAGCTGCGCCGCTGGCTGCGTCGCCTGCACGACGATCTGCATGTCACGAGCCTGTTCGTTACGCACGACCAGGAAGAGGCGCTGGAAGTGGCCGACAACGTGGTGCTGATGAACCGCGGCCAGGTGGAGCAGGTCGGCAGCCCCGATGCGGTCTACAACACGCCGGCCACGCCGTTCGTCTACGGCTTCCTCGGCAACGTGAACCTGTTCCACGGCCGCCTGGAAGAGGGCGAGGGCGGCAGCGTGCTGCACGTGGGCGATTCGGCCATCGCCGTGCCGTCGGGCGGTGTGGATTCGTCCCGCGCCGATCAGGCGGTGGCCTTCGTGCGCCCGCATGAAATCGACCTCGAGCGCTATGCGCCGGGCGCGGAGGGCATTCCCGTGACGCTGCGCCGCGCGCTCACGCTGGGCGCCATCGCGCAGCTGGAGCTGGAGCGCGAAGACACCGACGACATCATCGAAGTCTCCCTGCCCATCGAGCGCTTCCGCGCCGAGGGCTTCCGTGAAGGCGAAACGCTGGTGGTGCGCCCGCGCGCGATCCGGGTGTTCGCGCAAGGCATTGCACGGCCCGTCGCGCAAGCCGCCGTGTAACACGACGCTCCGACGACAACCAATACGAGAGGACACGAGCCATGAACTTCCAGCAACTGCGTTCCATCCGCGAGGCGGTGCGCCGCCAGTTCAACCTGACCGAAGTCGCCAACGCGCTGTACACGTCGCAGCCGGGCGTGTCGCGGCAGATTCGCGAGCTGGAGGATGAGCTTGGCGTGGAGATTTTCGAGCGCTACGGCAAGCGCCTGACGGGCCTGACCGAACCGGGCCGCGAGATCGTCCGCATTGTCGAACGGCTGCTCCTCGAAGCCGAAAACCTGCGCCAGGCCGGCGAGGAGTTCTCCGGCCGACAATCCGGCCGCTTGACCGTGGCGACCACGCACACCCAGGCGCGCTATGCGCTGCCGAAGGTGGTGCAGTCGTTCCGCAAGGAATACCCGCACGTCACGCTGGCGCTGCAGGAGGCGTCGCCCTCGCACATCGTCGAGCTGCTGCTGACGGGGCAGGCCGATATCGGTATCGCCACCGAGGCCGTGGCGAACGAGCCGGGGCTGACGTCGTTCGAGGCGTACCGCTGGCGTCACGTGCTGGTGGTCAGCCCGGAGCATCCGCTGACGAAGAATCCGCTTCCGACGTTGGAAGACGTGGCGCAGTATCCGCTCATCACGTACGACGCGGGCTTCACGGGCCGACGCAACATCGACGCGGCATTTGCCGGCGCCGGCCTGCACCCCGAGATCGTGCTGACCGCCATGGACGCCGACGTGATCAAGACGTACGTGGCGCTGGACGTCGGCGTGGGCATCATCGCGTCGATGGCGTATGACGGGCGCAAGGACGACAACCTCGTCTGCATCGGGGCGGATCACCTGTTCGAGCCGAACACCACGCGTGTGGCGGTGCGCCGTGGCGCGTACCTGCGTGGCTACGCACATGACTTCATCGGGATGTTCGCGCCGCATCTGTCGCGCGAAACGGTGGCCGAAGCGGTGGCGTCTTCCGTGGTGACGCAGTCGGCGCGCGTGGAGGCGTTGGCCGCCTAGCCCCGCACGGCCGATCCGGCGCGGGATGGCGACCGTTCAGCCCCGCGATTGCGCGGTTCGTCGCACCGACGTGGTGCCTGCCCGGGCGCCATTCCTATACTGCGGACATCCTCGGTTGCCCCGGAGACCACCATGTCCGCCATCTCTTACCCGCAGCCCGCCGAATCCGATCAAGCCCTGTTGCGACGCGCCCGCCACCGCGCCGGCGCACGCATGGGGTTCCGCATCCACCTTCTGTCGTTTCTGGCCGTGAATGCGGTGCTGGCAGCGATGGCGCTGTCGCGCGGGCAATTCTGGTTTGTCTGGCCGCTGCTCGGCTGGGGGATGGGCCTGGCCGCGCATGGCCTGAGCCTGGCGTGGAGCATGGGCAACGGCTATCAGCGCCTGGTTGACCAGGAACTCGCCCGCTTGCGCGCGCAGGCGGGCCGCTGATGCGGGAAACCCCAAGCTTCAACGCCGAAGTGCCCTCCGGTAAGATCGCCGGCATGTTCGCCAATGTGTCGTTCCCTTCTCTTGCGGAGTGCCTGCGCCTCGTGCGGCGCTGGGTCATCCGCTATGCCGTCATCATCGTCATCAATACGCTGATCGCGGCCGTGCTGGCGTTCGGCATCCGGCCCGAGGAGTCGTTCTGGAAAAGCTTCGTGTTCAGCCAGGCGATCGGGCTGTCGATGTTCTCGCTGATCGGCATTCCGCGCCACGTGTTCTGGGGCGACGGCCCGCCCAACAAGAAGCTGTTTCCGTGGATCGTGGTGGGCGCCGTGGTGATCGGCGTGCCGCTGGGGCAGTGGATCGCGCGCACGATTCTGTGCCTGAACGGAAGCACCGCCGAGCCGTGGCGCGCCGACAGCCTGCGCATGAGCTTCATCATCGCGATGCTGGCGGCGCTGGGCGCAACGTATTACTACTGGTCGCGCGGCAAGCTCGCGGCCCTCGAGCGCCGGGCTGCGCTCGATGCGCTCGACCGCGAAGAGGCCGAGAAGCAGGTCGTGCGCGCGCAGCTGATGGCGCTGCAGGCCCAGATCGAGCCGCACTTCCTGTTCAACGTGCTGGCCCACGTGGATGCGCTCATTGCGAAAGACCCCGGCGGCGCGCGGCGTCTGCTGCAGCATCTGATCGGCTTCCTGCGGGCGTCGCTCTCGCATGCGCGCGCCGAGCAATGCACGCTGGCGCAGGAGTTTGCGCTGCTGCGTGCGTATCTCGATATCCAGGCGCTGCGCTTCGGCAATCGGCTGCGTTTCTCATTAGCGCTGGACGATGCCATCGCCAACATCGTCATTCCGCCCATGCTGATCCAGCCGCTCGTCGAGAACGCCGTCGTGCATGGCATCGAACCCGCGCGTGAAGGCGGCGAGATCGCGCTGTCGGCCCGCCGCGTGACCCGCGAAGAAGGCGAGCGCCTCGTGCTGGAGGTGCGCGATACCGGCGTCGGTTTCGGCAACGACGGCAGCAAGGGCTCGGGCCTGGGGCTCACCCACGTGCGCGAGCGCCTGTCGCGGCTGTTCGACGGCGATGCGCGCCTGACGATTACGGAGACCGTGCCGCACGGCGTGACGATCATCGTCGAGCTGCCGCTCGCGCGTGAAAGCGCCGACACGCCGGTGCACGCCGATGCGCCCGAATGGCGCTGCCGCTTTTCACAACCCTCGCGTTCGCCTGCCAACTCCGCGCTGTCTTCGCGCGCGTCTGCCGGAACCTGATCGATGCCCGCCTCCCCGCGTTTGCTCATTGCCGACGATGAACCCGCATTGGCCGATAGCCTGCTCGCGGAACTGACAGCCCTCTGGCCTGAAGCCACGTTGCTGCCCGCCGTGTACGACGGGCAGTCGGTGCTCGACGTGATCGACGATACGGCCGCGGGGCAGGGGCCGGACGTCGTCTTTCTGGATATCCGCATGCCGGGCCTGTCCGGCATTGACGTGGCGCGGGAGCTGTCGAAACGTGAGGTCCGTCCGCTCGTGGTGTTCGTCACGGCCTACGACCAGTTCGCGCTCGATGCGTTTGAGCAGGCGGCGGTCGACTACGTGCTCAAGCCCGTGCAGACGGAGCGCCTGGCCGAGACCGTCAAGCGCCTGAAGGCGCGCCTGGGCACACGCGCAGACAGTACGACGGCGGCCGACCCCGCGCAGACGCTCGCAGAACTCGTCGAGCGGCTGGCTGGGCTGCAGAGCGCCGCGCAGACGCGCGTTGCGCCGCAGGGGGGGTATCTGCGCTTCATCAAGGCGCTGGTCGGGCAGGAGGTGCGTTTCATCCCCGTGGAGGAGGTGCTGTACCTGGAAGCCACCGACAAGTACGTCAACGTCGTGGCCAGCAGCGGCGAATCGCTCATCCGCATGAGCCTGCGCGAATTGCTGACGCAGCTGGACCCGGAGCACTTCTGGCAGGTGCATCGCGGTACCGTGGTCAACGTGGCGCATGTGGCCAGCGCCGTGCACCTGTCGCTCGGCCGCCTCGGCCTGAAGATGCGCGGGCGCACCGAGACGCTGCCCGTGGCGCGCCAGTACGCGCACCTGTTCCGGCAGATGTAGCGAACGCGTGCGCGTGCGGGGTGCGTTCCGCTATGATCCGTTGTGTCGTCAACGAATCGAGAGCGAGACCACCCGCCATGCAGACCGCAGCACGCGCCGCGAGCCCCCTCATCGAACCGCGTCACGGCGGCCTGATCCTTGTCGATGCGCTGGTTGCGCATGGCGTCGACATCGCCTTTGGCGTGCCGGGCGAAAGCTACCTGCCGGTGCTCGAAGGGTTCTACCAGCGGCGCGACCGCGCACGCTTCATCGTCTGCCGGCAGGAAGGCGGCGCCGCCAACATGGCCGATGCGTACGGCAAGCTCACGGGCCGGCCCGGCATTGTCTTCTGCACGCGCGGCCCGGGCGCAACCAACGCCAGCATCGGTGTGCACACCGCGTTCCAGGATTCCACGCCGATGATCCTCTTCATCGGCCAGGTCGGCCGCGATTTTGTCGACCGTGAAGCATTCCAGGAAATCGACTACCGCCGCATGTTCGGCCAGATGGCCAAATGGGTCGCGCAGATCGACAGCGTGGAGCGCATTCCCGAATACGTCGCACGTGCATTCCAGACGGCCACCGCGGGCCGGCCGGGCCCCGTGGTCCTGGCGCTGCCCGAAGACATGCTCACGCACGTTGCCGCTGTGGCGGACGTACCGCCGATGCCCCGCGCGATGGCGTGGCCCGGCCCGCGCGACCTGGCGCAGCTGAAGACGCTGCTGCAGAGCGCCGAGCGCCCGATGCTGCTGCTGGGCGGCTCGGGCTGGACGCCGGCCGCTGCCGCCCGGATCCAGGTGTTTGCCGAGCGCTGGAATCTGCCTGCCGCCTGCGTGTTCCGCCGGCAAGACCTGTTCGACAACCGCCACCCGAATTACGCCGGCGATGTCGGCATCGCCATCAACCCGAAGCTGGCCGCGCGTGTGAAAGAGGCGGACGTGGTGCTCGCCATCGGACCGCGCCTGGGCGAGATGACCACGTCCGGCTATACGCTGTTCGATGTGCCGCGCCCGAAGCAGACGCTCATCCACGTGCATGCCGGCGCCGAAGAACTGGGGCGCGTCTATCAGGCGGAGCTGATGATCCATGCCTCAATGCCGGCGATGGCCGAGGCATTGGACGGCGTCTCGCCCGATGCCGCGCCCCGCTGGTCCGCGTGGAGGCAAGCCGCGCACGCCGACTACCTCGCCAACATCACGCCGCCGCCGTTCAGCGGCCACGGCATCGACATGGCCCGCGCCATGCAGTGGCTGCGTGAGCGCCTGCCGCACAACAGCATCCTGACGAACGGCGCGGGCAATTACGCGACGTGGCTGCATCGTTTCTATCAATACGGTGCGTTGGCCGCCGGTTCGCGCACGCAACTCGCGCCGACCAGCGGTGCGATGGGCTACGGCGCCCCGGCTGCGGTGGCGGCCAAGATCGTCTGCCCCGATACGCCCGTCATCTGCATGGCCGGTGACGGCTGCTTCCTGATGAACGGCCAGGAGCTGGCGACTGCCATGCAGTACAACGCGCCGGTGATCTTCATCGTGGTCAACAACGGCATGTACGGCACCATCCGCATGCACCAGGAGCGCGAATACCCCGAGCACGTGAGCGGCACCGAGTTGCGCAACCCGGACTTTGCCGCGCTGGCCCGCGCGTATGGCGCCGCAGGCCATACCGTGCGCACGCTCGAAGCGTTCCAGTCGGCCGTGGAGGCCGCGCTGGCCTCGCCGGTGGCCACGCTCATCGAGGTACAGACCGACCCGAACATCATCAGCCCGCGTGCGACCATCGATTCGCTGCGCGCCCAGTCACCAAGCCGCGCCCGCCCCTGAACCCGCATTCGCCAACGCCTTTCACATCCCATTTGCCATGACGATGATCCCAGTGACCGACCTGTGCGACCTGCACGAAGACAAGCTCATCTACGGAAGCCTGCGCGTGCTCACGCCGGTGTTCCGCAGCTTTGGCAAGCGCGCCGCGTTTGCGGGCCCTGCTTCCACGCTCAAGGTGTTTGAAGACAACGGCCTGGTGCGTGCCGCGCTTGAAGAGCAGGGGGCCGGTCGCGTGCTGGTGATCGACGGCGGCGGCTCGCTGCGCTGCGCGCTGGTGGGTGGCAACCTCGGCAAGCTGGCCGAGGAGAACGGCTGGGAAGGCATTCTCGTCAACGGCTGCGTGCGCGATACCCGCGAGCTGGCGGAGTGCAACGTCGGCATCCACGCCCTGGCCGTGCACCCGCGCAAGAGTATCAAGAAGAACGCTGGCCAGCGCGAGGTGGGCGTGCAGATGCCCGGCGCGTACATCCAGTCGGGCGAGTGGATCTATGCCGATGAAGACGGCGTGCTGGTTTCGCAGGACAAACTCGCATGAGCCAGCCAATGAACCTTCCGGCGTCCAACCCCGGCCTCATCCATGTCTTCGTCTACGGCACGTTGCGCGCCGGCGAGGCCAACGACCTGCGCGTGGCCGCCGCCGCACGCGGCATCCCCGAGCCTGAACTGCTGGGGTCCGCCAGCTTGCACGGCCGTCTGTACGATTTCGGCGCGTACCCCGGCCTGGTGCTCGACCCGACCGGCACCGCCGTGCGCGGCGATATCTATCGCATCGATGCCGCGCTCGTCCCCGTGCTGGACGAGATCGAAGAGGTCTACCCCGGCGGCGATGCGCTGTTTGTGCGCGAGAACCATGCGGTCGTGCTTGGAGGCAGCACCGTCGACTGCATCGTGTATCCGGTGAGCGCGCAGCATGTCGCTGGGCGGCCCGTCATTACAGGCGGGGATTGGGTGGCGCATCGGCTGGTCCGTGGGTGATCCCCCTCCTTGTGCCCAGGAAACGCCGCTGTTGCGGCGTTTTTTTGGGGGCGGCGATGCGTCGGGCGGAAGTCGAGGTGTTTCATAATGCGGAAAGTCGTTTTGGTCCGCAAAAATTGCGCGCCGCACAGCACCATCGCTGTCTTTCATGATAGGAAAAATCTTTCCGCATCCCGAAATATGGCACATAACTATATGAAAAATAAGGAATAAAAACTTTTACGCAAGACAAAGTTCTCCTTGTTGCGCTGCACCGGGCTTCCCTACACTCTTATATAAGACATATGACTTGAGCCACCCAGCGGCACCCCAAAAAGGCGCCGGCGGCTCTAGGCGACGAGTGAGAGTTACCCCAGTTTTTATTTGATGGATGCGATCAAAAAGGAGAGTGTGATGTCGCGCGAACTCGAAGTGCAAAAGCTGCAGAAGGAATGGGAAACCAACCCGCGTTGGAAGGGCATCAAGCGCGGCTACACCGCGGAAGACGTGGTGCGCCTGCGCGGCTCGCTGCAGATCGAGCACACGCTCGCCAAGCGTGGTGCCGAGAAGCTGTGGACGCTCATCAACAACGAGCCGTTCGTGAACGCCCTGGGCGCGCTGACGGGCAACCAGGCCATGCAGCAGGTCAAGGCGGGCCTGAAAGCGATCTACCTGTCGGGCTGGCAGGTGGCCGGTGATGCCAACAGCAACGGCGAGATGTATCCGGACCAGTCGCTGTACTCGGTGGATTCGGTGCCCAAGGTCGTCAAGAAGATCAACAACACGTTCCAGCGCGCCGATCAGATCCAGTGGTCGGAAGGCAAGGACGACATCGACTTCTTCGCGCCGATCGTGGCGGATGCGGAAGCCGGTTTCGGCGGCGTGCTGAACGCGTTCGAACTGATGAAGGCCATGATCGAAGCGGGCGCCGCTGGCGTGCACTTCGAAGACCAGCTGGCCGCTGTGAAGAAGTGCGGCCACATGGGCGGCAAGGTGCTGGTGCCCACGCGTGAAGCCGTGAGCAAGCTGGTGGCCGCACGCCTGGCCGCCGACGTGATGGGCGTGCCGACCGTGCTGATCGCCCGTACCGACGCGGAAGCCGCTGACCTGCTGACCACCGACGTGGATGACAACGACAAGCCGTTCTGCACCGGCGAGCGCACCGTCGAAGGCTTCTACCGCACGAAGCCGGGCCTGGAGCAGGCCATCTCGCGCGGCCTGGCCTATGCCGAATACGCCGACCTGGTGTGGTGCGAAACCGGCAAGCCGGATCTCGAGTACGCCAAGAAGTTTGCCGAGGCCATCCACGCCAGGTTCCCCGGCAAGATGCTGGCCTACAACTGCTCGCCGTCGTTCAACTGGAAGAAGAACCTGGACGACGCCACGATCGCCAAGTTCCAGAAGGAACTCGGTGCGATGGGCTACAAGTTCCAGTTCATCACGCTGGCCGGCTTCCACGCGCTGAACTACTCGATGTTCAACCTGGCCTACGGCTACGCCCGCAACCAGATGAGCGCCTTCGTCGAGCTGCAGGA
>FLYJ01000087.1_pt1 | contig 64712 bp, 59 predicted proteins | sample 1122561 | NCBI WGS metagenome assembly FLYJ01 (sample SAMEA4346788, study PRJEB14843) | hot springs metagenome | biome: Terrestrial Biome; feature: Habitat; material: Sediment | place: India | collected 2012-06-12 | depth 1760 m
CCGCGACCCCCGGCGTGACAGGCCGGTATTCTAACCGACTGAACTACCACTCCTTGTCGGCTTGCTCGACCAGCTAGAGACTGGCTTTGCGATTGAGCTTCTGGTTAAGCTCTTGTTTTGGCGTCCCCTAGGGGATTCGAACCCCTGTACTCACCGTGAAAGGGTGATGTCCTAGGCCTCTAGACGAAGGGGACAGAAACTGTTTTGCAACGTTTTCTGTCTTACGCTGCGAAGTCCGCTACTATAACGAACTTTTTAGCGTTTTGGAAGCTTCTTTTCAAATTTATTTTTGAATCGAATCTTCCGGCATTTTGGTGGAGCTAAGCGGGATCGAACCGCTGACCTCTTGCATGCCATGCAAGCGCTCTCCCAGCTGAGCTATAGCCCCAAGTTACTGCTTTTTACCGCGTTTTCGCTTCGTGTTGCAGCGAAAACAAGAGTATAGGGGAAGTGTTCAGCGCTTGGCAATACCCTTTCGAAAAATTTTTTGCGCGGCCGGCATCACGCGGCCAGGCGGCGCAGAACGACATCGCGACCGAACAGTTCGAGCACGGCGTCGATGGACGGCGTCTGCAGTTGCCCCGCCACCAGCAGGCGCACCGGCATGGCCAGCTTGGGCATCTTCCAGCCGTGTGCGGCAAGGACGTCCTTGAAGGCCGCCCCGATCGCCTCGCGCTTCCACTCAGGCAATGCACCGAGCTTCTCTGCAAGGGCGGCAATGCCCGGGCGGACGTCGCCAGTGAGGTGCTGCGCAGCGAGTTCCGGATCGACGCTCAGGTCGGTGCGGTAGAACAGCAGCGCGGTCTGCGCAACTTCGCGCAGCGTGTTGGCGCGATCCTTCACCAAGGCAATGACGTCGGCCAACACCGGACCACCGTCGACCTTGCCACCGAGCTCTTCGATGAACGGCTTCACGAGGCCGGCCAGGCGCGCGTTGTCGGCCTGCTTGATGTAGTGGTTGTTCAGCCAGGCGAGCTTTTCGGGATTGTATTGAGCGGGCGATTTGCCGAGGTGCTCCAGGTCGAACCATTCGACGAACTGCTCGCGCGAGAAGATCTCGGCGTCGCCGTGGGCCCAGCCGAGACGGGCGAGGTAGTTGACGATGGCTTCCGGCAGGTAGCCCGCATCGCGGTAGCCGGTGACGCTCATGGCGCCATGGCGCTTGCTCATCTTCTCGCCCTGCTCGTTCAGCACGGTCGGCAGGTGCGCGTAGACGGGCGGCGTACCGCCCAGCGCACGCAGGATATTGATCTGGCGCGGGGTGTTGTTGACGTGGTCGTCGCCGCGGATGACGTGCGTGATCTGCATGTCCATGTCGTCCACGACCACGCAGAAGTTGTACGTGGGCGTGCCATCGGGGCGCGCGATGACGAGGTCGTCCAGCTCGTCGTTGGAGATCTCGATGCGGCCCTTGACGGCGTCATCCCAGACCACGCTGCCGCCGATCGGGTTCTTGAAGCGGATCACCGGCTGCACGCCTGCGGGCGGCGTCGGCAGAACCTTGCCGGGTTCCGGGCGCCACGTGCCGTCGTAGCGCGGCTTCTCACCGCGCGCGCGCTGCGCCTCGCGCAGGGCGTCGAGCTCTTCGGTGCTCATGTAGCACGGATAGGCCATGTCCTGCTCGACCATCTGCGCAATGACCTCGCGGTAGCGATCCATGCGCTGCATCTGGTAGAACGGGCCCTCGTCGATGTCCAGGCCGAGCCAGTCCATCGCTTCGAGGATCACGTCGACGGCTTCCTGCGTGGAGCGTTCCACGTCGGTATCTTCGATGCGGAGGATGAAATCGCCGCGCATCTTGCGGGCAAACGCCCACGGATACAGTGCCGAGCGGATGTTGCCGAGGTGAATGAAACCGGTGGGGCTGGGAGCGAAACGAGTGCGGACGCGCTGGGTCATAGGAATGGCTGAACGAAGAGGGCCACGCAGTCGGATGACAGGCGGCCCTGTAAAACGGAAATTATAGCAACCGCGCCCCGCGCAGCTGCCCGGCCCGCCGCCGAACTTTGGCACAATGGCGGCCGGCTGCAGCGCCCCTGACGCGACTGCGCCGATCTCTCACCGCCCTGACCGTCCCCATGCAACGCCGCTTATTCCTGGGCGCCACCGGCGCCTCCATGCTGTCCGCGTGCACCGTCACCGGCTTTTCCTCGGGCAAGACCGAAACACCGGTCACACCGCCGACGGCCGTGCTGCCGCCCACGGCACAACCCGCAACCGTGCCCGTACGCATCGGGCTGGCACTGGGCGGCGGCGCCGCGCGCGGCTTCGCGCACATCGGCGTCATCAAGATGCTCGAAGCGCAGGGCATCCAGATCGATTTTGTGACCGGCACCAGCGCCGGCAGCGTGGTCGCGGCGCTCTATGCGTCGGGCATGTCGGGGCTTGAGATGAACCGCATGGCGCTCAAGATGGACGAGGCCCTGATCGCCGACTGGGCGCTGCCGTTCGGCACCCGCTTCGGCGGATGGCTCAAGGGAGAAGCGCTGGAGAAGTACGTCAACCGCCTGGTCAAGCAGAAGGCCATCGAACAGATGCGCACGCCGCTGGGCATCGTTGCGACGGATCTGGCCAGCGGCAAGCCGATCCTCTTTCGGCGCGGCAATACCGGCCAGGCCGTACGCGCGTCGTGCAGCATCCCGGGCGTGTTTCAGCCCGTGACCATCGGCGGACGGCAATACGTGGACGGCGGGCTCGTCGCCCCGGTGCCCGTGACGTACGTCAAGCAGATGGGCGCAACGTTCGTGATCGCGGTGAACATCTCGGCGGACCCGTCCAGCCAGGCTGTATCCGGCCAGGCCAGCATGCTGCTGCAGACCACCGCCATCATGGGCCAGAGCATCAACAAGGCCGAACTCGCACAGGCGGATGTGGTGATCACTCCATCGCTGCCGTTCGTGAAAGGCAGCGACTTTGCCGCACGCAACGAGGCCATCCTCGCGGGCGAGCAAGCCGCGCAGGCCGCCATGCCGCTGCTGCGCGAAAAGCTGCACCTCACGCAGACGACCGCGGCCTCTCCGTCGTCGCCGCATTGAGCCCACCCGCGGCGGGCAACAAAAAAGACCGCCTCGGCGGTCTTTTTTCTTCGACACGTGCCAGATCAGCCACCGTACATGGCCAGCGGCTTGCCAGCGGCGTTCGGATCGATGCGCTTGAGCTGCTCGACAAAGTTGTCCGCACCATCCTTGATGGAGCTCGCGTTGCCATCGATACGGCGCGCACCGTTGTAGCGCGTCACCCAGTACGAGGCCGTCATGTCATCAACGCGGATCTTGCTGCCGGTGGACGGCGCATGCACGAACTTGTTGTCACCGATGTAGATGCCGACGTGCGAGAAGGTGTGGCGCATGGTGTTGAAGAACACCAGATCGCCGGGGCGCAACTCGGCCATGTCGACACTGGTGCCGACGCGGCTCATCTCAACAGCGCGGCGTGGCAGCAGGAAACCGAAGGTGTCGTTGAAGACGTAGCGGACAAAGCCGCTGCAGTCGAGGCCCGATTCAGGCGTGTTGCCGCCGAAGCGATAACGCAGGCCGATCATGCCCAGCGCGTTCATGACGACGTCGCCGGTTTTGCTCATCACGTTGGAGATGAGGCCGGGCTTGGCATCGGACTTGGCGTCGGCGTGAACTTCCGTGTCCTTGAAGACCGTATCAGCCTGTACTGCATTCGACACGATCACGCCGCAGCCGATCACAACCCCTACCGCCAGGCGCGCCATGGAATGAAGTACGAAGTGCTGCATTGGTTCTCCCTCGGAAACTCGTTATGGTCGGCCACACATACGCCAACCGAAATGAGAACAGTCCGAATCCTGTTAAAAACAATCTCGCAGGATGATAAAAGTGACACTTTGACTTGTCAAAGGTCGTTACAAATTTCCCTGAATCCATAGACGAATCAGGTACTTACACATGACTTTCGATGCGCATTCTTACAAATAGGACGCCCCAAAACTGCACCGCTTTTGGGAGCGGACGGCCGTCCTTACGGGTTATCCCGAGCAGGAATGAGTGACGCGGCGGCCATGAGTTTGCAGGTATACGGATGCGAAGGTGACGCCAGAACCGCCTCCGTGTCGCCCTCTTCGACCACTTTTCCGTCCTTCATCACGATCACGCGATGTGACATCGCCCGGATCACGGCCAGGTCATGGCTGATGAAGAGATACGACAAGTTGTACTTTTTCTGAAGGGCGGACAGCAGCGAAAGCACCTGCTGCTGGATGGAGACATCGAGTGCGGAAGTCGGCTCATCGAGCACCAGTACCTGCGGCTTGAGGATCAGCACACGCGCGATAGCAATGCGCTGGCGCTGGCCGCCCGAGAATTCGTGTGGATACCGCCCGAGCGCCGTGCGGTCCAGGCCGACTTCCCGCAGGGCTTCGATCACGCGATGCCGACGGTCGGCGGCGTTGATATGCGGCTGATGCAGCGCGAGGCCCTCCCCCACGATCTCCTCGATCGTCATGCGCGGCGACAGCGAGCCATACGGATCCTGGAACACGACCTGCATGCGTGCACGGACGGCGCGGCGTTCATCGCGCGAAATGCGCAGCACCGAGTTGCCGAGGAAACGCAGATCGCCGCCCTTCGGCGCCTGCAGCCCGAGCAGCGTCTGGGCAAGCGTGGTCTTGCCCGAGCCGGATTCGCCCACGATGCCAAGCGTCTCGCCTTCGCGCAGCTGCAGCGACACCGCATCGACCGCGGTAAATGGGTCGGAGCGGAACCACCCGGCAAAGCCCGGTCGATGGCGTTCGTACGTGACCGTGAGCCTGTCGGCTTCGAGCAGGACCGGGGCAAGCGGCACCAGGGGCAGCACGTCGCGTTGCGGGCGGCTCTCGAGCAGGCGCACCGTGTAGGGATGCTGGGGCGCGCTGAACACGTCGGCCGTATTGCCGCTCTCGACGAGCACGCCGCGCTCCATCACCCCGACGCGCTCGGCAAAGGCGCGCACCATGTTGAGGTCGTGCGTGATCAGCATGATCGCCATGCCGAACTCGGCTTGCAGTTCGCGCAGCAATTGCAGGATCTGCATGCGCACAGTGACGTCCAGCGCGGTGGTCGGTTCGTCGGCCAGCAGCAGCTTGGGCGAGCATGCCAGCGCCATGGCGATCATCGCGCGCTGGCGCTGCCCGCCCGAGAGCTGGTGCGGAAACGCGTCGAAGCGGCGTGGCGCCTCGGTAATCCCGGTGCGCTCGAGCAGCGCAATCGCGCGGGCCTTGGCAGCGCGCTTGTCCAGGCCTTCGTGCAGTTCCAGCGTTTCGACGATCTGGTTGCCGATCGTGTACAGGGGGTTGAGCGCCGTCATGGGCTCCTGGAAGACCATGGCGACGTCGGCGCCGCGCAGGCCGCGCATCTCGCGCTCGCTGGCGGCGAGCAGGTCTCGACCCTCGAACAGGATGCGCCCGCTGTAGTGCGCATCGGCCAGCAGCCGCATGATCGACAGGGCGGTAACGGACTTGCCCGAGCCGGATTCCCCAACCAAGGCAAACCGCTCGCCCGCCTGCAGGTCGAGCGAAACGTGCTTGACGGCCTCAGTCGTCTCGCCGTGCTCGGATTCGAAGCGCACGCACAGATCGTCCAGCCGCAGCAGCGGGCCGTCGTACCGCGGCGCGGGGGAGCGCAGATCAACGCGGCTCATTTCACCCCCGCCGGCTTTTGGCGCGCACGCAGGTGCGCGAATGACAGGCGCGTGTCGAACGCATCGCGCAGCGCGTCGCCCATGAACGTCAGCAGCACGAGGGTTAGCACGAGCACCACGAAGGTCGACAGCGAGATCCACCACGCATCGAGGTTGGCCTTGCCTTGGGCGAGCAGTTCGCCGAGGCTCGGCGTCGACGGTGGCACGCCCAGGCCGAGAAAATCAAGGCTCGTGAGGGCGAGGATGGCCGCGCTCATGCGGAACGGCAGAAAGGTGATCACCGGCGTGAGGCTGTTGGGCATGATGTGGCGCCACATGATCTGCCAGTTGGACAGGCCCATGGCCCGCGCCGCCTTCACATAGTCCAGCGAGCGGTTGCGATAGAACTCGGCGCGCACGTAGTCCGACAAGCTCATCCAGCCGAACAACGACAGCAGGATGATCAGCAGGCCGAGGCTCGGTGTGAAGATCGACGCGAAGATGATCAAGAGGTACAGCTCTGGCATCGAGCTCCAGATCTCGATCAGACGTTGCGACACCAGATCGAAGCGCCCACCGAAAAAGCCCATGAGGGCGCCGGTGAGCGTGCCGATCAGCACCCCGAGCAGCGTGAGCGCCAGCCCGAACAGCACCGAGACGCGAAAGCCATAGAGCAGCCGCGCAAACACGTCGCGCCCCCGGTCATCGGTGCCGAGCCAGTTTTCGGCCGACGGCGGCGCCGGATTGGGCTCCTTCGAGAAGTAGTTCAGCGTCTCGTACGAATACGGATTGGGCGGATAGATCGCGAAGCTGCCGGGCTCCTTGAACTTCTCGCGGATGTAAGGATCGAGGTAATCCGTGGGCGTGGGGAAATCTCCGCCGAACGCCGTTTCGGGGTACGTCTTCACGATCGGGAAGTACCACTTGCCGTGGTACCGCACGACCAGCGGCCGGTCATTCGAAATGGCCTCGGCCGCCAGGCTGAGCACGAAGAGCACGACAAAGATGACGAGGCTCCAGTAGCCCAGCCGATGCTGCTTGAAGCGCCGCCATGCACGCTTGAGCGGCGACGGCGAATGGCGCACCGCATGCGGCGCGGCGACGTTGGACGGATGTGCGGAGGTACGCGAATACTGGGTCATGATGCTCTGTCCGCCTAGCGCCCCACCGAGCCGAAATGGATGCGCGGATCGACAAGCACGTAGCAAACGTCCGAGATCAACCGCGCTGCCAGCCCGATCAGCGTAAACAGGTACAGCGTGCCGAGCACCACCGGATAGTCGCGCCGGACCACGGCCTCGTACGACAACAAGCCCATACCGTCGAGCGAGAACAGCTGTTCGATCAGCAGCGACCCCGTGAAGAACGCGCCGATGAACGCGGTCGGAAACCCGGTCACCAACGGCAGCAGTGCGTTGCGGAAAATGTGCTTCCACAGCACACGCCGCTCCGACAGGCCCTTGCTGCGCGCCGTCAGCACGTACTGCTTGCGGATCTCTTCGAGAAATGCGTTCTTCGTCAGCATGGTGATGACGGCAAAGCTGCCCACTACCGACGCCGTCACCGGCAGCGCGATGTGCCACAGGTAGTCCGTCACCTTGCCGAGCAGGCTCAGCTGATCCCAGTTGTCGGACGTGATGCCGCGGATCGGAAACCACTGGAAGAACGTGCCGCCGCCAAACAGCACCAGCAGCAGCACACCGAGCACGAACCCGGGGATGGCATAGCCGACCAGCACGACGATGCTGGTCACGAGGTCAAACCGGCTGCCCGCCCGGACCGCCTTCGCAATGCCGAGCGGCACCGCGATCAGGTAGGTGAGAAAGAAGGTCCACAGGCCGATCGATATCGATACCGGCAGCTTGGATTTGATCAACTCCCACACGCTGCGGTGCTGGAAGTAGCTCTCGCCCAGGTCGAATCGCGCAAAGCGCCCGAGCATCAGGAAGTAACGCTCCACGGGGCTCTTGTCGAAGCCGTACAGCGCCCGGATTTCCTTGATCTTCTCGGCGTCCACGCCACGCCGGCCGCGATAATCGAACGCGCCGCCGCCGCTGGCCTCGCTGCCGCCGCCGCGCGCTTTCATCTCCATCATCATCTGCTCGACGGGGCCGCCGGGCACGAACTGGATCACCACGAATGTGAGCGTGATCACCCCGATCAACGTCGGGATCAAAAGCAGCAGCCGTTTGATCAGGTAGGCAAACATGGCGTCACCGATGGGGTGATTGGGAGGCTTCCGGCTTGCGCCACCAGGCCGTCAGCACCCAGGTTTCCGCCGAGTAGTAGTACGGCAGGCGCTCCGGATACATCAGGTTCTTGTTGTAGGCCACGCGGTGCGATGCCGAATACCAGTGCGGAATCACATAAGACCCATGCATCAGCACACGGTCGAGCGCGCGCGAGGCGATGACGAGTTCGTCGCGAGTCTGTGCGCGCAGCACGTCGTCGATCAAGGCATCCACCGCCGGCGATTTGAGGCCGATCACGTTGTCGGAGCCTTGCTCGTCCGCCGCCGCGGAACCGAACCGGTCCTTCAGCTCATTGCCCGGGCTCTGTGAGTCGGGAAAGCGCAGCGAGATCATGTCGAAATCGAACTCTTCGAGCCGCTTCTGGTAGAGGGCAAAGTCGGTCATGCGCTGGTTGACCTGGATGCCGAGCTTTTCGAGATTGCGCGCGTAGGCTGCCATCACGCGGCTCATGGCGCCACCGTCGTCCAGCATCTCGAAGACGAAGGGCTCGCCCTTGGCGTTGCGCAACGCGCCGTCGGTATATGTCCAGCCCGCCTGGGCCAGCAGGCGGCGCGCCTGGCGCAGGTTGTCGCGCAATGAGCGTGGGGGGTCGGTGGAGGGCGGCGGCGAGAGCACGCCAAACACCTCGGGTTCGAGCTTGCTGCGCAGCGGTTCCAGCAGTGCGAGCTCGCCCTTGCCGGGCATGCCCGTGATCGAATCCGAGGCCGCGAGCTCGCTGTTGGCGAAGTAGCTGTCCAGCCGTCGATATGCGCCGTAGAACAGCTGCCGGTTGAGCCACTCGAAGTCGAGCGCAAGCCCTAGCGCCTGGCGCACCCGCAGATCCTGGAATAGCGGCCGACGCAGGTTCATCACGAACCCCTGCATGCCGGCGCCATTGCGGTGCGGGAACTCGCTCTTGATCAGCTCGCCGTTGCGGAACTTCACGCCGACGTAGCTCTTGGCCCAGTTCTTGGCACGGTATTCGACCATGGCGTCGTATTCACCGGCCTTGAACGCTTCGAGGCGGGCGGTCTCGTCCTTGTACAGCTTGTACTGGATGCGCTCGAAGTTGAACGAGCCGCGACGTACGTTCAGGTCGCGGCCCCAGTAGTTCGGGTTGCGCCGGAATGTGATGCCGCGCGACGGATCGAATCGCTCGATCACGTACGGCCCGCTTGCAATGGGGTCCTGGAAGGTCAGCTTGTCGAACGGGACATCCTTGCCGCCATCCGGGTCCTCCGCCTTGCCGCTGCCCTTGCCCCATTTGGGCGAGAACACCGGCAAGCCGCCTACGATGAGCGGCAGCTCCTTGTTCTTGCGCTTGAACTCATAGCGGATGGTGGCGGCATCGACGACCGTCACCTTCGATACGTCGGCCGTCATGCTGCGGTAGGCGGGGCTCGCGCCCTTGCCCATCAACATGTCGTAGGAGTACTTGACGTCGGACGCGCGTACCGGGTCGCCGTTGGAGAACCGCGCCTTCGGGTTGAGATGGAACGTCACCGACAGCTCGTCCGGCGCGACGTTGACGTCGTCGGCGAGCAGGCCATAGCCGCTGGCCGTCTCGTCCCAGCTTGAAATGAGCAGGCTTTCGAACACCAGCTGGTTCAGGCCCGGCGCGGACGTCCCCTTGATCGTGAACGGATTGAACTTGTCAAAACTCGTGCGCCGGTCGGGGTTACCCAGCAGCAGCATCCCGCCAATGGGTGCCTTCGGATTCAGATAGGCGAAGTTCGAAAAGCCGGCCGGATATTTCAGGTCGCCGTATTCCGCATAACCGTGTGCCGCCCAGGTTGGCGCCGCGCATGTGGCCGCCAGCAGGCAAGCCAGTGCCATCCATCGTGTGTGTGCCGCAGCGCGCACGCTCATTGCGCCCCTTGCCCCCGTTGTCCTTGCATGCGTTGATCCGATTGATCGGTGTGTAAAACAGTGTTTTGGACGATTCTAACGCCCTGCCGAGGCAATCCCGTCAAATCGGCCGGCAGGATCGTCCCGCATTGACAAGGCGGGCACAGCGTATGCACTACCGCGCAAAAGCGCAGCGGTACGGAGCTTTCCGGTATGATCGCGCCGACCCAATCACGTCGCGCCCGCAATCACGCCCGCTCCATGCCGCCGTGGCGTATCGGCGCGACGTTGCCCCACATCTGCACGGAGAAACCATGGGATTCCTCGCTGGCAAGCGCATTCTGATCACCGGCCTTCTGTCCAACCGCTCGATCGCCTACGGCATCGCCAACGCCTGCAAGCGCGAAGGCGCCGAACTGGCCTTCACCTACGTCGGTGAGCGCTTCAAAGACCGCATTACCGAATTCGCCAACGAGTTCGGCAGCAAACTGGTGTACGACTGCGACGTCGGTAGCGACGAGCAGATCGCCAAGGTGTTCGAAGACCTCGGCAAGCACTGGGGCCACTTTGACGGCCTCGTACATTCGATCGGCTTTGCGCCGCGCGAAGCGATTGCCGGCGACTTCCTCGACGGCCTGTCGCGTGAGTCGTTCCGTATCGCGCACGACATCTCGGCGTACAGCTTTCCGGCGCTGGCCAAGGCCGCACTGCCGATGCTGTCGCCCAATGCGTCTCTGCTCGCCCTGACCTACCTGGGCGCCGAGCGCGTGGTCCCGAACTACAACACGATGGGGCTGGCAAAGGCATCGCTGGAGGCCGGCGTGCGCTATCTGGCCAATTCTCTGGGGCCGAAGGGCATCCGCGCCAACGGCATTTCGGCCGGCCCGATCAAGACGCTCGCGGCGTCTGGCATCAAGGATTTCGGCAAGCTGCTCAAGTACATGGAAGACGTCGCACCGCTGCGCCGCAACGTCACCATTGAAGAAGTCGGCAACGTGGCCGCTTTCCTGCTCTCCGATCTGTCCAGCGGCGTGACGGGCGAGATCACCTACGTCGACTGCGGCTTCAACGTGACCGCCGGTGTGCCGGAGAGCGTCGGCCAGGGCTGACGCTGAACGGGCGTGCGGCCCACCTCCGTGTCACCGCACGTGAACGCACGAGCCAACGGGACCCAATCGGGTCCCGTTTTTCGTGGATGGCGACAGCCCTCTCCCGTACATAGCCGCACGTCCTCCGGGGCCAAGCCCCTCTCCCCTCTGCCCTCTGCCATCCGCGCAACGTCACCACGTCTCCCAACCGGGCAAATCGCTCCTGATACCGGAGGCGCTCGGCATGACCCATCGCACTGCGCTGCCGCCAGGCTCCGTTGCTCACGTATCGCGGTGGGTATGGGCAACGCTGAACGCGGCTGTCACCCGCCCGTGCAAACGTCGCCCACTGCATGCAGCCCCGGCGTCATGCCCTGCCTCGTGCCAAGCAGGAAACGGCCGGCGAATATGGTGGCTTGCTCGTAGGGCGCGCGCCAAAAAGAAAACCCCGGAAGACCGCGATCTTCCGGGGTTGTTCCGCCATTGCTGGCGGAGACGGAGGGATTCGAACCCTCGATCCAGGTTTTGGCCCGGATGCTCCCTTAGCAGGGGAGTGCCTTCGACCTCTCGGCCACGTCTCCCAAACTGTCCGTCGCACGAAGGAGCCCGCGCGACGAAGCGCGTATTCTAGCCACTTCACCCCACCCGGTCAACGACAACTGCATGACAGCGGTGGGGAGCAGCAGCTCCGGGTCGCCACCCGGCAATGCTCAGGCGATTACGCCTGGTCCAGCTCGAACGCCTTGTGCAGCGCGCGCACGGCCAACTCCATGTACTTCTCGTCGATCAGCACCGAGATCTTGATCTCCGAAGTCGAGATCATCTGGATGTTGATGCCCTCTTCCGACAGCGTGCGGAACATCTTGCTGGCGATGCCCACGTGCGAGCGCATGCCCACGCCCACCACCGACACCTTCGACACCTTCGGGTCGCCGGACACGCTCGCCGCGCCAATGTGGCCTTTCACGCTGTCGTTCAGGATCGCCAGGGCGCGCTGGTATTCGCCGCGCGGCACGGTGAAGGTGAAGTCCGTCTTGCCTTCCACCGACTGGTTCTGGATGATCATGTCGACGTCGATGTTGGCGTCGGCGACCGGACCCAGGATTTGATAAGCGATGCCGGGCTTGTCCGGCACACCGATCACGGTGATCTTGGCTTCGTCGCGGGCAAAGGCGATGCCGGAAATGGCGGCGGCTTCCATGTTCGAATCTTCCTCAAAAGTAATCAGCGTGCCCGAGTTCATCTCGACGTCGAGCGGCATCAGCGGGTCGGTCAGCGACGACAGCACGCGCGTCTTCACGCGGTACTTGCCGGCAAACTCCACCGAGCGAATCTGCAGCACCTTCGAGCCCAGGCTGGCCATTTCCAGCATCTCCTCGAAGGTGATCTTGTCCAGCCGGCGAGCGTCGTCCACCACGCGCGGATCAGTGGTGTAGACACCGTCGACGTCGGTGTAGATCAGGCATTCCTCGGCTTCGAGCGCGGCGGCGACCGCCACGGCGGAGGTGTCCGAGCCACCGCGGCCGAGGGTGGTGATGTGGCCTTCGCTGTCGATGCCCTGGAAGCCGGTGATGACGACCACGCGGCCGGCATCGAGATCGGCGCGCACGCGCTGGTCGTCGATCGACTGGATGCGGGCCTTGGTGTAGGCCGAGTCGGTCCTGACCGGCACTTGCCAGCCGGTATAGCTGCGGGCGTCAATGCCTTCGGCATGCAGCGCGATGGCCAGCAGGCCCACGCTCACCTGCTCGCCCGTGGAGGCAATCATGTCCAGTTCACGCGGGTCGGGCTGGGCCGAAATCTCTTTGGCCAGACCCAGCAGGCGGTTGGTTTCGCCGGACATGGCCGACGGAACGACCACGATCTGGTGACCGGCACGATGCCATTTGGCAACGCGCTTGGCGACGTTCTTGATGCGTTCAACTGAACCCATCGAGGTGCCGCCGTATTTGTGAACGATGAGAGCCATCTTGGGAAGATCGAGAGGAGGCGGTGCGGTGCAAAAGCTTTTGAAAATACAGCAAACTGCATTGATCGGCAAGCAAATCGCGCGAAGCGATGTGTCCTATCCCCCACGTAGGCCTGCCGGCAGCCAGGCAATGTCCCACGCGGCACCCCGCTCCACGAGCGAGCGGTCGATGCCCAGACCCGCGGCGAAGACCAGCGTGTCGCCCGCGTACAGCAGCGGCAGCTTCGCCCGCTGCCAGGCGGGGATTCCCGCTTCCTGATAGGCCTGCTTCAGGGCGCGCGTAGGGCCGCCTGTGCGCAGCACGATGCGCTCGCCCCCTCGGCGCGGCACGAGTGAGAGCGGTCCCCGCAACGCGTGCGTCGGAATGCCGTTCGACACGGGCGAGAAAACGAGCACCCCCTTCCACGCCGCCACATCGACACGCTGCTCGGTACGCCGCGTCCCATCAAAGGGGATGACCTCGCCGGCAGCCTGTCGCGCGGGATCGGCCTCGGCGCGTTCCATCCATGCCATCCCGCGGTAGCGCCTGACGCAGCGCCCGGCCGGCAGGTTGACGCACAGCGCGCCATCCTGGCGGGCCTCGACCAGTTGTGTGCGCAGATCGTCCAGCCGGCGCGCGGACAGAGCCCGCATGCCTTCCGACCCGAGCCACAGCCGCAGGGCCGCACGCTGGCGCGCGCGCGACAGCGCGGCCAGTCCTGCGATGCTGAGACCGTTCGCGGAAACGATCTGCGCGAGATCCGCCCGTGCGACTTCATCGACGAGCTCAGCCGCATGCGCGAGGTGCGCCGCGCTGCGCGCCAGTGCTTCGCGATACCCGGGAAAATGCGCGGCCATTCCCTTGAGCAGCGGCCGCAATGCATTGCGCGCGTAGCGCGTGTCATCGTTCGAGGGGTCGTCAACCCAAGTCAGCGAACGCGCGTGTGCATAGCGCTCGATCTCGCTGCGCGGCACATCGATCCAGGGGCGCAACAGCGGGAATGCGCCGGGGCGCACCATCGGCATGGCGGCGAGCCCGTCCAGGCCCGCACCGCGCATCAGCTGCAGCAGGACGGTTTCCGCCTGATCGTCCAGGTGGTGCGCCGTCAACAGAAGCGACGCGCCGGTCTCGGTGCAAAGCGTTTCCAATGCGGCATAGCGGGCCTCGCGCGCGGCTTCCTCGACGCCCTGTCCTGCACTGGCGCAGACATGGACGCGGCGCGCGTGGAACTCGACGGCGACGGCTTCGGCCATGCGGGAACAGGCGCGCTCCCAGGCGTGGGCATCGGCCTGCAGGCCGTGATTGACATGCAGCGCAACGAGCCGTACGTGCGCCCCTGCATCGCGCCACGCCGCGCACGCGTGCAGCAGCGCGGCGGAATCGCGCCCGCCCGACAGCGCAATGGCCACGGTCGGCACGCCGCCAGAAACGACAAAGGCCGCACACGCGGCAACGCGTTGTGCGACCTTGTCGACCAGCAGCGCAGACGAATCAGCGACCGTCGGTTTCCTTGAACTTGCCATAGGCCATCAGCCGTTCGTGGCGACGCGCCTGCAGTTCCGACGTCTTCATGCCCTGGAACTGGCGCAGCGACTCGGCCAGCGCGCGCTTGAGCATGGCGGCCATGGCCTTCGGATCGCGGTGGGCGCCACCCAGCGGCTCGTTGACGATCTTGTCGATCAGGCCCAGCGCCTTCAGGCGGTGCGCGGTCAGGCCCAGTGCCTCGGCGGCTTCGGGCGCCTTCTCGGCCGTCTTCCACAAGATCGACGCGCAGCCTTCCGGCGAGATCACGGCGTACGTCGCGAACTGCAGCATCAGGACCGCGTCGCCCATGGCGATGGCCAGCGCCCCGCCCGAGCCGCCCTCGCCGATGATGGTGGCGATCAGCGGCACCTTCAGGCCGGCCATCACGAACAGGTTGTGACCGATGGCTTCGGATTGGCCGCGCTCTTCTGCATCGATACCCGGGAAGGCGCCCGGCGTATCGACGAAGGTGAAGATCGGCAGGCCGAACTTGTCGGCCAGTTCCATCAGGCGCTTGGCCTTGCGATAGCCCTCGGGCTTGGACATGCCGAAGTTGCGCAGCGCGCGCTCCTTCGTGTCGCGGCCCTTCTGGTGGCCGATGACCATGCAAGCCTGGCCGTTGAAGCGCGCCAGACCGCCCACGATGGATAGGTCGTCCGCAAACGTGCGGTCGCCGTGCAACTCGTGGAAGTCGGTGAAGATCTCGCGGACGTAGTCCAGCGTGTAAGGACGCTGCGGGTGCCGGGCGATCTGTGCGACCTGCCAGGGCGTCAGGTTGGCGTACAGATCCTTGGTGAGCTGCTGGCTCTTTGCGGCCAGGCGGGAGATTTCTTCAGAAATATCGACAGCGGAATCGTCTTGAACGAAACGAAGTTCTTCGATCTTCGCCTCAAGTTCTGCGATCGGCTGCTCGAACTCCAGGAAGGTTGTTTTCATGGATCTTCTGAAAGGCTCTTGAAGGCGCGCATTCTACCGGATTTTGGCCGCCCGGCGATGCGCGCCGTTTCATTGAAGTTGACAGCTCAATACGTGGTGGCCGTATCGAGGCTGCGCCACATGTACCACGTCGCCACGGTGCGCCACGGCTCCCAGTTGGCGGCCACTTCGCGCGCCTCACTGCGAGTGACGGGTTCGCCACTGAAATAGTTCTGTGAGATCGCGTTGATCAGCCCGATGTCGTCCAGCGGGAGCACGTTCGGGCGCATCAGGTTGAACATGAGGAACATCTCGGCTGTCCAGCGGCCGATGCCGCGAATCTGGGTCAGCTCGGCGATGACGTCCTCGTCGTCCATCTCCGCCCACTTGGCCACGTGCACCGTACCGTTGCGGAAGTGCTCGGCCAGATCGAGGATGTACTCGGCCTTGCGCTTGGACAAGCCGCAGGCCGCGAGTTTCTCCTGCCCGGCCCGCAGGAACTGTGCAGGCACGAGTTTCGGGCACGCCATCACCACGCGCTCCCACACCGATTGCGCCGCCTTGACTGAAATCTGCTGGCCCACGATCGATCGGGCAAGCGTGACGAATGGATCGCCGCGCGATGCGAGGTGCGCCGGCCCGTACGTCGGGATGATCTTGCGCAGGATGCGGTCGCGCTTCATCAGGTCGGCGCACGCCTCTTGCCAGTACGCGGGTGGGCCCGACAGCACGACCTCGGCCGGCACGGGCACGGTTTCGTTGGTCGCGAGGGTTTCCGGCAGCGGCACCTTGGTTGCAGCGCGCTTGGCAGGACCGGCCTGCGTCACCTTGCCGGCCTTGATGGTCGTGCTTTTGGCGGCAACCGTCTTGCTCGGCGCGCCGTCGATCTTCTTGGCGGAGGCCTTCCGGGGGGCCGCCGTTTTCACGGCAGGCGCCTTCCTGGCGGCCGTGCCGCGCCCTGCGCTGGCTTTCTTGGCCACCGCGTTCATGCGCGTCTCCACTCGGTCACGCCGCCCGGCTTGTCTTCCAGGACGATGCCCGCGGCCAGCAGATCGGCGCGGATCGCGTCGGCGCGGGCAAAGTCTCGTGCGGCCTTGGCGGCGCGGCGCTCTTCGATGCGGGCTTCGACTTCAGCCGCATCCAGGCCATCGGCCGACACGCCGCCTTGCAGGAACGCGTGCGGATCGCGCCCCAGCAAACCCATCACGCCGGCCAGCGCCGCCAACTGAGTGGCCAGCTCAGGGGAGCGCGTCTTGTTGACTTCGCTCGCCAGCTCAAACAGCACCGACACCGCGACCGGCGTGTTGAAGTCATCGTTCATGGCCTCGCGGAAACGCTTGCCGTGCGGCTCGTTCCAGTCGGGCTGCGCATTGGCCGATGCGGGCACGTCCTTGAGCGCTGTATACAAGCGCGTCAATGCGTGACGGGCGTCGTCAAGGTGTGCATCGCTGTAGTTCAGATCGCTGCGATAGTGCGAGCGCAGGATGAAGAAGCGCACCACTTCCGCGTCGTACACCTTCAGCACATCGCGGATGGTGAAGAAGTTGCCCAGCGATTTCGACATCTTCTCGTCATTCACGCGCACGAAGCCGTTGTGCATCCACGTGTTGACGAAGGGCTTGCCGGTCGCGCCCTCGGACTGGGCGATCTCGTTTTCGTGGTGGGGAAACTGCAAGTCGGCGCCGCCACCGTGCAGGTCGAAATGTTCCCCGAGCAGCTCGCAGCTCATCGCCGAGCACTCGATATGCCAGCCGGGGCGGCCCTCGCCCCATGGCGAAGCCCAGCGCGATTCGGCCGGCTCGTCGGCCTTGGCGGACTTCCACAGGACGAAGTCGAGCGGATCCTGCTTGGCATCGTTGGCCGCAACCCGTTCGCCGGCGCGCAGGTCTTCGAGCGACTTGCCCGACAGCTTGCCGTAGCCGGGGAACTTGCGCACGGCGTAGTTCACGTCGCCGTCGGCGGCCTGGTAGGCAAGGCCATTCTGCTGCAGCTTGCCGATCATGCTCAGCATCTGCGGCACGTATTGCGTCGCGCGCGGCTCATGATCGGGGCGCTGCACGCCGAGCGCATCGGCGTCTTCGTGCATCGCCTCGATGAAGCGCGTGGTGAGCGCGCGCATCGTCTCGCCGTTTTCCACCGCGCGCCTGATGATCTTGTCGTCGATGTCGGTGATGTTGCGCACGTAGGTCACCTCGTAACCCGATGCACGCAACCACCGCTGCACCATGTCGAACACCACCATGACCCGCGCATGCCCGACGTGACAGTAGTCGTACACCGTCATCCCGCACACGTACATGCGCACGCGGCCAGGCTCGATGGGGACGAACGTCTGTTTCTCACGCGCAAGCGTGTTGTAGATCTTGAGTGATTCCATGAAGCGGTGTCGGGAGATTCAGCGCGCCGCGCATGCGAGATGCGCCGATGCAGGCGGACCAAATTGGAGGCAGTCGGCGCCGGTACAGCGCCCGAAAAACTAGCGGCATATCTTACCGGAACTGCGCCGACGAGTCGGGCGGCCGGCGCGCCGGCTTGCTCCCCGTCAAGCACCTTTCCCGATGCGCATGGCCGCTGCTGCGCACAAAGACGGTTTGTTAGAATGCGGCGGAGTATAACGGAACCGATTCTCATGAACAGTACGCTGCGTCTGCACGGTGCAACCCTGTGCGCTGCAACCCTGGCCTGCCTGCTTGCCGTGTCAGCCACGCCGGCCATCGCCCAGACCGCCGGCATTGCACTGCCGGCAGACCTGACGCCGAGCAACCAGCAACCGCCGCAGGTCGCACGCCAGAAGCGCATCGATGATGAACTCGCCGGCAAGCGATACGCCGAGGCGCTGGCCGAGTTGGACAAGGATGTCGCGGCGCAACCGCGCAACGCGCAGGCCCGTTTCCAGCGTGGCGTGGCGCTTGCCGGCCTCGGCCGCAGCGACGATGCCATCGTGGCATTCAGCCAGATGACGCAGGACTTCCCTGAACTGCCCGAGCCGTACATCAACCTGGCGGCGCTGTATGCCGAACGCGGCGAGCTGCTGCGTGCGCGGGACAGCCTCATCATGGCGAGCCGCGTGGCGCCCGAGAATGCGCTGGCGCAATCGAACCTCGGCGATATTTACGTCCGTCTGGCCGCCCAGTCATACCAGAACGCGATCAAGCTGAACCCGAAGAACGCCAACGCACGTGCACGCCTGGATGCGCTGCCCGACCTCCCGGGCGTGCATCCCGCTGCAGAGCCCGCTGCCGCGCTGCCCGCCGCAAGCGGCGTCACCGGCAAACCGGCCAAGCGTCATTGAGGCGCGCGGCCATTCTCCTTTCCGATCCTTCCCTCTCGATCATGCTTCGTATTCGCTCTCTCTTTGCCGGGCTGGTGTGTGCGCTGGCCGTGTCCGCGGCTGCGGCAGCCGCGCCCGCGCCGCGCGTCCAGTTCAAGACGTCGATGGGCAACTTCACCGTGGAGGTCTATCCGGACAAAGCCCCCAAGACGGTCGCCAACTTCCTGCAGTACGTGAAGGATGGTTTCTACAAGGGCACGATCTTCCATCGCGTGATGGACGGTTTCATGATCCAGGGCGGCGGCTTCACGCCCGACATGAAGCAGAAGGACACCCGCCCGCCCGTCGAGATCGAATCGAAGAACGGCCTGAAGAACGACAAGTACACGATCGCCATGGCCCGCACCATGGATCCGAACTCCGCCACCGCTCAGTTCTACGTGAACGTGGTCGACAACAACATGCTGAACTACCCTGGTCAGGACGGTTACGGCTATACCGTCTTCGGCAAGGTGGTCGAGGGCACCGACACCATCGACAAGATCAAGGCCGTGGAAACCACGACCCGGTTCCCCCACCAGAATGTGCCCGTGAAGCCGATCGTCATCGAATCGGCCACCGTCGTCTCCAAGTAACGCTTTGCTCACCGAAGGAAACATCATGACCACTGTCAAGCTGCACACCAACCACGGCGACATCACGCTCGCCCTGGACGCCGAAAAGGCGCCCAAGACCGTCGCCAACTTCGTGAGCTACGTCAAGGACGGCCACTACAACAACACGGTGTTCCACCGCGTCATCAAGGGCTTCATGATCCAGGGCGGCGGCTTCGAACCGGGCAACGACATGAAACAGAAGCCGACCAAGGCCCCGATCGAGAACGAAGCCAACAACGGCCTGAAGAACGAGCGCGGCGCCATTGCCATGGCACGCACCAATGATCCGCACTCGGCCACGGCCCAGTTCTTCATCAACACGGTCGACAACGACTTCCTGAACCACACCTCGCCGACGCCGCAAGGCTGGGGCTACGCCGTCTTCGGCAAGGTGACCGAAGGCATGGACGTGGTCGACAAGATTCGTGCCGTGCGCACCGGCAACCGCGGCTTCCACCAGGACGTGCCGATGGAAGACGTGATCATCGAAAGCGCCGAAGTCATCGAATGATCGACGCAGCGCACGCCTCCACGGCATCCGCGCTGAAGACACCGGTCCGGGTTTCCGGGCCGGTGTTTTTTATTTCGGATCTGCACCTGACGGCCAGCATGCCCGCCACCGCCGCCGCGTTCGAGCGCTTCATGCGCACGCGCGCACGCGAAGCACGCACGCTGGTCATACTGGGCGATTTCTTCGAGTACTGGGTCGGCGATGAAGAACTCGTCGACCCGTTCCACCAGCACATCGCCAGCCTGCTCGCCGAGCTGGCGAACGCCGGCACGCGCGTGCTGTTCATGCACGGCAATCGCGATTTCCTGCTCGGCGAGCGCTTCCTGGCGGCCGCACATGCCACGCTGCTGGGCGACCCGAGCGTTCTGGAAGTCGATGGCGAGCGCATCGCACTCGCCCATGGCGATGCGCTGTGCACCCGTGACGCGGCCTACATGCGCTTTCGCCGCTGGACGCGCAGGCGCTGGGTGCAACGGATCTTCCTGGCGATGCCGCTGCGCTGGCGGCTGAGGATCGCGCAGAAGATGCGCGCGGAGAGCGAAGCCGGCCGTGCCATGTCCGCCAACGTGGCAGGCGAACCACGCGCCGCCGCAATGATGGGCGACGTCGCGCCCGAAGCCGTCGATACGCTGTTCAAGGCCGCCGGCACCGCCACGCTGATCCACGGCCACACGCACCGCCCGCAGCTGCATCATGAACCGGCCGGCAGGCGCTGGGTGCTCTCCGATTGGGATTTCGATGCGCCGCAGCCGCGCGGCAGCTTCCTCAAATTCGACAAAGGCGCATGGACCGTCGAGCCGGTGACGGCGTCATGACCGTCACCGCCCGGCCCTACTTCAGCATCCGCTTCAGCTCGCTCGCATCGAACGGATCGTTCGGCGAGTTCTCGAGGTGCGCGCCCAGGCGGTCGAGTGCAGACAGGATCGACTCGATGCGCTCCTGCTGGAGCGCGCTGTGGTCGATCAACCGCTTGAGCGCCAGCGACACCGGATCATCGGCATCCGGCGTGATCCCGTAGGCCGAGAACTCCTGCTTGAGCGCCGGCTGGGCCTCCTTGGGCGTATCGCGCTCGACGATGCGTGCCGGAATGCCCACGGCCGTGGCGCCCGGCGGCACCGGCTTGAGCACCACCGCATTGGAGCCAACCCGCGCGCCGTCCCCGATGACGAAGCCGCCGAGCACCTTGGCGCCAGCACTCACCACCACGCCCTTGCCGAGCGTCGGATGCCGCTTGGCGCCCTTGTACAGGGAGGTGCCGCCCAGCGTGACGCCCTGGTAGATCGTGCAATCGTCGCCAATGTCGGCCGTCTCGCCGATCACCACGCCCATGCCGTGATCGATGAACACGCGCCGGCCGATCGTCGCGCCAGGGTGGATCTCGATGCCGGTCAGAAAACGCCCGAGGTGCGAAAGCCACCGCCCCAGCCACTTGAAACCGCCGTTCCAACACGCATGCGCGACCCGATGGACGATGACGGCGTGCAGACCCGGATAGCAGGTCAGCACTTCCCAGCGACTGCGCGCGGCGGGGTCTCGCTCCATGATGGCGCGGATATCTTCGCGAATGCGTGTGAACATCTTGGTCGTGTGTGGATCGTTATGAAACTGCCGCGCATCGGTGTGCGCTGGGGGCAGTGTAAGGCATCCCTTACCGCGCGATGGCAAGGGTTTTAGCCCGACGGACAGACGCAGCGCGCCGCCGTGCAGGCGGCGATCAGGACGATCAGCGACAGTCGTCGGCTGCGCCCGTGGGCGGCGTGGCCGCATCGCCGCGGCGGCCCAGCATGCGCTTGGCGATCCCGCGCAGGATGTTGACCTCCTCGGTCTCCAGCTGGGTGCGGGCAAACAGACGCCGCAGGCGCGGCATCAGCTTCTTCGGCTGTGCGGGGTCGAGAAAGCCGATCTCGACGAGGCCGCGCTCGAGGTGCTCGAACATGCCGTCGATCTGCTCGGCGGTAGCCGGCTCGCCGACAAAGCCGACGCCCTCGACGCGCGTGTCGCCCGTGCCGGTGTCGGCCAGCAGCGCCATGCGCACCTCGTACGCGATCAACTGCACCGCCTGCGACAGGTTCAGCGAGGCATAGGCCGGGTTGGCAGGAATGTGCGTGACGACATGGCAGCGCTCCACCACCTCGTTTGGCAGGCCGAAGCGCTCGTTGCCAAAGACGAAGGCAACCGTCGTGTCCGGCGCGGCCAGCAAGGCGGCCACCTCGTCCGCGGCAGCGCGCGGGCCGATGCGGCGCGGGCCGAATTCACGCGGGCGCGCGGTCAGGGCGATGGTGAGCGAAGCCCCGGCCAGCGCTTCACCAATGTCCTCGACGACGCGCGCATTAGCAAGCACGTCGTCGGCGCCGCTTGCCATGGCAACGGCATCGGCATGCGAGGTGGCGTCGGCTTGGCGCGGGCGCACGAGCACGAAGCTGCCCGCATCGGCGAATCCCATCGTCTTGAGCGCACGTGCCGTCGAGCCGACATTGCCGGGGTGGCTCGTCTCCACCAGCACGAAACGGCAGCGGGCTGCGCGCTGGCGCAACGTTTCCGGGTCGGCGAGTGTGGGGTTCGGTGCGGTTTCCGGGGCGACGGAGGCGGGGTTCATATACAATACGGCCACTCTTTTGACGGCGGGCAGGATCGCGAGATTGGCCCGCCGCTCGTTCTTCTACAATTCGCTGTGTTGTTTCGCCTGCCGCCAAGGCGCGCCAGGCGCGGAGATCCGTCATGCATCCGATGCTCAATATCGCCGTCCGGGCTGCCCGCAAGGCCGGCACCATCATCAACCGCGCGTCCTTCGACGTCGATAGCCTGCGCGCCGAGCGCAAACAGCACAACGATTTCGTCACCGAAGTCGATCGCGCGGCCGAAGCCGCGATCATCGAAGTCATCAAGACAGCCTACCCCGATCACGCGATTCTAGCGGAAGAGTCAGGCCAGTCCTGGGCCGACGGCGAGACCGCCAGCGAAAACGTCTGGGTGATCGACCCGCTGGACGGCACCACCAACTTCATCCACGGCTTTCCGCAATACGGCGTGTCGATCGCGTTGATGCAGCGCGGCGTGGTCACGCAGGCCGTGGTGTATGACCCGACGCGCGACGAACTCTTCACCGCGTCCAAGGGCGCCGGCGCGTTCCTGAACAACCGCCGGATCCGCGTCACGCGCCGCGACAAGCTGGCCGACTGCCTGATCGGCACCGGCTTCCCGTATCGCGACATGGAGGGCCTGTACGACTACACGCGCCTGTTCGCCACCATGACGGAAAGCTGCAAGGGCCTGCGCCGCCCCGGCGCCGCCGCCCTGGACCTCGCATACGTGGCCTGCGGCCGCCTCGACGGCTTCTTCGAGCAGGGCCTGAGCAAGTGGGACATGGCCGCCGGCTCGCTGCTGGTCACGGAATCGGGCGGGCTGGTCGGCAACTACAGCGGTGAATCGGGCTACCTCGACCAGGGCGAAATCCTGGCCGGCAACCCGAAGGCCTTTGTGCAGATGATCAAGATCACGGCGCCGTTCTCGCGGGCGAAGGCTGAGGCCTGATCGCACGGCCATCCCTGCAGGCAGAAAAAACCCGCCCTCGCGCGGGTTTTTTCTTTCCGGCTGGAGACCGTGCGCGGCACACCGCCGGCCGAGCTTGACGATGACAAACCCACAGCGTGTGCGCGGGTTTTGCGCTGCTCGACCGTCGTTCACAATGAGTGTCCTCTTTGTGCGACGCCTTGCCATGAACACTGTCCTCGACCTGCGCCACGTTCCGTCGGAGCCCATCGGCCTATTGCAGCCACATCGACGAAAGCCGGGCCACGCCCACACTGGGGCAACCCGTGCCTCGCAACACACCGGCAAAGCGATGACCTGCCGGGCCGACCGCGCGGAGGCCGCATGACGCTGCCCCGCCCCATCCGCATCGAGACCCTCCTCATCGGCCGCGCCGTCGACTACACCCGCCCCGGCTCGCGCAGCGCCATCGACAAACGCCCGGTAGCCGATGCCGTGCAGATAGGCATCAACGGCATCACCGGCGATGAGCAAGGCGACCTGCGCGTGCACGGTGGCCCGGACAAGGCGATCCACCATTACCCATTCGATCATTACGCGGCTTGGCAGGCAGACCTGGGGGCCCGGCCGCTGCTGGCGCAAGCCGGCGCCTTTGGCGAAAACTTCAGCACGATGGGTGTGACCGAGGCCGACGTCTGCGTGGGAGACCGGCTGCGCGCCGGCAACGTGGTGCTGGAGGTCTCGCAGCTGCGCCAGCCGTGCTGGAAGCTCAACGACCGTTTCGACACGCGCGACATGGCGCGCCGCGTGCAGCACACCGGCCGCACCGGCTGGTACTACCGCGTGCTGGAAGGCGGCACGCTGCGCGCGGGCGACACCCTGGAATGGCTCGAGCGCCCGTGGCCGCAGTGGCCGCTGGCGCGGGTGCTGGACGTGCTCTATCGCAACATGCTCGACCATGCTGCGTTGACCGACATGCTGGCGCTACCGCTCACGCCATCGTGGCGCAAGCTGGTGGAAGGCCGACTCGCGCGCGGCGAAGTCGAGAGCTGGGCCAAGCGGATCGATGGCCCAGCGGCCGGTTAGAACGTTTCCCAGTCGGAATCGTCTCCGGCGGCGACCAGGGGCTTCGCCTTGGTGAGACTGGCCGGCACCACCGGCGGCGCCGGTTTGTCTGCCGACGCGGCGACCGGCTTGTCGGCTGCCTTGCGCAGCACGGGCGCCTTGCGCGGAGTGAGCCGGGCCTTGGCAGCCTCGGCGCTCGGTTTGGCCGGTTCGCGTTGCGTCTTCGACCCATCCTGAACGGCCGGTGCCGCTGCGGGCGCGACGGCCATCGGTTCGGCCTTCGCTGGCGCCAGCGGTGCCGCACGCAGGGCGTCTGCATTCAGGCGGAACTGCGCGACGATCTGCGTGAGGCTCGCCGCCTGTTCTTCGAGCGACTGCGCGGCCGCCGCGGCCTGCTCGACCAATGCTGCGTTCTGTTGCGTGGCGTCATCGAGCTGCGTGACCGCGTGGCTGACTTCTTCAATGCCGGAGCGCTGCTCCTGGCTCGCGGCCGTGATCTCGCCCACGATATCGGTCACGCGCTTCACGCTCGCAACGATTTCACGCATGGTCGTGCCGGCTTCTTCCACCAGCGCGCTGCCAGCCTCCACGTTGCCGACCGAATCGTCGATGAGCGCCTTGATCTCCTTGGCCGCTGCCGCGCTGCGCTGGGCGAGGCTGCGCACCTCGCCGGCCACCACGGCAAAGCCGCGGCCCTGCTCGCCCGCGCGCGCCGCTTCCACAGCGGCGTTCAATGCGAGGATGTTGGTCTGGAACGCAATGCCATCGATCACTCCGATGATGTCGACGATCTTGCGCGACGAGGCGTTGATCGAGCCCATCGTCTCCACCACGCGCGTCACCACCTCGCCACCGCGCAACGCCACGTCGGAGGCCGACGCGGCGAGCTGGTTGGCTTGCTGCGCGTTGTCGGCGTTCTGTTGCACGGTCGACATCAGCTCTTCCATGGCCGACGCGGTTTCTTCGAGCGAACTGGCCTGCTGCTCGGTGCGCGAAGACAGATCCAGGTTGCCGCTGGCAATCTCGCGCGTGGCCGTGCCGATGGTTTCCGACGCGCCCTTGATGCGCCCGATGGTCTGCACCAGCGCGCCGCGCATGCGGCTCATGGCGTAAAGGAGGCTGTGCTGGTCATCCGGACGCGTGGCGATTTCCACGGTCAGGTCGCCCGCTGCAATGCGGTTGGCCACGTCTGCGGCATAAGCGGGATCGCCGCCCAGGGTGCGCTGCAGGCTGCGGTTGGCCACGCCCGCCAGCAGCACCAGCACCACGGCCACCGCCGCCAGCAGGCCGCCGGTCTGATACAGCGAGCGCATGAAGGCCGCATTGATGTCGTCGATGTACGCGCCGGTCGAAACGATCCAGTCCCACGGTTCATACCGCAGCACGTAGGCGAGCTTCGGCACCGGTTCCGTGCCGCCCACGCGCGGCCACACGTAACGCGTGAAGCCGCCATCCGGCTGCTTGGCCGCGTTGGTCATGTCGACGTAGATCGCGTTGCCCTGCGAATCCTTGAAATCGCTGCGCTTCTGCCCGATCAGGTTGGCCGCCACCGGGTGCATGACCACCACTTCCTGCGAGTTCGTGATCGTGAAGTAGCCGTCCTTGTCATAGCGCAGCGCCTTGAAGCGCTCCAGCGCCTGCTTCTGTGCCTCGTCCTTGGTCAGGGTGCCGGCACGTGCCAGGTCGTCGTACTGCTTGACGAGGTTGACGGCCTGCGTGGTGACGCTCACCAGGTTGTTCTTGCGCTCTTCCATGCGGATCGCGCGTGCCTGCCAGGCGTTGAATACCGAGATCAGCGTCAGCGCGATCAGGCTGAATACCAGCGGCAGCCAAAGCTTTTGGCGGAAGCTGAGCTTGTTCATTCCAGACTCTCCGGATACGGAGCACGCGCGGCATGTGCGGGCGGGCTCTTCCATGGGTTGAGGGTTCCAGAAGGACTAACGGCACGGCTGGCGCAGTTCTTGAGCGATTCCGGCGCGAGCGGCCCCACCCGCAGGTGAGCGATGACGCGTCCGGCACGCTGCAAAAGCCCGTCGCCCACCTGTGCAACAATTGCGCGATTCCAGATTCAACCCCCGGCGCGCGACCGCCCGATCGCACGCCGCGCCTCCGTCTTTATTTGCACCGCATGGCTGAACACCCCGCTCCGGCTCTGGAGATCGACCCGAAATACGGCCCCTTCGACAAGCACACCCCGATGATGCAGCAGTACCTGCGTCTGAAGGCTGGGCACCCGAACACGCTGGTCTTCTACCGCATGGGCGACTTCTACGAGCTCTTCTTTGAAGACGCCGAAAAAGCCGCCCGCCTGCTCGATATCACGCTCACCGCGCGCGGCAGCTCCAACGGCATGCCGATCCGCATGGCCGGCGTGCCGTTCCACGCTGTCGAGCAGTACCTGGCCAAGCTGGTCAAGCTCGGCGAGTCGGTTGCCATCTGCGAACAGATCGGCGACCCGGCCACCACCAAGGGCCCGGTCGAGCGCAAGGTCGTACGCGTCGTCACGCCCGGCACACTGACGGATGCGGCGTTGCTCTCCGACAAGGTCAACAACCACCTGCTCGCCATTGCGCACGTGCCGGGCAAGCGCGGTGCCGCGCCGCTGATAGGCCTGGCATGGCTGAACCTCGTCGGCGGCGAGCTGCGCGTGATGGAGTGCAGCCCCGACCAGCTCGAACGCGAGCTCGAACGCATCCGCCCCGCTGAAGTGCTGGCCGATGACGCCACGCTCAACACCATCCAGTACGACGCCGCCCGCACGCGCCTGCCCGACTGGCACTTCGACGTGGACGCCGGCGCGCGCCGCCTGCGCGAGCAGCTGGGCGTGACCAGCCTCGTCGCGTTCGGTGCGGAAACGTTGACCGCCGCGCTCGCCGCCGCCGGTGCGCTGCTGAACTACGCGGCGGCCACGCAGGGCCAGTCGCTGCGCCATGTCATCGGCCTGACGGTCGAGCACGAAAGCGAGTTCATCGGCCTGGACACCGCCACGCGCCGCAACCTGGAGCTGACGGAGACGTTGCGTGGGCAGGAGTCACCCACGCTGTTCTCACTGCTCGATACCTGCTCGACCAGCATGGGCAGCCGCCTGCTGCGGCACTGGCTGCATCACCCGCTGCGCGAACGGGCGGTGCCGCAGGCGCGCCAGCAGGCCATCGAGGTGCTGCTCGGCAGCGACTGGCGGACGCTGCGTGCGACGCTGCGCACGCTGTCGGACGTGGAGCGCATCACCGGGCGGCTGGCGCTGCTCTCTGCGCGCCCGCGCGACCTGTCTTCGCTGCGCGATACGCTTGCCCGCCTGCCCGAGATTCGCGAAGCACTGCCGCAAAGCGATGCCGCCCCGCTGCTAGCGGAATTGCGCGCCGCCCTGGCCGTGCCCGAAGACGCCCATGCGCTGCTCCAGCGCGCCGTGATGGCCGAACCGGCCGCGATGGTGCGCGACGGTGGCGTCATCGCACGCGGCTACGACGCCGACCTGGACGAGTTGCGCGACATCTCCGAAAACTGCGGCCAGTTCCTCGTCGACTTGGAAGCCCGCGAGCGCGAGCGCACCGGCATCGCGAACCTGCGTGTCGAATACAACCGCGTGCACGGCTTCTACATCGAAGTCACCAACGGCCAGGCCGACAAGGTGCCCGACGACTACCGCCGCCGCCAGACGCTCAAGAATGCCGAGCGCTACATCACGCCCGAGCTGAAGGCGTTTGAAGACAAGGCCCTCTCCGCGCAGGACCGCGCGCTCTCGCGTGAGAAGCTGCTCTACGAAGAGCTGCTCCAGAAGCTGCTGCCGCACCTGGCCGAGTTCAAGCGCATTGCCGCGGCGCTGGCGCAGGCCGACGTGCTGGCCACGCTGGCCGAACGGGCGCACGCGTTGTCGTGGTCCCGTCCGACGCTCACGGATGTTCCGGGCATCGAACTCACGCGCGCCCGCCATCCCGTGGTCGAGCAGCAGGTCGAACAGTTCGTCGCAAACGACTGTGTGCTGCAGGACACGCGCAAGCTGCTGCTGATTACCGGCCCGAACATGGGCGGTAAATCGACCTTCATGCGGCAAACCGCGCTGGTCGTGCTGCTCGCCTACGTGGGCGCCTTCGTGCCGGCCGAAGCGGCCACCATCGGTCCGATCGACCGCATCTTCACGCGCATCGGCGCCGCAGACGACCTCGCCGGGGGGCGCTCGACCTTCATGGTGGAGATGACCGAAGCGGCCGCCATCCTGCACCGCGCGACGCCCAACAGCCTGGTGCTGATGGACGAGATCGGCCGCGGCACCAGCACGTTCGACGGCCTGGCGCTCGCATGGGCGATTGCGCGACATCTGCTGTCGCACAATCGCAGTCACACGCTGTTCGCGACGCACTACTTCGAGCTGACGCAACTGCCGCAGGAGTTTGCCCAGGCGGCCAACGTCCACCTGTCGGCGGTGGAACATGGCGATGGCATCGTCTTCCTGCATGCGGTGCAGGAAGGACCGGCCAGCCAGAGCTACGGTCTGCAGGTTGCGCAGCTGGCTGGCGTGCCGCAGGCGGTCATCCGCGCGGCGCGCAAGCGGCTGGCCTGGCTCGAGCAGCATTCGGCCGACACGGGCGCCACCCCGCAACTGGATCTGTTCGCCCTCGCCGAGTGCCCGGACGATGAAGACGACGCGGCATCCACCGAGGCGCCCGACACTGCCCTGGCCGAAGCACTCGCCGGCCTCGACCCTGACGACATGACGCCGCGCGAGGCGCTCGATGCGCTGTACCGGCTCAAGGCGCTCGCCGGATCTGGGGCCGGATGATGCAGCCCCGCCCGGCTCTTCGTCGCTGCATCGGCGCTGCCCTGGCGGCAGTCATGCTGCTTTGGGCGCCGGTTCAGGCCGCGCCCGGCAGGCAAGCAAAAGCGCCGGGCGGGTTCAGCTTTGCCGTCATCGGCAACGTGCCGGAACGCCCGGAAGACGTTGCGCCCGCGCGCGCCTTGCTTGACGCCGTCGATGCCGAGCACCCGGCCTTCGTCGTGCACCTGGGCAACCTCAAGGGCCGTGATGAATCATGCGCGGACGAGCTCCTCGAAGCGCGCCACGAACTGCTCGACAGCCTGATTTCGCCCGTCGTCTATATTCCGGGCGACCACGATTGGAGCGATTGCCAGCGCGCTGCCGCCGGCCGCTTTGACCCGCTCGAACGTCTGCTGCGCCTGCGCGAGCTGTTCTACCCCGACGACAACGCGCTCGGCCAGCGCACGATGGCCGTCATGCGCCAGTCCGATCAGGCCAAGTTTCGCAGCTACCGCGAGAACGCCCGATGGATCGTCGACCGTGTGCTGTTCGTCACCCTCAACGTGCCGGGCGACAACAACAACTACAAGACGGCCGGCGGCCGGAACGGCGAATACGAAGACCGGCTCGAAGCGAATCGGCAATGGCTGGCCCGTGCGTTCTCGCTGGCGCACCAGCGCAAGATGGAAGGCATCGTGATCATGATGCAAGCCGATCCGCTGTTCGAAGACGGCTGGGAACATCGCCGTGCTCCGAACCTGCTGGATGGCCTGCTGCGGCGCTCGCACGACGGATATCTCGCGCTCAAGCGCCAACTGCGCACGCTCACGCGCGACTATGACGGCGCGGTACTCATCATCCATGGGGCCAGCCAGACGCTGCTGCTCGATCGCCCACTCAAGGACGATGAAGGCCGGCCCGATCCGCACGTCATGCGCGCGCGGACTTACGGCTCCCCGGTGCTTGACCAGTGGCTGGAGGTGTCCGTCACGCCGGGCCGGACACCGCTCTTCCACGTGCGCGGACGCCGCGTCGAGGGCGCGCCGCCGTCGCAGACCGCGCAATAGAAAACGGGAGCCGAAGCTCCCGTTCTCGTATCGGACCGATGACGATCAGTGCAGCGTGTGCGGCTTGTCGTCGTCTTCGTCTTCGTCGACGACTTCCAGGCCGTGGTCACCGTGCACGTGGCCGTGCTCGATCTCTTCCGCCGTGGCCTCGCGCACATCGGTCACCTTCAGCTCGAAGCGCAGCGCCATGCCTGCGAGCGGATGATTACCGTCGAGCACGACCTTGTCTTCCGCCACATCGGTGACGGTGTAGACAATGGCGTCTTCCTCGTCTCCGTCTTCGGGCACGCCCTCGAACTGCATGCCAACCTCGAGGGGCTCGGGAAAACGGTCACGCGGCTCGATCTTGATCAGCTCCTGATCGTATTCGCCGAACGCATCGTCCGGCTCGAGCTGCAGCTTGGTCTCGAAGCCTTGCTCATGGCCGTCCAGCGCTTCCTCGATCTTGGGGAACGTGCCATCATAGCCGCCGTGCAAATACACCATCGGCTCATCGGATTCCTCGATGACGTTGCCCTGCGCGTCGGACAGTTTGTAAGCCACCGACACCACCGTATTCTTCGCGATTTTCAATTGCGCACTCCATGAACGAAGTCCCATTATACGCTGCGGATGGCGGCGTCCAACCTGCCCTGGCCGCAGCGCACCCGGCACGGCTGCTCGGCGGCCTGTCGCCACGCGATTTCATGCGCACGCACTGGCAGAAAAAGCCACTGCTGATCCGCCAGGCGCTCTCCGCCGAAGAGATGCGCTCACTGCACTTTCCGCTCTCGCCCGAGCGGCTGCTGGCCCTGGCGCAGCGCCCGGATGTGGAATCCCGGCTGATCGCGCAATCCCGCGGGCGGTGGTCGTTCAATCACGGCCCATTCGACGAGCGCCCGCTGCCCTCACGCAAGACGCGCAACTGGTCGGTGCTGGTGCAAGGCGTGAACCTCGTGGAGCCCGCGGTCGAAGCACTGATGCGGCGCTTTCGTTTCATCCCGGATGCGCGGCTCGACGATGTGATGATCAGCTTTGCCACCGACGGCGGCGGCGTCGGCCCGCATTTCGATTCGTACGATGTGTTCCTGCTGCAGGCGCATGGCAAGCGCCGCTGGCGCATTTCGGCCCAGGACGACCTGTCCCTCGTGCCCGATCTGCCGCTGAAGATCCTCGCGAACTTCCAGCCGGAGGAAGAGTTCGTGCTGGAGCCGGGCGACATGCTGTACCTGCCTCCGCACTACGCCCACGACGGCGTGGCAGAAGGCGACTGCATGACGTACTCGATCGGCTTCCGCTCGCCGTCGTATCGCGAGCTGGCGGGCCACTTCCTGGGCTTCCTCTCGCAGACGCTCGAGGACGATCCGAAATTCGACGGCCGCTACGCCGATCCGGACCAGAAGCCCACGGACCGCCCGGGCGAGCTGCCCGCCGCCATGGTCAAGGCGCTCGCGCAAAAGCTCAATGCGCTGCGCTGGACGCCCGAGCTGGTCGGCGAGTTCCTGGGGGCGTATCTCACCGAGCCGAAGGATCACGTGGAGTTCGTCACGCAACCCCGCTTGCCGCTTGCCCGCTTTGCCGCCCGCGCGCGCAAGGAAGGCATCGTCCTCGACGCTCGCACGCAGGCGTTGTACGACAGCCAGCGGTTCTGGATCAACGGCGATACGTTCGAGCCTCCGGGTACGCTGCTTGCGTGGCTTGCCGCGTTGGCAGATGCCCGCGGTGCAAGCGCTGCGTCGGTGGATGCGGCGGCTGATCTGCCGGACCTCATGGACACCCTGCACGCGTGGTACGAGGAAGGCTGGCTCAGACTTGCAGACCCAGCCCGGCGTTCATTCCGCGGCTGAAACACATCGTTACAAAAGTGGCGGAATCGAGCGTGCGTCCCGCCCCACTCAGCTACACAGGGTAGGTAAAGGCCGCTATAATCCGACGCTAGCTTGCAGCCAAGCAGCTCTTGTGCACTCTGGCTGCCAGCGCAGAAGAAGGTGTCGTACCAGAGCGATAATTACCGGTAATTATTCATCGCCCTTTCTGTTGTTCGCTTTCCATATTCAGTTTAAGGATCGAAAAAATGAAAAAGTCTCTCCTGATCGCCTCGCTGATGGCTGCTGTGGCTCTGGCTGCTTGCGGTAAGAAGGAAGAAGCTGCTGCTCCGGCAGCTGCTCCTGAAGCTTCGGCTCCGGCCGCCGCTGCTCCGGAAGCCTCGGCTCCCGCCGCTGCTGCTCCGGCTGCTTCGGATGCCGCAGCTGCTCCGGCCGCTTCGGACGCTGCTGCCTCGGCTCCGGCTGCCGACGCTTCGGCCCCGGCCGCCAAGCAATAATCGCGTTTCTCGCGAGACAAAAAAGCCGACCTCGGGTCGGCTTTTTTCATGGGCGCATGACCGGGCAAACACCGCCCTGCCCGACCGCCAATCAAAGTTGTTTCTGATTCTTACAAGGCTGCCAGCGACGCGCTCAAACGCTGTGCCATGGCAAGCCCTCTTCCTGGTCCGCAATAGGCACCGCCTCCACCCCGATACCCAACGGGACCGCTATGGCCTCGGCGGCGAGCTGCGGCGTGTTGTTCTGCCTGGACAGATGTGCCGCCACAACCGTATGCAGCGCGGCATGGTGTACGCGGGTCAGGATCGCCGCGGCAATGTCGTTCGCCAGGTGACCGAAATCCCCACCGATACGGCGCTTCAGTGACCACGGGTAGGGCGAGTTCTCGAGCATCTCACGATCATGATTGCATTCGAGCACAAGTGCGTGCATGCCTTCCAGATGCGAACACAGGTACTCGGTCGACATGCCAGCATCGGTCAGCACGCCCAGACGCCGCGCACCATCGCTGAAGACGAACTGCAGTGGCTCGCGCGCATCGTGCGGCACCGTGTACGGCAGGATCTGCAGATCGCCGATGCCGAAGACGTCGTCGGCACGACAGAACCGCACGGCTGCACGATCGGCACCGCGCAGTTTCTCGGTCGCGCGATACGTACCGTGGCTGGTCCAGACAGGGATATCGAACTTGGCGGCGAACGCATACGCGCTGCCGACGTGGTCGCTATGCTCGTGGGTGACGAGAATGGCGTTGAGGGATTCCGCCGTGCAACCGAGCCGTTCGAGCCGGCGCACGGTTTCGCGGATACCAAAGCCGCAGTCGAGCAGGATGCGCGTGCAGGTCGTGCCATCGCTGGATTCGACCAGCAGCGCATTCCCCTCGCTGCCGCTGCCGAGGCTGGCGAATCTCAGTGTCATCGCCCACCCAGGCAGCTGTACTGCATGATGCCGATCAGCGCAGTTGTTCGTCGAGCAGCGACAGGATGCGCTTGCCGATGTCGCCCGTCTGCGCCGAGCCGTCGTCGTTCTGCACGGTCACGGTCGATGAATTGCCGCCGTCCTTGACCACCACGCGATAGCGCTTGGCACGCTTGAGGTCTTCGATCTTCGTGCCCGAGAACAGGCGAGAGAAGAAGCCCGGCGCATTCGCTTCCGCCTTGGTGTCGGCGTAGCGGACGAAGTACACGCCTTGCGAGCGGTCGCGGTCATCCACGGTGAAGTTCACGCGGTCGAGCGCCAAGCCCACGGTGCGCCAGGCGCGGTCGAAGGGTTCCGGCACCTGCAGAGCGGGCTGGCCATTCGATTGCGTCAGCAGCGACGGGCCTGCGGTGCGCGCAGCCTGGACGCCCTCGGTCGCCTTCGCACCCTGTTCCACCGGATGCGCGGCCTGCGTCTGCGCGAGCTTCTGCTGCGCGGCTTCCTTGCTTGCGCCCAGTCGCTGCATCAGGCGCGAGAGGAATTCGGCCTCCAGCTCGGGATCGGCAGGACGCGGCGTCCACACGGTCTGGTCCTTGGCCGAGCCGACCAGCTGTTCTTGCGCGCCGCGGTGCGAGATGTAGACCTCGACCGTGCCGTTCGGGCCTTTCTCGATGCGGGTGCGGAACTTGTCGCGCTCGCCCGTCGAGTACAGGCCGTCGAACACCTTGCCAACGGTGCGACGGATGATGTCCTGCGGAATCTTCGCGCGGTTCTCGGCCCAGTCGGTTTCCATGATGCCGGTCTCGGGCGAATCAATCACCAGCAGAAAACCGAGTTCTTGCCAGAACGTGCGCAGCTGCGGCCAGAGGGCGTCGGGCGTGGTCTTCACGACGAGCCAGCGCTGGTTGCCGTCGCGCTCGATGCGCATGTCGGACACGGAGGGGAGCACGTTGTCGGCACCCGAGCCCGGCGCCGTCACCTTCGGTGCCGTCGACGTGTAGGCCGACAGCGTAGTCGTGCCCGTGTCCGGTGCGGCGTAGCGGCGATCTGACTGGATGCTGGTCAGGTCGGGCGGGACTTCGAGCGTCGGCCCCTTCTTGGCCTGCGATTTGTAGTCGATGCGGTCCGGCTGCATCACCTCATTGACGGTATCGCAACCGGAAATCATGGCAACCGACAGCGCGGCCAGCAACAGGTGAGCAGACGTCGCCACAGCCCCGCGACGGGTTTGGTGCAGTTTCATTGACTTGCGATCCTTCGGATGAGAACGATGGCCTTAAGTGCCCAGACTGGGCCTTGAAACATCAGGAGAGCAGTCCTGCATCCTTGAGGGATGCGCGTACCACCTCGTGATACTGGGGTGCCAGCGGCGTCAACGGCAGGCGGATGCCACCTTCCATCTTGCCCATGGCCTGGAGCGCCCACTTGACAGGAATCGGGTTCGATTCGACAAACAGGTTCTTGTGCACCGACAGCAGCTGCATGTGGATGCGGCGAGCCGTTTCCACGTCGCCGCGCATGGCAGCGGCGCACAGTTCGTGCATGGCGCGCGGCGCCACATTGGCCGTCACCGAAATGTTGCCGTGACCGCCCAGCAGCATCAGCGCGATGGCGGTCGGATCATCCCCGCTGTAAATCTTGAACGAGGTCGGCGCGCCCTTGATGAGTTGCGCGGCGCGGTCGATGTTGCCGGTCGCTTCCTTCACGCCGATGATGCCCGGCACTTCGGCCAGGCGCAGCATCGTTTCGACCGTCATATCGGCCACGGTGCGGCCCGGCACGTTGTACAGAATGACCGGCAGATCGACCGACTCGGCCACCTTGCGGAAGTGCAAATACATGCCTTCCTGCGTCGGCTTGTTGTAGTACGGCACGACCTGCAGGGAGGCATCGGCGCCCACCTGCTTCGCGTAGGCCGTCAGCTCGACGGCCTCGGTGGTGGAGTTGCCGCCGGTGCCGGCAATGATCGGGATACGCTTGTTCGCCTGCTCGACCGCCACCCGGATCAGCTCACGGTGCTCTTCCACCGACACGGTCGGCGATTCACCACTCGTGCCGACGATCACGATGCCGTCGGTGCCCTCGGCGATGTGCCAGTCGATCAACTTGCGCAACGACGGGAAATCAAGGCTGCCGTCCTCGTGCATGGGCGTGACGATGGCGACGAGACTGCCGGAAATCTGGGTCATGGTTTCGAAAGCAGACAAAAGCGTGAACGTAAACAGTCGGATTGTACCGGATCGTCAGAACGGATTCGCCACATCTGAGACCCGTCAGGAGACGGGTAAGGCCCTGCCCTCAGCAAGTTCAAAGTGCGTAGCGCACGGCCGTCACGCCGCCAGGCTCGCGCACCGCGCAAATGCGCTGTACATAAGCGTTTTTTGGCGACGCGACAAACCCGTCTTCGTAGGCAATCACGCGCAGCCGGCCCCGTACGGCGTCGAGCAGCTCCCCCGGCGCCAGCAGGAATGCCGGATTGGACGGCTTGCCCACGGTTTCGTTTCCGACGGCGAACGTTTCATAGATAAGGCGTCCGCCCGGGGCGACGGCCGCGAGCAGTTGCGGCCACAACGGCCGGTGCAGATAGTTCGTGACGACGACGGCGTCGAACACCGCACCGGCTGACAACGGCCAGGGGCCACCCTCGATATCGGCAACGAGCGTCGTGGCGACGCCGGAAAGCCCGGAGAGCGCCGTTGCATCCCGGTCGATGCCCGTCACGCGCAGAGCGCGGGCGGCCAGCCACCGGACATGCCGGCCGCTGCCGCAGGCAACATCCAGCACCGATGCACCGGCCGGCAACCCGGCCGCCCATCGCACCACCCAGGGCGACGGCGCGGCAAGCGTGTGCAGGTCGGTCACGACTGGCAGCATCTGCGGCGTATCAGCTGTAGGCCAGGCCCATCGCCTCGCGCACCTCGCGCATGGTCTCCTGCGTGACCTTGCGCGCGTTGTCGCAGCCGTCAGCGATGATGGCGCGCAGCAACGACGGGTCGTCCATGTACTTCTGGGCACGCTCGAGCATCGGCTGCTGCTCGCGCAGGATGCCTTCGATCACCGGCTGCTTGCACTCCAGACAACCGATGCCGGCGCTGCGGCAGCCCTTCTGCACCCATTCCTTGGTGTCCGCATCGGAATAGACCTGGTGCAACTGCCACACGGGGCACTTGTCCGGGTCGCCCGGGTCGGTGCGGCGCACGCGGGCCGGATCGGTCGGCATGGTGCGGACCTTCTTCTCGACGGATTCCTTGTCCTCGCGCATGCGGATCGTGTTGCCGTACGACTTCGACATCTTCTGGCCATCAAGACCGGGCATGCGCGAGGCCTCGGTCAGCAGCACCTGCGGCTCGGGCAGGATGATCTTGCGGGCGCCTTCTAGGTAGCCGAACAGGCGTTCGCGGTCGCCCATCGAGAGGCTCTGGGATTCAGCCAGCAATGCGCGGGCCTGCTCCAGGGCTTCGTCTTCGCCGCGCTCCTGGTAGGCGGTGCGCAGTTCCAGATACAGCTTCGCGCGCTTGCCGCCGAGTTTCTTGGCGGCTTCGAGCGCCTTCTCTTCGAAGCCGGGCTCGCGGCCGTACAGGTAGTTGAAGCGGCGGGCGACTTCGCGTGTCATCTCGACGTGCGGCACCTGGTCTTCGCCCACCGGCACGAAGCCGGCGCGGTAGATCAGGATGTCGGCTGCCTGCAGCAACGGGTAGCCGAGGAAGCCGTACGTGGAGAGGTCCTTCTCCTTGAGCTTCTCGATCTGATCCTTGTACGTCGGCACGCGTTCGAGCCAGCCCAGCGGCGTGCCCATCGAGAGCAGCAGGAACAGTTCGGCGTGCTCGGGCACACGGCTCTGGATGAACAGCGTGGCCTGCGTCGGATCGACGCCGGCGGCCAGCCAGTCGATCAGCATTTCCCACACAGATTCCTCGATCACCTCGGGCGACTCGTAGTGCGTGGTCAGCGCATGCCAGTCGGCGACGAAGAAGAAGCACGGGTATTCGGCCTGCAGCCGGACCCAGTTTTTCAGCACGCCGTGGTAGTGGCCCAGGTGCAGGGCACCGGTCGGACGCATGCCAGAGAGAACGCGTTCAGGAAACATGTGGGGAATGGAGTTGAAGACTCAGGAAAACAGCATCTGCAGCGGGCTCAGAATCCACTGCAGCAATTGAAGCAGCAGCGCCATGATCGGGCGCATCCAGACATTGGTGATGACGTTCGACAGGATCAGCGCCATCACGATAAAAAAGCCGAACGGCTCGATGCGGGCCAGCACCATCGCCGCGCGCGGCGGCAGCAGCGCAGCGAGCACGCGCCCGCCGTCGAGCGGCGGCAGCGGAAACATGTTGAACGCCGCCATCACCATGTTGACGAGGATACCGGCGCGGGCCATGCCAGTCAGGAACGGCTCGGTGACGCCACCTACGACGAGCGCCACCGCCAGCACGCCCCAGAGAATCGCCTGGACGAAGTTGGTGGCGGGCCCGGCCAACGCCACCCACATGCCGTTCCAGCGCGGATCACGCAGGCGATCGAAACGCACCGGCACAGGCTTCGCATAACCGAACACGAACGCGCCGCTCGTGGCGAAATACAGCAGCAGCGGCATCGCAACGGTGCCGATCGGGTCGACATGCCGCAGCGGGTTGAGACTGATGCGGCCCATGACAAAGGCGGTGTCGTCGCCGAAATGCTTGGCAACGTAACCATGCGCGGCCTCATGCAGCGTGATGGCAAGCAGGACGGGGATCGCGTAAACCGCGATGTTCTGGATCAGCGTGGGGTCCATAAGCCGGCTATTGTAGCAAGCGCGCGCCACAGCACGCCGGCCAGGTATGGCATCGACTACAGGCCAACGCGGGCCGCATCGCCGCGGCCCTTGCGAACGAGTTCCGGCTCGCCGCTGGTCAGGTCGATGACGGTGGTGGGCTCCGCCGGAGCCGGCCCGCCATCGATGACGAGTTCCAACTGCTTCTCCAGCCGCGCGCGAATGGCTTCCGCTTCGTTCAGCGGCACGTCGTCACCAGGCAGCTGCAGCGTGGCCGAGAGCAGCGGCTCGCCCAGCTCGGTCATCAATGCCAGCGGAATCGGGTGCTCCGGCACACGCAGGCCGATTGTCTTGCGCGACGGATGCGATAGCCGGCGCGGCACTTCCTTGGTCGCTTCGAGCAGGAACACGAACGGCCCCGGCGTGGCCGCCTTCAGCACGCGGTATTGCTTGTTGTCGACGCGCGCAAACGTGGCCAGCTCGGAGAGGTCGCGGCACATCAGCGTCAGGTGGTGCTTTTCGTCGATGCCGCGCACGCGGCGCAGGCGCTCCACCGCGGCCTTGTCGTCCAGGTGGCAGGCGAGCGCGTAGCATGAATCGGTCGGCAGAGCGACCAGGCCGCCGGCGCGGATGATCTCGGCTGCCTGGCGGATGAGCCGGCCTTGCGGCGTGACGGGGTGAATCTGGAAAAACTGGGACATGCTCGGCCGGCGCTCAACTCATCCACCGGTGCCAGACCGGCGTGAGGTTGTCGGGCAGCGGCGGCAGCCCGCCGAGCTCGACACGCCCCTCTCCCGGGCCGTGGAAGTCCGAGCCTCGCGAGGCCAGCAGCCCGTAGCGGCGTGCGACGTCTGCGTACAGCGCGTATTGGTCAGGCGTGTGGCTGCCGGTCACCACCTCGACGCCCTCGCCGCCCAGTTCCTTGAACTCATCGAACAGCGCGTTGTGTTCGACGAGCGACAGACTGTAGCGCCCCGGGTGCGCCATCACCGCGACGCCACCGGCGCCCTTGATCCAGCCGATGGCTTCTGCCAGACGCGCCCACCGGTGAGGCACATAGCCCGGCTTGCCATCGCCGAGGTAGCGCTCGAACACCTCGGAAATGTCGCGGCAATGGCCTTGCTCGACCAGGAAGCGTGCGAAGTGCGTGCGCGAGACCATGTCCGGATTGCCGGCATGGCGCAGCGCGCCTTCGTAGGCCCCCTCGATACCAAGCTTGGCGAGCGCTGCAGCGATGTCTTCGGCGCGCGCGCAGCGGCCCGAGCGCGTGCGTTCCAGGCCTTGCACCAGTGCGGCGTTCTCCGGGTCGATGCCCAGACCAACGATATGCAGCGTGCGCCCCGCCCACGTGACGGAGATCTCCACACCGGCCAGATACGCCATGCCGAGCGACGTCGCGGCTTCACGCGCGGCGGCCTGGCCTCCCACCTCATCGTGGTCGGTCAGCGCCCAAAGCGTCACACCGTGGGCGGCGGCGCGCGCGGCCACTTCGTGCGGCAAAAGCGCGCCGTCGGACACTGTGGAATGACAGTGCAGGTCGGCGTTGCGGGCGGAGGCGGCGGAGAGATTCGACATTCCGCCATTTTACTGCTGCGGCGCGAGATCGGGGCGGGTACCCTGCCGCCGCGCGCGCTTGGGAAGACCCGACTGCCCGTGCCGGTGTTCGCGGCGCGCCGCTGGCTGCGCGCTATAGTGGCCGCATCGCTTTATCCACGTGCTTGCCATGACTTCCGCCGCCCGCCCCACCGACTCGACCTCCCCAGTGGAACAGCGTATCGACGTGCTCGTCGTCGGCGCGGGCCCCGTGGGCCTGTTCGCAGCATTCCAGGCGGGTGTGCTCGGGTTGTCGTGCGTGCTGGTGGACGCCCTGGACCGCCCTGGCGGTCAGTGCACCGAGCTCTACCCTGAAAAACCCATCTACGACATCCCCGCGCTGGTGTCGTGCACCGCGCAGGAACTTGTCGACCGCCTCATGGCGCAGTGCGCGCCGTTCAACTATCCGATCCTGTGCGGCCGCCGCGCCGAAGCCGTCGAAACACTCGAAGACGAGCACGGACGGCGCTTTCGCGTCACCACGAGCGCCGGTGATGCGTTCCTCTGCGCGGCCGTGCTCATCACCGCAGGCAACGGCGCTTTTACCCCGCAGCGCGTGGCCTTGCCCGAGGCCGCCGCCCTGGAAGGCCGCCACCTGCACTACGCCGTGCGCGACACGGCACGCTTCGCGGGCAAGCGCGTCGTCATTGCGGGCGGCGGAGACTCGGCGCTGGACTGGGCGCTGGCATTGCGCAAGGTCGCGGCGCGCGTGACGCTCGTGCACCGGCGCGAAGGCTTTCGCGCGGCAGATGCCACCGTGGCCGAGATGCGCGCTGCCGTGGCCGCCGGCGAGATGGATTTCGTGCTCGGCATGCTTTCCCGCCTGGACAGCACCCCCGACGGCACGCTCACCGGCGTGGCCATCCGCGGACGCGACGGCGAGACCGTCCTGCCGTGCGATGAACTGGTCGCCCTGTACGGCCTGGTGTCTGAGCCGGGGCCGATCGTCAACTGGGGCGTGGAAATGCGCGCAGGGCGCATCGTCGTGGAAACCACCGCGTACGAAACCTCGCGGCCCGGGGTATTTGCAGCCGGCGATATCGCCCTGTATCCGAACAAGCAGAAGCTGATCCTCTCCGGCTTTCATGAAGTCGCGATGGCGCTGCGCCGGGCCTACCGCTATGCGTATCCCGATAAGACGCTCGTACATACGCACTCGAGCAACGACACCGGGCTGCAAACGAAGCTGCATGTGGCGACGGCAGGATGACCACCTCGCTTTACGAAACCGTGCTGGGCACGCAGTACGCGCAGCTGGCGCCGGCGGTCCAGTCGTTCCACCGCATGGCGGGCCGAGTGCGCCTGCACGGAGAAGTTGAAACCGAACCGCCCGACTCCCGTGCCGCGCGCTGGCTCGCGTGGTGCATCCGCACGCCACGCATGCCGACGCAGGGCCCGATCCACTTCGCGCTCCACGCTACGGCCCGTGAGGAAACCTGGACGCGTCATTTTCCGCGGCACACGATGCGCTCGACGTTGACGCTGCATCGAGGGCGCGTCATGGAGCGGCTCGGCGCGGTGCACCTGTTCTTTGCGCTGGAAGCGCAGGACGGTCTCTTGCGGATGCGCCTGGAAGCCTTGCGCTTTCTCGGTATCCCGTGCCCCGCATGGCTGCGGCCCACCGTGCTCGCCGAGGAAACGGGCAACGGCGAGCGCTTGCACTTCCACGTGCGCGCCAGCGTGCCGCTGCTCGGCCTCGTTGCGGCGTATCGCGGCTACCTGGACCTGACGACGCTGGAGCTGGCATGATCGTCGTCTATGACGCGCACTGTGGCTATGCAGCGGGGCAATCCAGTTTCTGCTGCGGCATGATCGACGCCGCCTGCTGCGCTTCGCGTCCATGCAAGGCGATACGGGCCGGCAACTGCTCGCACAGGCCGGCGTGAAGGCGGACGACGTCGATACGATGCTGTTCGTGCGAGAGGGCCGTGCGTGGCGTGACAGTGCTGCGGTACTACGTATCGCACGTGTGCTCGGTTGGCCATGGCGCCTGGCATGGATGGGCTGGTTCATTCCGGTGACCCTGCGCGACGCGCTTTACCGCTGGGCCGCACGCAACCGCTATCGGTGGTTTGGACGTTCGGCTACCTGCATCCTGCCGCCACCGGACGCGGCCCACCGGTTTCTCGCTTGAACCGCGCCCTCAGGGCTGCCGGCAGAATTCCTCGATCAGCGCGGCCACCTGCTCGGGCTGGTCGTGATGCAGCATGTGCCCCGCATCGGCGATCAGTACCTCACGAAAATCGGGAAATGCGGCAAAGCGCGCCTTGAACTCGGGCAGCGGCACGTCGCCCGCAATGGCCTTGAGCGTGGGCGAGTCGACGGCTTCGACATGCAGCACGGGCGCGGTCACGCGTCGCCAGACTTCCATCACTTCATCCAGCCGATACAGCTGCGGGTTGACGATCTTGTGCGCCGGATCGCCGAGGATTTCCCAGCGGCCGTCGGCGTTCTGGCGCGACCAGTGCCGCGCCAGGAACGCTGCCTTGTCGGCCGGCAGGCGCGGATTGGTTTTCTGCAGGCGCGCGGCGACATCGCCCTCGGTGGCGTAAGTGCTCAGGCTCGGTTTGTCCTTGAGCTCGTCGAGCCAGCGCGCATAGCGGCGCGGTGCCTGGGACGGCTTTGACGCGGCCATGCCGAAACCCTCGAGATCGACCACGCGCCGCACGCGCTCCGGCCGGATGCCCGCATACAGGCAGACCACGTTGGCGCCCATGCTGTGCCCCACCAGAGTCAATTGGCCTTCGGGCTGGTAGTGGTCGGCGATGGCCTCGAGATCGGCCAGGTAGTCGGCAAACCAGTAGCACTCCACGCCAGGCGCCTCGGTCGGCCGCGCCGTCAGCCCGTAGCCGCGCCAATCGGGCGCCACGATGTGCCAGCGCTCGCGCAAGGCATCCACGAGAAACTGGAACGATGCCGACACGTCCATCCACCCGTGGAAGAGAAACAGGATCGGCGCGCCCGGCTCACCCCACTCGCGAATGTGGTAGCGCAGGCCGCGAACCGGCAGGTAAGTGGAGCGGGAGGCTTGGCGCACTGCCGGCTGCGTGGAGGAGTCCATGGTTTCCGTCACCGAATAGAAATCGAACGATCGTTCTTTTTCCGGCGATTATAGCGGCGGGCCGCTCCGCCCGTGGCGCTTAGAACGACGCTTCGAGCGCCGCGATTTCGTCGTCGTCGAAACCGGCCTGACGGCGGGCGTCGAGGTTGAACGGCCCGCGCAGGCGCGGTGCCCCGTATTGCTCGGCCAGTTGGCGATAGGTCGACACGGGGTCGAGCCCCGCCCGCTCGCACAGCCAGCGGTACCAGCGGTTACCAACGGCCACGTGGCCGATTTCGTCGCGCAGGATGATGTCGAGGATGCCGGCTGCAGCCATGTCCCCCACGGCTGCAAGCTTGGCGCGAATGGGCGGCGAGGCATCGAGGCCCCGCGCCTCCAGCGTGCGCGGCACCAGGGCCATGCGCGCGAGCGGGTCGGCGGCAGTCTTCTCGGTCATCTGCCACAGCCCGTCGTGGGCGGGATGGTCGCCATAGCGGCAATCGAGCGTGGCCAAATGTGCCGACAACAGCGAAAAGTGCGTCGCCTCCTCAGCGGCCACGCGCGTCCAATCCTGGTAGAACGCAACCGGCATGCCGGCAAAACGCCACACGGCGTCGAGCGCGAGATTGATCGCGTTGAATTCGATATGGGCGAGCGCGTGCAGCAGCACGGCTCGGCCATGCGGCGTATCGATCGCACGGCGACGCGGCACTTCAGCGGGCGGCACCAGGACCGGCGCGCACGGCCGACCGGGCACGCTTCCCGCAGGCGCCGTAATGACGGCATCGATGCGCCAACTGGCGTCGTCCGCGCTCTTCGCGCGCTCGCCGAGGCGCAACGTGGCGTCGACCTTGCTGACAGGATCGGTGAGGCACAAGGCGGCCAGAGCGGCGTGGCGCAACGAATCGGCGGGCGTCTGGAGGGCGGTCATCAGCGTACAATTCGGACTTTCCGCCATTTTAAGTCGACGTGTCGCGGCGGCCGCGGGGCCGGCTTGAAGACGCGCGCCATTCCCCCATCTACGCAGATTCTGGAGACCGATCGCATGGCCCTCTACCAACTCGGCGACATTGCCCCGACCATCGACGACAACGCCTACGTGGCCCCCGAAGCGACCGTGATCGGCCGCGTGGAGCTCAAGGCGCGCGCCAGCGTGTGGCCGGGCGCGGTCATCCGTGGCGACAACGAGCCGATCACCGTAGGCGAGGCCAGCAACGTGCAGGAAAGCGCCGTGCTGCACACCGACCCGGGCTGCCCGCTGAACATCGGCGACCGCGTGACGATCGGCCATCAGGCCATGCTGCACGGCTGCACGATCGGCGAAGGCTCGCTGATCGGCATCCAGGCGGTGGTGCTCAATCGGGCGGTGATCGGCAAGAACTGCCTGGTGGGCGCCGGCGCGATCGTCACCGAAGGCAAGGTCTTCGAAGACGGCACGCTGATCCTGGGCGCGCCCGCGAAGGCCGTGCGCAAACTGACGGAAGACGACATCGCGAAGATGCACCTGAATACGGAAACGTACGCGGTGCGCCAGGCGATGTACAAGCAGCAACTGAAACGGATCGATGGATGACTGACGAGCTCAAGAAATTTGTATTCGACGCCGCGCCCGTGCGCGGTGAACTGGTGCGCCTGGAAGCGACCTGGCAAGAGGTGCTGCGCCGCCGCCGCTATCCCGCTGCGGTGCAGACGTTGCTGGGCGAAATGATGGCCGCCGCCGCGCTGCTGTCAGCCAACCTGAAGTTCAATGGCGCGCTGGTCATGCAGCTGCACGGCGATGGCCCAGTGCGCATGCTCGTCGTGGAGTGCAACTCCGACCTGTCGATGCGCGCTACCGCCAAGATCGTCGAAGGCGCCGAGATCGCCGAAGACGCCACGCTGGCATCGATGGTGAACGTGCAGGGTCATGGCCGCTTCGCCATCACGCTCGATCCGCAAGACAAGCTGCCGGGCCAGCAGCCGTACCAGGGCATCGTACCGCTGTCGGATGAGAACGGGGCGCTCGCCAGCATGACCGAGGTGCTCGAGCACTACATGCAGACGTCTGAGCAGCTCGACACGCGCCTGTGGCTTGCCGCCGACGAGAAGGTGGCCTCCGGCATGCTGCTGCAGCGCCTGCCCTCGTACGGAGGCGCCATGGAGGGGCGCCCCGATCGCGAACCCGCGCAGGTGGGCGAGACCGGCCAGCCGCTCCATGAAAACGCGCCCGAGCAGGACCTCGACACGTGGGAGCGCGTCTGCCAGCTCGGCAAGACGCTGCGCCGCGAAGAGCTGCTCGAGCAGCCGATCGACACGCTGATCAAGCGCCTGTACTGGGAAGAGCTCGAGGCCGCCGGCATCCGCATGTTCGAGCCGCAGGCACCGCACTTCCGTTGCTCGTGCTCGCGTCTGCGCGTGGGTGCGATGCTGCGCACGCTGGGCCAGCCCGAAATCGACAGCATCCTGCAAGAGCGCGGCAAGGTCGAGATCGACTGTGAATTCTGCGGTCAGCACTACAGCTTCGATGCGGTGGATTGTGCACAGCTCTTCGCGCAGGACACTGTCGCACAAGGTATTCAGGGCGCGCCGGACCAGCGCCACTGAGCGCGGCGACATAGTATGAAGATGCGTGAATAGCGGCACTTCCGCACGCCGCCCACACTCCAAGCCGCCAGTTCCGTCATCCGCCCGTTGCGGGGTCCACCATGCCAGAGCTCATCAACCGGTCATCCAACGTTCGTCGTACCGCGAGGCTCGCGCTGCCGATGGCGGTGGCCTTGCTGGCGTCCGCCTGCGTCGCCGTGCCGCGCGGGCCCGGCGGCACGCCTTATACGGCACGTTTGCCGGCCGATACACAGCCTGCCGAACCCGCACCGCTGTCGCCGGAAGATCGCCAGAAGCTTGATGAACTGAACGCCAAGGCGCTGCGCGAATCCGACCAGGCCGTTCAGCGCGAAGCCCAGGCGCGGGCCTATGCAGCCACGCCTTACTATGCGCCGTATCCGTACTATGGCAGCTACTCGGTCTACTACGGCAGTGGATGGCGCCACCGGGGTGGCTGGGGTTTCCGCTATGGCGCGCCCGTCTGGGGCTATCCGTACTACTGGTAAAGCGGGACGATGCCGGGGGGCATCCACCCGGCGTTGTCAGTGCCGACTCTGCTGGCCCGCCGGGGGCGGAGGCGGCGGGGGAGTCTGGCTGGACTTGGGCGCCGGCGCCACGAATTGGACGAAACCCTCGTCGTCCTTGACCATGCCAAGCTCGTAGCGCGCGCGCTCTTCAATGGCGCCCGTGCCGTCCTTCAGGTCTTTCACTTCGCCCTCGAGCTTGGTGTTGCGCTGCTTCAGTTCGCCATTGCGCTGATTCTGCGCGCTCACCTGCTTCTGCATGTCCCACACACGCAGCCAGCCGCCCTTGCCGAGCCAGAGCGGGTACTGGATGGCAAGCAACAACAGCAGCAGGAACAGCGTGATCAGGCGCATGCGAACGTCGGGCGTGGAAGGTGCAGCCCCAGATACCACGCGACCGCCACATCGGCGGTCGCACGGTCATGCGGGGCGAAACTGCGAAGGATTATCGCAGGTTATAGAACGCCGACTTGCCGGGGTAGCTGGCGATATCACCGAGGTCTTCTTCGATGCGCAGCAGCTGGTTGTACTTGGCCATGCGGTCCGAGCGCGACAGCGAGCCCGTCTTGATCTGGCCAGCGTTCGTCCCGACAGCGATGTCGGCGATCGTGCTGTCCTCGGTTTCGCCCGAGCGGTGCGAGATCACGGCGGTGTACCCGGCGCGCTTGGCCATCTCGATGGCCGCGAACGTCTCGGTCAGCGTACCGATCTGGTTGATCTTGATGAGGATCGAGTTGGCGATGCCCTTCTCGATGCCTTCCTTCAGGATGCGCGTGTTGGTGACGAACAGGTCGTCGCCCACAAGCTGCACCTTCTTGCCGAGCTTCTCGGTCAGAATCTTCCAGCCGGCCCAGTCGCTCTCGTGCATGCCGTCTTCGATCGACACGATCGGGAACTTGTCGGCGAGGTTGGCCAGGTAGTTGGCGAACTCTTCCGAGGACAGTTGCAGGCCTTCGCCTTCCAGGTGGTACTTGCCGTCCTTGTAGAACTCCGAAGCGGCGCAGTCGAGTGCCAGCAGCACGTCTTCACCGGCCTTGTAGCCAGCCTGGTCGATGGCCGACAGGATGGTGTTCAGGCACTCTTCGTTGCTGGCGAAGTTCGGTGCGAAACCGCCTTCGTCGCCCACGGCGGTGCTCATGCCCTTGTCGGCCAGGATCTTCTTCAGCGCGTGGAAGATCTCGGCGCCGCAGCGCAGGGCTTCACGGAAGCTCGACTGGCCGACCGGCATCACCATGAATTCCTGGATGTCGAGGCTGTTGTTGGCGTGCGCGCCGCCGTTGACGATGTTCATCATCGGCACCGGCATCTGCATCGCGCCCGAACCGCCGAAATAGCGATACAGCGGCAGGCCGGCCTCTTCGGCGGCAGCCTTCGCCACGGCCATCGACACGGCCAGCATGGCATTGGCACCCAGGCGGCTCTTGTTCTCGGTGCCGTCCAGGTCGATCAGGGTGCGGTCCAGGAACGCCTGTTCCGACGCGTCCAGGCCCATGATGGCCTCGGAGATTTCGGTGTTGATGTGCTCGACGGCCTTCAGCACGCCCTTGCCCAGGTAGCGCGACTTGTCACCGTCGCGCAGTTCGATGGCTTCGCGCGAGCCCGTCGAGGCGCCCGACGGCACCGCGGCGCGACCCATCACGCCCGATTCCAGCAGCACGTCGCATTCGACGGTGGGGTTGCCGCGCGAGTCCAGCACTTCGCGACCGATGATATCTACGATGGCACTCATGAAAATCCCTCTTGGTGTCTTAAAGCAGGTAACGCTACGAAGTCGACCGGCGCCGGTTAAACGCCTTCGACCACGATCATGTTCATCTTGGCAGCCTTGGCGCGCGCGTCGCGGGCGGCGCGATATTCCTCGCTGTCATAGAAGACCTTGGCTGCGTCATAGCTCGGGAACTTGAGCACGACGACGCGCGTGGGAGCCCACTCCCCTTCCAATTGCTCGGTCTTGCCACCGCGCACCAGGACTTCGGCGCCGTGGGCCTGCATGGCCTTGGTCGACAGCACCTTGTATTGCTCGTATTGCACCGTGTCGGTCACGTCCACGTACGCGAGGATGTAGCCAGCGGCCATGTGTCTCTCTCCGGAAGCAGCAACAAACGACGACGGCGGCTAACAGCGCCGCCGGTCGGGTGGGGTCAAGCGTTCAATCGAACTGATTTTCCAGGAAACCGCTGCGCTTCGTGAGCGCATCCAGTTCTTTCAGTACTGACAGCAAGTCTTTCATGCGGCGCAGCGGCACGGCATTCGGGCCGTCGGACTTGGCGCATGCGGGGTCCGGATGCGTTTCCATGAACACGCCCGCCACACCCGTCGCAATGGCTGCGCGGGCCAGCACCGGCACGAATTCGCGCTGGCCGCCCGAGCTGGTGCCCTGGCCGCCCGGCAATTGCACCGAATGCGTCGCGTCGAACACGACCGGTGCGCCCGTCTCGCGCATGATCGCGAGCGAGCGCATGTCCGACACGAGATTGTTGTAGCCAAACGAAGCGCCACGCTCGCAGGCCATGAAGTTGTCTTCCGGCAGGCCGGCATCGCGAGCCGCATGCCGCGCCTTGTCGATGACGTTCTTCATGTCGTGCGGCGCGAGGAACTGACCCTTCTTGATGTTGACGGGCTTGCCGCTCTGCGCACAGGCGCGGATGAAATCCGTCTGGCGGCACAGGAAGGCCGGGGTCTGCAGGACGTCCACGACTTCGGCCACAGGCTTGATCTCGTCGATCTCGTGCACGTCGGTCAGCACGGGCACGCCCACCTGGCGACGGACTTCCGCCAGGATGCGCAGCCCCTCTTCCATACCGAGCCCGCGGAACGAGGCATCCGAGGAACGATTCGCCTTGTCGAACGACGACTTGTAGATGAACGGAATGCCAAGCGCGCCCGTGATCTCCTTGAGCGTACCGGCGGTGTCGATCGCCATCTGCTCCGATTCGATCACGCAGGTGCCGGCAATCAGGAAGAACGGTTTGTCGAGGCCGACTTCGAAATCGCAGAGTTTCATGATGTTCCTGTGCGCCGACGCCCTAGGCGACAGCGCGTTGCGCGTTCTGCTGGTGGTGCGCAAGCGCAGCTTCCACGTAAGCCTTGAACAGCGGATGGCCGTCACGCGGCGTCGAGGTGAATTCCGGGTGGAACTGCACGCCGACGAACCAGGGGTGCATCGAGCTCGGCAGCTCCATCATTTCCGGCAGGTTCTCCGACGGCGTGCGCGCCGAGATGATCATCCCGGCCTTCTCGAGCTGGGGCACGTAGTGGTTGTTCACCTCATAGCGGTGACGATGGCGCTCATTGACTTCCGTGCCATAGATCTGCGCGGCCTTGGTGCCCGGCTGCACCGGCACGCGTTGCGAACCGAGGCGCATCGTACCGCCCATGTCGGAATCGGCGGAGCGCTTCTCCACACGGCCATCGCGGTCCAGCCACTCGGTGATGAGGGCGACCACCGGATGCTCGGTCTCGTCATTGAATTCCGTGCTGTTGGCGTCGGTCATGCCGGCCAGATGGCGCGCGAACTCGATCACGGCCAGCTGCATCCCCAGGCAGATGCCGAGGTACGGCACGCCGTTCTCGCGGGCGTACTGGATCGCACGGATCTTGCCTTCCGTACCGCGCTTGCCGAAGCCGCCCGGCACCAGGATGGCGTCCAGCGACTTGAGCACATCCATGTGGCCCGACTCCAGTTCTTCGGAGTCGATGTACTCGATGTTGACGCGCGTCGAGGTATGCAGGCCGGCGTGGCGCAGCGCTTCGATCAGCGATTTGTACGATTCCGTCAGGTCGACATACTTGCCGACCATGCCGATGGTGATCTCGTGCTGCGGGTTTTCCAGCGTGTGCACCATGCGCGCCCACACGGACAGGTCCGCGGGCGGCGCCTCGATGCGCAGCTCTTCGCAAATGATGCGATCCAGCCCCTGCTCGTTGAGCATCTGCGGGATCTTGTAGATGGTGTCGACATCCCACACCGAGATGACGGCGTCCTGCGGCATGTTGGCGAAGAGCGAAATCTTCGCGCGCTCGTCATCGGGAATGGGGCGGTCGGCACGGCACAGCAGCGCGGTGGGCTGCACGCCGATCTCGCGCAACTTCTGCACCGAGTGCTGGGTCGGCTTCGTTTTGAGTTCGCCGGCGCTGGCAATGAACGGCACCAGCGTCAGGTGCACGAACGCCGCCTGGTTGCGGCCCAGGCGCAGGCTCATCTGACGCGCCGCTTCCAGGAACGGCAACGATTCAATGTCACCCACCGTACCGCCGATTTCGACGATCGCCACATCCGCCTTGCCGTCGTGCGACGCCTTGGCGCCGCGTTCGATGAAAGCCTGGATTTCGTTGGTGATGTGCGGAATGACCTGCACCGTCTTGCCGAGATACTCGCCGCGACGCTCCTTGCGGATCACGGATTCGTAAATCTGGCCGGTGGTGAAGTTGTTGGCCTTGCGCATCTTGGCCGAGACGAAGCGCTCGTAGTGACCAAGATCGAGGTCGGTTTCTGCGCCGTCCTCCGTCACGAACACCTCGCCGTGCTGGAACGGGCTCATCGTGCCCGGGTCGACGTTGATGTAGGGATCGAGTTTGAGGAGGGTGACTTTGAGGCCGCGCGACTCAAGAATGGCCGCGAGCGAGGCGGCGGCGATGCCCTTGCCGAGTGAGGACACTACGCCACCGGTAACGAATACGAACTTGGTCATGACCTAGCTTGCCGGGGAAAGCCGGATTATACCAAAGGTGCCCTCCACGATCCGTGACAGAACGGAGGATTTCGTCGGCTCAGGCGGCGTGCCGCATGGCGCCTGCTTCAGCACGCATGTCGTTGATCAGCTGGCGCACCAGCGCGGCCGTTTCCAGCGGTTTTTCCATCGGATACAGGTGGCTGCCTTCGATCCACCGCAGGCGGCTGCCCACGATGCGCCGCGTGGCCCCGAGGCCGACCTGCCGGATTTCGCGCGAACGCGTGCCCGCCACGAAGCTGACCGGGAACGGCGTACCGCCAGCCACCTTGCGGCCCATGTTGGTCGGCAGTGTCCGGTAGATCTGGTATTCAACCTCGCGCGAAAAGCGCAGTGTGCGCTCCGTGTCACGCCCAGTGGGTTCGGTGCCATGTTCGACGTAGTCGCGCAGCACGTCTTCGTCCCAGCGGTCGAATTTCTTCTTGGCCTTGAAGTGGCTCCAGACCGAATCGAGGTCGGGCCACACATTGCGCCGGTTCTTGGTGGCAGCGGCCGGCGACTGGCGCTCGTCGATGTCCAGCCACTGCGCCACGCGCAACAGCTTGGCGCGCCACCCGGCAATGATCGGGGAATCCAGCATCACGATACCGCGCACCCGCTCCGGCCGGCGCAGAGCCGCCATCAGACTGAGGAAGCCGCCCAGCGAATGGCCCACGAGCCACACGGGCTCGGGCTGCGCATCGATCTCGGCCAGCAGCTCTTTCACGAGCCCCGGCCACGACCGCGTGACGGGAAAGCGCGGGTCATGCCCGAAACGCTCGACTGCCCGGATGTCGAATTCATCAGCCAGCACGCCCAACATCTTCCGGTAGGTGCCCACCGGAAATCCGTTGGCATGCGAAAAGAGCATCACGTCGCGCATATGCCGCTCCCGGCGCCTCAGTGAGGTTTCTGCGATCCGCCGGCCACGCGCTGGATCGTGGACACCTGCTCCAGCGTCGGCTCCGGCGCGCGTTTCGGCGCGGGCGGCGCATCGGCGGCCGGGGGCGCAATGCGCACCGGCTCCACGGCGATGGACGGGTGCCCTTCGCGGCGCAGCGGATGCGCCGCCTCGGGATGGGCCTCCCAGTCCGGATCGTCGATTTCGGCAAAGACCTGACGCAGCCGCTTGCCCCATGTGCTGCGGATCATCGCGAAATACGGGTTCTCCTCATCGATGGCGACAAACCGCGTCACCCGCAGCGAGTCCGCCTCGTAAACCAGCAGATCCAGCGGCAAGCCCACGGAGATATTCGACTTCAGGGTGGAGTCCATCGAGATCAGCGCGCATTTGGCGGCCTCGTCGAGCGGCAGGCTCGGGGTCACCACGCGATCGATGATCGGCTTGCCGTACTTGGCCTCGCCGATCTGGAAATAGCAGTTCTCGGGCGTGGCCTCGATGAAGTTGCCGGCCGCGTAGACGTTGAACAGGCGCGGGCGTTCGGCACCGATCTGCCCGCCAAAGATGATGCTCACATTGAAATCGATGTGGGCCTTGGCCAGCGCGGCGGCGTCACGGTCATAGACCTCGCGCACGGCTTCGCCGACGATGGTGGCCGCTTCGAACATGTCGCGCGCCGTCCACAGCGAACGTGGGTTGTCGCGCGCCTCGGTCAGCACCTGGCGCACGGCCTGGCTGATGGCGAGGTTGCCGGCAGTGAGCAGCACCATGACGCGATCGCCTTCCCGCTCGAAGACGGTCATCTTGCGGAAGGTGGAAATGGCGTCCACCCCAGCGTTCGTGCGGGAATCAGACAGGAAGACAAGGCCAGCGTCCAGGCGCATGGCAACGCAATAAGTCATCGGCGAAGCACGTACGGAAACAGTCGATCGAACGCATTCTAGCGCGCCAGCGGCAACGTGCCGGCACGCTTGGAAGGGATGCTCGATTCACCCGGGCTCAGGAAGGATCGGCCGGCAGCGGTTCGATGGAAATGCTGACGTCCATGGTCTCGGCGCCACCGCCCTGACGTACGCCGCGGATAGGCGCGGCTGACTGGTAGTCGCGCCCGACGGCCAGCCGGACATGGCGCTCGTCGGTAAAGCACTGGTGCGTCACGTCGATGCTGCACCACGTATGCGATTCGGCATCGAGGCACACGTCTGCCCAGGCATGGCTGGCGAGTTCCTCTTCGCCAATCGCGTGGAAATAGCCGCTGACATACCGCGCCGGCACGCCGAGCGCGCGGCAGCACGCCACCATCACCTGCGCCTGGTCCTGGCACACGCCGGTGCCGAGGCCGAACGCTTCGGCGGCGGTGGTGCCGACATGCGTCGTGTTCGACTTGTAGCGCACACGCTGGGCAATGGCCTGCGCAAGACGCAATGCGGATTCGGCATTGCCTGGCACGAGCCCGTGCTGCCGCGCGAAGGCGGTCATGTCGGCCGGCGCTGAAGTCAGCGGCGTGGTGCTGAGAAAGTACAGTGGCGACACGCGATAGCGCCCTTCCCCCGGCGCATCGGTAAAGTGCCGGCTGCCCGGCGCGGCGGCAGGAAAGGCCTCGACGATGCCGCGCGCGTCGATGGTGACGTCGTCCGTGCGCGCCCCGAGCGTGAAGTGGTGCACGACGTTGCCGAAACCGTCCGTGGCGCGCGTGAGGTTGCCGGGCGCATGAATCTGCCAGCTGTCCACCTGCTGGAGCGTGCCGCTGCGAGGCGTGAGCCGCAGCTCATGCACGCTGTGGCGCAGCGGCTCGGCATAACGGTAGACCGTCGTATGTCGAATTTGGTATTTCACGATAACGCGGGCGCCGCACATGAGCGACGGCCCGATAGGTACGGAAGGCCCCGCGCGTTACGCCACATCGAGCGGCACCAGGAAGTCTTGGCTGATCCCGTTGCCCAGATCGTTGATGCGCTCCAGGAAGTTGGTCAGCCATGCGTGCAAGCCCACGGCAAAAATGTCTTCGATGCGCGCGTACCGCAGGTCGGCGTGCAGTTTACCAGCGCGTCGTTCGGTTTCCGCCGACTGGCTGTTGCGCACGACCGAAAGAATCGCCACGACCTCGTCCATGCTGGCGAGCAGCGAGCGCGGCATATCGCTGCGCAGGATCAGCAGCTCGGCCACGCGCGTCGGCGTGATGACGTTGCGGTAGATCTTGCGGTAGACCTCGAAGCCGGAAACCGAGCGCAGCGTGGCCGCCCAGTGATAGAAGTCACCCTGCTCGGCCGCAGCTTCGTCGCGCGTGGGCGTGGACTGGAATTTCACGTCGAGCAGCCGCGCGGTGTTGTCGGCGCGCTCGAGGAACGTGCCGAGACGCATGAAGTGGAATGCGTCGTCGGTGAGCATGGTGCCAACCTGCACGCCGCGCGAGAGGTGCGAGCGGAACTTGACCCACTCGAAAAACTGCGACGGATCATCGCGCAGCATGCCTTCGGCAATGAGGCGCTGCACATCGAGCCACGTCGTGTTGATGGTTTCCCACACCTCGGTCGTGATGGAGCCGCGCACGGCCCGGGCGTTCTCGCGGGCCCCGCGCAGGCAGCTCATGATCGACGACGGATTGGTCATGTCGCGCACCATGAAGTCGATCACGTCATCGCGCGAGAGCAGCCCGTAGCGCTCGTCAAACACCTGTGTGAGTTCCGAGATGTCGAGCATCGCCCACCAGCCCTGCTCGGCCACTTCCGCCGACTGCGGCAACAGCGAGGTCTGGTAGTTCACGTCGAGCATGCGGGCGGTGTTTTCGGCGCGTTCGGTGTAGCGCGCCATCCAGAAAAGGTGGTCTGCGGTGCGGCTGAGCATGGCGTTCCCTGTCGTGTCCGGTTATGTCGATGGTCGCGGCGGTGCTTCAGCGCTCCAGCACCCACGTATCTTTCGTGCCGCCGCCCTGCGACGAGTTGACCACCAGCGAGCCCGCCCGCAGCGCCACGCGCGTCAGGCCGCCAGGCACCATGCGCACATCCTGGCCCGACAGCACGAACGGCCGCAGATCGATGTGGCGCGGCGCGATGCCGGCCTCCACATAGGTCGGACACGTAGACAGCGCCAGCGTCGGCTGGGCGATGTACTGGTCGGGGCGCGCCTTCACCACCTCGCGGAATGCGGCGATCTCTTCCTGCGTGGCAGCGGGGCCCACGAGCATGCCGTAGCCGCCGGCGCCGTGCGTTTCCTTCACGACCAGCTCGCCCATGTGATCGAGCACGTATTGCAGATCGTCCGGCCGGCGGCACATGTAGGTGGGAACGTTGTTGAGGATCGGCTCCGCGCCCAGGTAGAAGCGGATCATGTCGGGCACGTACGGATAGATCGACTTGTCGTCCGCAACCCCCGTGCCGATGGCATTGCAGATGGTGACGTTGCCCGCGCGGTAGACCGACAGCAAGCCGGCCGCGCCCAGCGTGGAGTCCGGCCGGAACACCAGCGGGTCGAGGAAGTCGTCGTCGACCCGGCGGTAGATCACGTCGATACGCTGCGGCCCTTGCGTCGTGCGCATGTACAGGTGGTCGTCCTGCACGAACAGGTCTTTGCCTTCTACGAGTTCCACGCCCATCTGTTGCGCGAGGAAGGCGTGCTCGAAGTACGCCGAGTTGTACATGCCGGGCGTGAGCACGACCACCGTCGGCTCGGCAATGTTCTGCGGCGACACACTGCGCAGCGTGTCGAGCAGCAGGTCGGGGTAATGCGCCACCGGCGCGACCCGATTGCGCGCAAAGAGCTCAGGAAACAGCCGCATCATCATCTTGCGGTTTTCCAGCATGTACGACACACCCGAGGGCACGCGCAGGTTGTCTTCGAGCACGTAGAACTCGCCCTCGCCGGCACGGACGATGTCGATGCCGGCCACGTGCGCATAGATGTCGCGCGGCACGTTCACACCGAGCATGTCGGGGCGGTACTGGGCGTTGTTGTAGATCTGGTCCGGCGGAATGACGCCGGCGCGCAGGATGTTCTGCTCGTGATAGATGTCGTGCAGGAAGCGGTTCAGTGCATCCACGCGCTGGCGCAGGCCGCGCTCCAGCGTGGCCCACTCGCTTGCCGGAAAGATGCGCGGGATGATGTCGAACGGGATCGTGCGCTCGGTGCCGCTGTTGGTTTCATCCTTGTCGCCGTACACGGCAAAGGTGATCCCGACGCGGCGGAAGATGAGGTCGGCTTCGGCACGCTTGTTCTGCAGCGTGGTGGCGGATTGCGCGCCCAGCCATTCGGCGAAACGTCCGTAGTGGCTGCGGACCTCGCCCTGCTGGACGAGCGCTGCCGGGGCCGGTTCGGCGGCATGGGGGCTGCGGTCGCCATCATGCCAGTTGAGCATTTCATCGTAGAACCGGACTGCCATGCTTTTCTCCCCTGACGGCGCCGCGCGATGTACGCGGCACGTGGTTTTTATAGCACGGCGGTTTTGCGCGCCACAATGGGGCGAACCCGCCGTGCAACCGAGTTTTACGGCAGCGCATCATTTGCGTCCGTGGCCGTCGCCAGGGCCTGCACCTCGTGTGCGGAAGACCAGTACCGCGGCCGCATCGAGCGCGCGGTCCGGATATCGAGCCCATCACCGTCGGTCTGGATGACCACGGCGCCGGTCCGGTCGGTGCGCAAGCCTTCGATGCCGCGCGTCTCGTAGCGCTGCCACACCCGGGGGTGCGGGTGCCCATACCGGTTACGGTAGCCGACCTGGAAAATCGCCACTTGCGCGGACACCGCGTCCAAGAACGCGCCGCTGGAGCTTGTCTTGCTGCCGTGATGCGGTACAAGCAAGATGTCTGCCATCAGACGCTCGGGCGCCTCGGCTTCCACCAGGGCCGCTTCCTGCTCGGCTTCGATGTCGCCCGCCAGCAGCGCTGCGTGGCGGCCGTTGCCGATGCGCAGAACACAGCTGCGGCCGTTGCTGGACACGCGCGCATCGTCGGCCGGCACGCGCAGGGGATGCAGGATTTCGAAGTCCACGCCGTCCCAGGCCCAGGCCTGCCCCGCCACGCAATCAGCAAACGCAGCACCGTGGGCCCGCGCCACGTCACGCAGCCGGTGCGTTTGCGGCAAAGACGCCAACATGGTGCGCACAGGCACCGCGTTGATCACCGTTTCGGTGCCCCCGGCGTGGTCGCTGTCTGCATGGCTGACGACGAGCGTGTCGAGCGCCTCCACCCCGTGCGCGCGCAGGTACGGCGTGATGACCCGGGCGGCGGCATCGGCGTTGTCCCCATACCGGGGGCCGGTGTCGAACAACACTTGGTGCCGGGCCGTCTCAACCAGCACGGCGGCACCCTGGCCGATATCGAAAGCCACCAGGCGGAACTCGCCCACCGCCGGCACGGGATTGCGCGCCAGCACCATCGGCAGGAGCAGCATCGTGCCCTGTGCCCGCCATGCCCACGCGCGGTGCGCGCCTGGCACGAGCATCAGCGCCACGCCACCTGCCGCCAGCGACAGCGCCCAGGCAGGCGCCACCGGTGCCACCCAGACGGCCCAGCGCGGTTGCGCCACCCAATCGAGCCACGCCGCCAGCCACCGGAAGGTCGCTTCAGACGAGGCCAGCACGGGCTGGGCAAGCGGATCGGGCAGCGCGGTGCCGATCAGCGCCAGCGGCGTGGTCACGAAGCTCACCAATGGTATCGCGAGGCCGTTGGCCGCGGCAGAGACCACCGATGTCTGCTGAAACAGCAGCAAGGTCGCCGGCAACAGCCCGAACGTGACGGCAAGCTGGACACGCGTGGCACCGGCAACGCTGCGCAGCATGCGCGCGCCCCACCCTTCCGGCTCGGCATGGCGCGGGTGGCGCAGTGCGATCTGCGCCGCGATGAAGATGACCGCCACCGCGCCGAATGACAGCCAGAACCCCGCTGACATCACCGCCCACGGATCCACCACCGCCACCACGGCGGCTGCCCAGCATAGCGACAGGCTCGCCGGCACGCTGCGATCGGTCAGCCGGGCGACGGCGACGGTGGACAGCATCAGCAGCGTGCGCTGTGCCGGCACGCCCATGCCGGCAAGCAGGCAGTAACCGAGGGCCGCGAGCATGGCGGCGATGGCGCCCGCACGCGGGGTCGGCATGCGCAACGGCAGCGGCGTGCGCAGCCAGCGTGCGAGCCCGAACGAGCGGCGCCACAGCGCCATCCAGAGCGCAGCAAAGAGCCCGGCAATCATGGTGATGTGCAGGCCCGAAATACTGACCAGATGACTGATGCCGGTGCGGCGGAACAGCTCCCAGTCTTCGCGGGCGATGCCGCTCTGATCGCCCACCACCAGCGCGACGATCACCGGTGCGTAGCGCGCCTCCGGCAACGCGTCGAGGATGTGGCGCCGCACTGCGGCCCGCCAGCGCTCGACGCGCATTCCGAAGCCGCCATCCGCCTCGCCCAGCGCAACGTTCTGCGTGCGCTTGCCGGTGCGCACGTAGCCGGTGGCGCGCACGTTGTCGGCCAGCATTGCGTATTCACCGTCGAAGCCTCCCGGGTTCATCAGCGTGTGCGGGCGCTTGAGACGCAGGGTCAACTTCCAGCGCTGGCCGGGTTGCAGGTCTGGAATACCGGCGCGCCGGTCGACCTCGGCGGTGTCCTCGCCGGCGGCAGGCCAGCTGCGCATGCCGTACCACGACAGGCGCACGCGCGGCGGCACGGCGTCCGCTGCATTACTGGATTCGATCTGGAACAGGAACCGCGTGGCGTCCTCGCCGATCTGCGGCAACTCGGCCACGATCCCCGTGGCGATGATGTCCTTGCCTTCCCACGCGGGGCTCAACACCACTGAGAGTCGCTGCTGTGCCCGCCAGTCGCTCCAGCCGAAACCGGCCGCGACGGCGCTGGCCGTCAAGAACACGCACGCCCACACCGGCCGCCGCTGCACGCGCGCACAGAGCAGCAAGCACAGCATCAGCACCGCGAGCGGTTGCCACAACGGCGCGAGCGCCGGCTGCATCTGCAATGCCATGCAGCCGGCCACGAACCCGATCAACACGAAGCGCATCGCGCGCGTCAGGCTTGCAGCAGTGTCGCCAGGCGGGGAATGGCCTCGATGCTGTTGCGCCGCGCCTGCTCGGCGAGCACGTCGATGGCGATGCCGCGCAGCTGCGCCATCGCCTCGGCAATGCGCGCGACTTGCGCGGGCACGTTACGCACGCCGCCCTGCTCGCCGAACTGGTCGTCAGACAGCCAGGACGGGGCCAGGTCCGGCGCATCGGTTTCGAGCACGATCGATTCGATCGGCATTTCGTCCGCCAGCCGGCGTACACGGTTCGCACGCGAGAAGGTGAAAACGCCGCCAAAGCCGAGTTTGAAGCCCGCATCGACGAAACGCCGCGCTTGCTCGGGGCTCCCGTTGAAGGCATGCGCAATGCCGCGCACGCCGGCCTTGATTGCCGCGCTGCCGACCTGATCCTGCGATTTGCGCACGTGCATCAGCACCGGCAGATCGAACTCGCGCGCGATGCGCAGTTGTGCGCGGAAGACGGCGTTCTGCCGTTCGACATCGGGGTCCGGAATGAAGAAATCGAGCCCGATCTCGCCAATGGCGACAAAGCGTGGGTCGCCCATGGACGCCGCCACCTGACGGCGCAGTTCGACGAGGTCGTCATCGCTGGCCTGCGCGGCGTGGATGGGATGGATGCCGAGCGCATAGCTGCAGCCGCCGTGACGGTGTGCCAGTGCGCGCACGGTGTCGAAATTCCAGCGCGCCACGGCCGGCACGACGATGTGGCCAACCCCCGCCGCACGTGCCTGCGCAACGACGCCGTCACGATCGGCGTCGAAGTCTCGGGCATCCAGATGGCAATGGGTGTCGATCCACATGGTCGGTTCTGCGTTGGCAAAAGCACGCAACGTACCCGAAACGGCGGTGCGCTGGAATCCGCCGTTTCCGATAATGCCGCGCGCTCAGCGCTCCTGGTGCAGATGGCCCTCGCGCAGCCGGAAGATGCGGTTGCAGCGGCCCGCCAGCTCGATATCGTGCGTGACGATGACAAAGCTGGTGCCGAGCGTGCGCGTGAGTTCCAGCATCAGCTCGAAGACTTCTCCGGCGGTGTGGTCGTCGAGGTTGCCGGTGGGCTCGTCGGCGAGCACGCAGGCCGGCGAGCCCACCAGCGCGCGGGCGATCGCCACACGCTGCCGCTCACCGCCGGACAGCTCGCCCGGGCGATGCGCGGTGCGGGGCCCCAGGCCTACGCGCTCGAGCATCGCCTGTGCGGTATGGCGCGCCTGCGCCTCTTCCACGCCGCGAATGCGCAGCGGCATCGCCACGTTGTCCAGCGCGGTGAATTCGGGCAGCAGGTGGTGAAACTGGTAGACGAAACCGAGCGCCTGGTTGCGCAGCGTGTTGCGCTCGCGCTCCTTCATGGCGGTAAACGGCTTGCCGAGCAGCGACACGCGGCCGGACGTCGGCTCGTCGAGCCCGCCGAGCACATGCAGCAGCGTGCTCTTGCCGGAGCCCGACGCGCCCACGATGGCGACCTTCTCGCCAACCCCGATGCGCAGGTCCACGCCCTTGAGGACGTCGACGTTCAACCCGCCCTGGCGGAACGATTTGGCCAGCCCCTCGGCCTGCAGCACCACGCCCTGCGGCGCGGCGGCCGGCGCTTCCATGGAAGTCATGACGGCCTCACTCATAACGCAGCGCCTCCGCCGGATTCACGCGCGAGGCATGCCAGCTCGGATACAGCGTCGCCACCGACGCCAGGATGAAGGAAATGATGCCGATGGTCGCAATGTCGTTCACGCGCGGGTCTGAAGGCAGTTCACTGATGAAGTAGATGTCGCGCGGAAGGAATTGCACCTGGAACAGCCGCTCGATGAACGGCACGATCACGTCGATGTTGTAGGCGATGAGCGTGCCGAAGCCCACGCCCAGCAGCGTGCCGATGAACCCGATCGCCACGCCCTGCACGATGAAGATCTTCATGATCGAGCCCGGCTGCGCGCCCATGGTACGCAGGATGGCGATGTCGGCCTGCTTGTCCGTCACCGTCATCACGAGCGTGGAAACCAGGTTGAACGCCGCCACGGCAATGATGAGCGTCAGGATGATGAACATCATCTTCTTCTCGGTCTTCACGGCGGCAAACCAGTTCTTGTTCTGGCGCGACCAGTCGCGGATGTAGAGCTCGCCCGACAGTGTGCGCGACAGCGCCTCGGCCACCTGCGGCGCCCGGTCCATGTCGACCAGCTTCAGGCGCACGCCGGTCGGGCCGTCGAGACGGAACAGGCGCTCGGCGTCTTCCATATTGACCAGCGCCAGCGAGCTGTCGAATTCATAGTGGCCCGATTCAAAGACGCCCACCACGGTGAACTGCTTCAGGCGCGGCAGCACGCCAGCCGGCGTGATCGTGCCCTGCGGCGCCACCAGCGTCACCTTGTCGCCCTGCTGGACGCCCAGGCCGCGCGCCAGCTGGCTGCCCAGGGCGATACCGAATTCGCCGGGTTTCAGATCGTCGATGCTGCCCGATTTGAAATCCTTGGCGATGTCGGACACCTTCGGTTCGTCGGCCGGCGACACGCCGCGCAGCAGCACGCCGCGCACGGCTTCGTCGCGCGTGATCATGGCCTGCGCGCCCACATACGGCGCCGCGCCGGTGACTTCCTTGTTCTGCATGGCCTCATTGGCGGTGCGCTGCCAGTCAGGCAGGCTGCCGGGCGCCATCACCTCGATGTGCGACAGCACCGAGAGCATGCGGTCGCGCACTTCCTTCTGGAAGCCGTTCATGACCGACAGCACGATGATCAGCGCCGCCACGCCCAAGGCAATGCCCAGCATCGAGATGAGCGAGATGAAGGAAATGAAGCTGTTGCGGCTGGCGCGCTTGCTTGCACGCGTGTAGCGCCAGCCGATCTGCCATTCATATGGAAATTTCAAAGGGGGTTCCCCGTGGGTGTGCGATTCGATGTGATCCTGCCGGCTCGCTGGCCAACGAGCCGGAAGTTTACAATCTCGGAGCCATGATTCCTGAACTCACCCTGATTGTCCCGTTTTGCGCTCCGGCCGCCGAGGTGGCAGACGACGCGTACCGTCAATTGACCTTGCCGGGCCTGGAAAGGTTGCTCGCGCGTGCGCGCGAGGCCGAACGCGAGCGCCACGACGACGCCTACCTGCCCACGCTGCCGCACGAGCGCTGGTTGGCCGCACATGCGGGGCTGCCCGTTGCGCCGCTTCCCTCGGCGCCGTACATGCGGCTGGCCGACGGCGGCACCGCCGACACCCGCACCTGGGCCTGCCTGCAGCCGGTGCACATCCATGCCGCGCGGGACCACCTGGTGATGCTCGACCCCGCCCAGCTCCAGCTCGAAGCCGCCGACGCCGACGCCCTGCGCGCGGCCATCGCGCCCCTCGTCGCCGAAATGGGCGTCACGCTCGACGCGACGCACGCGGCCCGCTGGTACGTCGCCGACGCGCCGTTCGGCGACCTGGTCGCCGCCGCCCCGCAGCGCGCCACCGGCCACAACATCGACATCTGGATGCACAAGGGCGAGCAGGAACGCGCCTGGCGCAAGTTCCAGAACGAAATCCAGATGACCTGGCATGACCATCCCGTCAATCAGGCGCGCGAGGCCCGGGGACTGCTGCCCGTGAACTCGGTGTGGCTGTTCGGCCAGGGCGCGCTGGTCGATACGCGCCCGATTGCCGAACGCATGATCGGCAACGACGCCTTCTTCGCCGGCCTGTGCCACGCCGCAAACGCCACGGAACTGTGCGCCGGGACGCTCGCCGCCGTGCCCTTCGACGACACCAGCGCCGCCGCCTTACTCGATGCAGCCACGCGCCCCTACCTGTCAGCGGACTGGTACGACTGGATCGAGACCCTGCGCGCGTTCGACCGCGACTGGTTCACCCCCGCCGCCGATGCGTTGGCCGATGGCCGCATCGATGCGGTTTCGCTCGTGCTGACCGGCGATTCGCACTATGCCCGCTACCGCGCCACCCGCAAGGACCTGACCGGCTGGCTGCGCCGTTTCAGCCGCGCCCGCACGCTGCGCGATGCGCTGTCCCTTCTCTCGATGGCTGCCTGAGCCTGATCCCGCATGACCCGCATCGCTGTCCGTTCGCACTCCGCCGAAGCCGCCACCACGCTGGCCGGCCACGGCATCCACCCCGTTCTCGCGCGCATCCTGGCCGCCCGTGGCGTCGCCCGGCCCGATGAACTGTCGACCGAGCTGTCCGACCTGCTGCCGCCGTCGCAACTCAAGGGGATCGACGACGCGGCCCGCTATCTGGCCGACGCCATCGCCGCCAGCAAGCGCCTGCTCATCATTGCCGACTACGACTGCGACGGCGCCACAGCCTGCGCCGTCGGCGTGCGCGGCTTGCGCATGCTCGGCGCGCAGGTGAGCTACATCGTGCCGAACCGCTTCGAATACGGCTACGGCTTGTCGCCGGAGATCGTGGCGCTGGCGGCGCGCGAAAAGCCCGACGTACTCGTTACCGTCGACAACGGCATCGCCGACGTGGCCGGCGTGGCTGCGGCCAATGCGCTCGGGATCGACGTCGTCATCACCGATCACCACATGCCGGGCGCACAGTTGCCCGACGCGCGCGTGATCGTCAATCCGAACCAGCCGGGCTGCGGCTTTCCCAGCAAGAATCTGGCGGGCGTCGGCGTGATGTTCTACGTGCTGCTGGCATTGCGGGCGGAGCTGCGCAACCGGGGCGTCTTCACGCTGCAGGACCAGCCTCGCCTCGATGCGCTGCTCGACCTGGTGGCGCTCGGCACCGTGGCCGACGTGGTCAAGCTCGACGCCAACAACCGCCGGCTCGTGGCGCAAGGGCTCAAGCGCATGCGCGCGGGGCGGATGTGTCCCGGCATCGCCGCGCTCTTCCGCGTGGCCGGCCGCGAGGCCCGCCGTGCGTCCACGTTCGATCTGGGCTTCGGCCTCGGCCCGCGCCTGAACGCCGCCGGGCGCCTGGCCGACATGACGCTCGGCATCGAATGCCTGCTCACCGACGACTACGACCGCGCCCTGGCCATCGCCGCGGAACTCGACGGCATGAACCGCGAGCGCCGCGAGATCGAAGCCGGCATGCAGCAGGAGGCGCTGGCCATCCTCGACACCATGCACGCCATCGACGGCGGCGGCCGCCACACCATCGCGGTCTACAACGAGACGTGGCACCAGGGCGTGATCGGCATCGTCGCCTCGCGCATCAAGGACAAGTTTCACCGCCCCGTCTTCACCTTCGCGCCCGGCGACGACGGCGTCATCAAGGGCTCCGGCCGTTCGATTCCCGGCTTTCACCTGCGCGACGCGCTGGACGCCGTCCACAAGCGCTGCCCTGGGCTGATCGTGAAGTTTGGCGGCCACGCGATGGCGGCGGGGCTGACGCTGCGCGAAGACGGCTTCGATGCATTCGTCGCCGCCTTCGAGGCCGTCGGCCGGGAGTGGCTGACCGAGGCGCTGCTCTCGCGCGTGCTGGAAACCGATGGGGAGGCCGACCCGGATTGCTTCACGCCGCAATTCGTTGAGTTGCTCGAAACCCACGTCTGGGGCCAGGGCTTTCCAGCGCCGAGCTTCTGCGGCGAGTTCGACGTGCTGTCGCAGGCCGTGCTGAAAGACAAGCACCTCAAGCTCAAGCTCGGCCGCGGCAAACAGCAATTCGACGCCATCTGGTTCAACCACGCCGAGCCGCTGGGCGCGTCCGCCTATGTGGCCTACCGCCTCGACAACAACACCTTCAACGGCATCACCCGCGTGCAGATGGTGATCGAGCACGCGCAATAGGCTCCGCGCCGAACCTTGCGCCAGCGCATAAACACATGCCAAAACTGTCTGACGGCGCGCCAACGACGCAGCCGTCGGCCACGGCGGCTGCGTTACAATGCGTGTTTGCCGGCTGGGCAGCAGCCACGCCCGCGCACCCCACGAATTCCTAGCCTCTTCTTCCAAGCGAAATGACTCACGTCGTTACCGAAAGCTGTGTCCGCTGCAAGTACACCGACTGCGTGGACGTCTGCCCCGTCGACTGCTTCCGCGAAGGCCCGAACTTCCTGACCATCGATCCGGACGAGTGCATCGACTGCGCCGTCTGCGTGGCCGAGTGCCCGGTCAACGCCATCTACGCCGAAGAAGATGTGCCCGCCGATCAGCAGAAGTGGATCGCCATCAATGCCGAGCTCGCGCAGGCCGGCTGGCCGTCCATCACCAAGACCAAGGCCCCGCTGCCCGACGCCGACGAATGGAAGGACGTGAAGGACAAGGAGCAGTACCTCGAACGCTGATCGCTCGCCTTCATCGTCACCGCAAAAAAGGTGTTGACGGCGAGAACAGAAACTAGTTAGAATTCATTTCTTCGCTGATGCAGCGATTCCCCGATAGCTCAGTCGGTAGAGCGCCGGACTGTTAATCCGTAGGTCCCTGGTTCGAGCCCAGGTCGGGGAGCCAAA
>FLYJ01000063.1_pt1 | contig 57243 bp, 46 predicted proteins | sample 1122561 | NCBI WGS metagenome assembly FLYJ01 (sample SAMEA4346788, study PRJEB14843) | hot springs metagenome | biome: Terrestrial Biome; feature: Habitat; material: Sediment | place: India | collected 2012-06-12 | depth 1760 m
CAGCATGAACGAAAAATCCTCCGCCCCCAACGTCGGGTCGATTGTGGCGTCTACATTGTCTGCTCCGACGAGCTCACGCATGACTTCTGCCGCGAACTGCGTTTCGGCCTCCGTGTTCACCGTGGGGGGATAGTTGCGGTGGAAGACGAAGTCCACGGTGCAATCGTATGCGGCGGCGATCGCCTTGGAGACCTCTTCCATCCGACGCTCGATCAAGTCGAGGACGTCGGTCGAGAACGTGCGCACCGTGCCGCCAATCCATGCTTCGTTCGGGATGATGTTGGTCGCGTCGCCGGCATGGAATTGCGTTACCGACAGAACCGCGGTGTCGATGGGGCGCTTGTTGCGCGTGATGATGCCCTGCAGCCCGGATACCACCTGAGCGCCAACAAACACCGGGTCGTTGCCATTGTGCGGAAGCGCCGCATGCGCTCCTTTGCCCTTGATGGTGATACGGAATTCGTTGCTCGACGCCATCAGTGCGCCGACGCGCGTGCCAAATGCTCCGACGGGCACGCCAGGCCAGTTATGCATGCCGAAGACTGCGTCGCAGGGGAAGCGTTCGAACAGGCCGTCCTTGATCATTTCGCGTGCGCCGCCACCACCTTCTTCGGCGGGCTGAAAGATCAGGTGCACCGTCCCTTTGAAGTTGCGGTGTTTCGCCAGGTAACGGGCGGCGCCCAGGAGCATGGCCGTGTGGCCATCGTGTCCGCACGCGTGCATTTTCCCTTCATGCCTGGAGCGATGTTCGAACTGGTTCGCCTCGGCCAGGGGCAGGGCGTCCATGTCGGCGCGCAAGCCGATGCTCTTGCCGTCGCCGTTGCGGATGACCCCGACGAGCCCCGTCTTGCCAAGGCCGCGGTGCACCTCGATGCCCCATTCCGTCAGCCTGGCGGCGACGAGGTCGGCGGTGCGTCGCTCTTCAAAGCACAATTCGGGATGCGCGTGGATGTCGCGTCGCAGCGCCTGGATTTCAGGCTGCGCAGCTTGGATTTCTGGAATCAGCTTCATGGGATGCGCGTGTTCTGAGTGAAAGTTCGCAATCACATCGATGATACGCCGAAGGACAGATCCCGGCCGGCCATCGGCTGATCGCATGGGCCATGGAAGCTTTGCGCGCGCGGCTCCGCACGGGCAACAGAGGCGCGGTGTGCGGCGATCCGGCCGAAGGGCCTACACTGGGGCCTGCGAGCCCGGCACCGTAGGCCTTTCGATGCCGTCCGTCCCTTGCTGACGCGATCCCGCTTGCCGCAGATGAACGAATGACCCCAGTCCGCCATGTCCACACACGCCATCCCCGCACCGCCGTCCGACGAAGTCCTGCAGTTGGTCCGTACTCTCGTTGCATTCGACACCGTCAGCCGGCATTCGAATCTCGGCCTCATCGAATGGGTGCGCGACCGCCTGCGTGCCGAGGGTGCGGAGTGCCGCCTCACGTATGACGCCACCGGCGGCAAGGCGAACCTGTTTGCCACGCTGTCGCCGGGGCGCAAGCCGGGGCTGGTGCTGTCGGGGCATACCGACGTGGTGCCGGTCGACGGCCAGGCCTGGGACACGGATCCGTTCGACGCGCAGATTCGCGACGGCCGCATGTACGGACGCGGCACCGCCGACATGAAGAGCTTCATTGCCGTTGCACTGGCACATGTGCCGGCCTTCATGGCGGCCGAGGGCGACGCCAGCTTCCACCTGTCGCTGTCGTACGACGAAGAGATCGGCTGCGTGGGTGTACGCAGTCTGTTGCGCGACCTCGAGGCCAACGGCATTCAGCCCGCGGGTTGCATCGTTGGCGAACCCACGTCGATGCGTGCCATCGTCGCGCACAAGGGTAAGCGCGCGTACCGCTGCTGCGTGCGCGGCAAGGAAGCGCATTCGGCACTGACGCCGCAGGGTGTGAACGCCATCGAGTTCGCCGCGCTGCTGATCGCGCATATCCGCACCCTTGCCGCGCGTCTTGCGGCAGAAGAAGCGCGCGACACCGACTTCGTCGTACCGCACACCACGCTGAATACCGGCACGATCCACGGCGGCATCGCCAGCAATGTCGTGCCGCGCGATTGCGAATTCACATTCGACTTCCGCTATCTGCCGGGCACGGATCCGGATTGGCTCTTCAGCGAGATCGAGCGGTACGCGCAGCACACGCTCCTGCCGCAGATGCGCGAGATCGCTCAGGACGCCGACATCCGCTTCGCCATGGAGGCCAACACGCCGGGCCTGTCCATCGCGCCGACGCACGAGCTCGTGGCACTGGCCCAGGCGCTGGCCGACAGCCGCGGCGTGGTGGGCAAGGTCGACTACGGCACCGAAGCCGGCCTGTTCTCACGCGCCGGCATCCCGACGGTGGTCTGCGGCCCCGGCAATATCGAACAGGCGCACAAGCCCAACGAATACATCGAGCTTGCGCAGATCGCCCAGTGCGAGGCATTCATGCGGCGCCTGGCGCAACAGCAGCCACACCCGCAGCCGGCGTAACGCGGCTGCCAAAGCGCGGCTCGCCACCCTCTCAAGCCGCCAGGCGCACGCATGAAAAAACCGGGCACGCAGCCCGGTTTTCATGGCAAAAGATGCCGTCAACTCAGCGAATCACCTGTCCATTCGAATTGATGATCGTCATCTCGACGAACTTCGAGCCGACGTGGTTGGACGGCGAGAAGTTGACATTGAAGCCGCCCAGATCATAGTTGCCCATCGACTCGAGCGCGGTGATGAGCTTCTCACGCGTGAGGTCGCGGCCCGCGCGCTTCAGCCCTTCCACGAGGGCGCGTGCAGCGACGTAGCCTTCCATGCTGCCGTAGTCGAAATCGGTGATGCCTTCCGCCTTGAGCAGCTTCTGGTAGTCGCGCACCAGCGGCGACGCGCCGCTATACGGGTACGGCATTACCTGCGAGATGACCACGCCGCCGCCGGCCTTGCCCAGCGCATTGGCCAGCGCCTTGGTGCCGACGAACGACACGTTGTAGAACTGTCCCGCGTAACCCTGCTCCTGCGCGGCCTTCACCAGCGCGGCCACCGTCTGGTATGCGCTCACGGCGACGATGGCATCGGGCTTTTGCGCCAGCACGGTGCCGAGCGCGCCTTTCACGTCGGTCGTGTTGCGCACCACGCTGGCCTGCGCGACGAGCGACACGCCCTGGTTCGCTGGCAGCTTCAATGCACGTTGCACCCCGTCCAGCCCGGCCTTGCCGTAGGCATCGTCGTTGTAGACCACGGCGATGCGCTTCAAGCCCGTGGTGTGAATCTGCTGAACGATGGCAGCGGTCTCGTCGTTGTAGCTCGCACGCATGTGGAAGACGTTGCGCGCGAACGGCTCGCGCAGCGCCATGGCACCGGAGTACGGCGCGAAGAACGGCACGCCCGCCGGATTGGCAATCTTGAGGGCCGCCAGGCTGGTCGGCGTGCCGACATAGCCGAACAGGGCGAACACCTTGGTGTCGTCGATCAGCGTCTTCGTGTTGCGTGCGGTGGCGTCGGGCTCGTAAAAGTCGTCGAGCACCTTCAGCTCGATCTTGCGGCCATTGACGCCGCCCGCCGCATTGACGGCATTGAAGTACAGCTTGGCGCCCCGGTTCATCTGCTGGCCGAGCTGGGCGGCCGGGCCGCTCAGTGGCACAGATTGCCCGATGAGGATGGTGTCGTTTGTGACGCCGGTTTCTGCGTGTGCAGCGGCGGCCAGCCCCATGGCGCCCGCCGCGAACATCGCCAGCAGCCCGGTGAATCTGCGTGCCTGCATGCTCTCCCCCCGAAGAGATTGGTTTGCCCGGCATCATAGCCAAACGGGCGGGGCAGGCAAACAGGATCGGCTCGGACTGTGGCAGTTTTGATGGTTTTTGAGACAGGCACCCCCGTGCGGTGCGGTGCTCAGGCCGCCTGCGCCGGCACGCGCCGCTTCAGGATGGCCAGCAGCCCCGCAGTGACGAGCGTACCCGCCACCAGCGCAACCATATAGCCGCCCAGGTGCGTGACGGCATTCGGGATCGGCAGCACAAAGGCGCCCCCATGCGGCACGCGCAATTCCACCCCGAACCACATCGACAGCGCACCCGCGCAGGCCGATCCCGCCACCAGCGCCGGAATGACGCGTAGCGGGTCGCGTGCGGCATACGGGATCGCGCCCTCGCTGATGAAGGCCAGGCCGAGCACCGCCGTGGCGCGTGCCGCCTGGCGCTCGTCGCCGGTAAAGCGCGAAGGGAAGAGCCATGCGGCCAGCGCAATGCCAAGGGGCGGCGTCATGCCGGCTGCCATGGTGGCCGCCATCGGCGTGTAGACCTGCGCGCCGATCAGCCCCGTGCTGAATGCGTACGCGGCCTTGTTGATGGGGCCGCCCATGTCGAAGGCCATCATGCCGCCGAGCAGCGCCCCCAGCGGCACCGCATTGGCGCCCTGCATGCCGCGCAGCCACGTTGTGAGCGACGTCAACAGCGCTGCCACCGGCGCACCGACCACGTACAGCATCACGAGGCCGGTGACCAGGCAACCGAGCACCGGCAGGATCAGCACCGGCTTCAGCCCCTCCAGGTTGCGCGGCAGCTTCAGCCAACGGTTCAGGGCCTCGGTGCCGTAACCGGCTACGAAGCCCGCCACGATACCGCCCAGGAAACCCGCGCCCAGGCTGGCGGCCAGCATGCCCCCGACCATGCCCGGCGCAATGCCCGGCCGGCTGGCGATCGAATAGCCGATGTAGCCCGCCAGCACCGGCACCATCAGCGCAAACGCCGATCTGGCGCCGATCTGGAACAGCGCACCGCCGAGCGTGCCGCGCGCTGCGTCTTCCGTCACGTAGATGCCGCCGAGGGCAAAGGCCAGCGCGATCAGGATGCCGCCCGCCACCACGAACGGCAGCATGAAGGACACGCCGGTCATCAGGTGCTTGTAAGGGCCGGTGCGCTCGGCGGCCGGCGCGGCTGCAGCCTGCGCTGCGGCGGGCGCTTCGACGGTGGCCTCGCTGAGCGCCCGGCGGATCAGCCCCGGGCCATCGTGGATGGCCGCCTTGGTGCCCGCCCGAAAGAGCGGCTTGCCGGCGAAGCGCGACAGGTCGACCTGCGTATCCGCCGCGATGAGTACGAGGTCCGCGCGTGCGATCGCATCGGCGGACAGCGTGTTCTGCGCGCCCACCGAGCCTTGCGTTTCGACATGGATCGCGTGGCCCAGCTCAGCGGCCGCCTGCGTGAGTGCCTCCGCCGCCATGAACGTGTGGGCGATACCTGTCGGGCACGACGTGATGGCGACGATCCGCTTCGGTTCCGCATCGGCCGCGGGCGCGGCGGGCGCACTCCCCATCATGCGATCCAGCACGGCGCGCGCGTTGTCGAGCACCTCGTCGAGCGTGACTTCGATCGTGCGCGGATTGGCCTGGCGCGCGGCGGTGTCGGGCGACACGCCGGCCCATACGACGGCATCCGCGGTGGCCAGCACGGAGGTGTTGACGACGGAGGCGGTGTCCGGCGCGCGCACGTCCACGTCGAGCTTGCAGCCGGTTTCGCGCGCGGCGTGCCGCAGCGCTGCACCGGCGAGCATGGCGCGGGTGGTGCGGCCGTCCGCGCCGAGAATTGCCAACAGGTTTGCCATGGTCGGCTCCTTGATGATGTTGACCGCGCGCGGGCTCAGGCCACGCGCTGCATGCGTACGACGGCAGCCCGCTCGCGCACGTGCTCGGGCGGTGGCAGATTTGGCCCGAGGCGCTGGAGCTTGCACGCGGCAAACGCCACGGACAGGCGCACGGTGTCTTCCATGCTTGCGCCGGCATGCCAGCCGGCCAGCACGCCCGCCACCATGGCATCGCCCGCGCCTACGGTACTGGCGGCGCGCACGGGCGGCAGGCTCGCTTGCCAGGTGCCCTCGGCGGTGACGAACAGCGCGCCGTCTTCACCCAGCGAGACGATCACCTGCGCGACGCCGCGCGCGTGGATTCCGCGCGCTGCCTCCACCACGTCCTGCAGCGTGGGCAATGGCGCGCCGGCCCACACCTCGAGCTCATGCCGGTTCGGCTTGACGGCTGTCGGCAGCGCGTGGCGCGGAGCTGCCAGCGCCAGTGCGAGCGGTGCGCCGCTGGTATCGAGCAGTGTCCGGACGCCGCGCGCGTTCAACGGCGCCAGCAGTTGCACGTACGTATCGGCCGGCAGGCCGCCGGGCAGGCTGCCGCATAGCGCCACGCCGGCCACGTCGGTCATCGCATCGATGCGCTTGCATAGCGCATCCAGGTCCAGCGCGGTCGCGGCGATGCCGGGCAGGTTGATATCGGTGGTCTGCCCATCCGCGGCGTCGCTGATCTTGATGTTGGTGCGGTTGCTGCCCTGCACACGGTAGAAGCTGTCGACGATGTGCTTGCGGGCGAACAGCGCTTCGAACAGCTCGGCATTGTCCTGGCCCAGCAGGCCGGTGGCCACCACGGGCACCTGCCAGTCGGCCAGGCAGCCGGCCACGTTGACGCCCTTGCCGCCGGCCTGGTGCGTGACACTGCGGCCCAGGTTGACGCGGCCGCGTTCGAGCCTGTCCAGCCCGACCGTCATGTCGATGGCGGGATTGAGCGTGACGGTGACGATGCGCGTAGTCATGCTGTGGCCAACTCCTTGCCGTTCGCGGCCACGGCGAGGGCGCTTTCCAGCGTGCGCACCTCCTGCGCCGACGCGCATGCCAGCGCGCGGCCCGCCAGCTCGGCGAGTGCGGAGCGTTCTGCTGCACGCAGTCGCGCCTTCACGGCGGGAATGTCGCGCGGGCTCATCGACAGCTCATTCACGCCGAGCCCCGCTAGCAGCAGCGCGCCAAACGGATCGCCCGCCAGGCCGCCGCACACGCCCACCCAGCGGTGGTGGCGTGTGGCGCCTTGTACCGTTTGCTGAATCAGTCGAAGCACGGCCGGGTGCAGGCTGTCGGCCTCGGCGGCGAGGTCGGGATGCTGGCGGTCGATGGCCAGCGTGTATTGCGTGAGGTCGTTCGTGCCGATGGAGAAGAAGTCCACGTGTTCGGCCAGCCGGTCGGCCAGCAGCGCGGCGGCCGGGACCTCGACCATGATGCCGAGCGGCACCGCCGGCGCGCCCACTTCGGCGCGGATGCGCTCGCACGCCGCGCGCACGGCCATCACTTCGTCCATCGACGTGATCATCGGGAACATGATCGACAGCGCGTTGCCGCTGCCGGCATCGCGTGCGGCGCGATAGAGTGCGCGCAATTGCGGCTCCATGAGGTCGGGCCGGCGCAGCAGCAGGCGTGCGCCGCGCACGCCGAGGAACGGGTTGTCTTCCGTGGGCAGGTTCAGATGCGGCACCTGCTTGTCGCCGCCGATGTCCAGCGTGCGCACGATCAGCGGCCGGCCGTCGAGCGCCTCGAGCATGTCTGCGTAGACGGCGTACTGGGTGTCTTCGTCGGGTGTGTGGTCGCGTTCGAGGAAGAGGAATTCGGTGCGCATCAGGCCGACGCCCTCCGCGCCGAGCGTGATGGCCTCGGCGGCCTGCGCGGGCAGGTTGACGTTGGCGGCGATCTCGACGGTGTAGCCGTCGCGTGTGCGCGCCGGGAGGCTGCGCTCGGCCTGCTCGCGCTGCGCCCGAGCGGCTTCTTCGTCCAGCCAGCGGCGCGCGCTGGCGATGCTGGCCACATCCGGGTCGAGCACCAGCCGGCCGCCCGTGCCGTCGACGATGGCTTGCGTGCCGGGCGCCACATCGAGCACTGCCGGGCCGGCAGCCACCACGGCGGGAATGCCGAGCGTGCGCGTGAGGATGGCTGTATGCGACGTCGGCCCGCCTTGCGCGGTGACGATGCCGAGGATGCGGCGTGTGTCCAGCGCAGCGGTGTCCGATGGCGACAGATCTGCCGCCACGAGAATGCAAGGCGTGTCGGGCAGCGTTTGCGCCGCCTTGCGCAGCGACGGATCGAGATGCCCCAGCACGCGCCGGCCCACGTCGCGCAGGTCGGCTGCGCGCGCGGCCAGCAGCGGATTGCCCAGCGCCGCGAGCCGCTCGGCCAGCCGCTCCACGGCGTGATGCCACGACCACGCCACGCCGTGGCCTTCGACCATCGCCTGGCAGGTCAGCGTCATGAGGTCGGTGTCGCCCAGCAGTTCCGCTTGCGCCTTGAAGATGCCGGCCTCGGCCTCGCCCAGGCGGGCGGCGGTGTCTTGCGCGAGTGCGGCAAGTTCGGCGCGCGTGTCGGCGAGCGCCTTGTCGAGCAGGTCGCCGCCCGTGGTGAGCGCGACCGGGTGGTCGGGCACGGCCGCCGCGCCATGCTGCAGCACGTGGACGGGGCCGATCGCGAGGCCCGGGCTTGCTCCAATGCCGCCGATGGCGGGCAAGGCGACCTCGGCTTGCCAACCGTGTGCGCTCTGGCGCGTGCGGGCGGCTTGAGCGTCACGCACGGCCTGCGCGCGTTCCTGCGCGACAAGGCCGCGAATGGTCTGTTGCAGGGCGTCGAGCGCGGCGCCGGCATCCGGGCCTTCCGCTGACAGCGTCAGCTTGGCGCCCGCCGCCAGCCCCAGTTGCAGAAGCGCGACGAGGTTCTTGGCGTCCGCCGTCTCGTCCCCGTGGCGGACTTGGATGCGTGCCGCAAACCGGCGTGCGGTCTCCACCCACTGGGCGGCGGGGCGGGCATGCAGGCCGCTCGGGTACTCCAGGGTGAGGGCGCGCTGCTCGGCCAGGTCCGTGCCGGGGGCGCTCGCCGCCTGGGCGGGCGCATCGCTGGACAGCGCGGCGACGATGTCCTCGGCGTCCTGCGTGGTGAAGAGCTGGCGCAGGCGTGCATCGTCATTGAGCAGGCGGGTGAGGCGGCGCAGCAGCACGATGTGCTCGTCCGACTGCGCTGCGATGGCGAAGACAAGGTGCGTCGTCTGCCCCGGGTGCCACTCCAGCCCGTCGGGAAACTGCAGTACCGCAATGCCCGTCTGGCGGATGAGGTGGCGGTCTTCGCCCATGCCGTGCGGAATGGCCACGCCGTGGCCGAGGAAGGTGTTGGCGACGGTTTCGCGGCGCAGCAGGCTGTCAATGTAGGCGGGGTCGATGCAGCCTGAGTCGGCCAGCAATTGCCCGGCGGCGCGGATGGCGCCTTCCTTGTTGGTGGCGCGTTGCTGCAGGCGGATGCGTTCAGCGCAGATGAGGGCGGTAGCCATGCGGCGGGGTCTCCTGCGGGCGGCCGCGCGGGAGGAGGCAGGCGCGGCTTGGCGTGTCGTTGATGTGGTCGCATTGAAATCGATTACAGTGAGGGTGTCAATGTGCAATGCGGCGCAAAGTGACGTGTATCCCGCTGTTTACGGGGTTTCCCCTGAGAAAGCGTCGCATTGGTGGCGCGGCCGGCTTTGGCTATCATGACGCTTTCTTTGGAAACGATTTCAGCATGACGGTTCGGATCAAGGACGTAGCGGCGGCGGCGGGCGTGTCGGTGGCGACGGTGTCGCGTGCGCTGGCCGGCGGCCCCGTGAGCGCGGAGCTGCGCCGGCGTGTCGATGCGGCGGTGGCCGCGTCGGGGTATCGGCCCAACCTGTCGGCGCGGCGGCTGCGCTCGCAGCAGGCGCAGACCGTCGGGCTGATCGTGTCGGACATCCGCAACCCGTTCTTCACCAGCGTCAGCCGTGCGGTGGAGGATGCAGCGTACGCGGCGGGCCAGCGCGTGATCCTGTGCAATTCCGATGAAGACCCCGACAAAGAGGCGATGTACCTGCGACTGATGGAGGAGGAGCGCGTGACCGGCGTGATTCTCTCGCCCACGCGCGGCATTGCGGAGGCGCCGCGGCCGGTCGAACTCGGCTACCCCGTCGTGCTGATCGACCGTGCCGGGCCCGCGTGCGGCACCGATGCCGTCGTGCTCGACAACCAGCAGGCGGCGCAGGCGCTGGCAGACCACCTTGCCGCGCAGGGCTATCGCCGCATCGGCGGGCTCTTTGGCCGCACCAGCAGCACGGGCGCCGAACGCCAGGCCGGCTTTGCCGCCGCGCTCGCCCGCCACGGCGTGAGCGCCGAAGCACGCTTCATCCTGCCCACCGCGGAAGCCGCCGAGACCGAAACGCTGGCGTGGCTCTCCAGCGGCGAGCGGCCCGACGCCCTCGTCGCAAGCAACGCGCAATCGCTGCTGGGCGTGCTGCGTGCGCTGCGCCGGCTGTCGCTCGAGGTGCCGCGCGACATTGCAGTCGCCGGCTTCGACAACGAGCCGTGGACGGAACTGGCCGGCCCGGGCATCACCGTGATCGAGCAGCCGGTCTACGACATCGGCCGCATGGCCATGGCGATGCTGCAAGGCCGCCTCGCAGACAGCACCTTGCCGGCGCGGCGGGTCCTGCTGACCGGGCGCCTGGTCGCGCGCGGTTCGACGCCGCTGCGCCCGACGTAGCGCGCGATTACAATTTCCGGATCATCGCAGCCGCGCAGGTGCCTGTAGACGCAAGCGGCCGCCACCCCACTCCGGAGTCTCCCGATGTCCACCCAAGTGATCCGTGCCGCCTGCCCGCACGACTGCCCCGACACCTGCGCCTTGCTCGTCACCGTGGAGGACGGCCGCGCCACCCGCGTGCAGGGCGACCCGGACCACCCGACCACCGCCGGCGTGCTCTGTACGAAGGTCAACCGTTACACCGAGCGCACGTATCACCCGAACCGCCTGCTCTCGCCGATGAAGCGCGTCGGCGCGAAGGGCGAGGGCAAGTTCGCGCCCATCACGTGGGACGAGGCGCTCGACACCATCGCCAGCCGTCTCGGCGAGATCGCCTCGCGCAATCCCGAAGCGATCGTCCCGTACAGCTATGCCGGCACGATGGGCCTCGTGCAGGGCGAAAGCATGGCGGCGCGCTTCTTCCACAAGCTGGGGGCATCGCTGCTAGATCGCACGATCTGCGCATCGGCCGGCGCGACGGCGCTGCGCTATACGTATGGCGCGAGCCTCGGCATGGACATCGAGCACGTGCAGGATGCCAAGCTGATCCTGATCTGGGGCGCCAATCCCATCGCCTCGAACCTGCATTTCTGGACGCGCGCGCAGGAAGCCAAGCGGCGTGGGGCGACGCTGGTGGCGATTGATCCGTATCGCTCGCTGACGGCCGAGAAGTGCCATCGGCACCTGGCCGTGCGTCCGGGCACCGATGCGGCGCTGGCCATGGCGATGATCCACGTGCTGATCCGCGACGACCTGCTTGACCACGATTACATCGCCAACCACACGCTCGGCTTCGAGGCGCTGCGCGAGCGCGCCCAGCAATACACGCCCGAATATGCTGCCTCGCTGTGCGGCATCGACGCCGCGGACATCGAATGGCTCGCCAAGCTGTACGGCACGACCGTCGTGCTCGACCGGCAGCCGGCGGCCATCCGCCTGAACTACGGCATGCAGCGCGCCCATGGCGGCGGGCAGGGCGTGCGTGCGGTGGCGTGCCTGCCATCGCTGGTGGGGGCTTGGCGCGATGCGGCGGGCGGGCTGCAACTGTCGACGTCGGGCTTCTTCCCGATCGATAACGCGAAGCTGCAGCGCCCCGATCTGCTCCCGGGCTGGCCCAAGTTGCCGCGCGCCATCAACATGAGCACCATCGGCGATGCGCTGCTGCATCCGGGCGATGCATCGTTCGGCCCGAAGGTGGAGGCGGTGGTGGTCTACAACAGCAACCCCGTGGCGGTGGCGCCGGATTCGCGCAAGGTCGCGGCCGGCTTCGCGCGCGAAGACCTCTTCACCGTGGTGCTGGAGCACTTCCAGACCGACACCGCCGATTACGCCGACATCCTGCTGCCCGCCACCACACAGCTCGAGCACGTAGACGTGCACAAGGCGTACGGCCACACCTACGTGCTGGCGAACAACGCCGCCATTGCGCCGGTGGGGCAGGCGCTGCCGAACACCGAGATCTTCCGCCGGCTTGCGCAACGCATGGGCTTTACCGAGGCGTGCTTTGCCGATTCCGATGACGAGATCGCGGCCCAGGCCGTGCGCCGCGACGATCCTGCCGCCGCGCACATCGACTGGGAAACGCTCAAGCGCGAGGGCTGGCAGAAGCTCGCGCATCCGGCCGCGCCGCTCGCGCGAGGCGGTTACCGCACGCCGTCGGGCCGCTGTGAGTTCTATTCCGAGCAGATGGCCAAGGACGGCCTGGACCCGCTGCCCGGCTACGTGCCGCCGCACGAATCGGCCATCAGCACGCCTGAGCTGGCGAAGCGCTATCCGCTCTCCATGATCTCGCCGCCGGCGCGCAACTTCCTGAACTCCACCTTCGTCAACGTCGACAGCCTGCGCAGCACCGAAGGCGAGCCGCATCTCGACATCCATCCCGACGATGCCCTGCCGCGCGGCGTGGTGGATGGCGGACTGGTCCGCATCTTCAACGACCGAGGCGCCATGCAGGCGCGTGCCCGCGTGACGGACCGCGCCCGCCGGGGCGTGGTGGTCGGCCTGTCGATCTGGTGGAAGAAGCTCGCGCCCGACGGCACCAATGCCAACGAAGTCACCAGCCAGCGCCTGACCGACATGGGCCGCGCACCGACCTTCTACGACTGCCTGGTGGAGGTCGCACCGGCGGCGCAGACCGCCTGAGGACGGCCATGCGGAGGGCCCGCGGGCTGTGTCTGGCGTTGTCCCTGGCGGGCACTGCGTTGCTGGCCGGTTGCGACACGGTCGGCTATTACTATCAGTCGGTTGCCGGGCATCTCTCGCTGATGGCGCAGCGCGAGTCCATCGACAAGGCCATCGAAGATGCCCGCGCGGCGCACAACGACAAGCTCGCCAGGCGCCTCGAGGATGCCCGCAGCATCCGCATCTACGCGTCGCGCGAGCTGGCGCTGCCCGATAACGGCAGCTACCGCGTCTACGCCAACCTCAAGCGCCCGTTCGCGGTGTGGAACGTTTTTGCGGCGCCGGAGCTGTCGGTCAAGCTCAAGGAGTGGTGCTTCCTCATCGTCGGCTGCGTGACCTACCGCGGCTATTACGACCGCAGCGCCGCCCTGGCCTATGCCGACACGCTGCGCGCCGAAGGTCTGGACGTGGACGTGGCCGGCATTCCTGCGTATTCCACACTGGGTTATTTCGACGACCCGCTGCTCAACACCTTCGTCGGCCTGCCCGAAGGCGAGCTGGCGCGGCTGATCTTCCACGAGCTCGCCCACCAGGTGGCCTACGCCAAGGGCGACACCGCCTTCAACGAATCGTTTGCCACCACCGTCGAGACGATCGGCGTCGAGCGCTGGCTGGCCGATGCGGCAACGCCGGAAATTCGCGCGGAATACGCCGTTTACGATGCCCGCCGCGTACAATTCCGCGCCCTGCTGCTGGCGTACCGCAGCCGGCTCGAAAAGCTGTACGCGAGCCCCGTCTCCGATGACGAGAAGCGCGCCGGCAAGCGTGCCACCTTTGCCAGCCTGCAGGCCGATTACGCCAAGCTGAAGGCAAGCTGGGGCGGCTATACCGGCTACGACCGCTGGTTCGCGCAGCCGCTGTCGAACGCCCATCTGGGCGCGGTGGCGAGCTATCTGGAGTGGGTGCCCGCGTTCACGGCGCTGTATCACCGCGATGGCGGAGACTGGGCGCGCTTCTATGCCGACGTGAAAGCCCTGGCGCGCGAACCCAAACCAGCGCGCGAGGCCGTGCTGCGGAGCCTTGCCCCTCCAGCGTCGCCGGAGGCGGATGGCACCCCTTTGCAAAAGTGATGCCGGCGGCGGTCGGTGCACCCGTTTCGAGCATGCCGGACCGCCCGAGGGAATCGTCTAAGTTATTGTTTTGACACACACATCCGCGTACGATGCGGAAAAAATCGAACGATCATTCGAAAAAATCGACAATCGCCAGGAGACACGCCCATGGATAAACCGTGGCTGAAGCAGTACCCCCCCGGGGTGCCGGCCGAGATCGACGCATCGCAGTACCGATCGCTGGCCCATCTGCTTGAGGATTCTTTCCAGAAGAACCGCAACCGCCGTGCATTCGAATGCATGGGCAAGGTGCTGACCTACGGCGAGCTCGATACGCTGTCGCGCCAACTGGCGGCGTGGCTGCAGTCGCGCGGCCTGGGACCGGGCGCGCGCGTCGCGCTGATGATGCCGAACGTGCTGCAGTACCCCGTGGCGCTGGCCGCCGTGCTGCGTGCCGGCTATGTGGTCGTCAACGTCAATCCGCTTTACACCCCGCGCGAACTGGAACACCAGCTCAAGGACAGCGGTGCCGAAGCGATCATCATCCTGGAGAACTTCGCGACGACGCTGCAGCAGGTGCTGCCGAACACGCCGGTCAAGCACATCGTTGTGGCCAGCATGGGCGACATGCTCGGCGGGCTGAAGGGCATGCTCGTCAATTTCGTCGTGCGCAGCGTCAAGAAGATGGTGCCGGCGTGGGAGCTGCCCAACTGCATCCGCTTCAACGCCGCCCTGCAGGAGGGCGCCAGGCAGACGCTCAAGCCCACGTCGGTCGGCCCCGACGACATCGCCTTCCTGCAGTACACGGGCGGCACCACCGGTGTGTCGAAGGGCGCGACGCTGCTGCACCGGAACATCGTCGCCAACGTGCTGCAGTCCGAGGCGTGGATGAACCCGGCGCTCACCAAGCCGGGCCGCGACGGCCGCATGCTGGGACCGGACGAAGAGATCATCACCATCACGGCGCTGCCGCTGTATCACATCTTCGCGCTCACGGTGTGCTGCCTGCTGTCGATGCGCAAGGGCGGACTGGCCGTGCTGATCCCGAACCCGCGCGACATCCCGGGCTTCATCAAGGTGCTCAAGCAGTACCGCTTCCACATGTTCCCGGCCGTGAACACGCTGTACAACGCGCTGCTGAACCATCCCGACTTCAAGAACGTCGACTGCTCCAACCTGCGCGTGGCCAACGGCGGCGGCATGGCGGTGCAGGAAGCTGTGGCCAAGAAGTGGCTCGAGGTGACGGGCTGCCCGATCATCGAAGGCTACGGCCTGTCGGAAACCTCGCCGTCGGCCATCTGCAACCCGACCAATACCGACACGTTTTCCGGCACGGTCGGCTTGCCGATCCCGGGCACCGAGGTCGCCATCCGTGACGACGAGGGCCACGATCTGCCGATCGGGCAGGCGGGCGAAATCTGCATCCGCGGCCCGCAGGTCATGGCCGGCTACTGGAAGCGCCCCGACGAGACCGCCAAGGTCATGTACGCCGACGGCTTCTTCAAGACCGGCGACGTGGGCGTGATGGACGAGCGCGGCTACACCAAGATCGTCGATCGCAAGAAGGACATGATCCTGGTGTCGGGCTTCAACGTGTACCCGAACGAGATCGAAGGCGTGGTGGCGATGTGCCCGGGCGTGCTGGAAGTCGCCGCCGTGGGCGTGCCAGATGTGCACTCGGGCGAGGTCGTGAAGCTGTTTGTCGTTCGCCGCGATCCGACGCTGACCGAAGAGAAGCTGCAGGAGTTCTGCAAGGAACAGCTCACCGGTTACAAGCGGCCGAAGTTCATCGAGTTCCGCAATGAGCTGCCGAAGACGAATGTCGGCAAGATCCTGCGCCGAGAGTTGCGGGACGAAGCGATGAAGAAGCGCGCGTGAGTCTGCGTTTCCGTAAAAAAAAGCCGCGAGGAATCGCGGCTTTTTTTGTTGTGGGGGCAGATCAGCCCACGTACAGCAGAATGCTCACGAACTGGCACGCACTGCTCGCCAGCACGAACAAGTGCCAGATGCCATGGAAGTGCTTCACCTTCTCGTCAAAGAGAAAAAAGCCGACGCCCGCGGTATAGAACGCGCCGCCCGCGACCACCCACCACAGGCCGGGCGCAGGCAGTGCGGCCATCAACGGCCCCATGGCGATCAGTACCAGCCATCCCATCACCACGTAGATCACCAGCGACAGAACGCGCGTGCGACGGCCGATCCAGAGCTCCTGCGCAATGCCGACGGCCGCCAGGGCCCAGTTGACGCCGAACAGCGTCCACCCCCACGGGCCGCGCAGCGTCACCAGTGCAAACGGCGTGTAGCTGCCGGCGATCAGCAGGTAGATGGCGCAATGGTCCAGGCGCTGCAAGACGCCCTTGGCCGGGCCGCGCAGGCTGTGATACAGCGTGGAGATGGTGTAGAGCAGGACCAGCGTGGTGCCGTAGACGACCGAGCTGACCACCTTCCACGCATCGTGGTGCAGCGCCGAGGATGTCACCAGCACCGCCATGCCCGCAGCGGCAAGGATGGCTCCGGCGAGGTGGCTGAAGCCGTTGAAACGTTCTCCGTGATACATGCGCGGATCTCCGGAAAGGCTCGGTGTGGGTGTGCGTTTTCGCGAGTGCAGACGCCGCATTTTCGCATGGGGTAGCGGCCAGGGCAGGCAGGCGCGTTCGAATCAGGAAGGCGCAGGTGCCCGCACAACGTCGGCAATCACGCCACGCAGCCACTGATGCGCCGGATCGTTCTGCCGCCGCGGGTGCCACAGATGCCCGAACGCAAATGGCTCGATCGGAAACGGTGCGGCAAACACACGCAGCCGCGCATCGCCGTCGAGCCGATCGAGATTGCGCCGCGCAACGGTGAGGACGAGGTCCGTTCCCGCAATCACCTCATTGGCCACGCCCCAGTGCGGCAGGGTGATCGCGATGCGTCGTGTGTGTCCGAGCCTGGCCAGCGCGCGATCGATTTCGTTGTCGACGCCGCCGCGCATGGCGACCAGCGCGTGCGGGCGCGCAAGCCATGCCTCCAGGGTCAATGTGCCGCAGGCCGGCAACGTGGATGCATCCGCCGCACAGGCGAAAGTGTCGGTGAACAGCGTCTGCGCCAGGAGTTCGGACGGCGGCGATGGAAAGACGCCGAGTGCCAGGTCCACCTCGCCGTCGAGCACCTGCAACTGCATCATCTCGCGCGTCGATTGCGTGACCACCAGGTCGATGCCGGGCGCTTCGGTGCGCAGGCGCCGCATCAGCCCAGGCAGCACGGTGCGCGCGCCGTAATCGGACATCACCAGCCGGAACACGCGCTGTGCTTCGGATGCGTCGAAAGCGGACGGGGCCAGCAGCGCGCCGAGCTGCGCCAGCACGTCCTCGAGCGGCTGCGAGAGCTCGCGCGCCCGCGCCGTCAACTCGAGCTTGCCGCCGCGGCGCACCAGCAGCGGGTCGCCAAACAGCGCACGCAGATGCGCCAGCGCATGGCTGACCGCGGGCTGGCTCTTGTGCAGCCGCACGGCCGCGCGCGAGATATGGCGTTCGGTCATCAGCGCGTGGAGGGTCACGAGCAGGTTGAGGTCAACACGCTGCAGAGGATTCGTCATGCGAATAATGGGAATGCGTCATTCGAATTTCCATTCGCGCTATTCATAAAGGAACATTGGCAGCAAGACAACTTCCGGAGTGGAGCGATGACGAATCCGCTGTCTTTTTCTGCGATGGGGCTGGCGCTGGTGGCGTTGGTGGCCGGCGCGCTCGTGCCGTTCCAGGCCGGCAGCAATGCGGTCCTGGGTCGGGCGCTTGGTCATCCGCTGTGGGCGACGGTGGTGTCGCTGCTGGTGAGCCTCCTGATGGTGGTGCCCGTGCTGATTGCGCTGCGTGCGCCGGCGCCGCTGCTCGGGCAAGCGGCGCGCCTGCCGCTGTGGGCGTGGTTCGGCGGTGTCGCGGGCGTGATCTACCTGACGGCTGCGCTCATGCTCACGCCCAGGCTGGGTGCGACCACGTTCATCGTCAGCGTGATTGCGGGGCAGATGCTCACCTCGCTGCTGATCGACCATTTCGGCCTCGTGGGGCTGCCGGTCAAGCCCGTCAATGTGGGCCGCATTGCCGGCGTGGCGCTGATCTGCGCGGGGATGCTGCTGGTGCAGTGGTTCACGCAGGCGCAGCCCGCGCCGGCCGGCAACGCTGCCAGCGCGGCGCGGGCGCGGTCTTCGCCCTGATTACATCAGGCGCGCATCGCGCGTCTCTCGCATGCAGAGCACGCCGCACAGGCTGACCACCGCAGCCGCCGATACATACATCCCGACCCAACTGAGCCCGCCCTGTTCGGCCAGCTTCTGCGCGATATACGGCGCAATCGATGCACCGAGAATGCCGCCCAGGTTGTACGAGACGCCTGCGCCCGTGTAGCGCACGTTGGTCGGGAACAGCTCCGGCAGCAGCGCGCCCATCGGCGCGAAGGTCACGCCCATCAGGAACAGCTCGATGATCAGGAAGAGCGCCACCAGGGGCGTCTGGCCGCTGCCGAGCAGCGGTGCCATCGTGAAGCCCGACAGAATGGCCGCGATGATGCCGACGATCAGCACCGGTTTGCGCCCGAAGCGGTCCGACGCCCACGCCGACAGCGGCGTCGCCAGCCCCATGAACACCACCGCCAGGCACAGCAGCCCCAGGAAGCTCGGCCGCGAGAAATGCAGCGTGCCCACGCCGTACGACAGCGAAAACACCGTCGAGATGTAGAACAGCGTGTAGCAGACCACCATGGCCAGCGCGCCCAGCAGCGTCGGCCACCAGTGGTGCGCCAGCAGCGTGGCGACCGGCACCTTCACACGTTCCTGGCGGTCGATGGCGGCCTGGAATGCGGGCGTCTCGGCGATCTTCAGGCGCACGTACAGGCCCAGCGCCACGAGCACCGCGCTGACGAGGAAGGGAATGCGCCAGCCCCAGCTGCGGAACTGCTCGTCCGACAGTGCAAGCGCCAGCCCGAAGAACAGCCCGTTCGATGCCAGGAAGCCCACCGACGGCCCCAGCTGCGGAAACATGCCGAACCAGGCGCGCTTGCCCTGCGGCGCGTTCTCGGTGGCCAGCAGCGCCGCGCCGCCCCATTCGCCGCCCAGGCCGATGCCCTGGCCAAAGCGCAGAATGCACAGCAGGACAGGCGCCAGCGTGCCGATGCTGTCATAGCCCGGCACCAGCCCGATCAGCGTGGTGGAAATGCCCATCACCAGCAGCGACGCCACGAGCGTGGATTTGCGCCCGATCCGGTCACCGAAGTGGCCGAACAGGAACGAGCCGATCGGCCGTGCGATGAACGCGATCCCGAACGTGACGAAGGCCGACAGCGCTTGCGCCGTAGCCGATCCGTGCGGGAAGAACACGGGCCCGATCACCAGCGCCGCGGCCGTGGCGTAGACGTAGAAATCGTAGAACTCGATGGCCGTGCCGATGAAGCTCGCAAAGACGATGCGCGAGCGGCTGGCGTCCGTGGCTGGATCGGCGGCGGGCGCCACCATGGCGGAGGAAGTCGAAGAGGACATGCGGGTCTCCCGGGGACGTTGTGTTGTTGTCGTTATGAAGGCCGCCCATTGTGCGCGCGGCGGGCGGGGTGCTCAATGGCTGCGCGGTCAATCCACCTTTGCGCCCGAGGCCTTCACGACCGCGGCCCACTTCGCCGTCTCGGCACGGATGTGCGCGGCGAACTGCTCGGGCGTATCGCCCACGGGCTCGGCGCCTTGCGCTTCGAGCTTCTCCTTGACGGCGGGGCTTGCCAGCGATTTCGCCACCGCCTGCTGGATGCGCGACACGATGGCCGGCGGCGTGCCGGCTGGCGCCAGCAGCCCGAACCACGAGCTGGCCTCGTATTGAGGCAGGCCGGCGGCTTGCGCGACGGTCGGCACGCCGGGCAGCGCCGGCGAGGGTTTGGCGCTCGTGACGGCCAGCGCCTTCAGCTTGCCGCCCTTGATCTGCGGCATGGCCGAGGGCAGGTTGTCGAACATCAGGTCCATCGTGCCGCCGATCAGATCGGTCAGCGCCGGACCGCTGCCCTTGTACGGCACGTGGACCATGCTCGTGCCCGTCTGCGTCTTGAACAGCTCGCCGGCCAGATGGATCGACGTTCCGTTACCCGACGACGCCATGTTCAGCTTGCCCGGATTGGCCTTCGCGTAGTCGATGAGGTCCTTCACCGAGTTGATCTTGTTCTTCTGCGCAAAGGCCGGGTTGACCACGAGCACGTTCGGCACGGAGGCCACCAGCGTGATCGGCGCAAAGTCCTTGATCGGATCGAAACCCAGCCGCACGCCGTTCTGCGAGTACAGGGTCTGGTTGATGGCGTGCGTGCCGACCGTGCCCATCAGCAGCGTGTAGCCGTCGGGCGCGGCCTTGGCCACGAGCGTCGAGCCGATGTTGCCGCCCGCGCCAGGCCGGTTGTCCACGATGACGTTCCAGCCGGCGCCGCGCGTGAGTTCTGCCGCGACGGCGCGCGCCAGGATGTCGGTCGTGCCGCCCGGCGTGAACGGCACGACGATGGTGATCGGCTTGGCCGGATACGGCGGGGTTTGCGCTGCTGCCGGCAACGCGATGGCGCCGGCAGCAGCACCGGCAAAGGCTGCGCGCAGCAAGGCACGGCGCAGCGTGCAAGGCACGGTCATGTCTCCTCCGATGATGTTTTTGTGTCGGCACAGCATAGCGCGCGGCCATGCAAAAAGGCACCCGAAGGTGCCTTCCTGCGCCCGCCAAGGAGAGGGGGCGGCGGGCAACAACACAGTGCGCGTCAGAACTTGTGACGCAGGCCGATCGCCACGCCGACCTGGCTGTCCGAGTTCGGCGTGATGAAGTACGTCTGCGATGCGGCCGGCAGGTAGCCCACCGACGTCTGCGCGCCCGTCGCCGGGTTCGTCACATAGCCGATCGAATCCCAGTTCAGCGACGCATTGCGTGCATACGCGGCGCTCAGGTACACGTCGGTGCGCTTCGAGAAGTTGTAGTCGGCGATGAACTGCCACTGCTGCGGGTTACGCGGGTTGACCGTGGCGCCGCCGATGGTCGCTTCCTTGATGTTGTCGTAGTAGTACGCCAGCGTCAGGCCCAGGGCCGGCGTCACCTGGTAGTTCACGCCCGCCCAGTAATAGTCGTCGCGGTGCGGCAGCAGCGCCAGCGTGGCGCCAGACGAAGCCGTGTCGGTCTTGCCGTAGCGATAGCCGCCCATGACCTTGACCGGGCCCACCGTGTAGCTCGCGGCGATGGCGGCGCGCTTGTCCTTGGCGTACTCGTTGCCGGGGCCGCCCAAGGCTTCGGCTGCCGTCAGCACCTTCACTTCGTCATAGGCGATCCCCACGCCGAACGGGCCGGCAAAGTAGTTGGCGCCAACCCCGTACGCCGAGTTGGCGGTCTGGCTGCCGGCGCGCTCGCCGAACGACCAGTGGCCTTCCACGGTCAGCGGGCCGAATGCGCCCGTGTACTTGATGACATTGTCTTCGCGGAAGTTCGGGCCCAGCTGGCCGACCACCGGCTCATACTGCGTGGCGTAACCGGTCGGCGAGAAGTTCGCCATCATGTCGAAGATCGTGGTGTATTGCCGGCCCAGCGTGATCTTGCCCCAGTTGCCCTGCAAGCCGACAAACGCCTGGCGGCCGAACAGGCGCCCGCCCTGCTGCAGCGTGCCGGTGTCCATGCCGTAGCCCGACTCCAGCACGAACAGGCCCTTGAGACCGCCACCGATGTCTTCAACGCCGCGCAAGCCCCAGCGATTGGAAGACAGCCCACCGGCCTGCATCGCCAGGCGCGAACCGCTGCTGCCCGGGATGACCACCCCCGCGGCCGTCACGGCTTGCGCGTGGTTGACGTACTCAACGTTGGCGTCGACCACGCCATACAGCGTCACACTCGACTGAGCCTGCGCAACACCTGCAAATGTGCCCAGCACTGCCAATGCCAGCAGCGATTTCTTCATCGGTCGGTCTCCAGAATCTTATTTATTGAATTCGGTGGCAGGCAGACCCTCCGTTCTTGTCTTCCCACCCCATGACTTTCAAGCGAAGTCGCTGACTAATGTAGCAACCCGTTGCAGGCGCCGGTCGAAATTTGCGAACGAATGTTCGTAAACGCGCGTTTGCTGTCTGATCCCGGCAACAGGCTGTTTCCGAAATCGAAATAGAAGTGGCATGTGCGCCTGCAATTCCTTGCGGTTTTGGATGCGATCCGCGCGCCAGCAGGGTTATCCCGTACAGTTGTGTTTGGCCGTGTCCGGTCTGACGCAGGACAAGATGCCGGCGGATGGCCGCCTTACAATGACGCCTGCGCCGTCCGCCATTGCCGGCGGCGCTGCTCTCATGCTCGATCGCTTCCTTTCTGAATTTGACCGCGCCCTGCGCGCCGTGGCCGGCGTCACGCGGGCCAGCCGTCCCAATCCTGCCGACGCGGTCGTCGCGCCGGCCACCTCCGACGACGTGGCCAAGCTCTCCGAGGCGGACCGCCGGCATGCCGCCGGCCTCATGCGCGTGAATCATGTGGGCGAGGTCTGCGCCCAGGCGTTGTATCAAGGGCAGGCCCTGTTCGCGCGGGATCCCGCGATCCGCGCGCAACTTGATCAGGCCGCGCGCGAAGAGGAAGACCACCTTGCCTGGTGCGCCCAGCGCCTGCAGGAGCTGAACGACCGGCCCAGTCTGCTCAACCCGCTCTGGTATGCCGGTGCCTTTGCCATCGGCGCGGTGGCCGGGCGCCTGGGCGACAGGATCAGCCTCGGCTTCGTTGCCGAGACCGAGCGCCAGGTCGAGCATCATCTCGACGGCCATCTCGACGCATTGCCGGACCACGACACCCGCTCGCGCGCCATCGTCGCCCAGATGCGCGATGACGAAATCCGCCACGGCGACCATGCGCGCCAGGCTGGCGGCATCGAGCTGCCGGCGCCCATCCGCCATGCGATGCGCGCCGCCTCGCGCGTCATGACGACGACCGCCTACCGCATCTGAGGCCGCGCGCGCGTTTCACGGCGCGGCGCTCCTCCGTTTATCCGACCTCGCGGCTGCGTCCTGCGTGAGCGCGCAGCGCGCGCGCCTGCGCATCGTTCTCTCACGTGGTTTCTCCATAAACCGCGCTATCTCCTTCATTTGATTGGGAAAAGTGCCGTGCGCACTCGTGCTGTGTGCGCTAAGTCATTGTTCTGATTGCAAATTTTCCGTCTCGCGGGCCGCTGCAAGCCTTGACCGTCCAAAATGGTTCCTCTAAAGTGGGAAACAGTGTCAGAAAGTGTAGTTTTGTGGTTTGAAGAGGCCGTTTTGCAGGCCATTTGACGGCAAGGTTGACGGCGAAGGCGTCGCTGTCCGGAGAGAGAATCCAACGTGTTCCAGGGTGCGTCGGCGCTGACGCTGGATGCCAAGGGGCGGATGTCCATTCCGTCGCGGCACCGCGAAGCGCTCCAGCTGCAGGCCGAGGGCCGGGTGACTGTGACCAAGCACCCGGACGGCTGCCTCATGCTGTTTCCGCGCCCGGAGTGGGAACGCTTTCGCGAGCGCATCGCCGCGCTGCCGATGGAAGCGCACTGGTGGAAGCGGATCTTCCTGGGCAGCGCCGCCGACGTGGAGCTCGACACCGCCGGCCGTGTCCTCATCACACCTGAATTGCGCACCGCGGCCGCCCTTGAGCGCGACGTGATGCTGCTCGGCATGGGCAGCCACTTCGAAATCTGGGACGCCGCCACGTACACCGCGAAGGAGCAGGCCGCCATGGCGCAAGGCATGCCCGACGCCCTCAAGAATTTCTCCTTTTGATGACGCGCGATGACAACCCAAGCCAGTACGGGACTGCGCCATCAAACGGTGCTTTTGGACGAAGCGGTCGATGCGCTGATCTGGCGCGACGACGGCATCTATATCGATGGAACCTTCGGGAGAGGCGGGCACAGCCGCCGCATCCTGGAACGGCTGGGGCCCGGCGGCAGACTCGTCGCCTTCGACAAGGACCCGGCAGCAATCACCGAAGCGGGCACCGTAGAGGATGCCCGCTTCGCTATTGAGCATGACAGCTTCGCGCAGATGGCCCAGTGCCTGGACGCGCGCGGCATTGAACGGGTGGCCGGCGTGCTGCTGGATCTGGGCATCAGCTCGCCCCAGATCGACGAAGGCGCACGTGGCTTCTCGTTTCGGATGGATGGCCCGCTCGACATGCGGATGGACACCACGCGCGGCATCACCGCAGCCCAATGGCTGGCCGAGGCCGATGAGCGCGACATTGCGAGGGTGATACGGGACTATGGGGAAGAACGGTTTGCTGTACAGATTGCAAAGGCGATTGTTGCTCGCCGGAGCGAATCCGGGACTCGAGGTCCTCTCGATCGCACATCCGAGCTTGCCGCGCTCGTGGCGCAAGCCGTCAAAACACGCGAGAAGGGCCAAGACCCTGCGACCCGCACCTTTCAAGCTTTACGGATTCACGTCAATCAAGAGCTTGCGGACCTCGAAACCGGTCTGAAGGCCGCCTTTGAACGCCTGGAACAGGGGGGACGTCTCGTCGTGATCAGCTTCCATTCGCTGGAAGACCGCATCGTCAAGCGCTTCATGCAGGCCTTGGCGCGTCCGGAGCAATCCGCCGCGCCGGAACTGCGTCGGGCGCCGCTGCGTGCGCATGAGCTGCCGGCGCCGCAGTTGCGCCTGCTCGGCCGCGTGAAGCCGTCGGAGGCCGAGGTGTCGGCCAACCCGCGTGCGCGCTCGGCCATCATGCGCGTGGCCGAGCGTTGCTGACAGCTGCTGACTCGCGGAGACCCACGCCATGAACCGCCTGAACATGTTCCTGCTGACCGCGCTGGTGCTGTGTGCGCTGTCGCTGGTCAACGCACAGCATCAGGCGCGGCAACTGTTTGTCGCGCTCGACCGTGCGCAGGCGGAAGAGAAGCAACTGAATATCGACTGGTCGCGCCTGCAATATGAGCAGAGCGCACTGGGCAAGAGTGCTCGCATTGCCGACATTGCGAGCCGGCAATTGAAGATGGCGCCCGCGCAGGCGGGCCGCACGCAGTATCTGCAGGGGTTTGCCGATATGCCGACGACGGAGGCCTCCTCCGCAGCGGCCAGCGCGCCCACGGCTTCCGGAGTTCAGCCATGAGCGGTGCACGCAAACCTAACGGGACCACGGCGCGCGCGCGCCTGGGCCAGTTCTCGGCCAGCCCGGTGCTGGGGCTGCGCCTGCCGATGTGGCGCTCGAAACTCGTGGTGTTCCTGATGTTTGCCGCGTTCATGGCGTTGATCGGCCGTGCGCTGTGGATCCAGGGTCCGGGCAACCGGTTTTACGAGGCCGAGGGCAAGAAGCGCTTCCAGCGCACGCTGGAGCTGCCCGCCACGCGCGGCAAGATCCTTGATCGCAACGGCCTGGTGCTGGCCACCAGCCTGCCGGTCAAGGCCATCTGGGCCGTGCCGGAAGACGTGCCCAACAACGTGCCCGGCGAGGACATGAAGAAGCTCGCCAAGCTCCTTGATATGAGCCCGAAGGAGCTCGCCGGCAAGCTCGGTGAAGACAAGGGCTTCGTCTACCTCAAGCGCCAGGTGCTGCCTGAAGTCGCCGAGCAGATCGCCGCGCTCAAGATCGAAGGCATCTATCAGACGCGCGAGTACAAGCGCTTCTACCCCGAAGGCGAGGCGATGGCGCACATCGTCGGCTTCACGAACGTCGAGGACAAAGGCCAGGAAGGCGTGGAGCTGGCGCGCCAGGCCGAGCTCGCAGGGGCGGCTGGGCAGCGGCAGGTGATCAAGGATCGCCTGGGCCGCGTGGTGGAAGACGTGGGCGTGCTCAAGGCGCCGCGCGATGGGCACGACCAGACGCTTTCCATCGACGCCAAGATCCAGTACCTGACCTTCAACGAGATCAAGGCCGCGGTCGAGCGCACCCGCGCGAAGGCGGCCAGCGCCATCGTCCTCGATGCGCAGACCGGCGAAGTCCTGGCGCTGGCCAACTACCCGACCTACAACCCGAACGATCGCAGCCGCCTGTCGGGCGAGCAGCTGCGCAACCGCGTGCTGACCGACACCTTCGAGCCCGGCTCGATGATGAAGCCGATCACTATCAGCCTGGCGCTGCAACTCAAGCGCGTGACGCCCAACACGCTGGTGCAGACCAACGGCAAATACAGCTTCGAAGGCGCCACCATTTCCGACACGAGCAACTACGGCACGCTGACGGTCGCGCAGGTCATCCAGCACTCGAGCAACATCGGCACGACGAAGATCGCGATGCTGCTCAAGCCGCAGGAAATGTGGGACATGTTCACCAGCGTGGGCCTCGGTCAGGCGCCCAAGATCGGCTTCCCGGGCGCCGTGGCGGGACGGCTGCGGCCGGCGAACAAATGGCGCCGCATCGAGCAGGCGACCATGTCGTACGGCTACGGCCTGTCGGTGTCGCTGTTCCAGATCGCACACGCGTACACCATCTTCGCGCACGACGGCGAACTGATTCCGATCACGATGTATCGCACCAATGGCCAGCCGCCGCAGGGCGAGCGCGTGATCTCACCTGAGGTGGCGCGGCAGGTCCGCCAGATGCTCGAGACCGTCACGGCGCCCGGCGGCACCGCGCCGCAGGCCCAGGTGATGGGCTATCGCGTGGGCGGCAAGACCGGCACGGCGTGGAAGCATACCGGGCGCGGCTATGACCGCTCCAAGTATCGCGCCTCGTTCATCGGTCTGGCCCCGATGTCCAACCCGCGCATCATCGTGGCCGTGAGCGTGGACGAGCCCACGGTGGGCAACCGCTACGGCGGTGGCGCGGCCGGCCCGGTGTTCTCGCAGATCGTGGGGGGCACCTTGCGTGCGCTGAACGTCCCGCCCGATTCGCCTGTCCGCCAGCTCGTGATGACCCCGGACGTGCCGGAAGAACCGGTGGGGGGGTTGCAATGACGAGCCGTTCCACCACCGTGACTTCCGACCGCCCGCCCGTGGCCGTGCGTCTTGCGGCTGTTCTCGACTGGCTCCGCACGCAGGTGCCGGCCGGTGCCGACATCACCAGCGACACGCGCAAGCTCAAGACGGGCGATGTTTTCGTCGCGTATGTGCTCGGCAACGCGCGCCAGCGCGGCGACGGCCGACCGCACATCCCGCAGGCCATTGCGGCCGGGGCGTCTGCCGTGCTGGCCGAAGCGCACGGCTACGTGGTGCCCGCCGATGCGCCGGTGCGCATTCTGCCGGTGGATGGCCTGGCCGAGCTGGCCGGGCCGCTCGCTGCGCAATGGTATGGCGTGCCGGGCCCCGAGGCATTGCGTGTCATCGGCGTGACCGGCACCAATGGCAAGACGTCGTGCTCGCAATGGATCGCGCAGGCGCTCACCCGGCACGGCGAGCGCTGCGCAGTGGTGGGTACGCTGGGCACCGGGTTCGTCGATGCGCTGGTGGCCACGGGCTTCACCACGCCCGACGCCATTCAGCTGCAACACAGCCTGGCCGAGCTGCACCGGGCGGGCGCTCGCGCAATCGCCATGGAAGTCTCGTCGCACGGCCTGGAGCAGGGCCGCGTTGACGGTACGTATTTCGACATCGCGGTGTTCACCAACCTCACGCAGGATCACCTCGACTACCACGGCACGATGGCCGAATACGAACTTGCCAAGGCGCGCCTGTTCGGCTGGCCGGGTTTGCGGGCGGCCGTGATCAACCGGGACGATGCAGCAGGTGTGCGACTGCTGCGGAACGCGCGCGCCGACGTTGAAACCATCGAATACGGCATCGACGGCGATGCCGCTGCGCAGCACGGCGCCAAGCAGTGGCTGCGTGCCGCCAACGTGCGCGCGCACCGCACCGGTACGACGTTCGAGGTGGACGGCAGCTTCGGCCGCGCAACGGTGCATGCGCCCACTGTCGGTCTGTTCAACGTTTCGAACCTGCTGGCTGTGCTCGGCGCGTTACTGGCGGCCGGCGTGCCATGGCAGGACGCCATCGCGCGCATCGAAAAGCTCCAGCCCGTGAGCGGCCGCATGGAGCGCTTTGGCGGCGAGGACGGCCCGCTGGTGGTGGTCGACTACGCGCACACGCCCGATGCGCTCGAACAGACGCTGCGCGCGCTTGCGCCAATGACCGAGGCGCGCGGCGGCAAGCTGTGGGCCGTGTTCGGCTGCGGCGGCGACCGCGACCCCGGCAAGCGCCCGAAGATGGGCGCCATTGCAGAGCGGCTGGCGCAGCATGTCGTACTGACTTCCGACAACCCGCGCAGCGAAGATCCGCAGCACATCCTCGACGAGATTGCCGACGGCATGGACCACCCGAGCGCCGCCGCGCAGATCGAAGACCGCGCCGCCGCGATCCTGCACGCGGTGCGGCACGCCGATGCGCACGACGTGATCGTCGTGGCGGGCAAGGGGCATGAATCGACGCAGGAGATCGCCGGCCGCAAACGCCCGTTCTCCGATCAGGAACACGTGCGCTTGGCGCTGGCTGCCCGCGGGGTGAACGCATGAGCGCCGCCCAGACCGTGATGATGCACGCGACCGATGCCGCTTCCTGGATGGCGGGTGCCTACCTGGCCGGCCCCGATGCGGCCATCCTGCGCGTCACTACCGACAGCCGTACCGTGCAGCCCGGCGACCTGTTTGTCGCGCTGATCGGCGAACGGTTTGATGCCCACGACTTCCTGCCCGAAGTGGTGGCGCGCGGCGCGGCCGCCGTACTGGTGTCGCGCGCGCCGGCCGCCACGCTGGATATGTCGAACGTGGCCGTTCTGACGGTAGCCGATACGCGCGTCGGGCTCGGCGAGCTTGCAGCGGGCTGGCGCCGCCAGTTTCCGATTCCCGTGGTGGCCGTGACGGGCAGCAACGGCAAGACCACGGTCAAGGAGATGATCTCGGCCATCTTCGCGCACGCCGTGGGTGAAGACGCCCGCCTGGCAACCGCCGGCAATTTCAACAACGAGATCGGCCTGCCGCTCACGCTGTTCCGCCTGAACGCGCAACACAGGCTGGCGGTGCTCGAACTCGGCATGAACCACCCGGGTGAGACCGCCGTGCTGGCCGCCATCGCCCAGCCGACGGTGGCGATGATCAACAACGCGCAGCGCGAGCACCAGGAATTCATGGTGAATGTGCAGGCCGTGGCCGAAGAACACGCCGCCGTGCTGGCGGCGCTGCCGGCTGACGGCGTGGCGGTGTTCCCGCGCGACGCGGCCAACGGCGGTGAGTTTGCGCCGGTATGGCAGGCGGCTGCGGGTTCGCGTCGCGTGCTCGATTTCGGCATCGAGGCTGGCGCTGTGAAGGGCGCCGTCACCGATGCTGCCGACGGCCAGCGCATCGACGTGCAGGCCGAGGGGCAGCGCTTCGTCATCACGCTACCGCTGCTTGGGTTGCACAACGCGCGCAATGCACTGGCGGCAACGGCGTGCGCGCTGGCTGCCGGTGTGGCGCCCGAGGTCATCGTGCAGGCGCTCGGCAGCTTCGCGCCGGTCAAGGGGCGGCTGCAGCGCAAGCCGGGCGCACACGGCGGCCTCGTCATCGACGACACGTACAACGCGAATCCGGATTCGGTGCGCGCCGCGATCGAGGCGCTCATCACGCTGCCGGCGCCGCGCTGGCTGGTGCTCGGCGACATGGGCGAGGTTGGCGCGCAAGGGCCGGCATTCCACGCGGAGATCGGTGCCTATGCGCGTGAGCGCGGCATCGATGCGGTGCTGGCCACCGGCGAGCTTGCACGGCATACGGTCGACGCGTTTGGCGCGGGCGCACAGCATTTCGCGTCGGCCGAAGCGTTGATTGAACACGGTGTGCCGGCCATCGGGCCCGGTGCGACGGTATTGGTGAAGGGCTCGCGCTTCATGCGGATGGAACGCATTGTGGAAGCGCTGGTCTTGAAAGACCCGGCTGCAACATCGGCCGCCGGGTCTTCCACGCAACAGAAGCATTAAAGGGATGTAAGAACCCATGTTATTGGCATTGGCGCAGTGGCTGCAGAACGACTACGGCTTCCTGCGCGTTTTCAACTATCTGACGTTCCGGGCCGTGATGGCATCCCTCACGGCGCTGGTGATCGGCCTCGGGTTCGGGCCGTGGGTGATCCGTCGGCTGACGGAACTGAAAGTTGGCCAGGCCGTGCGCAGCTATGGTCCGCAGACGCACCTGGTCAAGGCCGGCACGCCGACCATGGGCGGCGTCCTGGTGCTCATCGGCATTGCGGTGTCCACGCTGCTGTGGGCCGACTGGGGCAACCGATTCATCTGGATCGTGCTGCTCGTCACGCTCGGCTACGGCGCTGTTGGCTGGGTGGATGACTACCGCAAGGTCGTGCACCGTGACCCGAAGGGCATGTCCTCGCGCGAGAAGTTCTTCTGGCAGACCGTGATCGGCCTGTTTGCCGCGGCGTACCTGGCGTTCTCGGTGTCCGAGACGAGCAACATGCGCGTGCTGGAGCTGTTCATGGAATGGGTGCGCAGCGGTCTGTCGCTGAACCTGCCGGCCAAGTCGCACCTGATCGTGCCGTTCTTCAAGGAAGTCAGTTACCCGCTCGGCGTGTTCGGTTTCATCGTGCTGACTTACCTCGTGATCGTCGGCTCGAGCAATGCGGTGAACCTGACGGACGGCCTCGACGGCCTCGTCATCATGCCGGTGGTGCTGGTCGGCAGCGCGCTGGGTGTGTTTGCTTACGTGATGGGCAGCGCGGTCTACAGCAAATACCTGCTGTTCCCGCATATTCCGGGCGCGGGTGAGCTGCTGATCTTCTGCTCGGCGATGGCCGGGGCGGGGCTCGCCTTCCTGTGGTTCAACGCGCATCCGGCGCAGGTGTTCATGGGCGACGTCGGCGCGCTGGCGCTGGGCGGGGCGTTGGGCACCATTGCCGTGATCGTCCGCCAGGAAATCGTGCTCTTCATCATGGGCGGCATCTTCGTGGCCGAAACGCTCTCGGTGATGCTGCAGGTGACGTGGTTCAAGTTCACGAAGAAGCGCTATGGCGAGGGTCGGCGCCTGTTCCGCATGGCGCCGCTGCATCACCATTTCGAGCTGGGCGGCTGGAAAGAGACGCAGGTGGTCGTGCGCTTCTGGGTCATCACCATGATGCTGGTGCTGATAGGCCTGTCGACGTTGAAGCTGCGGTGAGGGCGACATGACAGACACGATCGACATGGCCGAACCCGCCCGCCCCGACGACGACATGGATGTCGTCGCCACCACGCTCGACTCCACCGAGCCGACGCCGCCGGCTGAAACAGCGCAGGCGCCGCGCATGTTTGGCGAATTCGACGCGCCGTTCGTGCTGGTGCTCGGCCTGGGCGAGTCGGGCCTCGCCATGGCGCGCTGGTGCGCCCGCCACGGTGCGCGCGTGCGCGTGGCCGATACGCGCGAGACACCGGCCAACTTGCCGACCTTGCGCGCCCACGTGCCGGACGCCGAATTCGTGAGCGGCCCGTTTGTCGCATCGCTGCTGGAAGGCGTGACGCTGGTGGCGATCAGCCCCGGCCTGTCGCCGCTGGATGCGAACGTCGCTGCGCTGCTTGCCGCCGCCAGCGAACGCACGGTGCCCGTCTGGGGCGAGATCGAACTGTTTGCTCGCGCGCTGGCCGGCCTCAAGGCCGTGCAGGCCTACGCGCCGCGTGTGCTGGCCATCACGGGCACCAACGGCAAGACCACCACGACGGCGCTCACGGGCGCGTTGGCCCAACGTGCCGGCAAGACCGTCGGTGTGGCCGGCAACATCAGCCCCTCCGCGCTCGATAAGCTCAGCGAATGCATCGACGCAGGCGTGCTGCCCGACGTGTGGGTGCTCGAACTGTCCAGCTTCCAGCTCGAGACCACGCATACGCTGGATGCCGACGCCGCGACCATCCTCAACATCACGCAGGACCACCTTGACTGGCACGGCTCGATGGAAGCCTACGCCGCAGCCAAGGGCCGCATCTTCGGCGCCCGCACCGTGCGCGTGCTGAACCGGCAGGACGCCGGCGTGATGGCGTTCGCGAGCAAGCACGGCATCGACGTGACCTTTGGCACCGACGAGCCTGCTGCGCCCGATGCGCTTGGCCTGCTGCGCGAGGGCGGCATGCCGTGGATCGTGCTGGCCGAAGCCGAGGACGACGACCTTCCCAAGCCGGCACGCCGCAAGAAGGGCGACACGGCGCCCGCCGCGCCCGTGCCGGTCCGTCTCAAGCGCCTGATGCCGGCGGACGCACTGCGCATCCGCGGCCTGCATAACGCCACGAATGCGATGGCCGCACTCGCCCTGTGCCGTGCGATCGACCTGCCGGTGAGCGCACTGTTGCACGGCCTGCGCGATTACGTCGGCGAGCCGCACCGTGTTGAACTCATCGCCGCGTTCGATGACATCGAATTCTTTGACGACAGCAAGGGCACCAATGTCGGCGCAACGGTGGCGGCGCTGTCTGGCCTGTCCAAGCACGTCGTCCTGATTGCGGGCGGAGACGGCAAGGGCCAGGACTTTTCGCCGCTGGCTGCGCCCGTCGCGCAGTACGCGCGTGCGGTGGTGCTGATCGGCCGCGATGCGCCGCGAATCCGCGAGGCGCTGGCGGGTACCGGTGTCGCACTCATCGATGCACCCACGCTTGAGGCTGCCGTGAACCAGGCAGCCGCGCACGCCCAGCCCGGTGATGCCGTGCTGCTGTCGCCGGCCTGCGCGAGCTTCGACATGTTCCGCAACTACGAACATCGCGCGCAGGTGTTCCACGAAGCCGTGGTCGCGCTCGCCGCCGACCGGGGAGTGCTGCTATGAGCGACACCCAGATCAAGCGCAGCGGCTTCATCGGGGCGACCATCGGCAGCGCCTGGGGCGGGCTGCGCGACGCTGTTTCGGGCGTCAAGCCAACGCGCTCCAAGATGATGGAATACGACCAGCCGCTGATGTGGGTGGCGATCGTGCTGCTCGGCCTCGGGCTGGTGATGGTGTATTCGGCGTCGATTGCGCTGCCCGATTCACCGAAGTACGCCAACTATACGAATGGGCACTTCCTGACGCGCCACGCCTTCTCGCTGTTGATCGGCGTGATCGGGGCCGTGGTGGCATTCCAGATCCCAGTGAAGTTCTGGGACAAGTACGCGCCCAAGCTGTTCATCCTCGCGCTGGTCCTGCTGATCGTGGTGCTGATTCCGCACGTGGGCAAGGGCGTGAACGGCGCGCGGCGCTGGTTGCCGCTCGGCATCATGAACTTCCAGCCTTCCGAGCTGATGAAGCTGGCGGTCGTGCTGTACGCGGCCAATTACACCGTGCGCAAGCAGGACTGGATGCAGAGCGTGCGCAAGGGCTTCCTGCCGATGGGCGTGGCGGTGGCGTTCGTCGGTTCGCTGCTGCTGCTGGAGCCCGACATGGGCGCGTTCCTCGTGATTGCCGCCGTGGCCATGGGCATCCTGTTCCTGGGCGGCGTGAACGGCAAGCTGTTCGGCGGACTGGTGCTGACGGCCGTCTCGACGTTCTCGCTGCTGATCGTGGCATCGCCGTGGCGGCGCGAGCGCATCTTCGCGTACCTGAACCCGTGGCAAGAGGAATACGCGCAGGGCAAGGCGTACCAGCTGACGCACTCGCTCATCGCCTTCGGGCGCGGCGAGTGGACCGGCGTCGGCCTGGGCGGCAGCATCGAGAAGCTGCACTACCTGCCCGAAGCGCATACCGACTTCATCCTGGCCGTGATCGGCGAGGAGCTCGGTTTTGTCGGCGTGCTGATCGTGATCCTGCTGTTCTACTGGATGGTGCGCCGCGCGTTCGAGATCGGCCGCACCGCGCTGCAGCTCGACCGCACGTTCGCCGGGCTGGTCGCCAAGGGGCTGGGCATCTGGATCGGCTGGCAGGCGTTCATCAACATGGGCGTGAACCTCGGTCTGCTGCCGACCAAGGGCCTGACGCTGCCGATGGTCAGCTACGGCGGCTCGGGCATCCTGATGAACTGCGTGGCGCTCGCGCTGCTGCTGCGCATCGACTATGAAAACCGCGTGCTGATGCGTGGGGGCAAGGTATGACGGTCGGCACGCCATCGCGCACGCTCCTCGTCATGGCCGGCGGTACGGGCGGCCACATCTTCCCCGCGCTGTCGGTCGCCAAGCTGCTGGCCGCGCGTGGCTGGAAGGTGGTTTGGCTGGGCAACGCGAACGGCATGGAAGGCCAGCTTGTGCCCAAGCACGGCTTTCCGCTGGAGTCGGTGCAGTTTGGCGGTGTGCGCGGCAAGGGTCTCGTCACCAAGTTTCTGCTGCCGCTCAATCTGCTGCGCGCGTTCTGGCAAAGCCTCGGCGTCGTGCGCCGCGTGCGTCCGAACGTGGTGCTCGGCATGGGCGGCTATATTACCTTCCCGGGCGGCATGATGAGCGTGCTGCTGGGCCGCCCGCTCGTGCTGCACGAGCAGAATTCGATTGCCGGTCTCGCCAACCGCGTGCTGGCGCGTGTGGCGGATCGCGTGCTGTGCGCCTTCCCTAACGCGCTGGCCGGTGCCGAATGGGTCGGCAACCCGATCCGCGCGGACCTGGCAGCGCTGTCGTCGCCGCAGGCGCGCTATGCGGAGCGCACCGGCCCGCTGCGCGTGCTGGTGGTGGGCGGCAGCCTCGGGGCGGCGGCCCTGAACGACGTGGTACCGAAGGCGATGGCGCTGCTGCCGGCCCACACGCGCCCGATCGTCATCCACCAGGCCGGCGCCAAGCAGATCGACACGCTGCGCGCGAACTACGCCGCAGCGGGCATCGACGAGGCCCACGCGCATGCCGTCCCGTTCATCGACGATATGGCGGCCGCCTATGCGCATGCCGATCTCGTGATCTGCCGCGCGGGCGCCATGACCGTCTCCGAAGTGGCCGCGGCCGGTGTCGCTGCGCTGTTCGTTCCGTTCCCGCATGCAGTGGACGACCACCAGACCACCAACGCGCGGTTCCTTTCCGAACGCGGCGCGGCCTTGCTGGTGCCCCAGCCGGAACTGAGTCCGGCGTCGCTGGCAGATACACTCGCGCACCTGACGCGTGCCCAATTGGCCGATATGGCGGCCAAGGCACGCGAGCAGGCGAGGCCGGAAGCGGCCGAGCGGGTTGCCGACGTGTGTGTCGCCGTAAGCCGCACATAGGGGCATAGGAAAGAATCGATATGAAGCACATTGTCAAAAACATCCATTTCGTGGGCATCGGCGGGGCCGGCATGAGCGGCATCGCCGAGGTGCTGCTGAACCTGGGCTACCGCGTGACGGGCTCGGACCTGGGCAGCAGCGCGACCACGCAGCGCCTGGCATCGCTGGGCGCGACCATCATGCAGGGCCATGCGCCGGAACACATCGTCGGCGCGAATGCCGTGGTGGTATCGACCGCCGTGCGCGGCGACAACCCGGAAGTCCTGGCCGCACGCGCCAAGCGCATTCCGATCGTGCCGCGCGCCGTGATGCTGGCCGAACTGATGCGTCTGAAGCAGGGCATCGCGATTGCCGGCACGCACGGCAAGACGACGACCACGAGCCTCGTTGCCTCCGTGCTGGCCGAGGGCGGCCTCGATCCGACCTTCGTGATCGGCGGGCGCCTCAATTCTGCCGGCGCCAACGCACGGCTTGGCACGGGCGATTTCATCGTCGCCGAGGCGGACGAATCCGACGCGTCGTTCCTGAACCTGTTCCCCGTGATCGAAGTCATCACCAACATCGATGCCGACCACATGGACACCTACGGGCACGACTTCGCGCGGCTGAAGCAGGCGTTCATCGAGTTCACGCATCGCCTGCCGTTCTACGGCATCGCGGTGCTGTGCGTGGATGATCCGAACGTGCGCGAGATCCTGCCATTCGTCTCCAAGCCCGTCGTGCGCTATGGCTTCGCCGAAGACGCGCAGATTCGTGCCGTCAACGCGCGCGCCGTCGATGGCCGCATGGAATTCACCGTCATCCGGCAGCTCAACGGCCACGCCGAGCCGCCGCTGGCGATCACGCTGAACCTGCCGGGCATGCACAACGTGCAAAACGCGCTGGCTGCGATCGCCATCGCCACCGAGCTGGAAGTGCCCGACGAGGCCATCGTCAAGGCGCTGGCCGAGTTCAACGGCGTGGGCCGCCGCTTCCAGCGTTACGGCGAAGTGCCGACCGCCGACGGCAAGGGCACCTTCACGCTCATCGACGACTACGGTCACCACCCGGTCGAGATGGCCGCCACGCTGGCCGCTGCACGTGGCGCGTTCCCCGATCGACGCCTCGTGCTGGCGTTCCAGCCGCACCGCTTCACGCGCACGCGGGATTGCTTTGAAGACTTCGTGAAGGTGCTCGGCACGGTGGATGCGCTGCTGCTGGCCGAGGTCTATGCCGCTGGCGAGCCGCCTATCGTGGCGGCCGACGGTCGCTCGCTCACGCGCGCGCTGCGTGTAGCCAACAAGGTCGAGCCCGTATTCGTGGAACAGATTGAAGACATGCCGCAAGCGATCCTCGATGCGGCACAGAACGGCGACGTGGTCATCACCATGGGCGCAGGGTCCATCGGCCAGGTGCCCGGCCAGGTCGCCGCGCGTCAGGCAGGAGCACGGGCATGACGACTATGACGACCGGTCCGTTCGTTGCGCATCCGGCCATCGATCCGAAAGCCCTCGGCAAGGTGGGCGTCCTGCTGGGCGGCCGTTCTGCCGAGCGTGAAATCTCGCTGCTGTCGGGCAAAGGCGTGCTGGCGGCGCTGCGTTCGCGTGGCGTCGACGCGCATCCGTTTGATCCGGGCGTGCAGCCGGTGGCCGACCTCGCCAAACAGGGTTTCGACCGCGTGGTGATCTCGCTGCACGGCCGCTTTGGAGAAGACGGCACGATCCAGGGCCTGCTCGAGCAGTTTGGCATTCCGTACACCGGTAGCGGCGTACTCGCGTCTGCGCTGGCGATGGACAAGGAAGCCACCAAGCGCCAATGGCAGACGCATGGCCTGCCGACGCCCGACTTCGTCATGCTGCACGCAGACGCCGACTGGCAAGCCGTGGCCGACCGGCTTGGCCTGCCGCTGATCGTCAAGCCCGCGCGTGAAGGTTCGTCGATCGGCCTGACGAAGGTGACGAACGTGGCTGAACTGCCTGCCGCCTACGAGAAGGCCGCGCGCCTGGACCGCGACGTGATGGCCGAGCAATTCATCGACGGCGACGAGCTGACCTGCCCCGTCATCGGCGAGGGTGAGAGCGCCACGGCGCTGCCGCTCATCCGCATCGTCGCGCCGCAGGCCAACTACGACTACCAGAACAAGTACTTCACCGACGACACGCGCTACGAGTGCCCCGCACCGATTCCCGCCGATGTGGCCGCACGCGTGCAGGCGCTGGTGGTGCAGGCGTATCGCGGGCTGGGGTGCCGCGGTTGGGGCCGCGCCGACATCATGCTGCGCAAGTCCGACAACGCGCCGTTCCTGCTGGAGATGAATACGTCGCCGGGCATGACCGGCCATTCGCTGGTGCCGATGGGCGCGCGCGCCGCGGGCATCAGCTACGAAGACTTCGTGCTGCAGCTGGCGGCCTCCGCATCGCTGGAGCTGCACGCGAGCAGCGACTGGAAACCTGAATAACCGACCAAACGTCAGCCAAACCGGATAGCACAACGTTATGTGGCACAACACCCGTCTCCTCAATACCGTCGCGACCGCGCTGTATGCGCTGCTCGCGCTGGCGGCATTGGGCGTGGGGGCGATGTGGCTGATACAGCGTCCGATGTTCCAACTGCAGCACGTGCGCGTGATGCCGATGGCCGGCAGCGAGCTGCGCCATGTGAACGTGCCCAGCGTGCGCGCGAATGCGCTGGTGAAGCTGCGGGGCAACTTCTTCACGCTGAACCTCGACGAGGCGCGTGCCGCGTTCGAGTCGGTGCCGTGGGTGCGGCGTGCGAGCGTGCGCCGCGTGTGGCCGAACGGGTTGCTGGTGGAAGTGCAGGAGCACGAAGCACTCGGCACCTGGGGCGGCAATGAGTCCGGCAAGCTGGTCAACACGTATGGCGAAGTGTTCGTCGCCAACCTGGCCGAAGCCGAGGACGACACCGATCTCGTCGCGCTGGCCGGGCCGGAGGGGACCGAGCAGGACGTGGTCGACAAGCTGGAAACGATGACCGAGTGGTTCAAGCCGCTGAATGCCGAGCCGGTGAGCGTGACGCTGACAGATCGCTACGCCTGGCGTGCCAGGCTGTCCAACGGCACGGTCGTCGAGTTCGGCCGGGAGTTGAATGACGATGACCGCAGCGCGCTGGCTGCGCGTGCCCGCCGCTTCGTGCGCGCGTGGCCGCAGGTGACGCAGCGCTGGGGCGGTCAGATCGAATACGCCGATCTGCGCTACCCAAACGGGTTCGCAGTTCGGGCGGCGGGTGTGCGCTTCCTGACCGATGCGCAGGCTGCGGTGCTGGCCAAGGGGGGCAAGCTGCCCAGCACCGGCAATGCTGCAAAGAAGACGAATGCAGCGGCCAACAACAAAGCAACGCGAAGCACAGAGAAAACGCGATGAGCAAGGAATACAAGGATCTTCTGGTCGGGCTGGATATCGGCACCTCCAAGGTGGTGGCGGTGGTGGCCGAGTTGCGTCCCGACGGCGCCTACGAGGTCATCGGCATGGGCCAGACCGAATCGAAGGGGCTGAAGAAGGGCGTGGTGGTCAACATCGAGGCGACCGTCCAGTCGATCCAGAAGGCGCTCGAAGAAGCGGAGCTGATGGCCGACTGCAAGATCAGCGAGGTCTTCACGGGCATCGCCGGCAGCCATATCCGCAGCTTCAACTCCAGCGGCATGGTGGCGATCAAGGACAAGGAAGTCACCTCCACCGACGTCGCGCGCGTGATCGAGACCGCCAAGGCCGTCAACATCCCGACCGACCAGCAGATCCTGCACATCCTCACGCAGGAATTCATCATCGACGGCCAGGAAGACGTGCGCGAGCCGATCGGCATGAGCGGCATCCGGCTCGAGGTGAAGGTGCACATCGTGACCGGCGCGGTGAGCGCGGCACAGAACATCGTGAAGTGCGTGCGCCGTTGCGGGCTCGAAGTGCATGACCTGATCCTGCAGCCGCTCGCCTCGAGCCTGGCGGTGCTGACCGAAGACGAGAAGGAACTCGGCGTCGTGCTGGTCGACATCGGCAGTGGCACGACCGACATCGCCATTTTCAGCGAAGGCGCGATCCGCCACACGGCCGTGATCCCCATCGCCGGCGACCAGATCACCAACGACATCGCCATGGCCCTGCGCACGCCCACGCCGGACGCCGAGGACATCAAGATCCAGTACGGCATCGCCAAGCAGGTATTGGCCGATCCGGACGAGATGATCGATGTGCCGGGCGTCGGCGACCGCGGCCCTCGCACGCTGAGCCGCCAGGCGCTGGCCGCCGTGATCGAGCCGCGCGTGGAAGAGCTGTTCTCGCTCGTGCACCAGGTGGTGCGCGAATCCGGCTACGAGGAGCTGCTCTCCAGCGGCGTGGTCCTCACCGGCGGTACGGCAATGATGCCGGGCATGGTCGAGCTTGGCGAAGACATGTTCCTGAAGCCGGTGCGCGTGGGCGTGCCCGAGTACCGCGGCAATCTGCACGAAGTCGTGAAGAGCCCGCGTTACGCCACGGTGATGGGCCTGTTGCAGGAAGGCCGCGTGCAGCGCATGCGTGGCCGCAAGGTGGTGGTGCAGTCCGGTTCGGTCAAGCAGATCTGGACGCGCATGAAGGAATGGTTCATCGGCAATTTCTAGGCGCGTGTGCGCTCAGGGTTGGCGATGTGCTCCCCGGGGGAGCAAGTGGGTTTCTTGTTTTTGATGTTTTTCGTTCAGGAACCAGGAGTTGCGGCGGGGAGGCTGCATCGTCTGGGACTGATCACTTCTGGAGGCAATGATGGACTTTGACATGATCGAAACGGAAATGCAGGACGGCACCATCATCAAGGTGGTCGGCGTCGGTGGTGCGGGCGGGAACGCCGTGCAGCACATGATCAACCGCGGCGTGCAAGGCGTGGAATTCATCTGCATGAACACCGATGCGCAGGCGCTCAAGCGCTCGACCGCATCGCGCGTGCTGCAGCTGGGCAACACGGGCCTGGGCGCGGGCGCCAAGCCCGAGGTCGGCAGGCACTGCGCAGAAGAAGCCCGTGAGCAGATTGCTGACGCACTGCGCGGCGCACACATGGTGTTCATCACCGCCGGCATGGGCGGCGGCACGGGCACGGGCGCCGCTCCGGTCGTCGCACAGATCGCCAAGGAGATGGGCATCCTGACCGTGGGCGTGGTCTCCAAGCCGTTCGATTTTGAAGGCGCACGCCGCGCCAAGGTGGGCGAGTCGGGCGCCAACGAACTGGAAGGCAACGTCGATTCGTTGATCGTCGTGCTCAACGAGAAGCTCTTCGAAGTCATGGGCGACGACGCCGAGATGGACAAGTGCTTCCAGTGCGCCGACGACGTGCTGCACAACGCCGTGGCCGGCATCGCCGAAATCATCAACGTCGATGGCCTGGTGAACGTCGACTTTGAAGACGTGAAGACGGTGATGGGCGAACAGGGCAAGGCGATGATGGGCACGGCTACCGTGTCCGGCGTCGACCGCGCACGCCTGGCTGCCGAGCAGGCCGTGGCCAGCCCGCTGCTGGAAGGCGTGGACCTGTCGGGCGCACGCGGCGTGCTGGTCAACATCACGGCCAGCCGCTCGCTCAAGCTGTCCGAGACCAAGGAGGTGATGAACACCATCCGCAGCTATGCCGCGGAAGATGCCACCGTCATTTTCGGTACGGTCTACGACGACGCCATGGGCGATGCGCTGCGCGTAACGGTCGTGGCCACGGGCCTGGGCCGCGCCAACCGGAACAAGCAGCAACAGCAGCAGACGATGACCCTGCTCAAGACCGGTACCGACAACCAGCCGGTGGCCTTCGGCGGCGGCGCCGGCCATTCGGTGGCGGCCGCGCCGGACTACAGCAACTTCGACACCCCGGCTGTGTGGCGCAGTTCGCGTGAGTCGGCATCGGCCCACGTGGCGGCACTGCAAGAGAAGGGCGTCGACACGTACGACATTCCGGCCTTCCTGCGCAAGCAGGCGGACTGATCCGGCACGTTGGCAGGATAGGTAGCGCCCGCGCACGTCAGGCTGCTTGCGGCACGCCGCGCTGCGTGCGGTTCACGGCTCCCCTCCGTGACCGCCGTCGTGTGGTGGATCGCTGCTCGCCGGCCGACAGCGCGCGACGCCACGGACACAGTCGTTGCCGCCGGGTGGGTTGGCCTCTGGCCGCCTCCCCGGAAGGGTCCAGCCCGCCCGGTGGGTGTGCCCGTTCGTCGCGTAGCGCGCGGTCTCCCGTCCTGCCTGCTGCCGCGTGATGTCGTTGTCTCCCAAGACCGCCCGCGTGAGTCGCTCTCGCGCGGGCGGTCTCGTTCTATGATCGCGCTATCCGCGCATACGCTTTCCGACCAACATGATCCAGCCTGGCCAACCGCTGCCCGACGCGACGCTCTACGAGTTCTTTGAGGTGGAAAAGGACGGCTGCGCGCTCGGACCGAACGCGTTTTCCGTGTCGCTGCTGGCCGAAGGCAAGACGATCGTCGTCTTTGGCCTGCCGGGCGCCTTTACGCCGACGTGCTCGGCGCGTCATGTGCCCGGTTACCTCGAGCACTTCGATGCCCTGCGCGCCAAGGGTGTCGACGAAATCTGGTGCGTGTCGGTCAACGACGCCTTCGTGATGGGCGCCTGGGCGCGCGCGCAGGGCACGGACGGCAAGATCCGCATGCTCGCCGACGGCAGCGCGGAGTTCACGCGCAAGCTGGGGCTGGAGCAAGATCTTTCCCAGCGCGGCATGGGCATCCGGTCACTGCGCTATGCGATGGTCGTGAGAGACGGTGTGGTAACTGCGCTACAGGTCGAGGCGCCCGGGCAGTTCGCCGTCAGCAGCGCCGAAGCGGTCCTCGCGATACTCTGACGCCACACCCGGATCTCCCCCAAATGGCGGAGCACCGCCGCCATCCGGCACCGCCTCTACGCTGAGAAGACCCGGGCGCCGAATCTGCGTGCACTAAGGTTGAGAGGCCTGTGTGCACGCCTAACATCCCGATACAAAAGTCGTTTTGAAGGCAGGGATGTGAAAATGGTATGCTTAGGGTTATCACCTATGCGGACTGCATAGATAAAAACAATCGTAGGAATTTCGTGAGTTGAGGGCGGCCATGTTGAAACAACGCACCATCAAGTCCCTCGTCAAGACCGTCGGCATCGGGTTGCACTCGGGCCGCAAGGTGACGTTGACGTTGCGCCCGGCAGCCGCAGGCACCGGCATCGTTTTCACGCGCGTGGACCTGGACCCGGCCGTCGAGATTCCCGCCACCGCCAGCGCCATCGGCGATACGCGCCTCGCTTCCGTGCTGCAGAAGGACGGCGCCCGCGTGTCGACCGTCGAACACTTGATGTCGGCCTGTGCCGGCCTCGGCATCGACAACCTGTACGTGGATGTCGACGCGGAGGAAATCCCAATCATGGACGGCAGCGCGGCCTCGTTTGTGTTCCTGCTGCAGTCGGCCGGTATCGAGGAGCAGGGGGCGGCCAAGCGCTTCATCCGCGTGACCAAGCCCGTCGAAATCCGTGACGGCGACAAGCTCGCCCGGCTCGACCCGTACTTCGGCTTCAAGCTGTCGTTCACGATCGAGTTTCGCCACCCCGCCGTCGACAAGACCGGCCAGACGTTCGAAATCGACTTTGCCGACACGAGCTACACGCGTGAAATCGCCCGCGCCCGTACGTTCGGCTTTGCGCACGAAGTCGAGATGCTGCGCGAGGTCGGTCTGGCACGCGGCGGTAGTCTGGACAATGCCATCGTGCTCGACGAGCACCGCATGCTCAACAACGATGAGCTGCGCTACGGCGACGAGTTCGTCCGCCACAAGATCCTTGATGCGATCGGCGATCTGTACGTGGTCGGCCATCCGCTGATCGCGGCGTACACGGCGCACAAGTCGGGGCACGGGTTGAACAATGCGCTGCTGCGCGCGCTGCTGGCCGACGAAACCGCCTATGAGATCGTGACGTTCGACAAGGCGGAAGAGGCGCCGCGCGCGTTCCTGCCGCAGTTGCAACCGGCGTTCTCCTGATCCACTGCGGTCGCGACGACGAAAATAAAGCGCCCTGCGGGGCGCTTTTCTATTTGGACGCGGTATGCCGCGCGACCATCTCGGCCAGCGCCTGTCGCAGCGGGGAGTCGGGCAGCTCGTTCGCCAGGGCGGCCAGGCTGTTGAGCCCAACTGCGGTCATCTTGGCGCGTTTAGGCGGCTTTTCGGTCTCTTGTGGCCATAAACTGTCCCGGCCCCCCTGCGGTTGTACCCGCACCCGAATTGCGGTAATCTGCGATCCCCGGCGCTGCAGACGCTCCAGCAAGGTGGGCACCACCTGCCGTAGGCGCGCCGCTGCCGCACTATGTGCGGCGAGCAACACCAGAGTCGCTTCCCGGCTGTCGCGTGCATCGTTCTTGATACCGCCGATGGCCACGCCGCCGCCCAGTCCGGGCGGCAACAGCGACAACACCTCCGCTTCCAACGACGCCAATTGTCTGGCCGCCTGCATCAGCGGGCCGACCGAACCGGCACCCGAGAGCCAGTCCTGGACCGGTTTTGCCACGAGTGTCTTGAGAGCGGGATGAACGAAGATTCGCATGCCGGCATTGTAGGGCGCCTGACCGCGCTTTCGTGTCGTCGGGCGGCTTTTTTGTCCGGAAAAGAGCAATGCAGATCATCCTGATTCATCCGCGCAAGGCGGGCGCGGTGCACCTGTCGCGACGCGGGGTCTTCGTGGCCATTGGGGCGGCGCTGCTGACCGTGGCGGCGCTGTCTGTCGGCGGAACATGGCTGGCTGCCAAGCAGGGCCTGCTGCCCGGAGCCAGCGCTTCGGCCACGGCCGCTGCGGACCCGCGCATCACCCGCGAAAACCTCAACCTCATGGCCGCGCGCATCGGCGAGATGCAGGCGCAGATCGCGCGCCTCGATGCGCTGGGCGCCCGCGTGTCGGGTCTGGCCGGGGTGCCGCCGCGCGAATTCAACTTCAAGTCGCAGCCGGGCCGCGGTGGTCCGGAGGGCGCGTTCTCCCGGCCGATGTCGATGCCCGAGATCCAGTCGGAGCTGGATCGGCTGACGCGCTCGGCCGATCAGCGCAACGACTACCTCAGTGTGCTCGAAAGCACCCTGATGGACCGCCAGATCCACGCCAAGCTGATGCCGACCGTACGCCCGGTCGCCACGGGCTACGACTCGTCCGGCTTTGGTGTGCGGATCGATCCGTTCACCGGCCGGCGCACGCAGCATGATGGCGTGGACTTCGTCGGCCCGGTCGGTACGCCGATCGTGGCGGCCGCCGGCGGGGTGGTGGTGGCCAGCGAGTTCCATCACGAATACGGCAACATGATCGACATCGACCACGGCAACGGCCTGAAGACGCGCTACGCGCATGCGTCGAAGGTGTTCGTCAAGGTCGGTGACATCGTCAAGGCCGGCGAGCGCATCGCGCTGATCGGCCGCACGGGCCGCGCAACGGGCCCGCACCTGCATTTCGAGGTGCACGTCAACGACGTGCCGCAGAATCCGGTGGCGTTCCTGGAAAACGCCGGTCAGCCGAAGATGGCAGTCAACAAGGCGCCGGCGCCATCCGTGGCGGCCGCCGATATCGGCAAGAGCATGGCGGCTGCGGGCCACTGATCGGGCCCGGGTTGCAATCGGGGGCGCCCGTCCCCAATTCAGCGTGATTGTGTGCCGGTCCGGCGCGGTGGACGCTGCACCAAAGTGCGGCGTTCCTGCCACATCGGGCCGGCCTCCCGCCATCAAGCGGGTGTTGTGCACATGCTAAACTCCCGCCTTTGCGCCAACCCTTTTCGGGCCGTTGCGCTGCCTGGTTTCGCGGTATTTCGCGAAGCGGTTTCGGGTGGCTCGCCGGCCCTCGCCATCGATGATCACGGGCCTTCTCAAGAAGATTTTCGGCAGCCGCAATGAGCGGCTGATCAAACAGTACCGCCGCAAGGTGGCGCAGATCAATGCGCTCGAGCCCAAGTTCGAAGCGCTTTCCGATGCCGAACTGCAGGCCAAGACCGAAGAATTCCGCCAACGTTTTGCCAAGGGCGAGACGCTGGATGCGCTGTTGCCCGAAGCGTTTGCCGTGTGCCGCGAGGCCAGCAAGCGCGTGATGAAGATGCGGCACTTCGACGTCCAACTGATCGGCGGCATGGTGCTGCACGACGGCAAGATCGCCGAAATGCGCACGGGTGAAGGCAAGACGCTGACCGCCACGCTGCCGGTGTACCTGAACGCCATCTCCGGCCAGGGCGTGCACGTCGTCACGGTCAATGACTACCTCGCCCAGCGCGACGCCGAGTGGATGGGCCGCCTGTACAACTGGCTGGGCCTGTCGGTGGGGGTCAACCTGACCACCATGGACCACGACCAGAAGCAGGCTGCCTACGCGGCGGACATCACCTACGGCACGAACAACGAGTTCGGCTTCGACTACCTGCGCGACAACATGGTCTACGACGCCGGCCAGCGCGTGCAGCGTCCGCTTAACTACGCCATCGTCGACGAGGTGGATTCGATCCTGATCGACGAAGCGCGTACGCCGCTGATCATCTCGGGCCAGGCCGAAGACCATACTGACCTGTACCGTCGCATGAACAGCATCCCGGCGCAGCTGACCCGCCAGATCGGCGAAGAGAAGGCGGATGGCACGGGCGTCGAGAAGCCGGGCGACTACTACGTCGACGAAAAATCGCATCAGGTCTACCTGACCGAGTCGGGCCACGAGAAGGCCGAGCAGATCCTGCTGCAGGCGGGCCTGATCGGCGAGGGCGAATCGCTCTACGCGCCGCAGAACATCACGCTGATGCACCACCTGTACGCCGCCCTGCGCGCGCACAGCCTGTTCTTCCGCGACCAGCACTACGTGGTGCAGAACGGCGAAGTGGTGATCGTCGATGAATTCACCGGCCGCCTGATGACGGGCCGCCGCTGGTCCGACGGCCTGCACCAGGCCGTGGAAGCCAAGGAAGGCGTGCAGATCCAGCAGGAAAACCAGACGCTGGCGACCATCACGTTCCAGAACTACTTCCGCATGTACGGCAAGCTGGCCGGCATGACCGGCACGGCGGATACGGAAGCGTACGAATTCCAGGAGATCTACGGGCTGGAAACGGTGGTGATCCCGACCAACCGTCCGCCGCAGCGCAAGGACTTGCAGGACCAGATCTACAAGACCTCGAAGGAGCGTTACGACGCCGTCATCCGGGATATCCGCGACTGCTACGAGCGCGGTCAGCCGGTGCTGGTCGGCACGACCTCCATCGAAAACTCCGAGCTGCTGTCGAACCTGCTCACGCAGGCCAAGCTGCCGCACCAGGTGCTCAACGCCAAGCAGCACGCGCGTGAGGCGGAGATCATCGCGCAGGCCGGCCGGCCCAAGATGATCACCATTGCCACCAACATGGCGGGCCGCGGCACCGACATCGTGCTGGGCGGCAACGTGGAGAAGCAAGCCGGCTTCGTGATGGCCGACGCATCGCTTTCCGACGAAGAAAAGGCGGCGCGCGTGAAGCAGCTGCAGGATGAGTGGCAATCGCTGCACGAGCAGGTGAAGGCTGCTGGCGGCCTGCACATCATCGGCACCGAGCGCCATGAGTCGCGCCGGATCGACAACCAGCTCCGTGGCCGTGCCGGCCGCCAGGGTGACCCGGGTTCGTCGCGCTTCTATCTGTCGCTGGACGATCAGCTGCTGCGCATTTTCGCGGGCGACCGCGTGCGCGCCATCATGGACCGCCTGAAGATGCCCGAGGGCGAGCCGATCGAAGCCGGCATCGTCACGCGCTCGATCGAATCGGCGCAGCGCAAGGTGGAAGGCCGCAACTTCGACATCCGCAAGCAGCTGCTGCAATACGACGACGTTGCCAACGACCAGCGCAAGGAAATCTACAAGCTGCGTAACGAGATTCTCGAAGCGCAGGATGTGGGTGAGCTCGTCAAGAACCTGCGCGAGTCCGTGTTCACGGAACTCTTCCGCACGTATGTGCCGGCCGAGACCATGGAAGAGCAGTGGGATGTCGCCGGTCTGGAGAAGACGCTGCGCGAAGACTGGGGCGTCGATCAGCCGCTGGTGAAGACGCTGGAAGCGGCCCAGTCGATCGAAGACGAAGACCTGCTGAAGATGGTGCTGGACGCCGCCGAAGCCGTGTACGAAGGCAAGGTCGCGCAGGTTGGCCGCGAGTCTTTTGCCGGCTTTGAGCGCTCGGTGATGCTGCAGAGCCTTGATACGCACTGGCGCGAGCACTTGGCCGCGCTCGACATGCTGCGCCAGGGCATCCACCTGCGCGGCTATGCGCAGAAGGATCCGAAGCAGGAATACAAGCGCGAGTCGTTCGAGCTGTTCGGTCGCCTGCTCGACACGATCCGCAACGAAGTCACCCGCATCATCTTTACGGTGCGCATCCAGTCGCAGGAAGAACTGGAGCAGGCTTCGGAGCAGATCGAGGAAGACCTGTCCGCGTTGAGCAACGTGCAGTACAAGCATGACGAGTTCAACGAGCTGGCCGAAGTGGCCGCCGGCGATGCCGAGATGCATGGCGCCACGCCGGCAATGGCCGCCCCGCGCTCCGCGGCCTCCGCCGCCGCTGCGGCCCTGGCAGGCGAGGTGCCGAAGGTCGGCCGCAACGACCCGTGCCCGTGCGGCTCGGGCAAGAAGTACAAGCAGTGCCACGGCAAGCTGGTCTGATGTGATCGACCGCGCCGTGTGCGCGGCGCATTCCGTTTTCTGTTGATTCACGATGCCCGCGATGCGGGCATCCTCATTTGAAAGGTGTGTCCATGGCTGTGAATCTCGTCGCGCCCGCTGCCGACTCCCTCTTGCCGATCGATGGCGTGGACCTGGGCTGGGCCGAGGCCGGTGTACGCAAGGCCAATCGCAAGGACGTGCTGCTGGTCCGCATTGCAGAGGGCTCGAGCGTGGCCGGCGTCTTCACGCAGAACCGCTTCTGCGCGGCGCCCGTCCAGGTGTGCCGCGAGCATCTGGCGAGCGGCAAGAGCACCCGTGCCATCGTGGTGAACACCGGCAACGCCAACGCGGGCACCGGCGCGCCCGGCCTCGCGCATGCGCGCCAGACCTGTGATGCCGTCGCCAGGCTGCTCGGCGTATCGCCCGAGCAGGTGCTGCCGTTCTCGACCGGCGTGATCCTCGAGCCGCTGCCGGTCGATCGCATCATCGCAGGGCTGCCTGCCGCGCAGGCCAACGCGAAGCCGGACAACTGGCTGGCCGCCGCCGAGGCCATCATGACCACCGACACCGTACCGAAGGCGGCCTCGGCAACGTGCACGCTGTCGGGCAAGACCGTCCGCCTGTCGGGCATCAGCAAGGGTGCCGGCATGATCCGCCCGAACATGGCCACCATGCTCGGCTTCATCGCCACCGACGCCAACGTGGATGAAGCCGTGCTGCAAGGCCTCGTGCGCCACGCGGCGGATCACTCGTTCAACAGCGTGACGGTGGATGGCGATACGTCGACCAACGATTCGTTCGTCGTCATCGCCACCGGCCGTGCCGGCACGCCGCGCATCGATTCCGAATCCCACCCCGACTACGCTGCCTTGCGCGATGCGCTGACCGGCCTCGCCCAGGAGCTGGCGCAGAAGATCGTGCGCGACGGCGAGGGCGCAACCAAGTTCATGACCATCCGCGTGGAAGGCGGGCGCCATGTCGAAGAATGCCGCCAGATCGCGTATGCGGTGGCGCATTCGCCGCTGGTCAAGACCGCGTTCTACGCATCGGACCCGAACCTGGGCCGCATCCTGGCCGCCGTCGGTTATGCCGGCGTGACGGACCTCGACGTCAACGGCGTCAACCTGTGGCTCGACGATGTATGGGTCGCGCGTGACGGCGGGCGCAACCCCGACTACCGCGAAGAAGACGGCCAGCGCGTGATGAAGCAGGCCGAGATCACCGTGCGCATCGCGCTCGGTCGCGGTGACGCTGCTGCCACGGTGTGGACGTGCGACTTCTCGCACGACTACGTGTCGATCAACGCGGATTACCGCTCCTGACCGGAGGCCCGTGCTGATGTCGTCCGATCTTTCCGCACGGCTCGAGCGCTTTCTCGGACGGCTCGAGCAGTGGCTGCCTCCCGAACTGACCGAAGCCGACTGGAACGAGGCCGTGGCCTTTCGCTGGCGCAAGCGCCAGAGCCTGTTCGGCAACATCGGCTACCTCGCGCCGGTCCGCCAGCTGCCGCCGATTCATCTGAGCGACCTGCACAACATCGAGCGCCAGAAGGCCGCCATCGTCGCCAACACGCGACAGTTCGTGCGCAGGCTGCCGGCCAACAACGTGCTGCTCACGGGGGCGCGCGGCACGGGCAAGTCGTCGCTCATCAAGGCGTGCCTGAACGAATTCGTGAACGAAGGCCTGCGCCTGGTCGAAGTCGACAAGGACGACCTGGCTGACCTCGGCGACATCGTCGAGCGCTTAGCCTCGCGCCCCGAGCGCTTCGCGATCTTCTGCGACGACCTCTCGTTCGAGGACGGTGAATCGGGCTACAAGGCGCTGAAGTCGGCGCTGGACGGCTCGGTGGCGGCGCAGTCGGACAACGTGCTGATCTACGCCACCTCGAACCGGCGCCACCTGCTGCCCGAGTACATGAAGGACAACGAGACCTACCAGCACACGTCGGACGGTGAAATCCATCCGGGCGAGGTGGTGGAAGAGAAGATTTCGCTGTCCGAGCGCTTCGGCCTGTGGCTGTCGTTCTACCCGCCGAAGCAGGACGAGTACCTGACCATCGTGGGCCACTGGCTCAAGCATTTCGGCTGCAGCGACGAGGACATCGCCGCTGCACGGGGCGAGGCGCTGGTGTGGGCGCTCGAACGCGGTTCGCGCTCGGGCCGTGTGGCCTGGCAATTCGCTCGCGACTGGGGCGGCAAGCACGGGCGCCAGCATGTCGACTGACAACCTGACGCAAGTGCCGCCCACGCACACGCCGGACGGCCGCAAGATCACCGAAGTGGCCGTGGGCGTGCTGGTGCAGCCGGACGGCCGCTTCCTGCTGGCCCAGCGCCCCGAAGGCAAGCCGTATGCAGGCTACTGGGAATTCCCTGGCGGCAAGCTGGAGTCGGGCGAGTCGGTGGAAGCCGCTCTCACGCGGGAACTGAAGGAAGAGCTCGACATCACCCTGCGCACATGCGAGCCCTGGCGCACGATCGAACACGACTATCCGCACGCCTATGTGCGGCTGCACTTCTGCAAGGTGACGGCGTGGGAAGGGACGTTGCGGGCGCTGGAAGGGCAGGACTTTGCGTGGCAGACGCTGCCGGTCAGCGTCGAGCCGGTGCTGCCGGCCACACTGCCCGTCTTCGAATGGATGCGCGAGGAAGCGAGCGCCAGTTGACCGCTAGTTGAGCTTGCTGGTCGTATCGCCGCCCGGAGCGTCGGGCGGCAAGTCGTCGTCTTCCACCACGGGAATCGTGTACTGCTCGGCCGCCCAGGCGCCCAAGTCGATCTGCTTGCAGCGCTCGGAGCAGAACGGGCGGTAGCGGCTTTCCGGCACCCATGGCACCGGCTTGCCGCAGGTCGGGCATTTGACGGTCTTCACGTTCATCGCAAAGGCTAGAAATTACAGAGCTTGAGCTGGAACGGGATATCCGCGTCGACCGGCTTGGGTCGCAGGTCGCCATCCTGCTGGGTGAAGCGTACCCAAAGCATGTACTTGTTGGCGCTGATCTCGGGAATGAAGCCCAGCGCCGCATCATCCAGGCGCACCTGCATGAGCTGGTACACGCGGCCCGACAGCATCTGCTGATAGCTACCTGCGTTAGCAATGACCTTGCCACTCTGGCCCGATTCGCGCAGCAGGCGCAGCACGATCATCGTGGCGTCGCGCAGTGGCACCAGCGGTTGGGCCCATTTGATGATGTCGGTGCGGCGGCGCTCGGCCGGATGATGCTGCCATGCAAAATACGCCGGCAGGTCGAACTCGCACGTGCCGCCCGGGATGATGGCGCGGCTGCGGATGCTCGTCAGCCATTCGTTGTCGGCGATGAGCTGGCCGGCCTTGCCCTGCGTGGCGGTGAGGTTGCCCGAGGCGGTTTCGAGCTCGCTGATGACGCTGTCGAGGGCATCCTGGTCGATCTGCGGATTGGCGCGCAGGGCGGTCAGCGTCTGGCGCTGGCGGTCCAGCTCCTTGAGCAGGTCGGACTTGAGATCCGCGCGGCCTGCCACGTCGACGATCTCGAACAGCGTGGTCAGCGCCACATGGTGCTGCAGCGGGTGTTCCTGCACGAGAAAGAAATCCAGACGCTCGAACAGGTCTTCGAGGCGCAGCAGCGTCCGAATGCGTTCGTTGAAGGGATATTCGTACAGGATCAAAACTGGGTGCCCGGTTTGCTGGCCGGCTGGCATATGCGGCCGTGAAGCCCGTTTGGCTTCAATCTGCCCGCATTCTATGCGAGACCCTCGCGCATCACAATGCAAAGGACTGTGACAGGCGCTTTCCGGCGGCTTCAGCTCGACCGGTAGGCTTGGTCCAGACGGTCGATCTGGGGGGTGAGGTCGTCGAGCGTGCCGCTGTTGTCGATCACGTCGTCGGCCGCGGCCAGGCGCGCTTCTCGCGGAGCCTGGCGTGCGACGATGGCTTCCACCTGCACGCGCGGCAGCCCATTGCGGGCCATGACCCGTGCGATCTGCGTTTCCACGGGGCAATCGACCACCAGGATGCGGTCGACGAGTTTGCGCCAGCTTTGCGGCCCGGCGAGGGATTCCACCAGCAGCGGCACCACGTAGACGAGGTATGGGCTGGCCCCAAACGCCTGTGCCGCGGCCCCGCGCGACAACGCAATCTCGCGGATGAGGGGATGCGTGATCTGCTCGAGCCGCGCCTTGGCCGTCGCATCGGAAAAGGCCAGCGCGCGCATGGCGTCGCGGTCCATGGCTCCGTCGGCGCGCAGGATGCCGGCACCGAAGGTTTCGACCAGTTTGGGGATGGCGGCGCCGCCCGGCGCGGTGATCTCGTGCGCGATGGCGTCGGTATCGACGATGGCGGCGCCGCGATCGGCGAGGCGGTCCGCCACGTAGCTCTTGCCGCTGCCGATGCCGCCGGTGAGGCCGATCACGCGCATGATGGCTGCCTCTTACGGCCCGAGCAGCGGCCCGAACCCGGCCATCACGAGCAACTGCGGCCCGGCCAGCAGGGCGATCGCGCCGGCCCCTGCAATGAACGGCCCGAACGAGAACGGCGATTCGCTCTTGGCGCCGCGCGCGATGCGCACCAGCCCGAAAACCAGGCCCACCACCGAGGACAGCAGCACCAGGAGCGGCAGCGCCTGCCAACCGAACCACGCGCCGAGCGCGGCCATCAGCTTGAAGTCGCCGTAGCCCATGCCTTCGCGGCCGCGCAGCAGCTTGTAGGCCCAGTAGATGGACCACAGGAAGAGGTAGCCGGCCATCGCCCCGATCACGGCGTCATCCAGGTGCGCAAACATGCCGAACAGATTCACCCCCAGGCCGAGCCAAAGCAGCGGCTGCGTGATGGCGTCGGGCAACAGCTGGGTGTCGGCATCGATCATCGTGCCGGCAATCAGGAACCACAGCAGCACCGCCGACGCCACCGCCACCCAGGTCGGACCAAAATGCCACAGGCAAGCCGCGGTCAGCAGGCCCGTGACGAATTCCACGGCGGGGTATCGCCACGAGATAGGCGTCTTGCATGCGCTGCACCGGCCGCGCAGCGCGAGCCAGCTCAAGACGGGGACGTTCTCGAGCGCCCTGATCTGGTGGCCGCACGACGGGCACGCCGAGCGCGGCACGACCAGGTTGTAGGTCTCGGGGTGTGGCAGTGGTTCTTCGCGCAGTTCAGCGATGTAGTTCGCTTCTTCGCGCTCGATCATGCGCGGGAGCCGGTGAATCACCACGTTGAGGAAGCTGCCGACCAGCAGGCCGACCAGCGCGCCGGACCCGATCACGAACCACGCCGGCAATTGCGCCAGCGTGGAGATGACAAACATGTCGGGCATCAAACCACCTGACCCAGCTTGAAGATCGGCAGATACATCGCCACCACCATGCCGCCGATCAGCACGCCGAGGATCACGATGATGATCGGCTCGATCAGCGCCGAGATATTCGCCACGGCGTCATCGACTTCACGCTCGTAGAACTCGGCCACCTTCAGCAGCATGCTGTCCAGCGCACCGGACTCTTCACCGATCTGCGTCATCTGCAGCACCATGTTGTCGAACACGTGGGTGGCCTGCATGGCGTTGGTCAGGCTCGTACCGATGCGCACCGCCTGCTGGATGTCGATCGTCGCGTCGTGATAGACCCAGTTGCCGGCAGCACCTGCCACGGATTCCATCGATTCCACCAGCGGCGTGCCGGCCGCGAACATCGTCGCCAGCGTGCGCGTCCAGCGCGCGATGGTTGCCTTGCGGATGATGTCGCCGAAGATCGGCATTTTCAGGATCCACCGGTGCGTGGCGCGCTGCACGTTCTCCGATCGCTTGAATGCCCGGACAAATGCGACGATGCCGATGATCGGCACGAAGACGATGAAGTACCACCACTGCACGAAGAAGTCGGAGATGCTCATCACCACCAGCGTCGGGGCGGGCAGCGTGGCGCCGAAGCTCGAGAACACCCCCTTGAACGCCGGCACCACGAAGATCATCAGCACCACCGTCACCAGGAACGCCACCGTCAGCACCGAGATCGGGTAGATCATGGCCGACTTGATCTGCGCCTTCAGCGCGATCGACTTTTCCATGTACAGCGACAGCCGCTCGAGCAGCGCATCGAGGATACCGCCCTGCTCACCGGCGTCGATGAGGTTGCAATAGAGCGTGTCGAAGTACCGGGGGTGGCGTCGGAACGCCTGCGCCATGCTGCTGCCCGACTCGATGTCCATGCGGATCTCGGTCAGCAGCTGCGTGAAGTTCGGGTTCGCGTGGCCGCGCGCGATGATGTCGATCGACTGCAGCAGCGGCACGCCGGCCTTGAGCATGGTCGAGAGCTGGCGCGTGAAGTACGCGATGTCCTTCGGCGTGATCTTCTTGCCGCGCGCGGCACGGCGGCGCTTGGACTTGGTGATCGACAGCCCCTGCTTGCGCAGGATCGCGTTGACCTCGGTGATGGTCTCGGCGCGCATTTCACCCTTGAAGATCTTGCCTTTGCGGTCTTTGCCTTCCCACTCGAAGATGTACTGCGTGGGCGCCTTCGTCTTGGCGGTCTTGCGTGCCGGCGCGGCGGCCGCGCGGTTTGCGGCTGGTGCTCGTGTGGCCATGGTTGGTTCCTACCCCCCGGTATGGGAACGATTGATCGAGAAGGTCATTGGTTCGTCGTGGCCAGCACTTCCTCGAGAGAAGTCAGCCCCAGCTTCACTTTCTTCAGGCCCGCTTCACGCAGCGACAGTACGCCTTCCTTGCGCGCCTGCTCGGCAATCTGCAGCGCCGTGCCGTGCGTCAGGATGATCTCCTGGATCGCCTCCGTAATCGGCATGACCTGGTAGATGCCGACCCGCCCCTTGTAGCCGCTGCCGTTGCAGGTCTCGCAGCCGACCGGGTGATACGGTTGCCATGAGCCGTCGAGGTCGGCCTCGGTAAAGCCGGCGTCGAGCAGCGTTTCCTTCGGCAGCGGCCCCGGTTTCTTGCAGTCCTTGCACAGCCGGCGCGCCAGACGCTGCGCCGTGATCATCAGCACCGACGACGCAATGTTGAACGGCGCCACGCCCATGTTCATCAGGCGCGTGAGCGTGGTCGGAGCGTCATTCGTGTGCAGCGTGGAGAACACCAGGTGGCCCGTCTGCGCGGCCTTGATCGAGATATCGGCCGTTTCCAGGTCCCGGATTTCGCCCACCATGATGATGTCCGGATCCTGCCGCAAAAACGACTTGAGCGCCGCCGCGAACGTCAGCCCCGCCTTGTCGTTCACGTTGACCTGGTTGATGCCGGGCAACTGGATTTCCGCCGGGTCTTCTGCCGTGGAAATGTTGATGTCGCCGGTGTTGAGCATGTTGAGGAAGGTGTACAGCGACACCGTCTTCCCCGAGCCTGTCGGCCCCGTCACCAGCACCATGCCGTACGGCCGCTTGATCACGTCGAGCAGCAGCTGTTTCTGCTCGGGCTCGTAGCCGAGCTGGTCGATATCGAGCCGCTCGGTGGACGACTCCAAAATCCGGATCACGATCTTCTCGCCGAACAGCGTCGGCAGCGTCGAGACCCGGAAGTCGATGGCGCGATCGATCGTCTCCTTGTTGTCCTTGTCCTTGCGGTCCTTCGGGACGGTGATCAGCAGCTTCATGCGGCCGTCCTGCGGCACGCGCTTCTCGGAAATGTCCAGGCGCGAGAGCACCTTGATGCGCGTGGCGATCTTGTCGCGGATGTCCAGCGGCGGCTGGGCCACCTGCATCAGCACGCCGTCGATGCGAAAGCGCACGCGGTAAAACGTTTCAAACGGCTCGAAATGCAGGTCGGAAGCACCGCGCAGCAGGGCTTCGGTAAAGAGCTTCTGCAGAAAGCGCACGACGGGGGCATCGTCGATGCCGTCGGCCGTGGTGCGGCGCGTGGCCGCCGCGGCGCCCGGGTCGTATTCGATCTGTACGGCTTCCTGCTTGGGGAAGAGGGATTTGATCTCGGCCGGCGCTTCGTTGGCCAGGTTGAGTTGGCGCACCAGCTTGTCGTGCTCGACGATGACCGTTTCGATCGTCACGTTCATCTTCTGGCGCAACTCTTCGATCGGACGCGCGTCGCTGGGGTCGGACGTGGCAACGATCAGCCGGTTTTCGCGCCGGGCCAGCGGCAGCAGGCGCAGTTGCGCGAAATGCTTGTTGGCCGTGAGCACGGCCGGCACCGTATCCAGCTTGTACTGCGCCAGATCCAGCAGCGGCATCTGGTACTTGCTGGCCACGAACACGGCAAGGTCGTGAGCGCTCATGATCCCGCTGCTCACGAGTTCGTCGATCAGTTGCGTGCGCTTTTCACGCGCGCTCTGTTCGAGCTGGGTGAGTAACGTCGGCGCGATCCGCCGGCTCTGCGCTAGAGCGAGTCCGAGAGTCATGAATCCGTCTGGCTGACCATGTTCAGCGCGCGCCGGGCCCCACTGCCGCAACGCGTGCCCGCCCCCCTAGGCGAGTTGTTTTATGTTCTGCAGCCGGCATCCCACCCATTCGTGGGGGGTGGTGCCCGGGATCGGGGCAGTTTGCCCACCGGGCCTGGATTTGTAAAGCGCACCGCCCGGCGCAGCTTGCATTTGTGCCACATCGGCACGAAAGGGGCAGGACTGAAGCTTCCGGCGTCGCGTGTGGCTTCAGCTGCGCTTCGTGGGCGGCGGCTGGTGCAGCCTCACCGTGCGGATCGACTGACTGTCCATCTGCACGATGTCCATCACGCACCCCGCGATCTTCACACTGACCGTCGCCTCGGGAATCTCCTCCAGCACTTCGAGCAACAGCCCGTTGAGGGTCTTCGGCCCGTCCGTGGGCAGCGTCAGGCCCAGGCGCCGGTTGAGGTCGCGCAGCGACATGCCGGCATCGGCCATGTACGTGTGCTGGGCGTCCCAGGCAAGCTTGCCGGCGTTCGGCAGCGTGGTGGTGAATTCGCCGATCATCTCCTCGATGATGTCTTCGAGCGTGACCAACCCGAGCATGTCGCCGTACTCGTTGACGATCAGGCCGATGCGGCGGCGGTTCTCCTGGAAGTATTGCAGCTGGCGGAAGACCGGCGTGCCGCTGGGCACGAAATACGGCTCGACGAGCAGGCCGCGGAAGTCGTCGTGCGTCAGTTCCGTGTGGCCGAGCAATGACAGCGCCTTGCGCACGTGCAGGATGCCGATCACCTGGTCGCTGTCCTGCTCGAATACGGGCAGCTTGTTGTGATAGCAGGTTTCGAGCTGCTGGATGACCTCGTCGATCGGGCGCGACAGGTCCAGCGATTCCACGCGCGCGCGCGGCGTCATCACGTCATCCACGGTGATCGCGTCGAGATCGAACAGGTTCAGCAGGATGCTGCGGTGCTTGTGCGGAATGAAGTTGCCCGACTCCAGTACCAGCGTGCGCAGCTCTTCGGGCGACATGCGCTGCTCCGGCGCCTTGCTCGTATTGATGCGCACCAGCCGCAGCACGCCCATGGCAAACGCGTTGACCACCACGACCAGCGGCGTCGATACCTTCATCAGCGGCTTGATGATGAAGCTGGCCGGAAAGGCGATCCGCTCGGGGTACGTCGCACCGACGATCTTCGGCGCAATTTCGCAGAAGACAATGATCAGGAAGGCGACCACAGCCGTGGCGATCGACAGCGTTGTCCCGCTGTTGCCGAAGTAGTGGATCGCCAGGTTCGCGATCAGCACCGGCACGGCCGTGTTGATCAGGTTATTGCCGATGAGGATGAGCGAGAGCAGCTTGTCGGTCTGGCCCAGCAACTGCTGCGTGTTGCGCGCGCCCGAGACGTTGGACTTGGCAAGATGGCGCAGGCGATGGCGGTTGAGCGCCATCATCGCGGTTTCGGAAATCGAGAAGAAGGCGGAGCAGCACAGCAGCAGCGCGACAGCGCCGAGTTGCGCCCAGAGCGGCCAAGAGTCCAAAGCGGGAGAAGAGAGGCGACGAAGCGCCCACTATAGCAGAGGGGTTTGCCGCGCCGGCGGCGGGAGCCGTGCCTGCGCGCACGGCAAAATACGCTGCGGCACCGAGCGGGAATACGAAGGATGCTGGGAAATTGCTGTGCGGGCGAGGCCAGAAAACCGTGCCGCAGGAACCACTTGAATACGAGAAACTGGTCGGGGTGAGAGGATTCGAACCTCCGGCCTCTACGTCCCGAACGTAGCGCT
>FLYJ01000116.1_pt1 | contig 52593 bp, 46 predicted proteins | sample 1122561 | NCBI WGS metagenome assembly FLYJ01 (sample SAMEA4346788, study PRJEB14843) | hot springs metagenome | biome: Terrestrial Biome; feature: Habitat; material: Sediment | place: India | collected 2012-06-12 | depth 1760 m
CCTGCGGCGCCATGTTCCGGCCCCTTCTGCCGGCCGCCGCAGCTGTCCCAACATCAGCCGAAGAGGACCCGCCAACATGAACTGGACCGCGATCCGACCGATCCGCGTGGTCGTGCTAGACGACCATGCCGTCGTCCGTCACGGCACGGTTGCGCGTCTGACGCAGGAAGCGGACATCGAGATCACCGGCGTGTTCGAATCGGGCCGCGATCTGGTGCAGGCGCTCAAGCGCGGCGCCGCCGAGGCCGACGTCCTGCTGATGGACTACGCGCTCGGGCCGACCGAGATCGACGGCCTGAACCTGATCCGCCTGATCCGCGTGCGGTATCCGGATGTGAAGATCCTCGTCGCCTCGGCGCATCACAACAAGGCGACCGTCGGCATGGCGATGCATGCGGGCGCGCGCGGGTTTGTCGGCAAGGAAGAGGAACTGTCGGAACTGGTGGCGGCCATCCGCACCGTGGCGACGGGCGGCAAGCGGCTGAACGCCGCGCTGGCCGCCGAGATGGAAGGCGACGCGCTGGCCGACGCGCCCGCGGCGTCCGTCAAGACAGGCGACAAGCTGTCGCCGCTGGTCGACCGTCCTGAGCTGAGTCCGCGCGAGAGCGAAGTGCTGCGCTGTTGCCTCGCCGGCATGTCGGTGACGGACATTGCCGAGAAGTTCGCGCGCAGCATCAAGACGATCAGCTCGCAGAAGCAGTCGGCCTACCGCAAGCTGGGCATCCAGAACGACACCGAGCTCTTCAAGATCAAGCACGAGGTCCAAGGCCAGTGAGCGCACCGCCCGTGCGGGCCTGCGCAGCCTGGCGCAGGCGCTGACCGGCGCCGGCATCGCTGTCGCGCGCCGCGCGGTGCACGCGGACGTCCCGACCGGCCGACCGGCCCCGCGGCGTCCCGCTCAAGCGTTGTGGAGCACCCGCAGCAGCAGGTTCTCCAGCTGCTTCACCTCGGCCTGCGAGAAGCCCCGCAGCAGGTGATTGAGCACGTCGATGATCAAGGGCTGGATTTCGGGGTACAGCGCGCGGCCCTGCTCGGTGAGCGAGACCACGACCGAACGCCGATCGGCGTCGCTCGGGGCGCGCTTGACGATGTTTTTCTTCTCGAGCCGGTCGATGAGCCGGGTCATCGCGCCTGGATCGTAGTGCAGCAGCCGTGACAGCTCGGCCGGGGTGCTGGCCAGGTCTTCGGCCAGGTAGACGACCACGGTCCACTGCGCCGCCGTCAGGTCCAGCGATGCGAGGGCACTGTCGATATGCGTGACCAGCGCATGCCGGACCCGATGCACGAGTCGGCCCACGTTGTTTTCCCGGTCCATGCTGTCAAGCTGGTAGGCGCCACCGGTGGCGCCACCTGCGGCAGCCTCAGGTGTCTGTACGTCGATGTTCATGGTGGTGCTCCCCGTTCTGCCGGTGATCCGGCTTGTAAGGCTTGCCGTCCGTGCCCTGCCTGTCTGCGCGTTCGCGCGGGCGTGCTTCATTGCACACTAATCGTCGCTTGCCCAGGCCGTCAAGCCGGGATCGACACCAACGCTCATCATCAAATCTGGTTGGATACCGCTGCAAAACGATTGCGGCTGCCCGGGGGTGGGGTGGTTCGTATCATGCTTGAAACGTCGCGGCTGCGCGTGGGTTGTCCGAAGTGGCGCGGCGTGCCTGTCCTCGTCCATCTTCCTGTTTTCAACGCCATGAACCTCCACCTTCAGAACAAGCTCGCTCTCGTATCCGGGTCCACCAAGGGCATCGGTCATGCCATCGCTGTAGCACTCGCGTCAGAGGGCGCCCGCGTGATCGTCAACGGGCGCACCGAGGCCTCCGTCGCCGATGCCATTGCACGCCTGCAGGCCGAGGTGCCCGGCGCGCAGGTCGAGGCGTTTGCCGGCGATCTGTCCAACCCGCTGCAGGCCGACGCGCTGGTGGGGCGCTTTCCGAAGGTCGACATCCTCGTCAACAACCTCGGCATCTTCGATCCGAAGCCGTTCGAAGAGATCGACGACGCCGAATGGCTGCGCTTCTTCAATGTCAACGTGATGAGCGGCGTGCGGCTGTCGCGCGCATACCTGCCCGCCATGCGTGCGCAGGATTGGGGCCGCATCGTCTTCATCAGCAGCGAAAGCGGCGTGCAGATTCCGGCCGAGATGGTCCATTACGGCGTGACCAAGACCGCGCTGCTGGGCCTCTCACGCGGACTGGCCGAGCTGTGCGCCGGCACCAACGTCACGGTGAATGCCGTGCTGCCGGGGCCCACGCGTTCCGAAGGCGTGGACGAATTCGTCGGCAAGCTCTCGGGCGGGCAGAGCTTCGAGGCGTTCGAGAAGACGTTCTTCGAGACCGCGCGGCCGACCTCGCTCATCAAGCGCTTTGCGACGACGCAGGAAGTCGCCAACCTCGTGGCCTATGTGGCAAGCCCGTTGTCCTCGGCGACCACGGGCGCTGCGCTGCGCGTCGATGGCGGCGTGGTCAAGTCGGCGTTCTAGGCACCGCGTCGGGCTGCATGCCGGGCCGCAAATGTTGCAATCGGCCGCGCGACCGCCACAATGCATCTTCGAGCAGCTTTTGAGGGTCCGGATGGAGCGCAGACACGCGGTGAAGGGTGATTGGCAGGGTTGGGAGGGTTGGCAACGGCGTTGCGTGGCGTGGCTCGCAACAGCCGCGTTGGGCATGTTGGGGGCGAGCGCATGGGCGCAGCCGGTGGCTTCAACTTCCGAACCCGCCCCGCATATCGCGGTGTACTACGGCCGCGATGTGCCCGTGCCGGAATTGCAGGCGTTCGACTGGGTGGTGTTGGACCCGGCCAGCGCGGGTGACTTCAACCCCAAGCAGCCGTCGCCCACGCAATGGCTTGCGCGGGTCGACCTCCTGCCGCTGGCCGACGCAATGCGCGCCGCCGGCGCCCCGGACAGCGTTGTCGACACCGTCTTTGCGCCGCTGCTCGCGCAGGGCTACCACGGCTTCCTGCTGGATGGGCTCGACCGCCTCCAACGCTCCGCACCCGACGCCGGGCAAGCCGTGGCGGCGCTCGCGCAAGCGCTGCACCGGCGTGCATCGCACGCGAGGCTGCTGGCCGGGGGCACTGCGTGGCTGGATCAGATTGCGCCACAACTGGCGGGCGTGGTGACGCCAGGCCTGGTGCGCGAGCGTGCCGATGGCAGCGACGCGCTGCGCGATGTGGCGCCCGATGCGCGCGCCGCCCGCATTGCAACGCTGCGCAGCATCGCCGAGCAGTACCACCTGCCTGCGCTCGCGCTCGACTACTGCCCGAGCTATTCGCGCACCTGCCTGCGCGAGACCGCCAACGTTGCCCGCGCGGCCGGCGTGTCGAGCTATGCCACCACGCCGGGAGCAGACGCGGTCGGCATCGGCCGGCTCGAAGTGATGCCGCGTCGCGTGCTACTGGTCGAGCCGCAAGCGCCGGACACGAGCGCCAACACGCAGCCTTCGGTGCTGTATCTGGCCATGCCGCTGAACTATCTCGGCTACCGCGTCGAAGTGGCGGACGCCAACAAGCCCCTGCCGACCCTGACGCCGGACCGCTACGCGGGCGTCGTCACGTGGTTCGATACCAATGCCCCGCGCCCCGGCGCCTGGGCCGCCTGGCTCAAGCGGACCATCGGCGCCGGCATCCGGGTGGCGATGTTCAACCGCTTCGGCATGACGCTGGATGCCGCCATGGCCCAGACGCTCGGCCTGAAGACGGTGCCCGGTGCGCCGGCCGAAGCGATCTCGGTGGTGTCCCGCGACCCGATGGTCGGTTTCGAGCTGCAGCCGCACCCCGACCGGCGCCTGGCCGTGGGCGTGCAGGTCGACCCGGAGGTGCCGGGCATGCAATCGCTGCTGCGCCTGTCGGCCGGCAGCTATGTCTACGATGGGGCGGCCATCACGCCATGGGGCGGTTATGTGCTGCAGCCGTTCGGCGTCTTCCGCATGCCCGACGTGGATCAGGCGCGATGGGTGATCCAGCCGCTCGATTTCCTGCGGCGTGCGCTCGCGCTGCCCGCCATGCCCGTGCCCGACACCACCACCGAGAACGGCCGCCGCCTGATGACCGTGCATATCGACGGCGACGGGTTTGCCTCGCGCACCGAGTTTCCGCCGGGCGAGTTTTCGGGCCAGGCGCTGCTGCGCGAGATCCTGGCGCGCTACAAGGTGCCGACCACCGTGTCGGTCATCGAAGGGGAGGTGGCGGCCGACGGCATCTATCCGAAGCTCACGCCGCAGCTCGAGCCCATCGCACGCAGCCTCTTTGCGCAGCCGTATGTCGAGCTGGCCAGCCACACGTTCTCGCATCCGTTCAACTGGCTGCGCGTGGCGAATCCGCTCGAGCCGGGCGCCACCGCCACGGCCTCGGGCGCGGATGTCTTCACGCTCAACATCCCAAACTACCGGTTCGACCTGGACCGCGAGATTGCCGGCTCCATCAGCTACATCAACCGCCGTCTGGCGCCGGCGGACAAACGCGTCAAGGTGCTGCTCTGGAGCGGAAACGGGCAGGTGCCGCCCATCGCCGTGCAAAAGGCCAACGAGGCCGGCGTGCTGAACATGAACGGCGGCGACACCTACATCACGCGCTCCAACCCGAGCTGGACGGCGGTGGCGCCACTGGGTGTGGACAAGGGCAACGGCCTGTTCCAGGTGTTCGCGCCGCAGCAGAACGAGAACGTCTACACCAACCTCTGGCACGGCCCGTACTACGGCTTTGCGCGCGCCATCGAGACGTACGAGCTGACCGACAGGCCCTACCGATTCAAGCCGATCGGCATTTACTACCACATGTATTCAGGCACCAAGCTCGCCTCGCTGAATGCATTGCGCCAGGTGTACGACTGGGCGCTCGGGCAGCCGGTCATGCCGGTCTACGCGTCGGACTACATCCGCAAGGTGCTGGATTTCCGCGCGTTTTCCATCGCGCGGGACGGCGACGCCTGGGTCGTGCGCGGAGTGGGCGACCTGCGTACCGTGCGCTGGACCGGTACCGGCACGCCGCGTCTGTCCGACGCACGCGACGTGGCAGGCTATCGGCCTGGCCCGGGCGGCACGTATATCCACCTGGCCAGCGGTTCGGCGCGGTTCACGATCAGCGGCGCACCGGAGGCGCTGCCCTACGTGCGCGAGGCCAACGGCCGCCTGTCCAACTGGCAACGCGCGGCCGATGGCCGCTCGGTGGCGGTCGACGTGGCCGGTTATACGCGCCCGTTCATCCGCTTTGCCAACGCCGGGGGCTGCCGCGCGAGCGTGGACGGGCGGGACGCCGGCAGCGCGCCCGGCCCCGACTGGCGGATCGATCTCGGCCCGGGCCATGCCGCCGCGCCGAAACCCCAGCACGTGGAGCTGCACTGCGGCGGTTGACGGTGCGCAGCCGTCGCCGATGACCGCCCTCGGGTAGCAAAGCTCAACAAAGCCCAAAGAAAACGTTTGCGCTCAAGCTTTTCCTCGTTGATCCGTTGTTAACCCGACTGACGATCCCGAGGAAAAACAACATGCGAGCGTCTGCGCCCCTGTCTGCGTCTTCACAACCCGCCGCGAGCCTCGGCACCCGGCTGGCCCTCATCGGCCTGGCCGCGCTGGTGCTGGTCTTCGGCTTGTTCGCGTTTGCGATTTCGCAATCGAGCCTGCGTACGCTGGAGGCCAATGCGCAGTCGGCCATGCACGACCAGGAAGCCGCCATGCGCGACATGATCGGCCTGTTCGACGGCACCATGCGCACGGAAGCCGACCGCTTCCTGACGGCGTTCGCCGATGCCGCGCCCGGCCCGTACAGCGTCGATCCTGCCCAGACCGTGGAGATCGCCGGCAAGCCCACGCCCACGTTCAGGAGCGGCGACACGGTGCTGAACCTGAACTTCTCGGTGCCGGACAAGTTCTTCGCACGCACGGGGGGCACGATCGCCACCGTCTTTGCGCGCACGGGCGACGATTTCGTCCGCGTGACCACCTCGCTGAAAAAGGAAAACGGGGAGCGCGCCATCGGTACACTGCTCGACCGGGCACACCCGAGCTACAAGGCGCTGATGGCCGGCGAGCCGTTCCGCGGCCTGGCGTGGCTGTTTGGCGTGCCCTACATGAGCAAGTACGAGCCGGTGCGCGACGCCTCGGGCAAGGTCATCGGCGCGCTGTACGTGGGTGTGGACGTGCGCTCGGAACTGGCGCTGCTCAAGGACAAGATCCGCGCGCACGGGATCGGCAAGACGGGCGGCTACTTCGTCATCGACGGCAAGCCCGGCGCCGACCAGGGCAAGGTGCTCATCGACCGCAACCAGGCCCGCGAAGGCAAGAACCTGATCGACGTGAAGGACGCCGCCGGCCTGGCCTGGGTGCGCGAGATGATCGAGCGCAAGGAAGGCACGCTGCGCCATACGCTGCCCGATACCGAAGGCGGGCCCGCGCGCGAGCGCTTCACCGTCTTCACGCAGTATCCGGACTGGAAGCTGGTGATCGCCGGCACGGCGTATGTGGACGAGCTTGAAGCCGACCTCATCTCGGCGCGCAACCGGTTCCTGCTGCTCGGGCTGGCGCTGGGCGCGCTCCTCGCTGGCGGCCTCTACTGGATGTTGCGCCGCGCGGTAAGCGCGCCGCTGGCCGAAGTGGTGAACGTGGCCCAGCGCGTGGCCGCCGGCGACCTCACACACCGCCTGCCCACCGCGCGCCGCGACGAAATCGGCCAATTGATGCGCGCCATCAACGGCGTGGGCGATGGCCTGACGGGCATCGTCGACAAGGTGCGCGCGAGCGCCTCCACCATCGCCTCGAGCACCGGCCAGATCGCCGCCGGCAATGCGGATCTCTCCGCCCGCACCGAAGCCCAGGCCGGCAACCTCGAGCGCACGGCCTCCAGCATCGAAGAACTGGCCGCCACCGTACGCCAGAACGCCGACAGCGCCCAGCATGCCCACGACATGGTGCAAGCCGCCAGCGAAGCGGCGCGCATGGGCGGGCAGACGGTGGAGCGGCTGGTCGGCACCATGTCGGGCATTCACGCCACAGCGCAGAAGATTGCCGACATCACCGGCATCATCGACGGCATTGCCTTCCAGACCAACATCCTGGCGCTCAACGCCGCGGTCGAAGCGGCCCGCGCAGGCGAGCAGGGCCGCGGCTTCGCGGTGGTGGCTGGCGAAGTGCGCAGCCTCGCGCAGCGCAGCGCGGCCGCCGCCAAGGAGATCAAGGCGCTCATCAACCGCTCGGTCGAGGAAGTGCAATCGGGTAACGAGGCTGCCCGCGGCGCCGGCGAAGCGATGCAGGACATCGTCACGCGCGTCGAGCGCATTACCGGCCTGATGGGCGAGATCAGCCATGCCTCGCGCGAGCAGTCTCAGGGCATTGAAGAGGTCAACCGCGCCGTGACGTCGATGGACGAGGTGACGCAGCAGAACGCAGCGCTGGTGGAGGAGGCCGCCGCCGCCGCGGAAAGCCTGCGCCAGCAGGCGCAGGAGCTGCGCGGCGCGGTGGACGTGTTCCGCCTTGCCTGAAGCATAGGGTGGCGGCGTCTGTCACGTTGCGTTGCAATTAGCGAGAATCAGGCGCCCGATCGATGCAAACCTGTACGTGGCGGAACTGCAGCGCGGCAGGGGCGCTCGCAGCACGATATCCGCCGCTGTTTTTTGCAACAGAACGTGGCGGAAAGACGAACCCGCAAGCGCGCCACCGTTCATGTCCACCGCAGATTCCTCTTTCCATTCCGTCGTTGCCATCGACGATCACCCCATCGTCCTGGAATCCATTCACGCTCTGCTGGCCGGCTCGCCGCACCTGCGTCTCGTAGCCACTGCGGCGGATGGCGCCGAGGGTCTGCAGCTGATCCGGTCGGCGCGCCCCAAGCTCGCCATCGTCGACATCAACCTGCCGAGCCTCGACGGGCTTGAGCTCGTGCGGCGCGTGCGCGCCCAGCGGCACGACATCGGCCTGGTCGTCACGTCCGCTGACACGACGGGCCACGAGGCGCGGCTCGCGTTCCTCGCCGGGGCCAACGCCTATGTGCCGAAATCCGAAGCGACCTCCGTGCTGACCGCAGCGCTGCAGCTGGCCGCGCGCGGGTACCTGTCGTTCCCCCGTTCGGCCATCGGCGCGTCCGAAGGCTCGGGCCTCGATACGCTCACCAAACGCGAAATGCGCGTGAACCAGCTCCTAGCCGAGGGGTATCGGAACACGGAAATCGCCAGGCGCCTGGGCATCTCCCCGAAGACGGTGTCCACCTTCAAGCACCGGATTTCCCGCAAGATTGGACTGCCTGAGTGAGTGCTCCCAACGCTCAGCGCAGGCAAAAAAAAGAGGCCGCGGGTCGGCGGCCTCTTAAGGTCGATATGAAGCTGTGAAACTGTCATTCAAGCTTCGGCCGGAATCATAATCGAGAATTGCCGGCCCATTAGACTTTATTTTTCATCGTTTTTTTGATTACATTGCGCATATTCTGGATTACAGATCGTAAGGCATTGGATTTCACGCGTACAAGCGTGCCTTACGGTTTGGCTTCATACAATGTAAGGTATTGATTTCAAAGAAAAAAGTTTGCGTATTCATTTCGGTTTCGTATTTACCACAGCGTGATCGCTTTCAGTATCGCCCCCATTCCTTCGGCATACATAATTGCCACCCATCGCAATTCCCCGCGATAGTGTTTTTCAAGGAAAACGATATGAAGATCAAGCTGTTTGCGGCCGCTGCTGCCGCTCTGGTTTGCGCCGGCGCGTTCGCTCAATCGAGCGTGACGATGTACGGTGTGGTTGATGCCGGCGTTGAGTGGGTGAACAAGGCGCCGGGTAATGGCGGTTCTCGCGGTGCCGTGCAGTCGGGCGGCTTGTCCGGTTCGCGCTGGGGCCTGCGCGGCGCTGAAGACCTGGGCGGCGGCCTGAAGGGCATCTTCAACCTGGAAAGCGGTTTCAACCTGGACGACGGCAAGATGGGCGAGGGCGATCGCCTGTTCGGTCGTAACGCCTACGTCGGGCTGGAAGGCCAGTGGGGCCGACTGACCCTGGGGCGCCAGCAGACCCTGCTGTATGACTTCGGCCTGCAGTACGACCCGATGGCCGTTTCGCGCTATTCGCTGGCTTCGCAGGATGTCGCCATGGCGGGCCGCGCAGACAACGCGGTGAAATACGTCGGTACGTTCGCTGGCGTGACCGCGTCGGCGCTGTACTCGACGCGCAACGACGGCCAGGAGATCGCCGGCGCCAGCAAGCTGGGCCGCGAGTGGAGCCTGGGGCTGAATTACGCGATCGGCCCGTTCTCCGTGGGCGCCGTGTATGACCAGATGCGCGGGAACACGGACGTGCCGGCCGCCTACGGCATCGTCTCCGACCTCAAGGTGCAACGCGCGACGATCGGCGGTACCTACGTGTACGGCCCGGCCAAGCTGTTTGCGGGTTATCGCTGGCTCAACACGACGCACCCGCTGGCGTCCGAATCGGTGCTGCGTTCGAACCTGTACTGGCTGGGCGCCGGCTATCAGGCCACTCCGGCCCTGACGCTGACGGGTACGGCCTACTACCAGAACTTCAAGACCACCGGTGCAGGCAACCCGTGGCTGTTTGTCCTGAGCGGCGACTATGCGCTGTCCAAGCGCACCGACGCTTACCTGAATCTCGCCTACGCCAAGAACAGCAGCAATGCAGCCTTGCCGCTGGGCGTGGCCGGCCTGGGCGACGTCTTCACCAGCACGGACGGCAGCAGCAACAACCAGATGGGCGCCATGGTTGGTATCCGCCACAAGTTCTGAGTGCGCTTGATCGGCTTGCAAAAAAAAACCCGGGCACTGCCCGGGTTTTTTCTTTGGCGTCCGAATTGCCGATCAGTGCAGCATGACGCGCCGCACCAGCGCGACCAGCGGCGGCCGGATCGAGCGCTCGAACCCCGGGCGCAGGCGCAGCGGCTTGAGCAGCATCTTGGCCGCCATGTCGATCGGCAGATGCGAGCGTACCAGCGCGCTCACACGCGAATTCAGGGCCCGCACATCGGCTTCGGGCACGTCTTCCTGGCCGCGTTCGATGCGCAGCACATTGCGCAGGGCGATCATCGAGTCTTCGTTCTTGATCTCACGCAGGCGCGAGGCGAGCGCCTTCAGTACGCGCGTGCGGCCGACGCCTTCGTATGCGTTGCATTCGTTGAAGAAGCGGAAGAAGTGCTTGTAATGCCGGACCTCGTCGGCGGAGATGCGGCTGGCCAGGTCGCGCAGCACGGGCTCGTCGGCATCGGCGGCGGCCTGGGCGATGGCGCGGTAGAACGTGGCGGTGCCGGTCTCGACCACGCAGCGCGCAACCATCTCCAGTGCCTGCGTGGGCTCGAAGTGGTCGACCGAGCAGGTGACCGAGTATTCCTCGAAGAAGCGCGCGTAGCCCCGCTCCCAGTCGAATTCGGGCCAGACCGTTTCGACGTAGCGGCGCAGCGCACGGCCGTGCTGGAGCTCTTCGCGCTCCCAATGGGAGATCAGCCAGTGCGCTGTTTCCGGGCGGTCGGCGTAGTACTGGGCGAGGTTGCCGGCGTAGAGATCGGAGCCGCTCTCGATGAACGAGGCACTGGCGACGAGGTAGAACAGCGTGCGGTTTTCCCGCACGCGTGCGACGTCGATGCTGTCGTAGGCGATCTCCTGGATCGTCCAGGGCAGCTGTCCACTCGCGGATTCGGTTTGTAGATGAACCTGTGACACGGCGCGTCCTCCGTTGGCGTGGCCGCAAAAAGCGGGCCGCCTCTAACGTGAGAATGAGACATCACGTACCAGGTTTCAAGACAGATTGGCTCGCGTAAAGGTTCCTGACAGCAATCTTCTGCGCGTCAAGTGGCGTCGAAGTTACGGCGATTGCGTCACGTCGCGACCGGGAAGCACCGTACGCGCGGGGCGACGCTGGGCCCGCCGCAGGCCATAGCTGAATGCCGCGAGTGCGACCAGCGCGGCTGCCACCATCGCCCACTCCACGGCGGCATAGCCTCCGGTGGCCTTCCACAGCAGCGCGCCGAGCCACGGCGCGCCGGCCTGTGCGAGCAGCACGGGCGTCATCATCAGCCCATTGAGCGTGGCGTACTGGTTGCGCGAGACCAGCTCCGGCATGGCGATCGCGCGGACCATGGTGTTGATGCCGTTGGCCGCGCCGTAGACGAGGGCGAAGCCGATCAGCAGCGGCCCGGTGGAGACGGCCAGCAGCACGAGGGCGAGGGCCATGGCGGCATACGTCCAGGGTGCGATGCGCACCGGCCGCGTGGAGTGCAGCCGCATCATGGCGAGGCGCCCGAGCACCTGCGCCGGGCCGATGAGGGCAGCGATCAGCAACTGGCGGCTGGTTGGCACGCCTTTTTCGGTCAGCAGCGGAATCAGGTGGGCCCCCAGTACGGTGGCGACCAGGCTCGTGGCCACGAACGCCAGGACCACCGCCCAGAACACCGGCATGTGCAGTGCCATGCGCCACGCCGATACATGGATCGGCGTGGTCGGATCCAGTGTCGTCGCGGCGTGGGCCGCCGGCCGCACGCGAAGCCGCGCGTGGATCGGCAGGCAGACCGCCACATGCGCCAGCGCAAACAGCTGCAGCGTGTGCCGCCAACCGATGGAGTTCACGCCCCACTGCGCAAGCGGGATGCAGATCGTGCTGGAGAACCCCGCAATCAGCGTGAGGCCGATGATCGGGCGCTGATACGCATCGCCGAACGCCTGCCGCAGCACGACGAAGGCGGGGTCGTACAGCGTCGTGGCCATCGCGACCCCCATGGGCAGCCAGAGCAGCAGGAAGGCGGCCTCGCTGCCCACGAGCGACCACGCCAGCAGGCTTGCCGCCGCCAGCACCGTGCCGACGCCCATGACGCGCCGCGCCGGCCAGCGGTCCAGCATGCGCCCGACCCAGAACGAGCACAACGCCCACACCAGCAACCCCAGCGAGAAGCCGCCCGCCAGGAACGGCCGCGCCCAGCCGAGCGCGTCGTGCATCGGCGCCAGAAACACGGTGAACGTGAAATACAGCGTGCCCCACGAGACCGTTTGTGCGAGGCCGAGCAGCACGACAAGGCGCCGGCCTTCAGCCGAGGCCGGCGAGAGCATGGGGGGCATGGAGAAGACGCGTTGGCGCCGGACGAACGCCCGGCGTACGCGCATTCTAGCGACGCTGCTCCGATCGCGCGTGCCCCGTCGGCGGGGCATGCTCAGGCGTTGCCGCCGAACAGCCTGCGCAGTGCCGCCGTATCGACGAGCTCGACCGTCCGGTAGTGGCACCGCACCCATCCGGCACGCTGCCATGCCTGCAGGTACTTCGAGATCGTCTGCCGCGAGCGTGCCAGCATGCGCCCCAGTTCTTCGTTGCTGGCGGCTACGGTGCGGCCGTCGCCCGCCCGGGCGAGCTGCAGCAGGCGCTGGGCCAGGCGCGCATCGGCCGGCATCTCGCTGGCGCGCTCGAACTCGTCGAAGATCAGGCGGATGCGCTGGCAGAGCTGCTGCATCAGCGCCCACATGGCGGCCGGGTAGACGGATACCACCCGCGCAAATGCCGCGCTGCCGAGCAGGATCAGCGTGGTCGGCCCCTGGGCGTGCGCGCTGTGGGTGCGGCCGCCGCCGTCGATGAGGGCGATCTCGCCAAACCATTCGCCGGCGCGCAGCACGCCGTAGACGAGTTCGCTGCCGCCGCCGGTCGTGCGGCTGATGCGCACGCGGCCGCGCACGATCAGGAACATGCCCTGCGCCGGCCCGCCGTGCGGGTGGATGCATTCGCCGTCGGGGTAGGTGACGAGCCGGGTGGTGGGGGCGATCTCGGCCAGCAGTTCGGCCGGCGCATCGCGCAGCCAGCCCTGGGCCAGTTGGGCGGGCGTCGGCGCCGGAGCGGTATGGGAGACGTCTGCAGGCATGGCGGCATGGTGCAGCGATGGGCGACCGGCCCATTGTCAAGCGCTTGACAGTCTGCGTGCAAGCGCCGGGCACAGAATGGCCCTTCAGCCGCGCAAACGCCGTCCATACGACGCGGTACCCGACGCGACCATTCCGGCGACGAAGGAGACACCCCAATGACCGATCCCCAACACACCGCCGCGCGCGCGACGTTTTCCCATATGGAGCACGGCACGCGCGAAGACTGGGCCGCCATCTCGGCCGAGTTCATGCCCTATGCCCGCGCGCTGCCCGACCGGGTGCTCGCGCACCTGAAGCTGCTCGACGGCGATTGCGGCGGCTTCCCGATCGACCGTCTCGCGCATTCCCTGCAAACCGCCACGCTCGCCCACCGAGACGGCCGCGACGAGGAATACGTCGTCTGTGCGCTGTTGCACGACATTGGCGACACGCTGGGCAGCTTCAACCACCCGGACATCGCCGCGGCCATCCTCAAGCCGTTCGTGAGCCCGGAAAACCTGTGGATGGTCGAGAAGCACGGCATCTTCCAGGGCTACTACTTCTTCCACCATCTCGGACTCGACCGCAACCTGCGCGAGCAGTACCGCAACCAGCCCGAGCTGTTCGAGCGCACCGCCGAGTTCTGCGCCAAATACGACGCCGCCGCCTTCATGCCCGACTACGACAACCTGCCGCTGTCGTTCTTCGAGCCGATGGTGCGGCGCGTGCTGGCCAAGCCACGCAACTCCATCTACGTGAAGGAAGGCGAGAGCGAACTGTCGCAGCCGAAAGCCGCGGCAGTGTGACGTGCCGGGCTAGGACCTCACCACATTGACGGGCGCGCCGGCCGCCCACGCCGCCACGTTGGCAAGCGTTGTGTCGGCAATGCCCGCCAGCGCCTCGCGCGTAAAGAACGCCTGATGCGCGGTGACGATGACGTTGGGAAAGCTCAGCAGGCGCGCCAGCACGTCGTCCTGCAGCACGTCGGCGGAGCGGTCTTCGAAGAACAGATCGGCCTCTTCTTCGTAGACGTCGAGCCCAAGGTGGCCGAGCTGGCCGCTCTTGAGCGCGTCGATCAGGGCGGGGCTGTCCACCAGCCCGCCGCGGCTCGTGTTGATGAGCATGGCGCCCGGCTTCATGCTGGCGAGCGCGCTGGCGTCGATGAGGTGGTGTGTGCCGGCGTTGAGCGGGCAATGCAGGCTGACGATATCGGCCTGCGCCAGCAATTCCGGCAGCGGCACGTAGCGCACGTCCAGCGCCGTCAGCGCCGCTTGCGGAAACGGATCGAATGCCAGCACGTGACAGCCGAAACCCGCCATGATGCGCGCGAACACCTGGCCGATCTGCCCCGTGCCGACGACGCCGACAGTCTTGCCGGCCAGGTCGAACCCCAGCAATCCGTCCAGCGAGAAATCGCCTTCGCGCGTGCGATTGCAGGCGCGGTGCAGCCGCCGGTTCAGCGTGAGGATCATGCCCACCGCGTGTTCGGCCACCGCGTGCGGCGAATACGCCGGCACGCGCACCACCGTCAGCCCCAGACGCTGTGCGGCCGCCAGGTCGACATGGTTGAAGCCCGCCGAGCGCAGCGCGATCAGCTGCGTGCCGCCCGCTGCCAGCGCCTCGAGCACTTCCGCATCGAGGCAATCATTCACGAACGGGCATACCACTTCAAAGCCGGCCGCGAGGGATGCCGTCTGCGCGTCGAGGTGCGCGCGCTGGAAGACGAGGTCGAAGCCGTGGCCGCCACGCGCGAGTGAGGCGCGGAAGCTGTCTTCGTCGTAACGGTGGCTGCTGAAAAAGAGAATGCGCATGGCGGTGGGGCAAGCGGACGTGATGCCTGCAGCTTACTCGCACCGCCGGGTGGCGGCGCTCAGAGCGTCAGGACGATGCGGCCATCTACCTTGCCGGCCTTCAGATCGGCGAACGCCTGGTTGATGTTGTCGAGCTTGTCGCGGTGAATGTGGGCGCGTACCAACCCCTCGGCGGCAAACTGCAGCGACTCCTGCAAGTCGCGCCGCGTGCCCACAATCGAGCCCCGCACGGTGATGCCGTTGAGCACCGTGGAGAAGATCGGCAGCGGAAAATCGCCCGGCGGCAGCCCGTTGAGCGAGATCGTCCCGCCGCGCCGCACCATGCCCAACGCTTGCGCAAAGGCGCTGCGTGACACCGCCGTCACCAGCACGCCGTGCACACCGCCGATCTCTTTCTGGATCACGGCCGCCGGGTCTTGCTGCGAGGCATCGACGACGAGCTTGGCCCCCAGCTCGCGTGCCAGCGCCAGCTTGTCGGGCGCGACGTCGACGGCCACCACGTGCAGGCCCATCGCAATCGCGTATTGCACCGCCACGTGTCCCAGCCCGCCAATGCCGGAAATGGCGATCCACTGGCCGGGGCGCGTATCCGTCATGCGGATGCCCTTGTAGACCGTCACGCCCGCGCAGAGGATCGGTGCGATCTCTTCGAAACTGACCTGCGCGGGCAGGTGGCCGACGTAGTTCGGGTCGGCCAGTACGTATTCGGCATAGCCGCCGTTGACGGAGTAGCCGGTGTTCTGCTGCTCGTGGCAGAGGGTTTCCCAGCCACTCAGGCAGTGCTCGCAGTGGCCGCAGGCGGTGTAGAGCCAGGGCACACCCACGCGGTCGCCTTCCTTGACGGCGGTTACGCCTTCGCCCACGGCTGCCACATAACCCACGCCTTCGTGCCCGGGGATGAACGGCAGGCTGGGCTTGACGGGCCAGTCGCCCTCGGCGGCGTGCAAGTCTGTATGGCAGACGCCCGAGGCCGCGATCTTGACAAGAATCTGCCCGCGCCCAGGTGTCGGAACCGGCACTTCCTCAATGCGCAAGGGTTCGCCAAACGCATGGACTACCGCGGCTTTCATCGACTGGGCCATGAGACATCTCCGGGTTGGGGGAGATACCAGTCTGGTCGACGCCTGCCCGATGCGGGTTGATGTGAGTCAACCGCCAAGGAGGGCGAGCGGGATGGGCAACACTGTTAACATGCCGGCATCTTCAGTGTTTTCCAGCGAGCCGCTGCCTTGCCCGTCACTCCCACCTTTCTCTGGCACGACTACGAAACGTTCGGCGCCGTGCCGCGCCGTGATCGCCCCGCGCAGTTTGCCGGCATCCGCACCGATGCCGAGCTGAACGAGATCGGCGAGCCGGTCGAACTGTTCTGCCAGCCGTCCAACGACTGGCTGCCCGATCCGGTGTCGTGCCTCATCACCGGCATCACGCCACAGCAATGCGCCCGGCAAGGCATTCCGGAATACCGTTTCGCCCAGGCCATCGAGCGCGAACTCGGCACGCCCGGCACCATCGGCGTCGGCTACAACACCATCCGTTTCGACGATGAGGTGACGCGCCACCTGTTCTGGCGCAACCTGATCGACCCGTACGCGCGCGAGTGGCAGAACGACTGCGGACGCTGGGATCTGCTCGATGTGGTCCGCACGACGTGGGCCCTGCGCCCGGAAGGCATTCAATGGCCGACGCACGAAGACGGCCGGCCGAGTTTCAAGCTGGAGCATCTGTCCAAGGCCAACGGCCTGGTGCACGAGGCGGCGCACGATGCGGTGTCCGACGTGCGCGCGACGATTGCGCTGGCGCGCCTGATTCGCAATGCGCAGCCGCGCCTGTTCGATTTCTGCCTGGCGCTGCGCAAGAAAGACCGCGTGGTGGCCGAGATTGGCGATGCGCCGCGGCCGTTGCTGCACATCTCCGGCATGTATGGCGTGGAGCGCGGCTGCATGGCGGTGGTGTGGCCGCTGGGTGGGCATCCGACCAACAAGAACGAACTGATCGTCTGGGATCTGGCGTTCGACCCGTCCGAGCTGTTCCACATGGATGTGGCGACGATCCGCGAGCGCATGTTCACGCGCACGGCCGATCTGGCCGAAGGCACCACGCGACTGCCGATCAAGTCGATCCATATCAACAAGTCGCCCATCGTCATCAGCAACATGAAGACGCTGCAGCCCGCGCAGGCAGAACGCTGGGGCATCGACTTCGCCACGATCGAACGCCACGCCGCCATCGCGCAAGCCGCGCCGGACATGCGCGAAACCTGGCGTCAGGTGTACGCCCGCGAACTGGAGCCGATCGAAGACGTCGACCAGAACCTCTACGGCGGATTCGTCGGCAACGACGACCGCCGCCTGCTCAACGAGCTGCGCACGCTCAGCGGCGAACAGCTCGCGCGCCTGCATGCGGAGTTTGCCGACGCGCGCCTGCCCGAACTGCTGTTCCATTACCGCGCACGCAACTTCCCTGACACGCTGAACGAGGAGGAATACGAGCAGTGGGAGCAGTTGCGCGCCGAGCGGCTGTTCGAAGGCCGTGACGGCTACATGACCTTCGAAATGTTCGGCGAGCGGCTTCAACAGTTGGGCGCGGAAGCGGCAGAGAACGGCGACACGCGTGCGCAGGGCATCCTGCAGGATCTGTACGACTACGCGCAGCAGATCGTGCCGGGCTGACGAAGCCGACGCATCAAGAAAAACGGAGGCCGAAGCCTCCGTTTTTTATTGGCGATGCCGAACGCTTAGCGCCGATCAGGCCGCCTGCTGTGCCGCCGCCGGATCGCGCCACTGGGCCAGCAGCTTGTTCCAGCGGATGCGCGCCGCAGCCAGGTTGGCCTCCTTCACATGGCCGAAGCCGCGGATGTCCTCCGGCAGACGAGCCAGTTCCACGGCTTGGGCCAGCTTTTGCGCCGTCAGGCCCTGCACCAGTTCATCGACCAGCGCGCGGTATTCGCCGATCAGCGCGCGCTCGGTGCGGCGTTCTTCGGTCTTGCCGAAGATGTCGAGCGCCGTGCCGCGCAGGCCCTTGAGCTTGGCGAGCAGCTTGAAGATGCGCATCGTGTTCGGGCCAAAGCGTTGCTTGACCAGGTGGCCCTTCTCGTCACGCTTGGCCGTCATGGGCGGCGCGAGCCAGAAGTTGAGCTGGTAGTCGCGGCCGGGTTCGCCTTCGAACTGCGCGCGCAGCTTGTCGAGGAAGGCCGGATCGGTGTACAGACGGGCGACTTCGTATTCGTCCTTGTACGCCATCAGCTTCGACAGGTTGCGCACCACCGCTTCCGTGAGCGCCAGCGGCTGGCCGGCCCCCACCACGGCGGCCTCTGCTGCACGCACGCGCTCGACCACCGCGCGGAATTCAGCGGCATACGCGGCGTTCTGGTATGCGGTCAGCAGATCGACGCGGCGGGCGATCAGCGTGTCGAGCGAGGGCAGGGCGATGACGTCGGCCTTGGCACGCGGTGCGTCGCCTGCCAGCTTGAGCACCGCCTCGCGGTCTTGCGCGAGGTGGCGGCCCCATTCGAACGCGGTCTTGTTCTTCTCGACGGCGACGCCGTTGAGTTCGATCGCGCGGATGAGCGCGTCGTGCGTCAGCGGAACCCAGCCCTTCTGCCAGGCAAAGCCCAGCACCAGCGGGTTGGTGAAGATGGCATCGCCCAGCAGGCGCACGGCCAGCGTGTTGGCGTCTTCAAATGCGCAGGCATCGCCGACGGCCGCGCGGATGTCCGCCTCGGCCGAGCTGCCCGGGAAGCGCCAGTTCGGGTTCTTGATGAAGTCGGCCGTGGGCGATGCGGTGCTGTTGATGATGGCGCGCGTCCGGCCGTGCTGCACCTTCGACAGCACTTCGTCCGACGCCGAGACAATCGCGTCGCAGCCGATCACGAGGTCCGCCTCGCCCATGGCGATGCGCGTGGCGTGGATCGAATCGGGGCGCTCGCCGATCTGCACATGCGAGAGCACCGCGCCGCCTTTCTGCGCCAGGCCCGCCATGTCGAGCACGGTCACGCCCTTGCCTTCGATGTGCGCGGCCATGCCGAGCAGGCCGCCGATCGTCACCACGCCTGTGCCGCCGACGCCGGTCACCAGCACGCCATACGCGCGGTGGATGGCCGGCAGCTCAGGATGCGGCAGCAGCGGCAGGCCGTCCATCGACACGCCGTGCGACTCCGGCTTGCGCACCTGCGCGCCTTCTGCCGTCACGAAGCTCGGGCAGAAGCCGTTCACGCACGAAAAGTCCTTGTTGCACGACGACTGGTTGATCTTGCGCTTCGTGCCCAGCTCCGTTTCCAGCGGCTCGACCGACAGGCAGTTCGACTTGACCGAGCAATCGCCGCAGCCTTCGCACACGGCGTCGTTGATGAACGCCCGGCGTGCCGGATCGGCCATCGTGCCGCGCTTGCGGCGACGGCGCTTCTCGGTCGCGCAGGTCTGGTCGTAGATCAGCACGCTGGTGCCCGGCACCTCGCGCAGCTCGCGCTGGATGGCATCGAGGCGATCGCGGTGATGCACCGTTACGCCTTCCGGGAGCTTGATGGCGGCGTTGTACTTCTCCGGCTCGTCCGTGACGATGACGATGCGCGACGTGCCTTCGGCGTAGACCTGCGCGGCGATCTGCGGGACGGAAAGCGGGCCGTCGACCGGCTGCCCGCCCGTCATGGCCACGGCGTCGTTGTAGAGGATCTTGTAGGTGATGTTCACCTTGGCTGCAATCGACGCGCGGATCGCCAGCAGGCCCGAGTGGTAGTACGTGCCGTCGCCGAGGTTGGCGAACACGTGCTGGTCGCCCGAGAACGGCATCTGGCCGATCCACGCCACACCTTCGCCGCCCATCTGGCTGAAGGTGTCGGTGCGGCGGTCCATCCACACGGTCATGTAGTGGCAGCCGATGCCGGCCAGCGCGCGCGAGCCTTCCGGCACGTTGGTCGACGTGTTGTGCGGGCAGCCCGAGCAGAACCACGGCTTGCGCTCGGCGGTGATGCGCGGCTTGGCGAGCGCCTTCTCCTTGGCGTCGATGATGGCGATGCGCGCGGCAATGCGGGCGCGCACGTCCGAGGGCAGCTCGAACTTCTCCAGGCGCGTGGCGATGGCGCGCGCGATGAGTGCCGGCGACAGTTCGTAATGCGCGGGCAGCAGCCAGTTGGCCATCGGCACCGACCATTCGCCGCCCGCGTTGTCGCGCTCGTCAAACTTGCCGTACACGCGCGGACGCACGTCGTCGCGGTAGTTGTACAACTCTTCCTTGAGTTGGTATTCGAGGATCTGGCGCTTCTCTTCCACCACCAGGATTTCCTGCAGGCCTTCGGCAAAGGCGCGAGCGCCCTGGGCCTCGAGCGGCCACACGCAGCCGACCTTGTACAGGCGGATGCCGATGCGGCGGCAGGTGTCCTCATCGAGGCCGAGATCGACCAGCGCCTGGCGCACGTCCAGGTACGCCTTGCCGGCGGTCATGATGCCGAAGCGGGCCTGCGGCGAATCGAGCACCACGCGGTCGAGCTTGTTGGCGCGCACGTAGGCGAGGCCGGCGTACCACTTGTAGTCGAGCAGCCGCGCTTCCTGCACCAGCGGCGGATCGGGCCAGCGGATGTTCAGGCCGCCCTGGGGCATGACGAAGTCTTCGGGCAGGAGGATCTGCGCACGGTGCGGATCCACATCCACCGAGGCGGACGATTCCACCACATCCGTCACGCACTTCATGGCCACCCACAGGCCGGAGTACCGGCTCATCGCCCAGCCGTGCAGGCCGTAGTCGAGGTACTCCTGCACGTTCGACGGATACAGCACCGGAATGCCGGCCGCCTTGAAGACGTGCTCGGACTGGTGCGCCAGCGTGGACGACTTGGCGGCGTGGTCATCGCCTGCCAGCACCAGCACGCCGCCATGCGCGGACGAGCCGGCCGAGTTGGCATGCTTGAACACGTCGATCGTCCGGTCGACGCCCGGCCCCTTGCCGTACCACATGCCGAACACGCCGCTGAACTTGGCATTCGGATACAGATTCACCTGCTGCGAGCCCCAGACCGCCGTGGCGGCCAGGTCTTCGTTGAGCCCCGCCTGGAAGACGATGTTGTGCGCGGCCAGATGCTTCTTGGCCTTCCACAAGGCCTGGTCCAGCGCACCCAGCGGCGAGCCGCGGTAGCCGGAGATGAAGCCCGCCGTGTTCAGCCCAGCGGCGCGGTCGCGCTCCTGCTGCAGCATCGGCAGACGCACCAGTGCCTGCGTGCCGCTGATGTAAATGCGGCCACGCTCGAGCGTGTACTTGTCGTCCAGGGAAACGGTTTCGAGCGCGCGGCGTAGCGCGTCGTTCAGAGGGGCATTCATGCGTGCTCCGTGTGGGTGTGCCGGGATCACCAGCAGCAGGTCTCTTTTGATGCCGCCCCCGCCGTTTCTTGTGGAAACCGGAGGACAGCCGTGGGTCTGGGCATCGTAGCACTGCGTGACACGCGCAACACCGTGCAACGCAGCAAGAACGGGGGCGGGTTTTCCCGAGGTTGCGGCGTTTTCGGCACAGAAGTGGCGCATTGGACGGGGCAGCCACGCCGATGTTGCAGCGCATGCAACGCCTGACGCGACAAGCGCCGTGCACGGCGAAGCGCGCCGACAAGCCGCGTCTGCCTGGACGATGTGGTTGCCGCCGTTCTGCCGGATACCCCGGCCTTCAGCGCCTCATCGCCGCATCGGATCGGACGGCGGCGACCTGTTCAATCACGTCGCGCATGCGCAGGACCAGGCCGTCCATCGCCGCGGCAGGCACATTGCCGTAGCCGAGCACCAGGCCGTTGTACTGCGGACTGAACGTGCCGGGCAGACAGAAGCGCGACAGCGGCCGCAGCACCATGCCGCGTTCGCGCGCGGCGCGGCTGACGTCGGTGTCGGCCACGGGCGCATCGAGCCGTGCGGACAGGTGCATGCCGCCCGCACCGCCCGACACCGTCACGATGCCTTGCAGATGGCGCTCGATGGCCGCCTGCAGCGCGTCGCGGCGCTCGCCGTACAAGCGGCGCATGCGCCGCAGGTGCCGCGTGAAATGCCCGGCCTCGATGAATTCAGCCAGCGCCAGCTGGTCGGCCACGCGCCCGCGCAGCATCAGCGCACCCGCTGTCTTCTGCAGCGCGGGCACGAGGGCTGGCGGCACCACCATGTAGCCGAGCCGAAGCGCTGGGAACAGCATCTTGCTGAACGTGCCGAGGTAGATGACGGGGGCATCGGCGGTGAGGCCCTGGACGGCGGACAGCGGTGCGCCCGTGTGGCGGAATTCGCTGTCGTAATCGTCTTCGATGATCCACGCGCCGGCCGCGCGGGCATGCTGGATGAGCGCAAGGCGCCGCTCCAGGCTCATCACGGCGCCCAGCGGGTACTGGTGCGACGGCGTGATGTAGATGAGCTTCGGGGGCGTGCGGCGCCAGTCGCCCTCGTGCGGGGCAAGGCCGTCGGCGTCCACACCGATCGGCACCAGCCGCAGATCGGCGGCCTGCAGGGCGGCACGTGCCCCGTAGTAGCCGGGGTTCTCGATCCAGGCGGTGTCGCCCGCATCGGCCAGCGTGCGTCCGCACAGGTCCAGGCTGTTCTGCGTGCCGTCGGTGATGAACACCTGCGCCGCGTCGCACCGCACGCCGCGCGAAACACGCAGGTATTCCGCCACCGCCTGCCGCAGCGCCACGTTGCCTTCCACCGGGCCGTAGCCCATCTGGCCAGGCCCGATACGACGCCAGCCGCGCTCGATGCAGCGCCGCCACTGCGCGAGCGGAAATTCATCGAGCGCCGGCGTGCCAGGCAGGAATGGCAGGGGGTCATCCATGCCGCCGCGCGGGCGCTCGAGCTCGCGCACGCGGTTCGACAGCACGGGCGACATCTCGGTCGCCTGCACGGGCGGTTGCTGCAACCCCACGCGAGCGACCACCGTGCCCTGCCGCCGGGTCAGCACAAAGCCCTCCGCGGCCAATTGCTCGTAGGCATACAGCACCGAATTGCGGGCGATACCGAGTTCTTCGGCCAGCGTGCGCGAGGGCGCCAGGCGCGTGCCTTCTTCGATCTGCCCGCTCAGGATGGCCGCGCGCAGGCACGCATACAGGCGATGCTGCTGCGACATGCGGGCACCCTCGCCGTTGCCGCGCGCGGCTGTGCGCTCGTAGTTCGACAGCAGGACGCCGTAATCCATCGTGGCTCCAGGAATGTGCGTTCAGGTGGGTCTACGCATGGTGCCACGCTTTTTCTATCGTCGGCAGACCAATGCATGACCGACAGCCCTGCCATGACGAACGAAGCCACCGCACCGACCGCACGCACGCGCGTGCGCCGTGTCGCCCACCGCGGCCACTACGACCGCACCACCCTGCATGCCATCCTGGACGCGGCGTACGTCTGCCACATCGCGTTCGCGGACGAGCATGGCGTGCATTGCATCCCCACCGCCTGCTGGCGCGAGGGCGATCATCTTTACGTCCACGGCTCCAACGGCAGCCGCATGCTCAGGCTCGCCGCCGGCGGCGCGCAGGTGTGCGTGACGGTGACGCACCTGGACGGGCTGGTGCTGGCACGGTCCGCATTCAACCATTCGATGAACTACCGCTCGGCGGTGGTCTACGGCGCGTTCGAGGTGGTGCCTGACGAGCAGAAGCCTGCCGTGCTGAATGCCTTCATGGAATTTCTTGCGCCGGGGCGCTCGCAGGAAGCGCGTGCCGGCAACGCCAAGGAGCTTGCGGCTACGACCGTGTTGCGTATCTCGCTGGACGAAGCGGCCTGCAAGGTGCGTACGGGCGGGCCGAAGGACGAGGTGGAGGATCTGGCGTTGCCCGTGTGGGCGGGGGTGTTGCCGATGGCGTTGGTGCCGTTGGCGCCGGTGGTGGAGGCTGCGCCTGTGGGGACGCCTGTGTATGTGCGGGAGTGGGGGAGGGAGTGAGGGGCGCGTTGGTTTTGTTGTTTGTGGTGCATCCCTTGTTTCATCCCCTGCCGGGGCTGAGTCACTTTCTTTGTCTTGCCAAAGAAAGTAACCAAAGAAAGGCGCGCCCGAGATGGCGACCCCCTCCTTGGATTTTTGTAACCGTGCGGAGACGGGAAAAACTCGCTTCGCTCAGACAGTTTCCCGTCTTTTTTCCGCCCGCTTACAAAAATCCAAGGCGCCATCTAGGGCAGGAACGTCAAAGGCCACACCGACGGTGTGCTGGCCTCGGTGGCACTGGTTTGCTGCTGGTGTTGCTCGCTTTGCTTCGCGTTGTGCTGTGGATTGCTACGACACTGGTGATCGATGGTTTGGCCTTTCCCTGCCCTATGCGGCGCCTTGAATTTGTGTGAGCGGGCGGAAAAAGGAAGGAGGCTTGTCTGAGCGCAGCGAGTTTGCCTCCTTCCCCGCACGGTCACAGAAATTCAAGGAGGGGGTCGCCGCATCGGGCGCGCCTTTCTTTGCTTACTTTCTTTGGCAAGACAAAGAAAGTGAGTCGCCCCCGGCAGGGGGTGAAACAAGGGATGCACCACAAGAACCCGCCCCCGCAGGGAAACACACCAAGAGATGCACCCCCAACAGAAAAGTCAGTGCACCAATTGATTGATCTCGATGATGGGCATCAACACCGCCAGAACAATCAGCAGCACCACCACCCCCATCGTCAGGATCAGCGCGGGTTCCAGCAGCCCGGTCAGGAACAGGGTCCGGCGTTCCAGCTCCTGCGCTTCTCCCTGAGCGGCGCGCTCGAGCATGGCAGGCAGGTTGCCCGTCGCCTCGCCGGAGCGGATCAAATGCACCAGCACCGGCGGGAACTGGTTCTGTGCCGCCAACGCCCGCGCCAGCGATGTCCCCTCGCGCACGCGCGTCGACGCATCCTCCACGTTCGTCTTGAGGGCGACGTTGTTCAGCGTCTCGCCCGCCGCCTGCAGCCCGCGGAGGATCGGCACGCCGGCGCTGGTCAGGATCGCGAGCGTGCTCGCAAACCGCGCCGTGTTGTACCCGCGGACGAGCTTGCCGAACAGCGGCGCGGTCAGCAGCCATCTGTGCCACGACAGCCGCAACGCCGGCTGCTGGAGCAGGTTGCGGACAAGCACGCCCACTGCCGCCAGCACGATCGCGGACAGCCACCCCCAGTTCCGCACGAAGTCCGACAGCCACAGCATGATGATCGTGAGCGTTGGCAGCTTCTGCTTGGTGTTGGCAAACACGCTCACCACCTGCGGCACCACGTACGACAGCAGGAAGATCACGATCGCAAACGCCACGACCGTCACGATGGCCGGATACGTAAACGCCAGCTTGATCTTGGACGTGAGCGCGTTGCGGCTCTCGATGTAGTCCGCCAGGCGCGAGAGCACGAGGCCGAGGTTGCCGGAGTGCTCCCCCGCGGAAACGAGCGCGCGGTAGATGTCCGGAAAATCCTTCGGATGCTGCGCCAGCGCCACCGACAGCGAACTGCCGCCCACCACCTCGGCGCGAATGGCGGCCAGCAATTCATGTACGTACGCACGCTCGGCTTGGTCGGCCAGTGCGGCCAGCGCTTCATCGAGCGGCAGTCCGGCGATCAGCAGGCTGGCAAGCTGGCGCGTGACGAGCGCGTTTTCCTGCGCAGACAGCCGCTTGCCGAAGCTGGACCCGCCGCGCTTGGTGGCCTGTGCGCCCAGCGCGTCCACCAGCAGCGGCGTCAGCCCGCGTGCACGCAGCAGCGTGCGCGCCTGGCGCGCGCTGTCGGCTTCGATGACGCCCTTGTCGGTCTTCCCGGTGGCGTCGGCGGCTTCGTAGCGGAAGGCTGGCATGCGCGACTCGCTCAATCGCGCGTGACGCGCAGCACTTCTTCCAGCGACGTGACGCCCGTGTCGATCCAGCGCTGCGCGTCGGCGCGCATGGTGTGCATGCCCTGCCCGATGGCGAAGGCCTTGATCTCGGATTCCGGGGCCTGGCGATGGATCATGGTCTGGATTTCGGGCGTGACGGTCAGCAGTTCATACACGCCGGTCCGGCCCTGGTAGCCGGAGTTGCTGCAACGCTCGCAACCGACGTGGTGCCACACCGACTTGCGCGCCGGCGTGGCCGGTGTCACGCCCTCGGCCACGGGCGTGCCGGCCACGGCTTCCACTTCTGCGGGCGTGAGTTCGAGCACTTCTTCGCGGCGGCAATGCACGCACAGGCGACGTACCAGACGCTGCGCCAGCACACCCAGCAGCGACGACGACAGCAGGAACGGTTCGATCCCCATGTCGATCAGGCGCGTCACGGCCGATGCGGAATCGTTCGTGTGCAGCGTCGCCAGCACGAGGTGGCCCGTCAGCGAGGCCTGCACGGCAATCTGCGCGGTTTCCAGGTCGCGGATTTCCCCGATCATCACCACGTCCGGATCCTGGCGCAGGATGGCGCGCAGGGCCTTGGCGAAGGTCATGTCGATCTTCGGGTTGACCTGCGTCTGGCCGATGCCGTCGAGGTCGTATTCGATCGGGTCTTCCACCGTCATGATGTTGGTGGACGATGCGTCGAGCCGCGACAGCGCCGCGTACAGCGTGGTCGTCTTGCCCGAACCCGTGGGGCCGGTGACGAGCACGATGCCGTGCGGCTGGTTGATCAGGTGGTCGAAGCGCGCGAGCGTCTCGGCGCCCATGCCGAGCTTGCCCAGGTCGAGCCGGCCGGCCTCCTTGTCGAGCAGACGCAGCACCGCGCGCTCGCCGTGGCCGGTGGGCAGGGTGCTCACGCGCACGTCCACCGGGCGGCCGCCCACGCGCAGCGTGATGCGGCCGTCCTGCGGCAGGCGTTTCTCGGCGATGTCGAGCTGCGCCATGATCTTGATGCGCGAAATGAGCGCGCCGTGCAGCGCCTTCTTCGGGCGCACCACGTCGCGCAGCGTGCCGTCGACGCGAAAGCGCACCACCGAGGCGTTCTCGAACGGCTCGATGTGAATGTCCGATGCGCCTTCGCGCGCGGCCTGCGTAAGCAGCGCGTTGATCATGCGGATGATCGGCGCATCGTCTTCGGATTCGAGCAGGTCTTCCACGGCCGGAATGTCCTGCATCAGGCGCGAGAGATCCACTTCGCCTTCCACTTCGCCCACCACCTGGGCGGCGCTGCCGTCCTGCGCGTTGTAGGCGGTCTGCGTGGCCGCCGAGAGCGCCGCGGCATCAAGCGTCACCAGATGCAGCGCGCCGAACACGCGGCCGAGTTCGGCCAGCGCCGTGCGGGAGGTTTCCGGGCAGACCCACACTTCGAGCGTATCGACATCCTGTCGCGCCACGAGCAGCTTGGCGTCGCGCGCAAATGCGTACGGCACCAGCCGCACGGCCGACTGCGAGGGCGGCTCGAGGGTGCGGGCATCGGTGATGGGAGCTTGGGTCGTGGCCATATCGTTCTCAGCCGCTCTTAGCCACCATTACGCGGCGCGTTGCTGTCGTAGCCACCGGACGTGGGCGCCGCGAAGTTCTGCAGGCGTGGTTGGCTGCGTGTGGTCGACTGCGGCATCGGCAGGGGGGCGCCCGGCGGCACCTGCACGCCCGGGGCGCTTTTCGGCACGACCGACACATCGCCGTAGTTGGGGGCGGGGCGCACCGTCTCGGGGGCGGGCAGCACCGGCGTGTCCTTGTCGGATGTGGTCGGCAGCCAGTTGGGCGAGACGAAGCCCTGCTGGGTCTCGCGCATGTAGTTGTAGCGGTTGTCGGACAGTGCGCCGGTGGCTTCTGCCGTGCGCAGGATGATCGGGCGCAGGAAGACCAGCAGGTTGGTCTTCTTGCGCTGCTTGGTCTCGGAGCGGAACAGCGCCCCCAGGATGGGGATGTCGCCCAGGCCCGGCACCTTCTGCTCGCCGTCCTGGTAGTTGTCTTCGAGCAGGCCCCCGAGCACGACGATCTGGCCGTCGTTGGCCAGCACGTTGGTCTCGATCGAACGCACGTTGGTCGTCGGGCCCTGCACGGCGTTCTGCGTGCCGTTCACCACGGCGGAGGACTCCTGGAAGATCTGCATCTTCACCAGCCCGCCATCGGTGATCTGCGGCTTGACGCGCAGCGTGATGCCGACGTCCTTGCGGTCGAACGTCTGGAACGGCGTGACCGAGGCGGCGCTGCCCGTCTGTGCGTACGCACCGGTGGTGATCGGCACGTTCTGGCCGATGAGAATCTTCGCCTCTTCGTTGTCGAGCGTGATCAGGTTGGGCGTGGACAGCACGTTGACCGAGCCGTCCGAACCCAGCGCCGAGAGGATCGCGCCGAGCCCCGTGCTCTTGTTGAACACGCCAAAGTTGCCGCCGTTGAGCCCGGACACGTTGCTGCCGGTGATGGTGCCGATGGCCGTCTGCGCCGCCGTGCTGCCGATGCCGCCGCTGCCCACCGTGGCCGCAATCGCACCGAGGTTCAGGATGTTGCCCACGCCGCTGCCGAAGTTCGTGCCGCCAAAGCCGTAGGTGTTGGGCCCGCCCGCGCCGACCATCCACTGGATGCCGAGCTGCGAGGCCTTGTCCGACGTGACCTCCACGATCATCGATTCGATGTAGACCTGCGCGCGGCGTGCGTCGAGGTCGTCGATCACGGCGCGCAGGTTGCGGTAGACCGGCTCGCTGGCGGTGATGATGAGCGCGTTGGTGGCCGGGTCGGCCTGGATGATGCCGCCGGTGGCGGGCGTGTTGTTCTGCCCGAACGACGCGCGGAACGACGAGTTGCCGCTGCCCATGCCGCTGCCCGAGCCGGCGTTGCCGTAATTGCTGTTCTGCGTGTTCTGGTTGAACTGCGAGCCCGTCGTGCTGCCCGTCGGCTGCGAGGTGGCGCCCTGCGCGGCGCTCTGGCCGCCCGGGCCGGTGGCGGCGGAGGCCGACAGCGTGGCGTCCGCCGCGACGATGGCGCGCAGCGTGGTCGCCAGCTGCACGGCGTTGGCGTTCTTGAGCGGCACCACCCAGATGTTGCCGGGGCGTGCAGCGGGCATGTCGAGCTTGGCGATGAGCTGCTTGGCCTGCGCGAGGCGCGCGGCGCTGGAGGCGCGGACCATCACGCTGTTCGAGCGCGGCTCGGCCACCACCGACGTGCGCAGGCTCGGGTCGGACAAGGCCGCACCGGCGCCTGCACCGCCCGCGCCACCGGCCGACGGGTCGAGCAGCTTCTGCAGCGTGGCCGCCACGTCGATGGCCACGGCGTTCTTCAGCGGAATCAGCTCGGTCTCGCCCGCGGCCGGCGTGTCGATCGACGCGATGATGCGGCCGATGCGGCGCAGGTTGTCGGCGTAGTCGGTAATGACGAGCGTGTTGTTGGCCGGGTAAGCGGTGATGGTGTTGTTCGGCGCGATCATCGGGCGCAGCACCGGCACCAGGTTGTTGGCCGATTCGTGCTGCAGGCGGAAGACCTGCGTGACGACCTGCTCGCCGCCGCGCGCGCCCGCGTTGCCCACGGGGGAGCCCTGCAGCTTGGCGTCGGCTTCCGGCACGACTTTGGTGAACCCATTGCCCTCGACGATCGCATAGCCCTGCATGCGCAGGATCGAGCCGAGCGATTCCAGCGCCTGCGCGCGCGTCACCGGCTTCTCGGTGACGAGGTTGACGGTGCCCTTGACGCGCGGGTCGACGATGAAGTTCTTGCCGGTGGCCTGGCCCACCGCCTTGACGACCGAATCCAGATCGGCGTTGACGAAGTTGAGCGAGACCTCGTCCCCCGGATTGCCGGGGTTGCCGCTCTGCGCTGAGGTGGCGCTGGGCGGCGCGGCATAGACGGGCATCGAGCCGGCCACCATCGCTGCGCAACATGCCAGGACGATGGCGCGGACGGCGGGTCGGGAAGAGGCGTTGTGCATGGTCTCGTTCATGGTTGTCGGCGCGCTGGCTCGCACGCCGGCGTTCGGTCAAAAGCGTAGTCGATGGTGCGACCCGTCACGCGGGCCCAGCAGGCTCAACAGGCCGATCAGTTGTGGTTCCGACTCCGGCGTGGCACTGGCCACGCCGTCAAAATGTGCGCCTCGGCCAAGCGTACCCTGGCCCTGCAGGGACAGCGGCCCGGCCAGCGTGGACAGGGACAGCTGCATCGGCCCGCCCGCCACGCCGCCAAACGACACCACGGCCTGGTAGCTGCCCAGCGGCCGCACGCGGCTGAGGCTGGATGATACCTGCTCGAGCGTGACGGTCAGCGCGCCCTGGGCGGTGTCCGGCTGGCCTTTGCCGCGCCCGAACTGGCCCGACAGCGGCGTCCATTGCGCGCGCAGCCGGCCGTCCAGGTTCAGCGTGTTGAACGGCGCGCCGATGCCCTGCAGCAGCGAGGCGGGCAGCGTCATCGCGCCCGCTTCGGCCTCCCAATGGCCGGGCGACACCGTCAACGTGACGGCCTTTTCCAGCGCCCGGTCGTGCGTGAGGTGCGCGCGCAGCGTGCCGGTCAGCAGCGGCAGCATGTCGATCGACCACGACAGCCGGCCGGGCAGCACGGTCGCGTCGGCGCCGCCGTTGCCGGCCGTGAGCGCCAGCGTGGCGCTGCCGTGCCATAGCGTGCCCTGGCTGTCGGCCAGCAGCACGCGCTGCCCGGTGGCCGCAGCCACGCGCTCGGCAGCCCACGCGGCCGGATACTGCATCACGACCGTCACGGCAACGGCGAGCAGCGCCGCGACGGCCCACAGCACGCTCCAGCCGAGGCCCGCGCGCTCGTCGGCGTCGGCACGGCGGCGCAGGCGCAGCGGCGGCAGCGATTCAATGCGCATCGGCACGGTCGGCTCGTCAGTGGCCGGCGGCGGCAGGGCCTTGCAGCGTCGCCGTCACGTTGACCAGGGCGGTGGCGCCCACGTACCTGATGCTCGCGTCGATCACCTTCATGCGCTGGGCCTGCCGCACTTCCTGCAGCCATTCGGCGACGGCGCCAAACGGCACCTTGTCGAGCTGCACCTGCACACTCTCGCCCGACATTGCCATCCGCGTGGCCTTCAGGCCGTGGTTGGCGAGGCTCGTGGTGAGCGCCTGCTGCAACTCGGCGCCGTGCGGCACGGGCGCGGCGGCAATGGCGGACAGCGCGCGCGCCTCCTGGCCGAGCGTTTCCATCTCGGCGAGCTGCGTGCGCATTTGCGGCAGCGCTTTCTCGATGCGGCGCTGGCCTTCGAAGGCGGGCTCCCAGAGCAGCAGATACAGGATGACCAGCAGCAGGATCACGCCGCCGCCGGCCAGGATGCGGCGCTCGCGCGGCTCGCGCTGGTTCCAGAACGTCGTGGCCGCATCGCGCACGGAATCCGGCACGCCAATGCGCGGCAGGCGGCGGGACGTGGAGGAGGGGGAGGAAGTCGCCATGTCGGAAGCGTTATTGGGCGATGGAGACCGTCCAGCGCGAGCCCGGCACGGTGGCTTCGGCGCCGCGCGGGGCCGCGGCCGCGTCCATGTTCAGGCCGACGTTGCGGGCCGCGGTGCGCAGGGCGGCGGTGTCGGTGCCGTCCTTGAGCGTGACGGTGAGCGCGCGGCCGTGGTAGTCGAGCGCGAGCAGCGCATCGGGCGCGAGGCCCGTGGCTGCCTGGGCAAAGCGATCGGCCAGCGGCAGAAAATCCTCGGGCGCCGATTTGCCGGCGGCCAGGCGAAGCTGCTCGACCTGGCGCCGCATCTGCGCGGGCGGGTCGAGGATCACCGGCGTATTCGGGAACGCCGTCTGCAGTTGCGCGCGCATGGCGGTATCGAGTCGCTTCTGCTCGGCGCGCAGCGTGAGCCAGCGCGCGTTCATGCCGATCAGCTGCACGGCCACGATGAGCACGGCCAGCGCGATGGGCAGGCGCCACAGGCTCCAGTCCATGCCGGCCACGCCGCCGCGTGCAAAGTCGAACTGGCAGAGATCGGCTTCGCCTGAGGCGAGGGCGTCGCGGGCGCCGGCGGCCCAGGTGGACCAGTCCAGCGTGGCGGTGGCCGGGTCTGCCGAGAGGCCGGGGGCCAGCGCGCGCAACGCGGGCGAGACCATCAGCGTGGCCGGCGTGGGCGCAATGGCGAGCCAGTTGGCGACGTTTGCCGGCAGCAGGCGCAGGCCATAGCCCTCGGCAGGGCCGGTGCGTACGGTGATGTCGACCGCGACGGGCGCGTCCGGGTCCGTCGGCGGTGCCGCGTCGAGTGCGATGGTGGCCGGGGCGACGGGCGTTGCTGCCGCCACCGCAGGCACCTCGGCAGGCGCATCGAGCGACGGCTCCGCGCGCACGAGCTCGCCCGCCGCTTCCGCAGTCGGCGCGGGCACCGGGGCGGCCGTTTCAAACGGTACACAAAGCTGCGCAGGCAATAGATGGCACGTGCGGTGTTTGTGCACGGCGAAGGTATCCAGGATGAAGCGCACCCATGCCCGGTCGGCAATCATCAGCGCGCGCGACTGCGGCTCGCGCGGCGCGCGCCAGCCGCGGGCCGGTGCCGCACGCAGGCGCGGGCCCAGGGCGATATGGCATTGCTGCGCGTCCTGCACGAGGCGGTCTTCCACGAGGTTGGGCAGGGCCAGGCGCAGCTTGGGCGTTGCCAGCGGCGGCACGTTGGCCGGCACCAGCAGCACGTCGGCGGCGGGCAGCAGCAGGATCAGGCGGTCGGCCCCGGGCAGCTCGTCGGGCCGCGACGTGCCTTCGCGCTGGATGCGCTGGGCGCCTTGCGCGCCTTCCTCGCGCACCAGCGCAAACGGCACGGAGGCCAGTGCCCCCGCCGACCAGCGTTCGGGCGATTGAATGGGCCGGTGCGGCAGGCGCACGTACAGGGAGGTCGTCAAACCGCTCCTCTATTGATTTTGAGAGTTTGGGTGCGGGCTATCCACGGAGCCGAGAGAGCCGTCCGCTCGCGCAAAACCCGCGATGCTGAACGATGCGGATGACAATACGGCGAAGGTCGGGGCCTGTCTATAACTGGCGGCTACACAAAAAGAGGGGTGTTGCAGCGTCGTCATGACGGAATCTCGTCGATACGGCGGACCCACACGATACGGGTGGCGGTATTGTTCACGGGGTCGCCGCGTGAAACAAGCGCCACTTCGCCGATCTGCGCACGCTCGTGGCGCGCCATCCCGTAGACCAGGAAATAGTGCGTCTGCACGTCGAGCAGGTTGGCCGCAGCCGTGGTGTCGGCCCCTGGCGCGATGCCGCGCAACTGGTTGGTGACGTCGCCGATGTTGCGGAAGTACGCGCGGTCGCGCGCCTGCACCAGCGCGCGTGCGCGGTCCAGCCCGAGGTTGGGGATCACGGCCGCCAGCACCTCGGCGCTGGCCGTGTTGGCGTTGATGGGCGTGCGCGTGGGCAGCACGATCACGTAGGGGCGCAGCTTGCGTACGATGTCGGCGGTGTAGCCGGGAATCGTCAGCAGGCTGTCGGCGCTGTCGAGCGGGCGCGGGCCGTTGCTCGCTTCGCTGCCGCCCCCGCTGTCTTCGCCGCCTGGCTGGCCGCCCTGGCTTCCTTCAACGGACTGGAAACCGCCCATCATCTGCGCCAGGTACGTCGCCGTGACGTTGGCCAGGCTCGGGTCGATGTTAAGCGACTGCAGCAGCAGCCCATACGCCTTGATGCCGTCCTTGTCGCGCGCGGTGACGACGGTGCGCGCGCCCAGCGTCTGCATCGTCAGCAGGTTCATCAGGTTGAAGCGCGCCTGGGCATCGAAGATGCGGCCCGACAGGTACGAGGCCTCGCCGGCGGTATCGGTGCGCAGCGAGCTGCCGAGAAAGTCCGACAGCTTGGTCTCCTGGATCGGCACGGCCCACACCTCGCCGAGGTGGTCGACCGCGCCGGTGCGGCGTTGATCGTCGCGCAGGATCAGGCGCGCCCAGTCGATGCCCGCGCGGGCGATCCACGTGGCCTGTGCCTTGAGGCGCTGGTTCTCGACCGCGCGGATCTCCACCTGCTGGCGCCACAGCATGCCCGAGACGATCACCACCGCGAGCGTGACGACCAGCAGCGCGGTGATGATGGCCGCGCCGCGCTGGCGTGATCCACGCTGGGGCCGTCGACGGGAGCATCGCGCCATGTCAGAGCCCCGTCATGCAGATGCGCGTGAAGCGCTGCGGCGTGCCTTGCGGCGTCATGCGCACGAGCAGGGCGAGTTCCATGGCGCGCACCGAAGCGGCCGGCACGACCACACCGGGGTTGTTGCCCGGCACGCCCGACGCCGCCGGGGTGGACGCCGACGGCAGGCCGCTCAGCGTGGTCGTATTGCTGCCGGCGGGAAACAGCGCCGCCGACAGCGTCCCGGCGTTGTCCATCCAGCCGCCGGGTTCGATCCAGGCGCGCGCGCTGATGCCTTCGACGTTGGTCGCCAGCACGTAGCGCGCCGCACCGGGGCCGCCCTGGCGCAAGCTGTCCAGCGCGCCGCGCAGGTCGCCGCGGTTGGTGATGGGCGCGCTCTGCAGACGTTCGAGCCGGCCGTCGACGATGCGGTAGACCACGACCTGCCACGCGGGCGGCTGGCCATCGTCGCGGCGGTCGCGCACCAGTAGCACGCGGTTCGCGTCCATCTCCACCGGTGCGCGCGACAGCGTGTTGGGGTCCGCCAGTTGCGTGCAATCGGCATCGAACTGGGCGTAGGCGGTCTTGAGCGCCTCGATGCGTTCGTCGCGCTGGGCCAGCGCCTCGTGCGTGCGCGTCATGCTGTCCAGCCCGCGCCAGGCGATGACGGCCAGGATGGCCAGCAGCGTGATCGCCACCAGCAGCTCGAGCAGGGTGAAGCCGCGTGCGCGGTGCTTAGAAGACATTGCGCGCGTCGTTCGGTAGCAGCGTCACGAGCCAGGCCAGGCGCACGGACTTGGAAGCATCGGCATAGACCGACACCTCGGCGCGGCGGAACACCGGGTTGGGCGTGGTCGCGATGGTTTCTTCGCACCACAGCTGCGTATCGCCCTGCGGGCACGCGAAGCCGCGCGCTCCCGGGTCGGGAAACGCGCGCGACAGGCGCAGGTTGGCGAGGTGGTTCTCGGCACTCCAGGTGGCGATCATGCGGGTCTGCAGCGAATCGCTGGCGGTGGTCATGCTGCCCATCGCGCGCATGGTGGCGGTCAGCGCCACGGCCACGATGGTCAGCGCGACGAGCACCTCGAGGAGGGTGAAGCCCCGCAGGGCGGAGCCACGCGGGCGGGTCATTGCGTTTCCGTCAGCACGCGGGGGCCGCCGTCCGACACCACATCGACGCGCGAACCCTGCGAGGTCAGCGCCACGCGCCAGGGCAGGCCGATGGCCTCGCGCCCGAACACCAGCCGCTGCGGGGCGCCGGGTGCGGCCGCTGCACCGGCGACGATCTGAACGCCATCCATGCCTTGCCGCCAGTGGCCGGGTGCCAGCACGTCGCGCGTGAGCAGACGCCAGCCGTTGGGTGTCGATTCGTAGAAGCGCCAGCCCTGCGTGTCGCCTTCCCAGGCCACGGGGCGCGAGGTCAGTTGCGCCTCTTCCTGCGCCAGCTCGATGAGTCGCGCCAGCTTCTGCGCGTCATCGTTCAGCTGCGAGCGCGGGTTGGGGGTGGCGTTCACTGCCACCACCCCCAGCACGATGCCGATGATGACCACCACCACCAGCAGCTCCAGCAGCGTGAAGCCCTGGAAGCGCCGGGCGCGGTGTCGGTTGCCGAGCATGGACGGTGATGGCCGATGGCGCGGGCTCAGTTGTCCCAGTTGCCGATGTCGGCGTCGTTGCCCGTGCCGCCGGCCTGGCCGTCGGCGCCAAAGCTGAAGACGTCCACTTCACCGCGCACGCCGGGGTTCAGATATTGGTACGGATGGCCCCACGGGTCTTTGGGCAGGCGTTCCAGATAGCCGCCGCCCTTCCAGTTGTTGGGGATGGGCTCGGTGGTCGGCTTGGTGACCAGCGCCGCGATGCCCTGTTCGGTGGTCGGGTAGCGGCCGTTGTCCAGGCGATAGAGCTTGAGCGCCTGCGAAATGGAAGCGATGTCCTGCTTGGCGGCGATGATGCGCGCCTCGTCGGGCCGGCTCATGATCTTCGGCACCACCAGCGCGGCGAGAATGCCCAGGATCACCACCACCACCATGATCTCGATGAGGGTGAAGCCGCGCGCCGCGCGGCGGGCGTGTCCGGCGAGGGCGCGCTGGCGGAAAGAGGAGCGAAGTTGGCCTTGCATCATGGCGAGAGAGTTGGCAATGGGAGTAAGAGACACAGTATATCTGTGACATATGACCATAGATCGCGCGGCACGGTCATGCAGCGCCCGCCGTAGAGCCCCTCCTCCAGGCCGTTCACCGAGCCGGCACGAATGGCGGATAGAATCAGCGCATTCCTACGGTGCTCCGGCCATTTCATGAACGCTCGACAGTCGTCTCGCCTGCTCAGCCTTGTCCTGTTTGCTGCCTTGTGCGCGCTGTTGACGCATTGGGTGCTGACGCTGTCGTCGCTGCGCTCGCTGAGTGTGCCGCGCGAGGCCCGCGTGGCCCAGACCGACGCACTCGAGACCGGGGCGGCCATCACGCTGTTCGGTGGCGGCCCGCAGAACGGCCCGCGCGACGTGCAGGTGATCGGCGTGGTGGCGGACCTGGCCGATGGCTCGGGCGCGGCGATCGTGTCGGTGGACGGCGGCGCACCGCAGGCCGTGCGGGCCGGCAAATCGCTGTCGTCGAACCTGAAGCTGGTCGCAATCAAGGCGCGCTCGGTGGTGATCGAGCGCAACGGTGCGCGCCAGGAGATTCCGCTGCCGGCCAGCGCCGTCGCCGCGGGCGTCTCGCCGGCCAATCGCAATGCCCCGGCCATGCCGTTGCCGCCGTCGGGCGCCGCGGCGCCGCTGTCGACCCCCGCCACGCCGCCTTCACCCGGGCCCGCGCCGTCGGTGGCGAACAACCCGGCCAACACGACCATGCCGGGGGCCATGCTGCCGATCGCCCCGTCGCAGCTGAATACGGGCGAGAACGGCGTGGCCGAGGGCGGCATTGCCGGCCCGCGCCATCGTGCGGCCGCCGCCGCGCGCAAGGGCGAGGCTACGCAGCCGGGGGCTCCGCAGCCGCCCCAGGAGTAAGCCCGCAGCGGCGCCGCCGTGCGGCGGCGCGCGCATATTACAGCGCATGTCATTGGGGTAACAGCGTGTAAAACACGGCAACGTGCCGTCATTGTCGGGTTCTAATCGGCTACACAGTCCATGTGAAAAGGAGCTGACCATGACCAACAAACGTGCTGTCCAAACCTTTCTTGCCACCTCGGCCCTGTTCCTCGCCATGTCCGGTGTGAACGTCCGTGCGCAGGAGGCCAGCGCCCCCGCTGCCAGCGCCCAGGCACCGGCTGCCGCACCGGCGCCGCAGTCGACCGGCCGCGCCGGCAAGCCGGGCCACCACGGCGGGCTCAAGGCCATCGACACCAACGGCGACGGCCAGGTCTCGCGCGACGAAGCCAAGGGTCATGCCTGGCTCGAGAAGAACTTCGACCAGATCGACACCAACCACGACGGCCAACTCAGCAAGGACGAGCTGGCCGCCTGGCACAAGGCGCACAAGGGCGAAATGCGCGAAAAGATGGCGCAGCGCTTCGACGCCAAGTTCAAGGCCGCCGACAAGGACAACGACGGCAGCCTGACCAAGGACGAGGCGCAGGCCGGCATGCCGCGCCTGGCGAAGAACTTCGACCAGATCGACGCCAACCACGACGGCAAGATCACGCCGGACGAGATCCGCGCATACATGAAGGCCCGCCACGATGCCCGCAAGGCGCAGCAGAACACGCCTGCGGCCGCGGCCATGCCGGGCGGCCCGTCTGCCACGAAGGGCGAATAACCCGACCGTTGCGGCACACGCGGCGCCTGCGGGCGCCGTTTTTCATGCGCGCAAAACAAAACACCCCGATGGCGAGCCACCGGGGTGCGGGTCCAGCAAGCGCGACGTTGAGGGCGTCAGGCCGGCTGATCGTCGGCCTTGAGCACGCCGCGGCGCATCTGGTCGAGTTCGATCGACTCGAAGAGCGCCTTGAAGTTGCCCTCGCCGAAACCTTGGTTGCCCTTGCGCTGGATGAACTCGAAGAAGATCGGGCCGAGCTGGTTTTCCGAGAAGATCTGCAGCAGCAGGTCGCCCGGCGCACCGTCGATCAGGATCTTGCGCTTCTTGAGTTCCGCCACGTTTTCGCCATGGCCGGGGATGCGCTTGTCGACCAGCTCGTAATACGTGTCGATCGTGTCGAGCAGCTTGATGCCGTTGGCGCGCAGTGCATCCACCGTGTGGTACAGGTTGGTCGAGCCCAGGGCGATGTGCTGGATGCCCTCGCCGTGGTACATGTCCAGGTACTCCTGGATCTGGCCCGGCTTCTCCGTCCCTTCCTCGTTGATGGGGATGCGGATGTTGCCGCACGGGCTCGTCATCGCCTTGCTCTTCACGCCCGTGACCTGGCCTTCGATGTCGAAGTAGCGCACTTCACGGAAGTTGAAGAAGCGTTCGTAAAACTCGGCCCATTCCTTCATGCGGCCACGGTAGACGTTGTGCGTCAGGTGGTCGATGTAGGTCAGGCCATGCCCGGTCGGGTTCGGGTTGGCGCCGGGGATCGGTACGAAATCGACGTCGTAGATGCTGATGTTGCCGATGTCGCCCGCCTTGGCGCCGTTCTTGCCCGTCCAGCGGTCGACCAGGTAGATCAGCGAATCGCCGATACCCTTGATGGCCGGAATGTTCAGCTCCATCGGGCCGCTGTGGGTGTCGAAGCCCCAGGCGCCGAGTTCCAGCGCGCGCTTGTAGGCGAACGCGGCGTCCTGCACGCGGAACGCGATCGCGCAGATCGACGGGCCGTGCAGGCGCGCAAAGCGCTGCGCGAACGAATCCGGCTCGGCGTTGATGATGAAGTTGATCTCGCCCTGGCGATACAGCGTCACGTTCTTGTGGCGGTGCTTCGCGATGGCGGTGAAGCCCATGTTCTCGAACAGCTTGCCCATGGCAACGGGGTCCGGCGCGGCGTATTCGATGAATTCGAAGCCGGCGGTGCCCATCGGGTTTTCCCAAGGCGTGAATTGCATGGCGATGTCTCCTGCGGGGGCCGCACGTGTGGGGTGCTGGCGCTTTGACGATCCTCGCAGTGTAGGAGTGTCAGGGAAAGCAAAAATTGCGAAGTTGTGCCCACCTTGCTAAATTTGCGCAAGAAAATTGCCGAATTGATTGGTGCGGAGCAACAAAATGAATAAAGTCGAGCTCGACAAGATCGACCGCAAGATCCTTGAGGTTCTCCAGCACAACGGCCGCCTCACCAACCTGGAGGTCGCCGAGCGGGTCAATCTGTCGCCCAGCCCGTGCTTGCGACGCATTCGCCGTCTGGAGGAGAGCGGCGTGATCCGGCAGTACGCCGCGCTGCTCGACCCGGCCAAGATCGGCCTGGGCCTGTCGGCGTATATCAACGTGCGGCTGGAAAAGCAGGGCGGCGCGCCCAAGGGAAAGGGGCCGTCCGACCTGTTCCGAGCGGCCGTCGCGACGTGGCCCGAGGTGGTCACGTGCTACGCCATGACCGGCGAGATGGATTACCTGCTCAAAGTGTTCGTGGAAGACATGGAGCACTTCGCGCGCTTCATCCGCGACCAGCTGCTCGCGCACCCGGCGGTGATCGATGTGAAGAGCAGTTTTGCTTTGGAACGGATCAAGGATACGACGGCGTTGCCGGTGGTGGTTTGAGGCGAATCACGTTGGCGCGGAACGCTGGATGATCTGTCCGCGCACCATGGCCGTAGGCGCCGTCTGAAGATTCCCGCCGTTGTTGTGAACGTTGCCGGACACCATACCCCGTAGCTCGACGGTGCCCCCTCGACGATCACGTCGCCTGCCATCATGCCGGGAATCACTGCAGTACCAGATTCGCATCCCGCGAAAGCCGCCACTTCCCATCCGCGCCCTTGCGCAGGATCGTCAGCGTATAGCCGGACCGCCGCACCGTCTTTCCGTCCGGCATCGTCATGCTGATGCGCAGGAAGTTCCGCAGATACGCCACCTCACCAAACACCTGCACCTCCTGAATGTCGCTCGTGCCGTCGACCTGCACGTCCTTCATACCGCCGGACATCTTGGCAAAGGCTTCCTTGCCGAAGGGCGGCTGGCCGGGCGTCATGAAGACCGCGTCGTCGGTCATGAGGCTCAGCACGGTGGCGACGTCGCCGGTCTTGCTGGCGGCGAGCCAGGTGTCCACTACGTTGCGGATGGCGCGTTCGTCGTCGGTCATGGCGATGCGGGTGTCGGTGGGGCGGGGCATTCACTCTACACCGCACGCGGGGGCGCGGACGACCCTGCCCCTCGTTGGCAGTTCTGCTGTCGAGGGGCAGGGTCGCCAGCGCGGGGCGCAGGAGGGTTAAGGGGCGTTGATGTCGGCGCTTCAGCGGCTACTGGCTGGCAGTCGGATCGTCCTTCGGATCGACGTACTTGATATCCAGCGGGCCGGTGCCGTGGATCTGCACCACGGTCGTCGACTTCGTGAACGCGTAGTGATGCGCGCCACCGGGCAGGTAGTGGTAGCCGCCTGCCTTGAGGGCGTGCGCCGCGCCCATGTCCATCGTGTCGCCGGCACCGAGGTAGAGCGTGCCGGAGATCACCGTGAGGTTCTCGGTCTGCGAGTGCCAGTGCGGCGGCACCTTGTAGCCGCCGGGCGCCTTCAGGCGGACGACGTACGGCCCCTCCTTGGATGGGTCGCCCTGCAGCACTGCGAGCTTGGCGCCCTTGGGCAGACCGGGCGGCGCGTCGACCCACTTCATGGCGGACGGGTTTGTCATCGCCATGTTGCTCATGGCGGCGTCCTGGGCGTTGGCGGGCAACGCGGCCGCGTACAGCAGGGCCGCAGCAAGCAGCGGCAATCGCACGGAGGATGTGTTCATCGTCGTCTCCTTCTGGCCTTGGCATCGGCTCGCAGGCGACCGGCGCGGTCGCCTTGAAGGGCGAGAGGTGCCTTGCCCTCATCGTAGGGAAGCGACCCGTGCGGCTGACAAGCGCGCAATTGCACTAGGGCCGTCCATTTGGGACGGGGCGCGCCGGGCACAGGCGCCCGGCCGCGCGGTCTCAGGCGGCCATGGCCTCGGGATAGACGCGGATCTCCAGCGCATGGCCATCCGGATCATCGAAGTAGATGGCCGTTGCCATGCCGCGTGCGCCGTGGCTTTGTCCAACCTGGCCGTTGCGCCGGTCGAACGGCGAGCCGCCATAGACGATGCCGCGCTCGATGAGCCGTGCGTGGATGGCATCGAACGACGCGCGGTCGAGGCTGAAGGCGAGGTGTTCGACCTCCAGCGTGTCGACCTGCCGCAGATCCAGCGTCAGGTCGTCATTCACCCGCACAACATCGAATGGCCCCATGCGCCCCTCGTGCGCGAAGCCGAGCACCTGCGTGTAGAAGGCGACGGAGCGGGCGGTATCCCGCACCCGCAAGATGGTGTGATCGAGCACAATCATGGCGAATCTCCTGTTAGCCGACATAGCGAGCGATGACCATGCACACCAGCGCCACGGCCAGCAACGGCGCCGCAACGCGATGCGCCAATGCGGGCCGCTTGCGCAGCGCTCCTTGCACGCCGACCGCAACGATGGCCGCCAGGGCGCCCATCATCAGCACCGTGCGCGGCCAGCCGAGCAGCCCGGCGTGGACGAACGCGCCCAGCGCCACGCCGGTGAGCACGGCCACGGTAGCCGCGCCCATCTGCGGGCGGAACATGACAGCGGCATTGGCGCCGCCGGTGCGGGCGAGCATGAAAGTGGACCCGGCCCAGAACACCGTGGCCATGGCGTGAAGCGCAATCAGCAGAATCCATCCAAATTGCATGACGACTCCCCGTTTGAAGGTGATGGATTGACGCCAGAACAGCGCGCCGACCGGTGTGCCACTCTTTGACATCGAATAGTTCGATATCTATCATAGACGGGTATGAAGCCAATGCAAGCCCATAGCGTTCCTGTGGGATTCCTCCTCGCGCAGACGGCCAAGACCACGGCCCGCGCATTTGACGATGCGCTGCAGGCACACGGCGGCTCGCTCCCGGTCTGGCTGATCCTGAAAGCGCTGATGCAGGGCGGACACCGCACGCAGGCCGAGCTGGCCGCCACGGTCGGCGTGCAGGGGCCGACGCTGACGCACCACCTCAACGGCATGGAAAAGGGCGGCCTGCTGGTCCGCAGCCCGCTGCCGGAGAACCGCCGCGTGCATCAGGTGGCGCTCACGGACGCCGGCCGCGCCCTGTTCTTCAAGCTGCGCGATGCGGCAATCGCATACGACGCGCGCCTGCGCGCCGGCATCGACGAAGCCGATCTGGACGTGTTTCGTGCGGTGCTGCGCAAGATGGCGGCAAACGTGGGCGCGTCGCCGGAAGACGAGGCCGCTGGCTGAAGTTGGGCGCGCCAACAAAAACGCCCGGTCAGAGCCGGGCGTTTTCTTTGGCGGGATCGATCAGACGGTGCGCTTTTGCGGCACCAGCGAGCGCCAGAAGCGCTGGCCGAAGCGGCGTGCATTGCGCAGGTTGCGCTTGAGCAGGTAGTCGAGGTCGGCCACCTGTTCGTCGATGGCCTCGCTCAGTACGCTCATCGTGTCGGCGGGCGGCAGTTCCAGGTACGCATCGGCCTCGCCATAGGCGTATTGCACGCGCATGCCGGCTTTCTTGGCGATGTGCATCATGGCCGCGTTGCGCGACAGGCAGTGCATGTACAGCGTGCGCACCTTCGTGTTGCGGCCGTGGATGGCGGCACGCTGGAACAGCGCGCTACCCACGCCCTTGCCGCGCGCCGATTCCGACACCGACACGCCAAACTCGGCCACGCGCCCCTGCGGGTTGTCGCGCAGATACGCGAGGTGGCCCACGCCGACCAGCTCCAGCCGGTCGTCATACACGCCAAAGACCTTGTCGTGGTCGAAGTCGATGCTGTCGACGTACGCTTCGATCACGTGATTGCCCACCACCTGGCCAAAGCGCAGCAGGCGGTCTTCTTCGCCCAGGGCCAGCAGGTGTTTGAGCAGGCGCGACCGATGGTGCGCGGCAAGCTCACGCACCAGCACGGTGGAGCGCGGCGCCCCTTGCGCCGCTTCGGTCTTGTCGATGTCGTCCTGGGTGACGACGCCGATGGCCTTGCTCAATTCGAGCGGGTTCACGACAGGGTTTCCTATTCCGAGCGCCCCTCCACGCGGGGTCGCGAAGTGATCAGCCGAAGGCGGAACATCCGCCTTGGGGGCACGCAAGCGGCATGCGCCCGCGTGTTGTGCAACGCACCATGCGATTGTAGGCCAATCAGGGATTTCCCGTAAGCCTCGTGTCAGCTTCCTGCCGAGAAAGCCTCGTCACCCCTTGATCTAGCGCGGGTGAGTGCCGGCCCGCAAGATGTTGTGTGTAAGCAACGCTCAATGCTGCGGTGCGCAAAAGCGAAGCGGCGAGCGCTTTCCAGACGAGGTTTTCCTCTCCGTTTTGCAAGCGGCGGGACCGGTCCCGCAACGCCGCTCCACAGTAGCCGTGCGAAGATGCGCCATCAAGCCGCCGCCGTCTCCGGATTTTCCATGACTTCTTCGCGCATTCTCGTGGTCTACGCGCATCCTGCCCCGCGCCGCTCCCGCGTCAACAAGCCGTTGGCGCGCATGCTGGCCGGCCTGCCCGGCGTGGCCATGCACGACCTGTACTGGCATTACCCCGACTTCGATATCGATGTGCGCACCGAGCAGGAAGCACTGGAGGCGGCCGAGGTGCTCGTCCTGCAGTTTCCGGTGCAGTGGTATGCCACGCCGTCGCTGCTCAAGGAGTGGATCGACGTGGTGTTCGAGATGGGCTGGGCCTATGGGCCGGGCGGCACGGCGCTGCGCGGCAAGCACATGATGGTGCTCGCCACCGCCGGTGGCCGGGCGCATGCGTACAGCCAGGACGGCATCCATGGCCATGCGCTCGACATGTTCCTGCTGCCGCTGCAGCAGACCGCCGCGCTGTGTGGCATGCACTGGCAACCTCCGCATGTGCTGCACGACGCCGACGACGCGCCCGACGAGGCCATCGACGCCCACATTGCCCGCGTGCGTGCCGCGCTGCAGCCTTGGCTGCCCGAAGGGCACGCTGCCACGAGCGTCCGGGCCTGACGCTCCCTGACCTTTTCGCTCATGCAATCGCACGACCTGCTCGTCAATTTCGTCATCTACCTGGCTGCGGCCGTGGCCGCGGTGCCGCTGGCGCGCCGGCTGGGGTTGGGTTCGGTGCTCGGCTACCTGCTGGCCGGCGTCATCGTCGGGCCGTGGGGGCTGCGGCTCATCACCAATGTGCAGTCGATCCTGGATTTTTCGGAATTCGGCGTCGTGCTGATGATGTTCGTGATCGGCCTGGAGCTCGAGCCGGCGCGGCTATGGTCGCTTCGGCGCAGCATCTTCGGCTATGGCGGGCTGCAGTTGGCGGTATGCGCGCTGGCCGTCGGCCTGGCGGTGATGGCCGTCGGACAGCCGTGGCGCGCGGCCGTGGTGGCGGGGCTGGGGCTCGCGCTCTCGTCCACGGCGATTGCGCTGGCCACGCTCACCGAACGCAACCTGATGCGCACGCCGGCAGGCACGGCCAGCTTCGGCATCCTGCTGTTCCAGGACATTGCGGCCATCCCCATGATCGCCCTGCTGCCGCTCCTGGCGCCCGACACGGGCGACGCCTCGGGCGCACACAGCTGGATGGCCGCCGCCAAGGCGGTGGGCGTGGTCGCAGCGGTCATCTTTGGTGGCCGCACGCTGCTGCGGCCCGTGCTGCGTGCCATCGCGCGCACCAACATGCGCGAGATGTTCACCTCCTTCTCGCTGCTGCTGGTGGTGGGCATCGCGCTGCTGATGCACAGCGTGGGCCTCTCGATGGCGCTCGGTGCCTTCATCGCCGGCGTGCTCCTGGCCGATTCCGAATACCGCCACGCGCTGGAAACCGACATCGAGCCGTTCAAGGGTTTGCTGCTGGGGCTGTTCTTCCTGGCCGTCGGCATGTCGATCGACTTCGGCGTGCTGATGCGCCAGCCGCTGGCGGTGGCGGTGTTCGTGGCGGTGTTCCTGGTCGTGAAGATCGGTGCGCTGCGCGTGCTCGCCACGCGCTTCGGTATTGCGCGCGGGCAGGCGTGGCTGTTCGCGTTCCTGCTGTCGCAGGGCGGTGAGTTTGCGTTCGTGGTGTTTGGCCCCGGCGTCGCCGGCGATGTGCTCGGCCAGGAGATGGCCGCCACGCTGAACCTGGTCGTGGCGCTCTCGATGGCCGCCACGCCGCTGCTTCTGCTGCTCCACGACAAGGTGCTGATGCCGCGGCTGATGGACGGCAAGAAGCGCGCGCCCGACGCCATCGGCCCGCAGGATAACGAGGTCATCATCGCCGGCTTCGGCCGCTTCGGCCAGATCGTCGGCCGCATGCTCTACAGCCAGGGCTACAGTGCGACCGTGCTCGACCACGACCCCGACCAGATCGACATGCTGCGCCGCTTCGGCTTCAAGGTGTTCTACGGCGACGCCACGCGCATGGACCTGCTCGAAACCGCCGGTGCCGACAGGGCCCGCATGATGGTCGTCGCCATCGACGACATGGAAACCAGCCTGGAAGTCGTCGACCGCGTGCGCGAGCGCTTTCCGCACCTGCAGCTGTACGTGCGGGCGCGCAACGTGTCGCACGTGTATCAGCTGCGCGACCGCGGCGTGCACGTGATCGAGCGCGAGATGTTCGAGGGCTCGCTCATGCTGGCGCGTCGTGTGCTCGAGGGCCTGGGCAAGGCGCCGTACGAGGCGCACCGCATCGCACAGACCTTCCGCCGCCATACGCTCAACTCGATAGACCAGGTCTACCCCGTGTATCGCGACCAGAAGAAGCTGGTCTCGCTCGCCCAGCAGGGCCGCGATGAACTGGCCGAGATGTTCCAGCGCGACCGCGTGCAGCGCAAACGCCTGCGTGAATCCGGCATGCCGTGGGGCGAGGGCGATGTCCACAGCGAGGTGGAAAGCACACAGCCCGACGCCGGCCTCGCCAACGAAGTCGACGGCGGCGAGCCCGGCACGCCGATCGACTGCCCGGCGCGCGCGGGCCTCCGCCGGGACGACTGATGCGGGGCTGCCCAGACAAAAAAAGGAGCGGCCCGGCGCTCCTTTTTTGTTTGGGCCGATCGGGCGGCGCGCTACACCGCCACGCTCACATTGCGCCGCAGCTCGCACGTGGCAAGCGAGTCCGCATCGCCGCGCAGCAGCAACTGGCCGTTGCCGATCAGTTCCCGGCAGCGCCAGAAGACGAACCAGTCGCTGGCGAGCAGTCCGTCGATGGCGCCCATGATGCTGCCGACCACGTCGCGCGCGCTGGCCCAGTCGGTGGGCACGTGCTCAAGGATCACCTCGTCCACGGTGCCGTACGACACCGGCACCAGCGTGTTGCCTTTCCAGAGGCGCACGTCGGCGTTCTCGCGCACGGTCTGCTGCCATTCGTAGGCCAGCCGCCCGATACGCAGCACCGACACCGGCGCGATGGTCGAAAACCGCCGCGCCAGCCGCGCCCCCGAATACATGCCGATGGCCGTGAGCGGCCCCTGGCCGTTGGGCGCCTCAAGTTCACGCACATCCATGCCGACTTCATTGATGCGCTGGGGCGATTGATGCAGGTGGAACGCCACGCGGCGCAGCATGAGCTGGTCCGAGGCGCTCTGGCCGTGCCAGATGGCGACTTCGGTGGCGGCTTCGCGCAGATCCGCCAGCGACGCCAGGGCGTCGCGCATCTCGGAAGCGAAGTCGATGTTGCTGCTCGGCGCCACACGCTGCCAGAAGCCCGAGCGCGCCATCGCCACGCTGTCGACGTCGGCCAGCGGCCCGACGGCAAGATCGTCGCGCAGTACGACTACGGAATCGGGGCGGCCAGCCTGTGCGAGCGCCTGCTTGAGCGTGGCGCCAGCAACATCGCCGTTGACGACATGGATGTATTGCATGGCAACAATTGTAGCGAGAGTGTTGCCGCTTCGCTTTCGTTTTGCGCAGGTCTGGCGGTATTCCCTTGCGCTGCGTCATCGTGCTTGCCGAAAGGGCGGATAACCCCACGGGCAACGCTCAGGACGGCGTGCGAGAATCGCCGTTTTGTTGCAGACCATAACTAAGAACAGGTGAGGAAACAGCCATGAACCTTCCGTCGTTCGGGCAGCGAATGCGCCCCTTGATGTTGTCCGTGCTGGTGGCCGCCGGCGCGCTGGCGGCCGGTCAGGCCGCAGCCGTGCCGCCCGCCGAGATCTACAAGCGGGCTCAGCAGGAAAAGCCCGCGCTCATCGAGACCATGAAGACGCTGGTGTCGATCGAATCCGGCAGCAAGGACATCGAAGGCCTGGACAAGATCGCCGGCGTGATTGCGGAACGTTTGCGCGCCCTGGGCGGCGAGGTCAAGCTGATCGACCCGAGCGACCACGCTTACCGCATGGCCGACACGCCCGAGAAGATCGGCAAGATGGTGCTGGCGCGCTTCAAGGGCGACGGCAAGCGCAACATCATGCTGATCGCCCACATGGACACCGTCTACCTGAAGGGCATGCTCGCGCAGCAGCCGTTCCGCATCGACGGCGACCGCGCCTACGGCCTGGGCATCGCCGATGACAAGAACGGCGTGGCGGTCATCCTGCACACCATCGCCATCCTGCAGGCCGTCAACTTCAAGCAGTACGGCACGCTCACGGTGCTGATCAACGGCGACGAAGAGATCAGCTCGCCAGGCGCGCGCGCCATGCAGGCGAAGCTGGGCGCCGAGCAGGACGCCGTGTTCTCGTGCGAAGGCACGCGCGTGACGTCGGACAAGCTGTCGCTGGCGACCAGCGGCATCGGCGCGATCCTGCTGGATGTAAAGGGCAAGGCCTCGCACGCTGGCGGCGCACCGGAGCAGGGCCGCAACGCACTGTACGAACTGTCGCACCAGGTGCTGCAGATGCGCGATCTCTCCAGGCCCGAGACCGGCCTGAAGGTGAACTGGACGGTGGCGCAGGCGGGCACCAACCGCAACGTGATCCCCGCTGTGGCCAGCGCCCAGGCCGATGTGCGCCTGCTGCGCGCGGCCGACGCCGACAAGCTGGAAGAGACCATCAACGAGCGCATCAAGAACAAGCTGATCCCCGACACCCAGGTGACGGCCCGCTTCGAACGCCGCCGCCCGCCGCTGGAAGCCACGCCCGCGTCGCGCGCGCTGGCCGAGCATGCGCAGAAGATCTACGGCGAACTGGGCAAGACGCTCGAGATTGACGACAAGGCCGAAGGCGGCGGCACCGATGCCGCGTTTGCCGCGTCGAAGACCAAGGCGCCGGTGATCGAGCGCTTCGGCCTGGCGAGCTTTGGCGCGCACTCCAACGATGCCGAATATGTCGATCTCAATTCGATCGTGCCGCGCCTGTATCTGCTCACCCGCATGATCATGGACGTGTCGCGCGACCGCACCGGCGCCGCCAGGTAACCGCACTGCAACGCGGCGCGTAAGCCTTACACGCGCCGCGGTACACGTCCCTCGCGAAGCCGCCGTCCGGTGGCTTCCACTGCCCGGGTGCCGGGTATTCCGCTTGCTTTCCCCTGACGCATGTCTTCAACTCCGGCCCCCCGCGCCGGTGGAGCACGCGACATGACAGAGCATCGGCCGGACCCTGCCCATGAATCGGATGGATCACCCACGCGGCCGAGCCGGCGTGGCTTTCTGCAAGGCGCTGCGGTAGCGGCCACGGCGCTGGCGCTGGCGCACGATGCGCCTGGCGCACAACGCTCGGCGGCGGCGCCCGCCCGCGCGCCGGCCGCCCTTGCGCCGGCGCGGCCGGTGTCGCTCAACATCAACGGCAAGCCGTATGCGCTGTCCCTGGAGCCGCGCGTGACGCTGCTCGACGCGCTGCGCGAAGTGCTCGGCCTGACCGGCACCAAGAAGGGTTGCGACCGCGGCCAGTGCGGCGCGTGCACCGTCCTCGTGAATGGCCGGCGCATCAACAGTTGCCTGACGCTGGCGATCATGCACGAAGGGGACGCGGTCACCACCATCGAAGGCCTGGCGCGTGCGCATGACGGGGCGGTCGACCGGGCCTCGCTGCATCCCATGCAGGCCGCGTTCCTCGAGCACGACGCCTTCCAGTGCGGCTATTGCACGCCGGGGCAGATCTGCTCGGCGGTGGCGGTGCTGGAGGAGGCGCGGCGCGGCATGCCAAGCACCGTCACGTCGCCAGTCGCGCTGGGCAACCAAGGCCCGGTGACGCTCACCGAGGACGAGATCCGCGAACGGATGAGCGGTAACCTCTGCCGTTGCGGCGCGTACCCCAATATCGTGGCGGCGATTCGCGTGGTGGCTGCCAAACCGGGCAACACCGTTTGAGGAGGCGCCATGCAATCGATTGCCTATGACCGTGCGTCTTCCGTCGAGGCCGCCGTGCGCCTGGGCCGTGAGCCCGGCGCGCGCTATATCGGCGGCGGGACGAATCTGCTGGACCTGATGAAGGGCGGCGTCGAGCAGCCCCAGCGGCTGGTGGACGTGAGCCGCCTGCCGCTGGCCGACATCCGCCAGTTGCCCGACGGCAGCCTGCGCCTGGGCGCGATGGCGCGCAACGCCGACACGGCGGCGCATCCGCTGGTGCGTACGCATTACCCGCTGCTGGCCGAGGCGATCGTCTCCGGCGCCTCGGGCCAGTTGCGCAACATGGCGACCAACGGCGGCAACCTGATGCAGCGCACGCGCTGCCATTACTTCTACGACACTGCGTATCCGGCTTGCAACAAGCGGCAGCCGGGCTCCGGCTGCGCGGCGCGCGAAGGGTTCAATCGCATGCACGCCATCCTCGGCGCGAGCGAGGCGTGCGTCGCGACACATCCGTCCGACATGGCCGTCGCGTTGACCGCCCTGGATGCCACGGTGGTCGTGCACGGTGCGCATGGTGAGCGCCGCGTTCCGATCGAGGCCTTCCATCGCCTGCCCGAAGCGCACCCCGAAGCCGACACCACGCTCGCACCCGGCGAGTTGATCGTCGCCATCGATCTGCCGCCGCCGGTGTTCGGCACGCATGTGCACTACCTGAAGGTGCGAGACCGCGCGAGCTATGCGTTTGCGCTGGTGTCGGTGGCGGCGGCGCTGGCGTTGCAGGCGGATGGGCGGACGATCCGCGAGGCGCGCATCGCCTTGGGCGGCGTGGCGCACAAGCCGTGGCGCGCGCACGGGGCCGAGCAGATGCTGGCGGGGCAGGCCATCGACCCGCAGCTGTTTGCCCAGGCCGGTGCGCTGGCGGTGCAGGGTGCGCAGCCGCTGCGCGACAACGGCTTCAAGGTGCCGCTCGCCCGGCGCGCCGTGGCGCGCGCGCTGGCTGTCGCGGCCAACCCGACGGGAGGTGTGGCATGAGCAACGTCGGCCAACCGCTGGACCGTACCGATGGCCTGCTCAAGGTGACGGGGCAGGCGCGCTACTCCGCGGAGTTCCAGTTGCCGCGCCTGGTGCATGCGGTCCTGGTGCAGAGCACCGTACCGGCCGGCCGCATCACGCGGGTCGACACGCACGTCGCGCAGGCCATGCCCGGCGTGCTGCTGGTGATGACGCATGAGAACGCGCCGCGCCTGCCCAACGGCGGCAAGCCCGCGCTCGAGCCGCCGGCCGGCCGCGTGCTGTCGCTGCTGCAGGACGACCAGGTGCACTACAACGGCCAGCCGGTCGCGCTGGTGGTGGGCGACACGCTCGAGCACGCTCAGGCCGCGGCTCGCATGGTGCGCGTGGAGGTCGCGCAGCAGCCGGCGCGGCTCGATTTCGAGACGGCCCGCGCGGATGCGCACTCGCCGGGCAAGGTGCAGAACCAATCGGCGGACACCACGCGCGGCGACATGGCCTCCGGCATGGCGCAGGCCGCGCAGCGCATCGAGGCCGTCTACGGCACGCCCATGGAAACGCACAACCCGATGGAGCCGCACGCCACGATCGCCGTGTGGGATGGCGACGCGCTCACGCTGTACGACAGCACGCAGTACGTCTCGGGCGTGCGCCGCACCGTCGCCAAGACGCTGGGCATGTCGCCCGACAAGGTGCGGGTGGTGTGCCCGTTCGTGGGCGGCGGGTTCGGCTGCAAGGGCTCGGTGTGGTCGCATGTGGTGCTGGCGGCGATGGCGGCGCGGCAGGTCGGACGGCCGGTCAAGGTGGCGCTGGAGCGCCCGCAGATGTTCGGCCCCGTCGGCGGACGTCCGCGCACCGAGCAGCGCATCGCACTGGGCGCCGCCCGCGATGGCCGCTTCACCGCCATCTCGCACGATTCGCTGACCACCACGTCGATGATCGAAGACTGGACCGAGCCGTGCGCCATCGTCACGCGCATGCTGTACGAGACGCCCAACCAGCGGACCACGCATCGGCTGGCGCGCCTGAACATTGGTACGCCGACGTTCCAGCGCGCCCCCGGCGAGGCCACCGGCACGTTTGCACTCGAAGTCGCGCTCGACGAAATGGCCTACGCGCTGGCCATCGACCCTGTTGAGCTGCGCCTGCGCAACGACGCCCGGCAAGATCCGGAAAAGCGCCTGCCGTGGTCGAGCAAATCGCTGGCGGCGTGCTACCGCTCCGGTGCAGAACGTTTCGGCTGGGCGCGACGCGATCCGCGGCCGGGCAGCATGCGCGAGGGCAAGACGCGCATCGGCTGGGGCATGGCCACCGCCACGTACCCGGCCAACCGCAGTCCGGCCGGGGCCGCCGCGCGGTACTTGCCGGACGGCACGGCGCAGGTCGAATCGGGCTCGCAGGACCTCGGCACCGGCACCTACACGGTGATGACGCAGGTGGCGGCCGATGCCATGGGGCTGCCCGTCGACCGCGTGCACTTCGATCTGGGCGACACGCGCATGCCGGAGGCGCCGGTGTCAGGCGGCTCGCAGAGTGCGGCCAGTGTGGCGCCGGCCGTGCAGGCAGCGGGCCAGCAGGCGCGCGATGCGTTGATTGCCGTGGCGATTGCCGATGCGAGCTCGCCGCTGCATGGGCTGGGCGCCGGCGACATCACCGTGGCGGACGGCATGCTCACAGCCCGCAGCGGGGCGCGCGAGCCCGTCGCGGCCGTCGTTGCGCGCCACGGCCGTCCCATCGAGGCGACGGCCAAGGTCCAGCCGGGCGAAGAGAAGCAGAAGTTCTCGATGCACTCGTTCGGTGCGGTGTTTGCCGAAGTGCGTGTCGATGCGGACCTGGGGGTGATCCGCGTCTCGCGCATCGTGGCGAGCTATGGCGTGGGGCGGCTGCTCAACGCGAAGACCGGGCGAAGCCAGCTACTGGGCGGCATTGTGTGGGGCATGGGCATGGCCCTGTTCGAAGCGAGCCTGCTCGACCCGCGCTACGGTCGCATCGTCAACAACAACCTCGCGGAGTACCACGTCCCCGTCAACGCCGACGTGCCCGACATCGACATCCTCGTGCTCGATGAGGCCGACCCGCACATCAACCCCCTTGGCGCCAAGGGTATCGGCGAGATCGGCATCACGGGCGTGCCGGCGGCGATTGCCAACGCCGTCTATCACGCCACCGGGCGGCGTGTGCGCGAACTCCCGATCACGCTCGACAAGCTCATCTGAGCGAGCGCGCATGAAAAAGCCCCGCTGGCGCATCACCGGCGGGGCACGCGGGCCAAGAGGCGGAAAACGGAGGATGCCTGGAGACCGGCCCGTAAGTCGTACTGCCGATCAAGGCCTCAATTCGGTACTGGATACCCGTAGACCGTGCCGCCGCCCTCGCGGGAGCGGCCGGCGGGGTCGCTGCGCATGCCTTCGCTGTACGGATCGAAGCGGCCGCTGCGCGCGCCTTCTGTATAGGTGTCGAAACGGCCGGTGCGGGCGCCGTCGCTGTACACGTCGAACCGCTGGGCCAGTGCTGCCTGGCCAAACACTTCCACGCGGCTGGCCTGCGCCCAAGCGCCGCCTGCCGCCATGGCACCTGCCGCCAATAGCGCGGCCAACCCAATCTGCCTGAGTCGCATGGCGAACTCCTTCTTCAACTGATTTTCGATGCTGTTTTAGCGTGGTCTTTGTCTGCGTCCTGCCACGGACTGAAGCCTAGGTCAGCGCGCATACCGCATCCACGGTGGTGCGACGAACGGTTTGTTGTTGGCGCCGAAATGATGCAAGCCGGTGTGAATGGCGGTGAAAAACGCCTCAGTGGGTGGGCTGCCGCGGCAATTTCCTCGCCTTTTTATCTAATCAATCCGTGCTGGCGGGGCATGCTGCGGGTCTTTGTGCACCACAGCAGGGCGGCACGAGGTGGCAGGCCTTGTCAGAGGCGGTT
>FLYJ01000099.1_pt1 | contig 48150 bp, 39 predicted proteins | sample 1122561 | NCBI WGS metagenome assembly FLYJ01 (sample SAMEA4346788, study PRJEB14843) | hot springs metagenome | biome: Terrestrial Biome; feature: Habitat; material: Sediment | place: India | collected 2012-06-12 | depth 1760 m
GATGTAGTCGAGCAGCGAGGTCTTGCCGTGGTCGACGTGGCCCATCACGGTCACGACCGGCGGACGGGTCTGCGCCTCGGCATTCGTCTGCTCCTCAGCGCCCTCGATCAGCAGTGCTTCGGGGTCGTCCAGCTTGGCAGCAACCGCCTGATGGCCCATTTCCTCGACCACGATCATCGCGGTCTCCTGGTCCAGGACCTGGTTGATCGTGACCATCTGGCCGAGCTTCATCATCTGTTTGATGACCTCGGCGGCCTTCACCGACATCTTGTGCGCCAGATCGGCCACGGAGATGGTTTCCGGCACGTGCACTTCGCGCACCACCGGTTCCGTCGGTGCCTGGAAGGCGTTGCGATTGTCGTCGCCGTGACGGTTGCGGCCACCCTTGGAACCCGCACGCCAGCCGTCCACACCACCGCCGGTGTCGCCGCGCGTCTTCAGACCGCCGCGCTTGCCACCGCGGGAATCTTCCTGCCAACCCGACTTGCCGCGGCCACCCTTCTTGTCGCCGGACGGTGCGGCCGCAGGTGTAGATACCGGTGCAGCAGCCTTCTTGGCAGCGGGAGCGGTGCGCGCTTCGCCCGCCGGCTTAACCGGCTTGTGCAGCGTGCCCGATTGCTCGGCCTTCTTCGTTTCTTCGGCCTTGCGCTCGGCAGGCGTCTTCAGCACGCGCGCCGGCGCGTTCATCATTTCGCGAATAGCGCGCGCCTCGGCCTCGGCAGCTTCGCGGCGCTTGCGTGCAGCGTCCTCTTCAGCCTTGATCTTGTCGGCGGCAACGCGGGCCTCGTCGGCGGCCTTCTGCGCGGCTTCGCGCTCGCTCGCCAGACGTGCGGCGTCCTCCTCGGCCTTGCGGCGCGGGGCTTCGTCCGACGCTTCGGCTGCGGCGCGGGCGGCTGCAGCTTCTTCCTCCGCCTTCTTGGCGGCGAGTTCAGCCTGGCGCTTCTGCTCCGCTTCGGCAGCTTCCTGGCGCGCGCGACGCTCGGCCTCTTCGCGCTCCATCGCTTCCTGGCGCGCCTTGAGCTCGGCTTCCTGGCGGGCCAGCAACTCGGCCTGACGGCGTTGTTCTTCCTCGCGGCGCGCCATCTCTTCAGCATCGACCACCGGAGCAGCCGGTGCGGCTTCCGCGTCCGCGGCCGCCGAAGTCGGCTCATCACGCTTGACGAGCACGCGCTTCTTCTTGACTTCCACTTGCACGGTGCGCGTCTTGCCGGTGGCATCCGCCTGGCGGATCTCGCTGGTTTCGCGTTTCGTGATCGTGATCTTCTTGCGCGCGCCATCCTCGGCGCTGCCGTGTGCTCGCTTGAGATAGTCGAGCAGACGGGTCTTGTCCGATTCGGTGATGACGTCTTCCGGCGTCGCCTTTTGCACGCCCGCGGCCTGCAATTGTTCCAGCAGCGCCGATGCGCTACGGTTCAATTCGCCAGCGAGTTGGGCAACTGTTGTGCTTGCCATTCAAACCCTTTCGATGCTTGGTTTCAGTGAGGATTGCGATAAACGATCAACGTTTATGCGACTCACGAAAACCAGTGTTCACGCGCCTTCATGATCAGCGCCTTGGCCTGTTCTTCGTTGACGCCGGTCATTTCGACCAGTTCGTCTACGGCCAGCTCGGCCAAGTCGTCACGCGTCTGGATGTTCCCCTCGGCCAGCTTGCCGATCAGCTCCGGGGTCAGCCCCTCGAGGTCGCGCAGGTCTTGCGACACCTTCTCGACCTTTTCTTCCTTCGCCAGCTCCATCGTCAACAGCACGTCACGGGCGCGGTTGCGCAGCTCGTTGACGGTGTCTTCGTCGAACGCTTCGATTTCCAGCATTTCCTGCAGCGGCACGTAGGCAACTTCCTCGAGCGAGCTGAAGCCCTCTTCGATCAGGATGTCGGCCACTTCCTCGTCCACGTCGAGCTTGTCCATGAACAGCTTGCGGACCACGGAGCTTTCCTCGGCCTGCTTCTGTGCCGATTCGGCCGGCGTCATGATGTTGATCTGCCAGCCGGTCAGCTCGGACGCCAGGCGAACGTTCTGGCCACTGCGGCCAATGGCCACTGCGAGGTTTTCCTCGTCGACCACCACGTCCATGCTGTGCTTTTCTTCGTCAACGACGATGGACTGCACCTGCGCCGGCGCCAGCGCACCGATCACGAACTGCGCCGGGTCTTCCGACCACAGGACGATGTCCACAGCCTCGCCGCCGACTTCATTGCGCACAGCCGTCACGCGCGTACCGCGCACACCGACGCAGGTGCCGATCGGGTCGATGCGCTTGTCGTGCGCGACGACCGCGATTTTCGCACGCACGCCCGGGTCACGCGCAGCGGCCTTGATCTCGAGCAGGCCCTGTTCCATTTCAGGCACTTCGTTCTCGAAGAGCTTGATGAGGAACTCGGGGCACGTGCGCGAGAGCTCGATCTGAGGGCCGCGTGCGCTGCGGTCGACGTTCAGGATGTAGGCACGCACGCGGTCGCCGGTGCGCAGATTTTCCTTCGGGATCATCTGGTCGCGCGTCAGCAGCGCTTCGACGCGGCCGGATTCGACGATCAGGCCCTTCTTGTCGGCACGCTTGATGGTGCCGGTCATGATCTTCTCGCCGCGATCCAGGTAGTCGTTCAGGATCTGCTCGCGCTCCGCATCGCGGATGCGCTGCAGGATCACCTGCTTTGCCGCCTGGGCGCCAATGCGGCCAAACTCCACCGACTCGATCTGCTCTTCGATGAAGTCGTCGACATTGATATCCGGGTCCTGCTCCCGGGCTTCGAACAGCAGGATCTGCTTGTCCGGCTCCTGCAGCCCAGCATCGTCGGGAACGACGAGCCAGCGGCGGAAGGTTTCGTGTTCGCCCGACTCACGGTCGATCGCCACGCGCACATCCACGTCTTCTTCAAAGCGCTTCTTGGTCGCCGAAGCCAGTGCAGCTTCCAGCGCCCCGAACACCACATCCTTGTCGACGTTCTTTTCGCGCGCAAGCGCATCGACGAGCAACAGAACTTCGCGGCTCATTGCTTGTTCCCTTTGTTTCGATTTCCTTTGAAGTCCAGCACGGGCACGAGCCGGGCGCGGTCGAGTTCCGACAGCGTGAATTCCAGCAGCGCCGGGCCATCCTTGCCCTCGAATTCGAGGCCGATCCGTTCCTGGCCGGGCTCTCCCGTCGGAGCCTGAACGATTCCCGTGAAATTCTTCTGCCCACCCACCGGCAGGCGCAGCGTCACCTTGGCCTCGAGGCCTGCGAAACGCGTGAAGTCGGCCAGTGTGCGCAGCGGGCGGTCCAGCCCCGGCGAGGACACTTCGAGCCGCTCGTAGTTGACATTTTCAACTTCGAACACACGCGTGAGCTGATGGCTCACTTTTTCGCAATCTTCAATGACGATGCCGCGTTCCGCCTGATCGATATACACACGCAGCAACCCTGCCGGCGCGCGTTCCACTTCCACCAGCTCATAACCCATGGCGGCGAGGGTTTTCTCAATCAGATCAGTCAGATGCACGTTTTTCCTGAAGAATGTCCCGGTATTGCCAACCTGCCGAAGCAAAAAAAAATGGGCGCAACGCCCATATCATTCGCCCATCTTCTGCAGGATGACCTTTGATTAGACTCGCATTGTACTGCGTCTTGTGGCAAAACGCAAAAGTTGCCCACCATGGCTGCTCGGGCGGGCGCCGTGGCGAATTCCGCACACAACGCCCTTCAACGCCATCTCAGCGCTTGCCGCCACGTTTGCCGCCGCGAGCCTTGTTGCCGTTCGGCATGCCGCCGCCTTTTCCGCCCGGGCGCTTGTTGCCTGGCACGCGGTTTCCGTCTCGCATCGCCCCGCCTGGGCCGCGCCCGTCCGGGCGGCCGCCCATGCGGGTGCGCGCAGTCAGCGTGGTGGGGCCGCCCACGTTGATGTAGCCCATCGAGGTCTGCATCGGATCAGGCTGCCGGGGGCTGGACTGCCGGCGTTGCGGCGGCAGCGCGCGGTTGCCGTTCTCGATCCCGAGGCCGCGCGACTGGAAGTTCGCTTCGCCGGTGAAGCCGGAAGACATCGGCCCCATCAGCACGGGCGCCGGCTGGCGGCGACGATTGCCCTGGCGGTTCTGCTCACCGGAGCCGGCCGCGGGCACCTTCATGCCTAGCGTGCTCATCAGCGTACGCACGTCCTCGGCCGGCACCTCCTGCCAGCGTCCCCGCTTGAGGCCGCGCGGCAGCACGAAGCTGCCGTAGCGCGTGCGGATCAGCCGCGACACCGTCAGGTTGACCGCCTCGAACATGCGCCGCACTTCGCGGTTGCGGCCTTCGGTCAAGGCGACGTGATACCAGTGGTTGACACCCTCGCCGCCGCCGTCAACACAGCGCAGGAAGTTCGCTTCGCCATCCTGCAGCTGGATGCCGTGAAGCAATTTCTGGCGGTCGGTTTCCGTCAGCTCACCAAGCGTGCGCACCGCGTATTCGCGCTCGACGCCGTACCGCGGGTGCATGAAACGGTTCGCAATATCGCCGGAGGTGGTGAAGATCAGCAGCCCTTCGGTGTTGAAATCCAGGCGACCAACGGCGACCCACTTGCCGGTCTTCATGCGCGGCAGCGCGTCGAACACGGTCGGACGGCCTTCCGGATCGGACTGGCTGACGATTTCGCCGGCCGGCTTGTGGTACAGCAGCACGCGCGGCGGCTTGTTGGGCAGCTTGCGCTGGATGAGCTTGCCGTTGACCCGCACCTGATCGGTCGGAAGGATACGCTGACCGATGTGCGCTGGAAGCCCGTTCACGGAAACACGGCCCTGCAGGATCAGGTCTTCCATGTCGCGGCGCGAGCCCAGGCCGGCATCCGCCAGGATCTTGTGCAGCTTGGGGGCGTCGTCCTCGGCGGTGAGCTCCCGGACCTTCGGGGGCTGCGGATTGCCGCCCGCGTCGGTCTCGGAGTCATACGCGCCCGAAATCACATACTGGAAGACATCCTCGGCGCCCTTGACACCCTTGGGGCCCTTGCCGCCGCGGTTCTGGTTCTGCGCTCCAGCCTTGCCCTGCGGCTTGCCGCTGCGGTTTTGACCCTTGGCGCGGCCGCCCGCGTTCTTGCCAGCCGCGCCCTCGGTACGCTCGGCGCCTTGCTGGCCATCGTTCTGGCGACGGCGGTTCTTGCCGAAGCGGCCCCGCGGGCCCCTGCGCTCGTCCTGGCCCTCGGCTGATGCAGGCTCGGGCTGCGCAGCGCCCTCTGCTGCCGCCACCTCAGCGGGGGCTTCCTTGGGTTTCCGCGTGCGCGGCGCGCGGCTCTTGCGCGGCTGCGCCGACTGGTCGGCATCGGGCGCAGCGGCAGCATCCGCCCCCTCACCTTCCGGGCGGCTGTCCTGCTGCTGGCGTCGCGAAGCGACAAGGTTGCGCAGACCGCGGCGCAGTCCCTTGCGACGAGGCGCGGACGATTCGGCGCCGTCGCTGCCTTCTTGTCGGGGCGGCTGCGCGTCGGCGTCGGCCGGCATACGTGTATCCATGGAATCTGGCTCGGTGCTCACAACGTCTTTCAAATTTGGGGGTTCAGGCCACGCGCCGACTGAGCGGCTGGCGCGGCATTAAGAGTGTTCGTTGGCGGGGGCCGAAGGTGCCTCCGCCATTGCCTTGTGTTCGTCGACCGGCGTGTCTTCATCGACTTCCGGCTCAGGTTGCGCTGCGGCGTCGGCCGGCATGGCCACATGGGCGGCCTCCGCTTCTGCCTGCGCTTCGGGCACCGCTTCGGCGACGGCCTGTTCCGCCTCGGCCACGCCCGACGATTCGGCCGCCTCGATCGCCTCGACCGTCGGGCCCGCGTTGGCGGCGCCGTCATCCGGCGCCCCGTTGACGAGCGCCGTCAGCTCGTCCACTGCAGCCGCGCCGCCCGCGCCACCGTCGAACTCGATGGCGCCTTGCTCCAGCAGACTGGCTTGCGCCTGGGCACGCGCATCTTCGAGCGGCGGCAGCTCGTCGAGCGAACGCAGGCCCAGGTCGTCGAGGAATTGCTTGGTGGTCGCGTACAGCGCCGGACGGCCAGGCACGTCACGATGGCCGATCACCTCGATCCAGCCGCGGTCTTCGATCTGCTTGATGACCTGCGTGTTGACCGTCACGCCGCGGATATCTTCGATGTCCCCCCTGGTAACGGGCTGGCGGTAAGCGATGATCGCCAGCGTTTCCATCACTGCACGCGAATACTTGGGCGGCTTTTCCGGATGCAGGCGATCAAGGTACACGCGCATCTCGGGGCGGCTCTGCAGGCGCCAGCCGGAGGCCAGCGCAACGAGCTCCACACCGCGATTCAGCCAGTCCTGTCGCAGTTCTTCGAGCAGCACGCGGATCGTGTCTGCCGAGACGTCCTCGTCGAAGAGCTTGCGCAAGTCATTGACTCGCAACGGGTCCTGCGCGCAGATCAGCGCGGTCTCGAGGACGATCTTCGCCTCTTGGGTATTCATCGGGTTGAGCGGCTCGTCATTGCTCGCGCGCGGCCGGTTGCCGTCACGCTTGAGGTTTGTCGTCCCACCGCGAAGCACGCGGCATTTCTGAATGCTGTTGCCCACCCGGGCCCGGCGCGCGAGGCCCAATGACGCCATTGGGCCTTGCACCGAAACGCAGTGGCTGTGCCCGCAAAATAGGGCCGGAGGAGCGAGTTGATCCGGTGCCGGTCAGGCACCACAAGGGCAATTTCTTCCGCCGCCGCGAGGGGCGGATACTGCGCCGGGCGGCCGCCAACGAAGAATGGCGGCTTGCCCGAATCGACTGTCCAGGGCGGCCTCTCGCGGCCTTTGCGCTGGATGGCATCGCTGGGCGCCGCGCTTGGCATTGTTGATGTGCGCGGCTGGCGAGTCGAATTGTTGTCGATTGTAGGGCAATTTCGCGCGGCGCCGCAACCACGAAGATCTTGAGCGCCCATCCCCTGCGCCGGATGGCGGTTGGCCCGTGCTTCAAACGGCTACAGCACAAGACAAAAGCCGTGTGAAGAAAGCATCTCGGGCAGCCACATCGCACGCGCAAGCCCCGCGAGGCCAAATGCGGCAATGGCGGCGGCGGCCAGGCGGCGCGCCCAGCGCCTGCGTGAGAACTCGCGTGCCCAGCCGGCCACGCCCGACATCAACAGCAGGTTGGGCAGTGTGCCGGCACCAAAGGCGAGCATGACGATCGCGCCCGACGCCGCGTTGCCAGCCAACAACGCTACAGCCAATGTGCCGTACACCATGCCGCAGGGCACGAGGCCCCATGCCAGGCCCGTGACGTAGCGCTGCACGAGCGGCGGTTGCCCGCGCAGCTTGGCACCCAAAGCTGCAGCCACGCCAGATACGCTGCCGGTCAGCCGGCCGAGCACGCGCTCGAGCCGCGAACTGCGCCACGCATCCCCGCCCGATCGCACAAGCAGCAGCAACCCGTAGGCAAGCAGCAATGCGCTGGCGAACGCAAACAGACCGCGCTGAATGGGCAGCCACTGCTGGCGCCAGACCGTTGCACCCATCGCTCCCATGGCCGCACCGAGCACGCCGTACATGGTCAATCGTCCGGCATGCATGACTGCCTGCTCAAACCACAGGCGGCGGCGCGAGACCACGCGCACCACCACGCCACGCTCTGCGGCCAGCGCGATACCACCGCACATCGCCACGCAATGCACGCCGCCCAGCAGCGCAATCAGGAAGACACTCGTGAGGACAGCCGCCGTCATTTTTCTGAGGTAATTTTGATATGGCGCAAGGTTGGTGTTTTACCGCGACAAATCCGCGGCAAATCGTGCGCTTTACGGAATGGGAGCTGCCCGATAACGGGGAGGCCGCCGCTATAATGGGCGCCAGTTGCGCCAAACGCATTACTCATCCCGACCTCCTGATAATCACAATCACTGCGCCCTGTGCTCACACGAATCGCCCTCTCCGACCAAGCCTCGCGTTGTTCCACCTGCGTTCTCGGGCAAATCTGCCTGCCGGTGGGAATGAGCTCGGATGACGTGCGCAAAATGGACGAACTCGTCGAAGAGCGCATCCGCATCAAGAAAGGACAGACGCTCTACGCGCTCGGCGAGCCGCTCGAAGCGGTGTATGGCATCCGTTTCGGCACGCTCAAGACGCATGTGACGCTCGAAGACGGGCGGCACCAGATCACCGGTTTCCATCTGCCGGGCGAGATCGTCGGGCTGGACGGCATTGGCGAGATGCGGCACGTATCGGACGCCACGGCACTCGAAGACACCGAAGTGTGCGTCGTGCGTTACGACGACCTGCAACAGCTCTCGCGCCGACTGCCCTCGCTGCAGCATCAGTTCCTGCGCATCATGAGCAAGGAGATTTCGCAGGATCACCTGATGCTGCTGACACTCGGTTCCATGCGCGCGGAAGAACGGCTGGCGGCGTTCCTGCTGAACCTTTCCAAGCGCTCGGCGCAGCGCGGTTATTCTTCGACCGAGTTTGTGCTGCGCATGAGCCGCGAAGAGTTGGGCAGCTATCTGGGCTTGAAGCTCGAAACCGTGAGCCGGCTGTTCTCGCGCTTTGCCGAGGCCGGGCTCATCCAGATCCGCCAACGCCACGTCAAGCTGATCGACCTGGCAGGCCTGCGCCAGGTGATGAGCGGCCAGGCTGCCTAAGCTGCCACTCACCGCCCGCCCCTCTTACACGAGCGGGTGTTCATGCGCTTCGAGTTTGCCGATGCCCGGCGACACGTACAGCGTGAGCGCGCTCGACAATCCGCACAACAGCCAGAACACGAAGAACGACACGGTATAAACGGCCTCGTCTGATACCGTGATCTGCTCGCCAAAGAAGCTCAGGTCGGCCGGGTTCACGACCGCGAACACGACCAACTCGGCCAGCGCGGCGCACAGGAACGCCGGCCACAGGATCCACATCAGCAGCCGACGCTTCATCGAGCGCCTCCGCGAACGTCATGGACCGGCACCGCGACAGGCTTTTCGACGACGAGCCCGCGTCGCACCACGTTGTCGTGGATCACCGCATCCGGGTGCGATGCCGCCAGCCAGATGGTCACGCCGCAGCCGATCATGGCAACGAACGGGCCGGCCATCAGGAGCCACGGCCAGGGTTCGCGCCACCACGGCCGGGCGGACGAGGAAGATTGCGTTGCATGCATCGTTGCCTCCTGTTGAGATGCCGCCTCAGCGCGGCACGATGAAACTGGACGGCTCGCGCAGCACGAGGCTGTGGCTGTCATTGTCTGCGTGGATGACAAACTGAATCTTGTGTGAACCGGGAGCCGTGTCATCAGCCGGTCGGCGCACGCGCACCGGCAGCAGACGGTTGGCCGCGGGAGGCAGCACCAACGTGGTGGATTCCCCCCGAGCGCCCTGCACGTCGAGTTGCGGCAACCCTTCTGCGGCAATGGTCACGTGCAGCGGCTGCTCGGAAGCGTTCATCAATTGGAGGCGATAGACGTTCTCGATCTTGCCGCCATCCACTTCGCGCGCGAGCGCACCGCGATCGCGGATGACGTCCACCTTGAGCGGTTGACGCATGGCCAGCGCAGCAACAAAGCCGGCGACGAGCACCACCATGATGGTCGCGTACACCAGCACACGCGGGCGCAGCATGTACCGGCGAGCCTCCTTCGGGTTGAGCCCCTCGAGCATGGCCCGCTCAGACGTGTAGCGGATCAGGCCGCGCGGATAGCGCATCTTGTCCATGACCTGATCGCACGCGTCGATGCAGGCACCACACCCGATGCACTCGTACTGCAAGCCCTGGCGGATGTCGATGCCGGTCGGACACACCTGCACGCAGATGCTGCAGTCAACGCACGAACCCAGGCCTTGCGCTGCAAAGTCGGCATTGCGCGAACGGCTGCCGCGCGGTTCGCCGCGCTGCGTGTCGTAGGTCACGACGTAGGTGTCGCGGTCGACCATCACGCTCTGGAAGCGTGCATACGGGCACATGTAGCGGCACACCTGCTCGCGCATGAAACCGGCATTGCCCCACGTGGCGAAGGCGTAGAACAGCATCCAGAACATTTGCCACGGCCCGAGCGAGAGCGTCCACACCTGCAGGCCCAGTTCGCGGATCGGCGTGAAGAAGCCGACGAAGGTGAAGCCCGTCCATAGCGCGATCAGCAGCCAGGCGGCGTGCTTGGCTGCCTTCAGGCGCAGCTTGCGCAGGCTCCAGCGCTCGCCGTCGAGCCGGATGCGGGCGAAGCGGTCGCCTTCGATGCGCCGCTCGATCCACATGAAGATTTCGGTGTAGACCGTCTGCGGACACGCATAGCCGCAGAAGAGCCGCCCGGCCACCGCCGTAAACAGAAAGAGCCCCAGCGCGGACAGCACCAGCAGCACCGTCAGGTAGATCACGTCCTGCGGCCACAGCACGAGGCCGAACAGGTAGAACTTCCGTGCGCCCAGGTCGAACAGCACCGCTTGGCGGCCATTCCACTGGAACCACGGCAAGCCATAGAAGACGGCCTGCGTGGCGAGCACCAGCCAGACGCGCCAGCGGGCAAACGCCCCTGTCACCGCGCGCGGGTAGATCTTGCGCCTGACCTCATAGAGCATCTGCTCGGTCGGGCCTTCGTCTGCGCCCGCGGCTGCAGTGGCCGGCGCCATGGGGCGCCAGGCGGCTTCCCGATCGCTCATGGCCGTGCGCCCGCGCCCGTGTTCGACAGGCCCCACACGTAGGCGGCGAGCATGCGGATCTTTTCGGGGGACAGCAGGTTCTCGTGTGCCGGCATGGTGTTGCTGCGGCCCTTAAGGATGGTCTCGACGATGGTCGCTTCGGAACTGCCGTACAGCCACGTGCGGTCGGTCAGGTTGGGCGCGCCCAGTGCCTGGTTGCCCTTGCCGGTGGCCATGTGGCAGGCCGCGCAGACGGACTTGAACGTGGGCTCGCCGCGCGCTGCCTTGATCGGGTCGTACGACAGGCCCGAGAGCGAGCGCACATAGTTCGCCACATTCACCGCCTGGTTGGCATCGACCACACCAGCCAGCGACGGCATCGTGCCCTGCCGCCCCTTGGTGATCGTCGTCAGGATCGTGTCCGGATCGCCGCCGTACAGCCAGTCGTTGTCGGTCAGATTCGGGAAGCCCTTGGAGCCGCCGGCGTCGGAGCCGTGGCACTGCGCGCAGTTGTTCAGGAACAGGCGCTGGCCGATCTCGTGCGCCTGCGGGTCTGCGGCGATCTGCTTGATGTCCATGCTCGCGTAGCGCTCGTAGACGGGCCGTACCTGCGCATCGGCCGCGGCCCGATGCGCGGCCAGCTCGCCACGCGTGGAGAACCCGAGCACGCCGCCATAGGCACCGAGCCCTGGATAGAGGATCAGGTACGCCACGGCAAAGATGCACGACAGCAGGAACATCCACATCCACCAGCGCGGCAGCGGATTGTTCAGCTCGCGCAGGTCGCCGTCCCATACGTGACCGGTATCGTCGCCCGCCTTCTGCCCCGGGGCGATCTGGATACGCCGCTGCGAGAACAGCAGCCACACGCACCACGCGATGCCCACCAGGGCTATCGCCGCGATGTAGTACCCCCAGAAATCGGAAATGAAGTCGCTCATGATTGGGTGTCCTTATTGACGCGGGTGCGACGCATCGATGCGCGCCCCGGCGACCTCAGCCTCATCAGGCAGCATGAAGGGCAGCATCGCCGATTCGGCATTGGCGGCGCGACGATGCGCCGAGAATGCCCACCAGGAGATGCCCACGAACAGCACCAGAAACACTGCCGTAGCGATTGCACTCAACATGGCCATGGTTTACTCCTTTGCCGCCACCGTGGACGGCGCGGCGGCTGCGGCCACATCGCCCACGTTGCGCAGTTCCACGCCGAGGCCCTGCAGATAGGCCACCACGGCGTCTTCCTCGGTCTTGCCGGCAAGCTGCTCGCGTGCACCGGCAATCTGCGCATCGGTGTACGGCACGCCAAGCTGGCGCAGCACATGCATCTTCGTTTCGATGTCGCGGTTGTCGAGCGGCGTCTTGGCAAGCCACGCGTACGACGGCATGTTCGACTCAGGCACCACCTCGCGCGGGTCGCGCAGGTGGATGCGATGCCAGTCGTCGGAATAGCGCTGGCCCACCCGCGCCAGATCCGGACCGGTACGCTTGGAGCCCCACAGGAACGGGTGATCGAACACCGATTCTCCGGCCAGCGAGTAGTGCCCGTAGCGCTCGGTCTCCGCACGCAGCGTGCGCACCTGCTGCGAGTGGCAGCCGACGCAGCCTTCGCGGATGTAGATGTCGCGCCCGGCCAGCCGCAGCGGCGAATACGGCGCGATGCCCTTGACCGGCTCGGTGGTCGAATGCTGGAAGAACAGCGGCACGATCTGCACGAGCCCGGCAATGCTGACGACGACGAGCGTCAGCGCGATCAGCAGACCGACGTTTTTCTCCAGTGTCTCGTGCGAGAAGAACTTCTTGGATGCGTTGCTCATGTTCGTCTCCTCACTGTGCCGCGACCAGCGGTGCCTGCGCGGGTTGAGGAATGGGTGCGTCGACCGCCTTGCTGCCCTGGATGGTCTTGAACACGTTGAAGGCCATCAGCAGCATGCCGCCGAGGAAGCACAGCCCCCCGAGCAAGCGGATCACGTAGAACGGATACGTTGCCTTCACCGCTTCGACAAAGCTGTAGGTGAGCGTACCGTCGGCCTCGGTGGCGCGCCACATCAGGCCCTGCATCACACCGGCAACCCACATGGCGGCGATGTAGAGCACCACGCCGATGGTCGCCACCCAGAAGTGCACTTCGATCAGGCGCGTGCTGTACATGCGCTGCTGGCCGAACAGGCGCGGAATCATGTAGTACATCGAGCCGATGGTGATCATCGCCACCCAGCCCAGCGCGCCGGAGTGCACGTGGCCGATGGTCCAGTCGGTGTAGTGCGACAGCGCGTTGACGGTCTTGATGGACATCATCGAGCCCTCGAACGTCGCCATGCCGTAGAACGACAGCGCCACCACCAGGAACTTGAGGATCGGATCGGTGCGCAGCTTGTGCCAGGCACCCGAGAGGGTCATGATCCCGTTGATCATGCCGCCCCACGACGGCGCCAGCAGAATCAGCGAGAACACCATGCCGAGCGATTGCGCCCAGTCCGGCAGCGCGGTGTACTGCAGGTGGTGCGGGCCTGCCCACATGTAGGTGAAGTTCAGCGCCCAGAAGTGCACGATCGACAGACGGTACGAATAGATCGGGCGCTCCGCCTGCTTGGGCACGAAGTAGTACATCATCCCGAGGAAGCTGGTGGTCAGGAAGAATCCCACCGCGTTGTGGCCGTACCACCACTGCACCATCGCGTCCTGCACGCCCGCATAGGCCGAATACGACTTCCACAGCGACACCGGCAGTTCTGCGTTGTTGACGATATGCAGCAGTGCAATCGTGATGATGTACGCGCCGAAGAACCAGTTCGCCACGTAGATGTGCTTGGTCTTGCGTTTGACGATGGTGCCGAAGAACACGATGGCATAGGCCACCCACACCACGGTGATGAGGATGTCGATGGGCCATTCCAGTTCGGCGTATTCCTTGGAACTGGTGATGCCCAGTGGCAGCGTGATGGCCGCTGCCAAGATCACCGCCTGCCAGCCCCAGAACGTGAACGCCGCGAGCTTGTCGGAAATCAGCCGCACCTGGCACGTGCGCTGCACGACGTAGTACGACGTGGCAAACAGCGCGCTGCCGCCAAACGCAAAGATGACGGCATTGGTATGCAGCGGACGCAGCCGGCCGTACGTCAGCCATGGCACGCCAAAATTCAGTTGCGGCCAGATCAACTGGGCCGCGATCAGCGCACCGACCGCCATCCCGACGATGCCCCACACGATCGTCATGATCGAGAACTGGCGCACTACGCGGTAATTGAAGGTCTGGGTGTGCCGCAACGCGCTGGACGATTCCATGCTTGCTCCCCAAGAGTGTTGGTGTAATACGACCATGTTAAGAAGCGGGCGGCCACCCGGCCTTGACGTGCATCAAGGCTGCGGGCCACGCGCTGTCAAGAAGTTCCATCTCGCGACACGGCGTCGCGCGCAGGCGTGTCGGGGTCGAGCAGGATCGATTCAGCGGGGGCCCGGAGGTCGTCGTACTGGCCGGAACCCACAGCCCACCACAGCGCACCGACGATCGCCGCCACCAGCATCAGCGAGAGCGGAATCAGCAGAAGCAGCGTTTCCATGAGCCCGCCTAAGCCGCGCGTGACAGGCGCCACGCGTTGAGCGCAACCAGTAGCGACGACACCGACATGCCGATGCCCGCAGCCAGCGGCGAGAGCCACCCGAGCGTGGCAAGCGGGATGCTGATCGCGTTGTAGGCGAACGCCCAGCCGAGGTTCTGGCGCACCACGCGCATGGTGCGGCGTCCGATCGATATGGCTTCACTGATGGCGACGAGGCGCGGCTCCGTCAGCACGGCGTCCGCGCCGGCCTGCGCGAGCGGCGCGCCCGAGCCGATCGCGATGGAGACCTGCGCCTGCGCGAGCAGCGGCGCATCGTTGATGCCGTCGCCCACGGCCAGCACGTGTGCGCCTCGCGCCTGCAGCCTGCGCACATAGGCACGCTTGTCTTCAGGGCTGGCACCGCCGACGGCATGGTCGATGCCAAGGCCGTTCGCCCACCACTGCACGGTTTGAGGCGAATCACCCGACACCAGATGCAGGCACAGCCCCTGCGCACGCAGCGCGTCGAGGCAGGCACGCGCATCGGCGCGCGGCACATCGGCCAGCGTGAAGCGCGCCAGCGGCAACCCGTCGCGGCCAAGCCAGACCGACGTGCACGCCGCATCGGGCGGTGCCTCCTGCATCGGCGGTTCGCAGCCATAGCGCAGCGAGCGCGGGGGCTCATCCGCATAACGCCGTGCCGCGAACGACCGCACACCCAAGCGCATCGTGCTGTCTCCGACACGGGCGTGGACGCCCTGTCCAGGCACGTTTGTCACTGCCGACACCTCGGGCTCGGCAGCCCATCCGGACGCGGCCGAGCGCAGCGATTGCGCGATCGGATGGTTTTCGGATTGCTCCATGGCCGCGGCTATCGCGAGGCACGATTCCGCATCGACGTCGGCGAAGGTCTCGATGCGCACCAGGCGCAGTCGGCCTTCGGTGAGCGTGCCTGTCTTGTCCAGCAGCACATCGGTGACGGCGGCGAGGTGTTCGATGGCGTGGCCGCGCGTGACCAGCACACCGCGCCGCGCCAGCGCTCCACTGGCTGCTGCCAGCGCAGAAGGCGTTGCCACCGACAGCGCACACGGACAACTCACCACCAGCACCGCCACCGTGACGGCAAACATGCGTGACGGGTCGATCCACCACCACGCCACTGCAGCCAACAGCGCCCAGCCGAGCACGACCGCCACAAAGCGCCCCGCTACCCGATCGGCGAGTTCCGCAATGCGCGGCTTGTCAGTCAACGCACGTTCGAGCAGATCGACAATCGCGGACAGGCGCGTCTGCGCTCCAACACGCCCCACGCGCACGCGAATGGCACTGGCCACGTTGTAGCTGCCGGCCAGCACCGTCGCACCGACATCGCGCGGTTGCGGCAGGCTTTCACCGGAGAGGAGCGATTCGTCGATCTCGGTAGCGCCCCGCTCAATGGCGCCGTCGGCCGGCAGGACTTCGCCGGCGCGCACTTCGACGCAATCGCCCGGCTGAAGCAGCGCCACCGGAATGGTCTCGAGGGCGCCTGTCGCCGCGTCGATCCGTCGGCACGTGGCCGGCAACTGGCGCACCAGCGCTTCGGCGCCGGACACTGCGCTCTGCCGGGCGCGCAGCTCGAGATAACGCGCCGCGAGCAGGAAGGCGACGAACATCGTCACCGAGTCGAAATACGTTTCACCGTGGCCGCGCACGGTGGCCAACACGCTCGCGCCAAAGGCGGCGCCGATGCCGAGCGCGACCGGCACATCCATGCCGACATGCGCGTGGCGGAGTTGCTGCCACGCACTGACGAACATCGGCCGCGCCGAAATCAGCATCACGGGCACCGTCAGCGCAAGGCTTGCCCACTGCATGAGGCGCGTCTGGCTAAGCGGAATATCGCTACCATGCAGATACACCGGCCACGCATACATCATCACCTGCATCATCCCGACCATGGCAATGCCCAGGCGGATCAGCAGGCTGCGGCGCTCACGGGCCTCGGCCGTGCGGCGCACCGAGGGCTGGTCCGGCCATGCCTCGTAACCGACGTCCGCAATGGCGGCAAACACGCTGGACAACTGCGTGGCGCCGGCATCGCAAACGATGCGCGCACGTTCCGTGGCGTAGTTCACGGTCACGTCACGCACGCCCTTCACCTGCGACAACGCACGCTCGATGAGCCAGACGCAGGCCGCGCAACGCATGCCGACCAGGACGAGAGCCAGTTCTTCCGTGCCATCAGCACGCGCACGCACGAAGCGTTCGCGCATGACCGGCAGATCATAGGTCGCCCACACGGCTTCGGCCTCGGTGCGGCGCTCGCCGTCGATCGGCTTGGCAAATGCGATGGGGCCGTCGTAGACGTGCCCCATGCCGGAGGCGTGCAGCGTCTGTGCGACGACCTGGCAGCCGGCGCAGCAGAAGTCGCGCCGCTGTCCGGCGATATCAGCGCGCAGCGGAGCCGCCCCTTCCAACGGCGCCGCACAGTGATAGCAAGCGACGCTCGAGGCCCCCGCAAGGCGAAGCGACCCTCCGCCATCGACCGGCAGGGAGGGGCTGGGGGCAAGGGTGGTCCTCATGATGAAGACCATGCTAGCGGGCCCCGGCGTGCTGGCCCTTGATGCGTATCAAGGCTTGTCGATTCAAGGCGTGGGAGCATTTGCGGCGATTACTGCACTCGCCGCGGCTGGTCACCCTCACGCAAGAATGAATCGGCGCCTATAGTAAAAAACTGCACCGGGCAAACAGGAGGGCGCGACGTGGCAACCGAATTCAGCCTGTACAACATCCACTGTGAATGGGGCGAGCACGGGGCCTCTGCCCTGGCGCCGCACTGCGACGCAGTCATCGTGGTCGACGTGCTGTCGTTCTGCACCTGTGTGGACGTCGCCGTGGCGCGCGGCGCACGTATCTATCCATACCCCTGGCGAGATGGCAGTGCAGAAACGTTTGCCCGGCGCGCCGGCGCCATGCTCGCGGGCAATAACCGGAGCCAGCCGGGCTATACGCTCTCGCCGGCGTCACTGCGTGGACTGCCGGCGGGCAGCAGCCTCGTCCTGCCGTCCCCCAACGGGGCAACGCTGGCGCTGGCCACGGGTTCCACGCCGACATTCGCGGGCTGCCTGCGCAATGCGCGCGCAGTGGCGGAAGCCGCTTCGCGCCTGGGCCGGCGCGTGGCGGTCGTCGCTTCGGGCGAGCGCTGGGCGGACGGCAGTCTGCGCCCAGCCCTTGAAGACTGGCTCGCAGCCGGGGCCATCGTGCATCACCTGTCGGAAACGGTGGCGGGCTTCCTGCCGCAGGCGCTGTCGCCCGAGGCGCTGGCGGCGCGCGCGATCTACCGTGAAGCATCGCAGACCGGCATGATCAAGACGTGGCTGCTCGATTCGGTGTCCGGCCGCGAACTGTGCGAACGCGGCTTTGCAGAAGACGTGACCATCGCTGCGCAGACCGACGTGAGCGACTTCGCGCCGATGCTCGTGGAAGGCGCATTCCGCAACGTAAACCGCAAGACCGAGCGCGCGCCGCAAGATTTCTTTGGCGCGAGCCTGCGCCCGGCCCCGGTGCCGCCGTCGCACCGCAATCCGCCGCTGCCGCACTGACCGGCCGGCACGCGGCGGCGGAGGTGCCGTCAGGTCAGTGACGTATCGATGTCGCGCCGCGGCGACTCGAGGTATTCGCGCGACTGCATCTCGATGATGCGCGAGACAGTGCGATGGAACTCGTGGGCCATCTGGCCCTCGGTGTACAGCTCGTCGGCGGGCACCTCGGCCGACATCAGCAGCTTGACCTTGTGGTCGTAGAACACGTCGATCAGCCAGGTGAAGCGGCGCGCCTCGGACGCCATGCGCGGCGTCATCTTCGGCACATCGGCCAGGATGACGGTGTGAAAGCGCGAGGCGATCTCCAGATAGTCGTTCTGCGAGCGCGGCCCGCCACACAGCGTGGCGAAATCGAACCACACCACGCCTCCCGCCTTGCGCTGGGCGCGGATTTCGCGATGTTCGATATGCAGTACCGGCGATTCGTCCGGCACTTCGGCCACGGCGGCAAACGCATCGCGCAGCGCCGAGTTGGCCTTGGCGCCCAGCGGGGTGTGATACGCCTGCACCTGCTCCATCGCGCGCTTGCGGTAGTCGACGCCGGCGTCGACGTTCAGGATGTCGAGCTTCTCCTGCAGCAGCGCAATCGCGGGCAGGACGCGTTCGCGGTGCAGCCCGTCGGGGTACAGCTGGTCAGGCCGATAGTTCGACGTCATCACGAACTGCACGCCGTTGGCGAACAACTGGTCCAGCAAGCGGTGCAGGATCATTGCATCGGCCACATCGCTGACGTGGAACTCATCGAAGCAGATCAGCCGGTACCGCTTTGCGATGCGGCGTGCGAGTTCGTCCAGTGGATCGGCGCGACCGCGCAGCTCCTCCAGCTGACGATGCACCTCGCGCATGAACTCGTGAAAGTGCAGCCGCGTCTTGCGCACCACGGGCACGCAGCTGTAGAACGCGTCCATCAGGAACGACTTGCCGCGCCCCACCCCGCCCCACATGTAGACGCCGCGCGGCAGGTCCGGACGCACCAGCATCTTGCGCAGGGCATTGGAGCGCCGAGCCTTGTAGGCGACCCATTCGTCGTAGCACTGCTGCAGGCGATCGACGGCACGCTGCTGCGCCTCGTCGGGCTGGTAGCCCCGTGCCTTCAGTTCCTGTCGGTAGGTTTCCTGGACGTTCATCTGCTTGAAAGTGCGTAGCGCCGGCCTTTTAGCGGCTCAAATGGACCGATGCCCGGCATCTTGTGGATGACCGGGCACCGTGTGCTCGCCTGGCGGCGTGCGATTACATGTTGAGCTGACGCTTGTCGACGGCCAGCGCGGCTTCGCGCATCACTTCCGACATCGACGGGTGCGGGTGGCAGATGCGGCCGATGTCTTCCGACGCAGCCTTGAACTCCATCGCCACCACAGCTTCGGCGATCAGGTCCGACGCGTTGGCGCCGATCACGTGCACGCCCAGGATCTCATCGGTCTTCGCATCGGCGATGACCTTGACGAAGCCATCGGATGCGCCCATGCCCAGCGCACGGCCGTTGGCCATGAACGGGAACTGGCCGGCCTTGATCTCGCGGCCCTCGGCCTTGAGCTGCTGCTCCGTCTTGCCGACCCATGCGATTTCCGGGTACGTGTAGATGACCCACGGAATGCAGTTGTAGTCGATGTGGGGCTTCTGGCCGACGATGCGCTCGGCGACCGCCACGCCTTCGTCTTCAGCCTTGTGCGCCAGCATCGGGCCGCGCACCACGTCACCGATCGCCCACACGTTGGGCAGCTTGGTCGCGCAGTGGTCGTCCACCTCGATGAAGCCGCGTTGGTCCGTCGCCAGGCCGATCGCTTCCAGACCCAGGTTGTCGGTGTTCGGCACGCGGCCGATCGAGACGATCAGCTTGTCGCACTCCAGCACCTGCGCAGCGCCGGCGGCGTCGGTGTAGTTGACCTTCACGCCCTTGGCGGAGGATTCGATCTCGCCAACCTTCACGCCGACGTTGATCTTCAGGCCCTGCTTGGTCAGCAGCTTGTTGGCTTCCTTGGCTACGGATTCGTCCGCCGCACCGAGGAAGCTCGGCAGCGCTTCGAGGATCGTCACTTCGGCACCCAGACGGCGCCACACCGAGCCCAGCTCCAGGCCGATCACGCCAGCGCCGATCACGCCCAGCTTCTTCGGCACTTCGGCAAACTTCAACGCGCCTTCGTTGTCGGCGATGGTCACGTTGTCCACCGGCACGTTCGGCAGGTGGCGCGCCTTCGAGCCCGTGGCGATGATCACGTGCTTGGCAGTCACGACTTCCGTGCCGGCCTTGCCCGCGATCTCGACCTGGTAGCCGGCGTCGGTCTTGCCGACGAACTTGCCGTAGCCCTTGAGCAGCGTCACCTTGTTCTTGCGGAACAGGAACTCGATGCCCTTGGTCATCTTGCCGACGATGTCGTCCTTGCGCTTGAGCATCTTGGCCACGTCGACCTTGACGCCGTCCACCGTGATGCCGTGGTCGGCCAGGTGGTGGTTCACGTTCTCGAATTCTTCGGACGAGGCCAGCAGCGCCTTGGACGGAATACAGCCCACGTTCAGGCACGTGCCGCCCAGACGCGGCTCGCTCTTCGGATCGTCATAGGCGTTGCCTTCGCAGCACGCCACGTTCAGGCCCAGCTGGCCAGCGCGGATGGCGGCGATGTAGCCGCCGGGGCCGGCGCCGATCACCAGCACGTCAAATTGTTTGCTCATGGAGAAATCCTTTGGTCCGTCGTTTCCACTCAAGCGGAAACGTCAACAATCGGTTTCAACCTGTTCACGTCCGTTGCGAGCGGCCCGAAGTTGATCCGAGACGTGCAACCGTACATGGGTACGGTGAACATCGCAGGTTCAAGATCGGGTCGCGCAACAGGACCGTGGGCAGGTTTACAGATCCAGCAGCAGGCGGGCCGGGTCTTCCAGCGCTTCCTTCATCGCCACCAGGCCCAGCACGGCTTCGCGGCCGTCGATGATGCGGTGGTCGTACGACATGGCGAGGTAGTTGATCGGACGGATCACGACCTGGCCGTTCTCGACCACCGGGCGCTCCTTGGTAGCGTGCACGCCCAGGATGGCCGATTGCGGCGGGTTGATGATCGGGGTGGAGAGCATCGAGCCGAACGTACCGCCGTTCGAGATCGAGAACGTGCCGCCGGTCAGGTCGTCCAGCGTCAGCTTGCCGTCCTTGGCCTTCTGGCCGAATTCGGCGATCTTCTTTTCGATGTCGGCCAGGCTCATCTGGTCGGCATTGCGCAGGATGGGCACCACCAGGCCGCGCGGCGAGCCGACCGCGATACCGATGTCGAAATAGCCGTGGTAGACGATGTCGTTGCCGTCCACCGAGGCGTTGAGGATCGGGTACTTCTTCAGCGCGTGGACAGCCGCCTTCACGAAGAACGACATGAAGCCCAGCTTCACGCCGTGGGTCTTCTCGAACTGGTCCTTGAACTTGGCTCGCAGGTCCATCACCGGCTTCATGTTGACTTCGTTGAAGGTGGTGAGGATTGCGTTGGTCGACTGCGACTGGATCAGGCGCTCGGCAATACGGGCGCGCAGGCGGCTCATCGGCACGCGCTCTTCCGGACGGTCGCCCAGGGCAGCGAAGTCCACGGGCGCGGCCACTTGCTGCAGCGCCGGACGTGCGGCTTGCGGAGCCGCGGCAGCAGCCGGCTTGGCGCCACCGGCCACGGCACCCAGCACGTCGCCCTTGGTGATGCGGCCATCGCGGCCCGTGCCGGCCACCTGGCCAGCCGACAGGTTGTTCTCGGCCATCAGCTTGGCGGCCGACGGCATGGCCACGCCACCCGTGGCTGCGGCAGCCGGTGCCGGCGCAGCGGCGGCCGGAGCCGGTGCAGCTGCTGCAGGCGCCGGTGCGGCGGCGGCCGGGGCGGCAGCGCCAGCCTTGCCTTCGGTGTCGATCTTGGCCAGCAGCTGCTCCGACGTGACGGTCGCGCCGTCCGCCACCAGCACCTCGGCCAGCACGCCAGCGGCCGGCGCCGGCACTTCCAGCACGACCTTGTCGGTTTCGACTTCGATCAGGATTTCGTCCTGGGCCACGGCTTCGCCCGGCTTCTTCTTCCAGGAGATCAGCGTGCCTTCTTCAACGGACTCGGAAAACTGCGGGACCTTGACATCAACGATAGCCATTTCAGTGGTTCCTTGGATTCATGTGCGCGCGCTCGATTGCATTTGCGACGCGGCGCTTCTATTCGGTAAACGGTGAAATCGGGAGCGGAGATGCGCCAAGGCGACAGCCGAAGCTGCCGCCCTGGTGCGCGCGTCGCTTACTTGGTCAGCACGAAGCCCTTGAGCTTGGCGAATGCTGCGTCGATCAGCGCCTTCTGCTGCTCGTTGTGCTTCGCGTAGTACCCCACTGCCGGCGATGCAGAGGCCGGGCGGCCCGCGTAGCCCAGCTTCTGACCTTCTGTCATGTTTTCCATGATGTAGTGCTGCACGAAGAACCAGGCGCCCTGGTTCTGCGGCTCGTCCTGGCACCACACCACCTCGGTCAGGTTCGGGTATTTTTTCAGCTCAGCCGCGAACGCCTTGTGCGGGAACGGATAGAGCTGTTCCACGCGGATGATCGCGGTGTCGGTCAGGCCACGCTCCTTGCGGGCGTTGACGAGGTCGTAGTAGACCTTGCCCGAGCATGCGACCACGCGCTTGACCTTGGCCGCGTTCAGGTCTTCGGCCGTGTCGCCGATGACCGTCTCGAAGTGGCCCTTGGCCAGGTCCGACAGCGGCGAGACGGCATCCTTGCTGCGCAGCAGCGACTTCGGCGTCAGGATGATCAGCGGCTTGCGGAACAGGCGGATCATCTGGCGACGCAGCAGGTGGAAAATCTGCGCCGGCGTGGTCGGCTGCACCACTTGCATGTTGTGGTCTGCGCAGAGCTGCAGGTAGCGCTCCAGGCGCGCCGAGCTGTGCTCCGGGCCTTGGCCTTCATAGCCGTGCGGGAGCATCAGCGTCAGGCCCGAGGCGCGGCCCCACTTCACTTCACCCGACGAGATGAACTGGTCGATGACGACCTGCGCACCGTTGGCGAAGTCACCGAACTGGGCTTCCCAGATGACGAGTGCATTCGGCTCGGCCGTCGAGTAGCCGTACTCGAAGCCCATCACGGCTTCTTCGGACAGCACCGAGTCGATCACGGTGAACGGTGCCTGGTTGTCCGACACATTCTGCAGCGGGACGTACGTACCGGCATCCCAGCGCTCGCGGTTCTGGTCGTGCAGCACAGCGTGGCGGTGCGTGAACGTACCGCGGCCGGCATCCTGGCCGGTGATGCGCACCGGGTAGCCCGATGCCACCAGCGACGCAAAGGCGAGGTGTTCGCCCATGCCCCAGTCCAGCGGCAGCTCGCCCTTGCCCATCTTGGCGCGGTTGTTGACGACGTTCTCCACCAGCGGGTGCAGCTTGAACTGCTCGGGGATCGTGGTGATGCGCTCGGCCAGGCGCTTCAGCTCGGCCATCGGCACGGCGGTGTCGGCGGCATCCGTCCACTTGCGGTTCAGGAACGGCATCCAGTCCACGGCGAACTTGTTCTTGAAGTTCGACAGGACCGGGTCGACCGTGTGCTTGCCGGCGTCCATGGCGGCGCGGTATTCCTGCACCAGCGCGTCCGGCTCTTCCGGCTTCAGCGTGTTCTGCGTGACGAGCTTGTCTGCGTACAGCTTGCGCGTGCCGGGGTGCTGGCCGATCTTCTTGTACATCAGCGGCTGCGTCATTGCCGGCGTGTCCTGCTCGTTGTGGCCGAGCTTGCGGTAGCAGATGATGTCGACCGCCACGTCCTTCTTGAACTCGGTGCGGAAGTCGATGGCCAGTTGCATGGCCAGCACGACGGCTTCCGGATCGTCGCCGTTCACGTGCAGCACCGGCGCCTCGATCATCTTGACGACGTCGGTGCAGTACAGCGTCGAGCGCGAATCGCGCGGGTCCGACGTCGTGAAACCGATCTGGTTATTGATGACGATGTGGATCGTGCCGCCCGTGCCGTAACCGCGCGTCTGGGCGAGGTTCAGCGTTTCCATCACGACGCCTTGGCCGGCGAAGGCCGCGTCACCGTGCACCTGCACGGCCAGCACCTGCTCGCCGGTCTTGTCGCCGCGGCGCTCCTGGCGCGCCTTGACGGAGCCTTCCACGACAGGGTTGACGATTTCCAGGTGCGACGGGTTGAACGCCAGCGACAGGTGCACGGGGCCGCCCGGCGTGGTCACGTCGCTCGAGAAGCCCTTGTGGTACTTCACGTCGCCGGCCGGCAAGTCGTCCACGTGCTTGCCTTCGAATTCGGCAAACAGGTCGGCCGGCATCTTGCCGAGCGTGTTGACCAGCACGTTCAGACGGCCGCGGTGGGCCATGCCGATGACGATTTCCTGAACGCCCTTGGCACCGGCGTGCTGGATCAGTTCGTCCATCGCCGCGATGAAGCTCTCGCCGCCTTCGAGCGAGAAGCGCTTCTGGCCGACGTACTTGGTATGGAGGAAGCGCTCGAGGCCTTCGGCGGCCGTCAGGCGTTCCAGGATGTGCTTCTTCTTTTCAGCCGAGAAGGTCGGCTTGGAGCGGATCGACTCCAGGCGCTCCTGCCACCAGCGCTTCTGCGCCTGGTCGCTGATGTACATGAACTCGGCGCCAATGGAGCCGCAGTAGGTTTCGCGCAGGTTGTTGATCAGCTCGCGCAGGCTCATCGACTCCTTGCCGAAATACGTGTTGCTGGCATTGAAGATGATGTCCTGGTCGGCTTCGGTAAAGCCGTAGAAAGCGGGGTCGAGGTCCGGAACCGGCGGGCGCTCCTGGCGCTTGAGCGGATCCAGGTCGGCCCAGCGCAGGCCCACGTTGCGGTACGCGGCAACCAGCTGCGTCGCGGCCACGCGCTTGCGGCCCATGTCGGAGTCGGCAGAGGCGACGATCGTGCGGATCGGGCCTTGCTTGGCGCGCTCGGCAAACGACGTGATGATCGGGGCGTGGGGGATATCCCGGGCGTTCGAGCCGTCGACGGCGGGGACGTTCTGCAGCGCATCGAAATAGGCGCGCAGTGCCTCGCTAACGGACGTGGGATCTTGCAGATACGCTTCGTACTGGTCTTCAACGTAGGCGGCATTGCCACCGGACAGGTACGAGGTGTCCAGGTACTGCTTGTACAGCTCAGTCATGGGGCGCTCACTTTTCTCCGGGTCTGCCGGAGTTCAGCGGGTTCATCAACCTTCCGCGACACGGCTTGACCGGTTAGCGGATCGCAAACTTTGAATCGCCTGAAATCACCTGGTCGGACCGGATCTCGCGTGGCGGGAAGGAGGGACCGAGACAGCTTTTACAGACAAGTTGTGCGGGAAGGACCTAAGTCTTCACGGACAGGAAGCATAGCACGTTTATGATCAATATTCCGGTTCTTTGACGCGTCAATGAAACGTTGCTTTATCGCGTCGAAAGCATGACTTTGATCACATTCCGGCCGGCGAGATGCGGTCCACCCAATCGGTGATCAATCCGTCCAGTCCGGCGCTCCACAGCCGCTGCGCGCGGTCGACGTCGTTGACGGTGTAGCAACAGACGCGGAAGCCTGCCGCGTGGGCCTGCGCGATGATCTCCGGCGTCAGTTCGCGGTGGTTGGCGTCGAGCGCCACGCAATCGAGGGCACGCAGGCGAGCCAGCCAATCCGCTGGCAGCTTGTCGAGCAGCAGCGCACGCGGCAGTTCCGGCGCGGCATCGCGCGCGGCGGCCAACGCCTCTTCCGAGAATGACGACAGCAGCGGCGGCACGTCCGCGCCCGCCCACAGCGCGCGGGCATCGAGCGCAACCGCCGCCCCCGTGCGCCATTCCGCGCCCGGCACCGGCTTGATCTCGATGTTGGCGAGCAAGCCGTTGGCGCGCAGATAGCGTGCGATGGCCGCAAGCGTCGGCACCGGCTCGCCGGCGTAGGCAGCGCTATGCCAGCCGCCGGCGTCCAGCTGGACGATCTGGTCGAGCGTGAACGCATCGAGCCGGCCGGTGCCGCTGGTCGTGCGATCCAGCGTCGCGTCGTGCAACAGCACCGCAACGCCGTCGCCCGACAGCTTCACGTCGAACTCGAACATGCGGTAGCCGAAGGAGGCGCCGTGGCGGAACGCGGCCAGCGTGTTTTCCGGCGCGAGCTTGCCTGCGCCACGGTGCGCGATCGCGCGCGGATACGACCAAGCCGGCAAGGGGCGCACGTCGCTCATGCCAGGGCCTCGATGCGGCGCGTCGTCTGCGGGTCGAACCAGTGCAGGTGATCGGCCGAGGCCGTGATCGGCAGCTTGTCGCCTGCCTTCACCGTCGCGTGCGGTTCCAGGCGCACGACGATCGGGTGCCCGGCCAGGGAGCCGTACGCGAACGCATCGGCGCCCAGCGCTTCCACCACGCGCACATCGACGAAGGCGATGGCCTGATCCGCCGAGCATGGCTCGATATGCTCCGGACGCAGGCCCATCAGCGCACGCTCGGGCAGGTGCAAGCCCATCGGCAGGTGGCCCAGCGTTGCCGCGGCATCACCCTCCTTCGCGCCATCCACGCGGATCTGCGTGCCGCCGCCGGCATGGCGTGACACGGGCACCAGGTTCATCGGCGGCGAACCGATGAAGCCTGCCACGAACGTGCTCGCGGGGCGCGAATACACCTCCAGCGGCGTGCCGATCTGCTCGACGCGGCCAGCGTTGAGCACCATCATGCGGTCGGCCAGCGTCATGGCTTCGACCTGGTCGTGCGTGACGTACAGGCTGGTGGTGCGCAGGCGGCGGTGAAGCTCCTTGAGCTCCAGGCGCATCTGCACGCGCAGCTTGGCGTCGAGGTTGGAGAGTGGCTCGTCGAACAGAAACACCGCCGGCTCACGCACGATCGCACGGCCCATGGCCACACGCTGGCGCTGGCCGCCAGAGAGCTGCCGCGGCTTGCGATCGAGGAGCTTGCCAAGTTCGAGAATGCCCGCGGCCTGCTCCACACGGGCTTGAATATCGGCCTTGGGCAAGCCGCGGATCTTCAGCCCGTATGCCATGTTGTCGAACACGCTCATGTGCGGATACAGCGCGTAGTTCTGGAACACCATCGCGATGTCGCGCTCGGCCGGTTCCAGTTCGTTGACCACGCGGTCGCCGATCCACACCTCGCCGCCGGTGATGGGCTCCAGGCCCGCCACCATGCGCAGGAGCGTGGACTTGCCGCAGCCCGAGGGGCCGACGATGACGATGAATTCACCATCGCCGATTTCCATGTCGATGCCGTGCACGACCTGGAGGTTGGCGTAGTGCTTCTGGACGTTGCGTAGAGACAGTTTTGCCATCTTGAGTCTTCGATTCTCTTATTTCTCGGTTTCCACCAGGCCCTTCACAAACCACCGCTGCATGCCGATCACCACGGCCGCAGGCGGCAGCATGGCGAGCATCACGACGGCCATTAGCAGGTTCCAGTCGGTGGCGGAATCGCCGGAGCGCGAGATCATCTGCGTCACGCCCAGCACGATCGGCGTCATGTTCTTTTCCGTCGTGATGAGCAGCGGCCAGAGGTACTGGTTCCAGCCGTAGATGAACTGGATCACGAACAGCGCCGCGATGCTCGTGCGCGAGAGCGGCAGGACCACGTCCCAGAAGAACTTGAGCGGGCCGGCGCCGTCGATGCGCGCGGCTTCTGCAAGCTCGTCCGGAATGGTGAGGAAGAACTGCCGGAACAGGAACGTGGCCGTCGCCGATGCGATGATCGGAATCGTCAGGCCGAAGTAGCTGTTCAGCATGCCGAGGTCGGACACGACCTTGTATGTCGGCAGGATGCGCACTTCCACCGGCAGCATCAGCGTGACGAAGATCAGCCAGAAGAAGGTCTTGCGCAGCGGAAAGCGGAAGTAGACGATCGCGAAGGCGGAGATGATGGAGATCGCGATCTTCCCGAGCGAGATGCCCAGCGCCATGATGAGGCTGTTCATCAGCATGGTGCCGACCGGCGTGGCGGAGTTGCCCATGCCGTGCGTGAGCACTTCGCGGTAGTTGTCGATGAGGTGCGGACCGGGAATCAGCGTCATCGGCGCCTGCAGCACGTCTTCGGCCGTCAGCGACGAGGCGACGAAGACCACATACACCGGAAACGCCACGACGATCACGCCCAGGATCAGCACGACGTGGGTGAGGAAGTCCAGGAATGGACGGCGTTCGATCATGAAGTGTGCCCTCCTTTCAGTATTGGACTTTGCGTTCAACGTAGCGGAACTGCACGATCGTCAGCACGATCACCAGCACCATCAGGATCACCGACTGCGCCGCCGAGCCACCGATGTCCAGCCCGCGCACGCCGTCCTGGTACACCTTGAAGACGAGCGTCTCGGTCGCCTTGAACGGGCCGCCCTGCGTGACCGAATCGATGATGGCGAAGGTATCGAAGAACGCATACACGACGTTTACGACCATCAGGAAGAACGTGGTCGGCGAGAGCAGCGGAAAGATGATCGACCAGAAGCGCCTCCATGGCCCGGCACCGTCGATGGCCGCTGCCTCGATCAGCGATTTGGGGATGCTCTGCAGCCCGGCCAGGAAGAACAGGAAGTTGTAGCTGATCTGCTTCCACGCCGCGATGATGACCACGAGCAGCAGCGCCTGGTTGCCGTTGAGCACGAAGTTCCAGTCCACGCCCATCTTGCGGATGACGAGCGACACGATCCCCAGCGACGGGTTGAACAGGAAGCTCCAGAGCACGCCCGCCACGGCCGGCGCAATCGCATACGGCCAGATCAGCAGCGTCTTGTAAAACGTGGCGCCACGCAGCGCGCGGTCGGCAAAGTACGCCAGCGCCAGCGAGGTCCCGAGCCCGACCAGCGTCACGCCGATGGCAAACACCGCCGTGGTCTTGAACGAGCCGAGATAGTTCGGGTCGGCAATGAGGTCGTGGAAGTTCTCCAGCCCGACAAACTCGAGGTTGATGCCGAAGGCGTCCTGGCGCAGCAGCGACTGATACAGCGCCTGCCCTGCGGGCCAGAAGAAGAACACCAGGGTGATGACGATCTGCGGGGCCACCAGCGCATACGGCAGCCAGCGCGATCGGAAAACGACGCGTTTTTCCATGCGACATTCCAAAAACGCACCGCCGGCCTGCTGCTAGCAAGGCCGGCGGTTGACGACAAGCGCAGGGCTGCGCTTATTCCTTGACGGTCTTCTCGAAGCGGGCGAGCAGCTCGTTGCCGCGGGCAACGGCTGCGTCCAGCGCTTCCTTCGGCTGCTTCTTGCCGGCCCAGACGGCTTCCAGCTCCTCGTCGATCACCTGACGGATCTGAGGGAAATTGCCCAGGCGGATGCCGCGCGACTTGTCGGTCGTCTTGACGATCATCTGTTTGACGGCTACGTCGGCGCCGGGATTCTTGTCGTAGTAGCCCGACTTCTTCGTCAGCTCATACGCTTCCAGCGTCACGGGCAGATAGCCCGTCGACTGGTGCCAGTCGGCTTGCACTTCCGGACGGGACAGGTACGTGAAGAATTTCGCCACGCCCTTGTACTCCTCGGCCTTGTGGCCGCCCATCACCCACAGCGAAGCGCCGCCGATGATCGTGTTCTGCGGGGCACCCGCCACGCCGGCTTCGTACGGAAGCGGCGCGGGGCTGAAGCTGAACTTGGCGTTCTTGCGGATGTTCGCCAGCGCCGCGGACGAACCCGTGTGCATAGCGCACTCGCCGGCGATGAACTTCGCCTTCGGCTCGTCCTTGCGGCCGGCGTAGGTGAAGTAGCCCTTCTTCTGCATGTCCAGCAGGTTCTCGATGTGCTTGATCTGCACCGGCCCGTTGAAGTTCAGGCGAGCCTTTGCACCACCAAAGCCGTTGTTCTCCGTGGCGAACGACACGTTGTGCCACGCCGAGAAGCTCTCCAGATGCACCCACGACTGCCAGTCCGTCGTGTAGCCGCAGGAGTAGCCGGCCGCCTTCAGCTTGGCTGCGTCGATGGCCACTTCCTGCCACGTTGCGGGCGGCTTGTTGGGGTCAAGGCCGGCCTTCTTGAAGGCGTCCTTGTTGTAATACATGATCGTCGTCGAGCTGTTGAACGGGAACGACAGCATCTCGCCCTTGTTCGACGTGTAATAACCCGCCACGGCCGGCACGTAGGCCTTCGGGTCGAACTTCTCGCCGGCGTCCTTCATGATCTTGGCGACCGGCACGATGGCGCCCTTGGCGTTCATCATCGTTGCGGTACCGACCTCGAACACCTGCAGGATGGCCGGTGCATTGCCGGCGCGGAAGGCCGCGATGCCCGCAGCCAGCGATTCATCGTACTGGCCCTTGTAGACCGGCACGACCTTGTAGTCGGACTGGCTCGCGTTGAACTTGTTGGCGATCTCATTCACCTTGTCGTTCAAGGCGCCTTCCATCGAATGCCACCACTGGATTTCCGTCACTGCGTACGCGCCTTGCGCAAACGTACACGCGGCCAGCACTGCCGCCGCCCCCGCAATCCTTTTGATCGTCATTGTTTCTCCTGTATTACGACGTTCTGGCGGGCTGCCTCGCTCCGCCCCACGGCGCGCCGACTCTAAACGAACGGTCGGACACTTTTATGACAGCGGGATGTTACGTCTCTTTCTGTCACAAAGACATCGGGAAATCCCTCCAAAGCTTGCCGACAAAGCGCCGTTAGAATGGATTGAAGGCAATCTTTCCCCGCTTTTTTTGCACTTGCAGCATGCTCGCTCCGCCCACCACACCTGCCGCCCCCGACTCGCCTGAAACCGCGCCGGTCCTTGCCGTACGGCGCGTTCCGCTACCGCTGCGCCAGCTTCCCGATGATGCACTGCGCAATATCGTCGGCGTCTTCACCGACGTGGACGGCACGCTGACAACGCGGGGCAAGCTCCCCGCGCTGACGTACTCCGCGCTCGAGCGACTGCACCGCGCCGGCATCAAGGTTGTACCTGTGACGGGGCGTTCGATCGCGTGGTGCGAGGTCATTGCGCGGCTGTGGCCCGTCGATGCGGTGATCGGCGAGAACGGCGCGTTCGCCATGCGCGTCGATTCGCGCGGGCACCTCGCCACCGATTTCGTCGACGATGCCCAGACGCGCGCACGCAATCTCGAGCGCATCCGCGAGGTGGGCGCGGAGATCCGGCGCGCGGTACCGGGCTCGGCGCTGGCGTCGGACCAGGCGTGGCATGCCGCGGATCTCGCCGTCGACCATGCGGAGCAAGTCCCGCCGCTGCCCCCGCACGCCGTGCAGCACATCGTCGACATCATGCGCACGCACGGCATGCATGCAACGGTGAGCTCGATCCACGTCAACGGCTGGTTCGGCAAGCACGACAAGCTCAGCGCCAGTGTGTCGCTCGCGCGCCGCGCATTCGGCATGGACCTGCACGTCGAGCGCGAACGCTGGGTGTTCGTGGGCGACTCGGCCAACGATGCGGCGATGTTCGAGTTCTTTCCGCTCTCGGTGGGCGTGGCCAACGTGGTCGACGTGATGGATCACCTGCCGATGCCGCCCGCCTACCTCACCGTGGCCGAAGGCGGCGGCGGTTTCGCTGAAGTGGCGGAGCGCATTCTTGCCGCTCGGCCGCCATCCCTGCCCGCGCCGCGCGCCTGACCACTCCTGCGTTCCCTGCCGCACGCGGCACGGTGCTTGCGCCGAAATTGGGCGTTGCACCGCTTTGCATCACGTGACAGCCTCACAACGGTGCAGACGGCGGCAGCGCCCTTTCAACGTCCCGACAGGAGGTTCCCCATGCAAACCCAGGAACTGCGGCAGCGGTTCGAACACGCTGAGAACACCATCGCCGAACTCGCACGGACGTGCTCCACGCACCAGGACGTGCCACAGTCGCTGAAGCAGTCGATCCAGGAACTGGACCAGCAAGCCCGCGAGTGTCACTCGCGTGTGCAGGACGGCAACGAGCAGACGTTCATTGAGGCGGTCGACAAGCTCGAGGCCTGCTCCGACCGCGCCAAGATGGCCTGCCAGAACGCCAGCAACGTCGACCAGACCGTGCAGTCCGCGGTGATGCGCACGCACCAGGAACTCTCGCAGCTCAAGCACAGCCTGCATTGAGCGCCCGACGGCATTCACGCAAAAAAAGAGGCGGATTCCCTCATCGGAAATCCGCCCAATCCCAATCGCCAAGCTCGACGATATTCAGCGCAGCCGGCTTCGATGATGCTTCAGTCGAAGCCGAGCTCCTGCAACTTGCGTGTGATGGTGTTGCGCCCGATGCCCAGGCGCGTCGCGGCTTCAACGCGGCGGCCGCGCGTGACGCCAAGGGCCGCCTCCAGGATGGCCTTCTCGAAGCGGCGCGTGAGGAGATCCATCACGTCGGGCTGACCGGCCTCCAGCATGGCCTTGGCTTCGCCGGCCAAGGCGCGCTCCCAACCCGCCGTCGACGAGGCGCCCGCGGCGACGGTGGTCGTCAGCACGTCGCTGGCCGCAGTCGCGCCATACGGCTCGTGCGACGGCTCGCTGACGAAGACCGGCCGTGCCGCGCCCTCGCCCGTGGCAGGCAGCATCTGCGCGCTGCCGCGCACCAAGTCCGCCGGCAGGTCCTTGATCTCGATCATCTGCGCCGGCGCCATCACGGTCAGCCAGTTGCAGAGGTTTTCCAGCTGGCGCACGTTGCCCGGAAACGGCAGCGTCGCGATATGCGCCAGCGCCTCATCCGACATGCGCTTGGGCTCGACGCCCAGCTCCTTTGCGCTCTTCTGCAGAAAATGGCGCGCGAGCAGCGTGATGTCTTCCGGGCGCTCACGCAGGGCCGGCAGGCGCAGGCGGATCACGTTGAGGCGGTGGAACAAGTCCTCGCGGAACAGGCCGTCCTTGACGCGCGTCTCCAGGTTCTGGTGCGTGGCCGCGATGACGCGCACGTTGGCCTTGAGCGGATTGTGGCCGCCGACGCGATAGAAATGCCCGTCCGAGAGCACGCGCAGCAAGCGCGTCTGCAGGTCGAAAGGCATGTCGCCGATTTCGTCGAGGAAGAGCGTGCCACCCTCCGCTTGCTCGAAGCGACCGCGGCGCATGGTCTGCGCGCCGGTAAAGGCGCCGCGCTCGTGGCCGAACAGCTCGGACTCGAGCAGGTCTTTCGGGATCGCGGCAGTGTTCAGCGCGATGAAGGGGCCGCTCGCCCGCGGGCTGTGCTTGTGCAGCGCGCGCGCCACCAGCTCCTTGCCCGTGCCCGATTCGCCGGTGATCAGCACGGTCACATTCGATTGCGACAGCCGGCCGATCGCCCGGAACACATCCTGCATGGCCGGCGCCTGGCCCAGGATCTCGGGTGCATCGCCGAGGCGGTCGTCGATCTCTTCCTCGCGCAGGCTTTCTTCCAGCGCGCGCCGGATGAGCTCGACCGCGCGGTCCACGTCGAACGGCTTGGCGAGGTATTCGAACGCCCCGCCCTGGAACGCTGCGACGGCGCTGTCCAGATCGGAATACGCCGTCATGATGATCACGGGCAGCCCCGGGTGCCTCGCGCGGATGGTCTGCAGCAGATCGAGCCCCGAGCCACCCGGCATGCGTACGTCGGAGATCAGGACTTGCGGCGTCTCTTCATCGAGCGCATTGAGCGCATCGCGCACGTTGGTGAAGCTGCGCGAGAGCAAGCTCTCACGCGCGAGCGCTTTTTCGAGGACCCAGCGGATGGATTGATCGTCGTCGACTATCCAGATTGGCTTCATGTGTTGGTTCGTCTGCTTGACTTCGTCTCGCCTGATCCCTCGCGCCGCTTCAATGCAGCGGCACGAGAATACGGAAATCGGTCTGCCCCGGTCTGCTCTCGCACTCGATCAGACCGTCGTGCTGCTGCACGAACGTCTGCGCGAGTGTCAGGCCCAGCCCGCTTCCGCCTTCCCGCCCCGACACCAGCGGAAAGAAAATGCGTTCGCGGATGTCGTCCGGGATACCAGGACCGTTGTCCACGACATGCAAGTCCAATGCCAGCTTGTAAAGCTGTTTTGCGATCGTGACTTTGCGGGCGACGCGCGTGCGCAGGATGATCTCCGCATCGCCCTGGGCCATGCGGGGACCAAGCGCATGCGCCGCGTTGTGGACGATGTTGAGCACGGCCTGGATGAGCTGCTCCTTGTCGCCGCGGAACTCCGGCAGGCTCGCGTCGTAGTCGCGCACGATACGCAGCCCTTGCGGAAACTCCGCCAGCACCACGGAGCGCACGCGCTCCAGCACCTCGTGGATGTTCACGTCGCCCACGATATGCGGGTGCCGGTGCGGCTCCAGCAAGCGGTCAACCAGCGTCTGCAGCCGGTCGGATTCCTTGATGATGACCTGCGTGTACTCGCGCAGTGAGCGCTCTGGCAGTTCGAACTCCAGCAGTTGCGCGGCCCCGCGGATGCCACCCAGCGGGTTCTTGATCTCGTGCGCGAGGTTGCGGATCAGTTCCTTGTTGGCGGATGACAGGTCCAGCAAGCGCTCCTCGCGTTCGCTGCGGATCTTCTGCTCGTTTGGCAGCAACTCCAGGAGCACCGCGCCCGGCGCAAAGTCGATCGCCCCGACCACGGCGTGCGCGTGCAGCGTCTCCTGGCCCAGGCGCTCGAGCGACACATCGCGGCGCTTGGCGTCGAACTGCCGCCCCGCCACGGTGGCGATCATCTCGGCCAGCTCGGACGGCTCCGCAAACAGCTCGTGCAGCGACATCTCCACCAGCTGGCGACGTGACACGGCCAGGGCAGCTTCCGCGGCGGGGTTGGCGTAGAAGATCGTCAGCGCCGGATGGCGGACGAAGAGGACGGGATTGGGCACCGCGTCGAGCCCGGGGTACGACGGGGGTGCGCCATGCGAAAACGGAATGGAGGGCAGCCCGTCGAGAGATTCGGGAACACCTGCCGACGGCGCGGAAGGCGTCGTCTGTTCCTGGACATCGCGGCGTGCCGCTTTGGGAATCAGTCGACGCGTCACTCAGCTACTCCTTTAGATTGCCCAGCTCCCGGCGGATCGAGTCGACATTCGCCTGGCTGCGTTCGATGTCACTCTTCAACTGCGCGGTGCGGTCCAGATATTTCTGGTAGTTGCGTTCGTTGCCCTGGCGCTCGGGCTGGCCGTTGTTGTATTCGGTCTTCAACGCCTGGAGCTTGCGCTCCTCTTCAGCCAATTCTGCTTCCAGCACCTGGCGGCGCTCGCCGTCACGCGCCTTCTGCGTGGCGCTGTCCACCCGCGGGAAACCGTTGCTCTGCGCCGGCGCCGGAGCGGCCCCGGCACTGCGCGGGCTGCGCGTCCCCGGCACGGTCACCACGTCGGGCAGCGTCAGTTTCCGGCACCCCTTGACGTTCCCGCTGTTGCGGTACTCCGGCACGCCGTTCGGGCCGGTGCACAGATAGACGTCATCGGCGTACGCGGGGGCCTGCGCGGACAGCGTGGCAAGCAGTCCGAATGCGATGCGTGAGGAAGGACGGAACATGAGTGGAACCTGGCTGAAACGTCGATCGGGTGCCGCTGTTCGGCAAATGCGGCGGACGCTCATTCTAGCCACAAAACCCCTCGCGCCAACAGAAAAGGGCGACCTGCGCCGCCCTTCTCCCTAAACGATGTCATGTCCTTGCCCCACGGTTGCATCGCATGGGGCAGCGGCACATTACAGCGAGTAGTACATCTCGAACTCAAGCGGGTGCGTCGTCATGCGGAAGCGCGTGACTTCTTCCATCTTGAGCTCGATGTAGGCGTCGAGCATGGCGTTGGAGAACACGCCGCCGCGGGTCAGGAACTCGCGATCCTTGTCCAGGTACTCGAGGGCCTGGTCCAGGCTCGAGCACACGGTCGGGATCTTTGCGTCTTCTTCCGGCGGCAGGTCGTACAGGTTCTTGTCGGCAGCTTCGCCCGGGTGGATCTTGTTCTGCACGCCGTCCAGACCGGCCATCAGCAGCGCAGCGAAGCCCAGGTACGGGTTCATCAGCGGATCCGGGAAGCGGGTCTCGATACGACGGCCCTTCGGGTTCGCCACGTACGGAATACGGATCGAAGCCGAGCGGTTACGCGCCGAGTAGGCCAGCTTGACCGGAGCCTCGAAGCCTGGCACCAGGCGCTTGTACGAGTTCGTGCCCGGGTTGGTGATGGCGTTCAGCGCGCGAGCGTGCTTGATGATGCCGCCGATGTAGTACAGCGCGAATTCCGACAGGCCTGCGTAGCCGTTGCCCGCGAACAGGTTCTGGCCGTCCTTCCACACCGACTGGTGAACGTGCATGCCCGAACCGTTGTCGCCCACGACCGGCTTCGGCATGAACGTAGCCGTCTTGCCGTAGGTGTGCGCGACGTTCTGGATCACGTACTTCTGCAGTTGCGTCCAGTCGGCGCGTTGCACCAGCGTGCTGAACTTCGTGCCGATTTCGTTCTGGCCCTGGCCAGCCACTTCGTGGTGGTGCACTTCAACCGGAATGCCCAGCGATTCCAGGATCAGGCACATTTCCGAACGCATGTCCTGGAACGTGTCGATCGGGGCAACCGGGAAGTAGCCGCCCTTCTTGCCCGGACGGTGGCCCGAGTTGCCGTGCTCGAACTCCTTGCCCGACGACCATGGTGCTTCTTCGGAATGGATCTTCACGAAGCAGCCTTGCATGTCGACGTTCCACGTCACGCCGTCGAAGATGAAGAATTCGGGTTCCGGACCGAAGTAGGCGGCGTCGCCCAGGCCGGAGCTCTTCAGGTAGGCTTCAGCGCGCTTGGCGATCGAGCGCGGATCGCGGTCGTAGCCCTTGCCGTCCGACGGTTCGATCACGTCGCAGGTCATCACCAGCGTCGGCTCTTCGTAGAACGGGTCGATGTGGGCGGTGCTGGCATCCGGCATCAGCAGCATGTCCGACGCTTCGATGCCCTTCCAGCCGGCGATCGACGAACCGTCGAAGGCGTGGCCGCTTTCGAACTTGTCTTCGCCGAAGTGCGAAACGGGGACCGAGACGTGCTGCTCCTTACCCTTGGTATCGGTGAAGCGGAAATCGACGAACTTGACGTCGTTTTCCTTCACGAGCTTCATCACGTCTGCAATGCTTTGGGACATGCCATTCTCCTGGTAGCGCGATAACGCAAATCATTGTGAGCCGGTTGTGTGACGGATCGCTGCCATATCGGCTGCAACTCGCGCTCACCCCCGAAACATCTTCTTTCTGGCAAGGTCGCCCGGCATGGCCCGACGCCCCTGAAAAAGACCGCGGGAATCTTAGCAGAAACCATGCCAATTTCCGTCCGCCGAGGGGCATGCGCTCCCGCAAACAGTGCAGGCCCGCAGGAGCCCAGGCCCGGGGCGGGAGAGTCGCGTTCCCGACCGGACCGCCCCGGCTCCGACGCCGCACCACGGTGAACCGGCAGGCTGTCTGACCAGCATAGCCAATGCACGCAGGCGGTGCATAAAAACCGAATCAGCACTATTTGAGTGCGAGCGAACCATGATGGCACCATTACGGGGATTTTCGCCCGCGCCACAGGGGCCCAGCGCTAAAATGGTCGCTTTCCATTTCGCCGTCCGATGCCATGACAGCCACCACACTCACTCGCGAGTCCCTGCTGGAAGCCGCCGCCGCGCGCCGCCAGGCCGATCAGCTGCCGTATTTCGGGGCGCTGTCACCGCAGGAGACTGCTGCGCTCCTGGCTGCCGACCCGCAGGCCCGGCTGGTGGACGTGCGCACGCGCGCCGAGCTGGACTGGGTGGGCACGCCAGATGTTGCGCCGGGCCAGTTCGTGCATGTGGAGTGGAACCAGTATCCGGGCGGCGTGCGCAACCCGAACTTCCTGAACGCTCTGGAAGCGGCTGTACCGAAGGACGCACCCGTGCTGTTCCTGTGCCGCAGCGCTGCACGCTCCAAGCACGCCGCCGCCGCCGCTGCACAAGCGGGCTACACGCTGGCAATGGACGTACTGGAAGGCTTCGAAGGCGCGAAGGACAGTGAAGGCCACCGCAAGACCGTGGAAGGCTGGTGCTTCCGCGGCTTGCCGTGGCACGGCGCGTAAACCGGCTCGGGCCTGGTCAGGAGGCCGCTGCGGCGTCCGCCTCGAAGATCTCGCCGCCGAGCGCCAGCGCGCCTTCTCGCAGTACCGCGTAGGCGCGCGCCACGGCCTCGGGCGTCCCCTTTACCCCCAGGTCGATGTGCGAGCGGGCATAGCGCTCGCCGCGGGCCGCATCGCCGACGCTCGGCAGGCTGAAGACCTTCACGCCGTCGAACTCGGCTTCGATGCGCTCCATCAGCGGTGTCAGCCGCGACTCCGGCAGGCCGAACACCAGGAACGATCGCTCTTCGCGCGGCGCGCGGTGGAATTGGTCGGCGTAATACGTGTCGAGCACCCACTCCATCATCGGCCACGCCATCACCGGAAAGCCCGGCATGAAGTGGTGATGCGCCACAGAGAACCCGGGGATCTTGTTGTAGCTGTTCGGGATGATGCGCGCGCCCTTTGGAAACTCACCCATCTTGAAGCGATGCTGGTTTTCGGGCGTGGAGATATCCGCCTTGACGGGATCGCCGCCGGCCGTGTCGATGATGCGCTGGGTGATCAGTTCGCGCGCTTCGCTGTGCAGCTCCAGCGGCACGCCGAGCGCCGCGGCGGCGCATTGACGCGTGTGGTCGTCGGGCGTGGCACCGATGCCGCCGGTGCAGAACACCACGTCGTCGCTGGCGAACGTGCGCTTGAGCACGCTGGTGATGCGCGCGGGCTGGTCGCCAACGTACTCGGCCCACTCCAGTGCTAGGCCGCGCTCGCCAAGCACTTCGATCAGCTTGCGCAGGTGTTTGTCTTCGCGGCGGCCGGAGAGGATCTCGTCGCCGATGATGATCATGCCGAAAGCCATGTCAGTCCTTGTTGCTTAGTCGCGGGGCAGCTCAATGGTGTGCACGTCGATGACCGATGCCTCGACCCGGCGTGCAGGGGGTGCCTCTGCGCGCAACCGCGTGAGCGCGCGCAGGCAGAAGTGCCCGAACCAAAGCGCCGAAAAGATGAAGATCAGCACATACAGCCAGATGACCGCGATGGCGATGATCGGGAACAGCACGATCGTCACCACCGACGACACCCACAGCAGTGTCGGCGCCGAGCCCAGCATGCCGACCGCAATGCCGATGCCCAGCAGCGGCAGCCGGTAGCGCTGCATGATCGCTCGGCGCTCGTCTGCGCTGGCGTGGTCAGCCAGCGCGTCGTAGGTCATCAGCCGATACGTGAGCCAGCCCCAGAGCAAGGGCGGGATCAGGGCAAAGAACGGAGGGATCAGCCACAACGGCAGCGTAAGAATCGCCACCAGGATGAACACGGCCGTGCACAGCAGCGCATGCAGCACGCTACCCGCGATGGAGCCGCCCTTGCGCCGTTCGAGCTGCGGGTAGCTGCGATCGAGAAACCGCATGACCGAAGGCACCGACGTCACGCTCACAAAGACGAGGATCGACACGACGATCACCGGCACAAGCAACGTGATGACAAGCAGCGGTGCGACGGCCGACCACAGGCCCGTCATGCCGATGGCACTGAGGCCGCTCTTGATCCAGCCCATGAAGGCCCAGCTTTCGACGGCGCTCCGGGCCATGCCGTTCATGGCATCCCAGCCGAAATACAGAACGCCGCCCCACACCACCAGGGCCACGATAAACGGCAGCACGGTCAGGAACAGCATGCGCGGATGCAGTTGCGACAGCAGCGCGCGGCCAAACGAGCGAATCAGGTCGTTCATGCGGGAATCGGGGAATCTGCGAGCGGACAGCCTAGCACAGCGCGCCGACATGACGCGCGCTGCTTCGCTCGCACTTAGGCGCGGCCGAAGAGCCGCTTGATGCCCAGCCACTGCTGGCGCAGCACGCCGCGGCCGTAGTCGCGTGAGCGGCCTTGCGGCGCCGGAAGCTGATCGCGGATGCCGGTGGCGTGGTACTCCGGCGAGAAGACGGCGGTGCCGAACAGCATGTCCCACCACGGGAACAGCACGCCGAAGTTGCAGCCGCCCAGCACACCCGGCTTGCCGGGCACCTCGTGCCCCAGCCCGATGGCGTGGTGCAGCCGGTGGAAGCGCGGCGAGATCAGCAGCCGCTCGCCGAGCCAGCCAAAGTGCAAACGTACGTTGGCGTGCTGCAGGCTCTGCAGCAGTTGCGAGATGGCGACCAGCAGCACGTACTGCGAAGGCTCGACGCCGATGACCAGCGCCGCGATGGCAAACACCGCGCCGCGCAGCACGTCGTCGATGATGTGATTGCGGTCGTCCGACCACAGCGTCATCTGCCGCTGGCTGTGGTGCAGCGCATGCAGGCTCCACCACCAGTGGAACTTGTGCGATAGCCGGTGATACCAGTAGTCGAGCAGGTCGAACAGCACCAGATAGACCAGGAAGCTCACGATGGCGATGGACGTCACGCCCGGCCACCAGTCTTCCACGTTCAGGTGCGCCCAGCCCCAGAAACGCAGCTCGCCGTCCAGCGCATCGATGAGCGGCTGCAGCGTGAAGAACATCAGCAGCGGAAAAAAGCCGAGCCGGTGGAACAGCGTATAGATGACATCGGCGCGCACGGCCTTGCGATCGTGCATCGGCTCTACGGGACGCCAACGCTCCAGCGGACGAAAGACGAGCAGCAACACGGCGATCTGCAGGAGACCCATCAGTAGCCACTCGGTGCCGGGGTAGGCATCCTCGACATAACCGCCGAGGCCGATGGCATAGGTGAGCGGCATCACGACATGCTGAAACAGCAGGTCCTGCGCTTGCGTGAAGGTGTCGGCAATCCAGTCGAACATGTCAGTGTGCCGCCGGGTGAGCGGCAAACCAGGCCTTGTACTGCGGATGATCGCGCAGGGTGGCAAAACAGAAACCCTTGCGCTCCAGGCCGGTGATCAGCGGCTCCAGATCGGCGGGCGCCCACGGGTCCTTGCGCGACCAGATGCCCAGGTGCGCCATCGTGATGTCGCCATCGCGCAGGCTCGCGAGCGCCTTGTCGAGCAAGGCCGCATTCGAATACCGCTCGGACGGCAGCTCGTCGCCGAGAAAGCCCGCCGGCGCCCATGCCACATGCGCAAAGCCGCATTGCTGGGCCCAGCGTTCCGTCGTCGCAGAAAGATGGCCGCCGGGCGCGCGCCACAGCGGGTCCATCGGCTGGCCGGTCATGGCCTTGAAGCGTTCGGCGCTGCGCTTGAGTTCGGCGCAGAATTCGGGCTCGCCCCAGACGACGCTGCGGCCGCCCTGCTCGCCGAACTGCGGGCGGAAGCGGACCTTGCCGGCGCCAGCCTCGCCCTTGTAGTAGACGTGATCGAAGGTGTGCGTACCGAAAGCGTGGCCGTCGGCCGCGAGCGATTTCCAGTACGGCACCCATCCGTCATCGAGCGTGCTGTCGCCGTGGATCGTCTTCTCGTTGGCAAGGAAGAACGTGGCGTGGACGCGGTGGCGGCGCAGCGTGTCGGCAATCAGCTGCGCCTGGCTCATGCTGCCCGTGTCGAACGTCAGGTACACCGTGCCCTTGCAGGCGCCGGCGTTGACCCCACCCGGCGCAGCCGTGGCGATCGCGCACAGGCTCAGCGCCGCTGCGGCAGCCACCGTACGCAGGATCAGGCCGGGCTTCATGATGACCACGCCTCAGATGAGCGGCGCGCGCGAACGGAAGTAGATGCCATGCGGCGAGCGGCCGACCTTGATCTCTTCCACCACCTTGCGGCTGGCAACGTCAACGATGGCCACGCGCTTGGCCCAGCGGCACGTCACCCAGAGCTGCTTGCCGTCGGCGGTGAGTTCCATGTCGTCGGGGCCTGGTGGCAGTCCGGTGATGTCGCCCACCTTGGTCAGCGTCTGCTGATCGACGATGCTGATCGTGCCTGACACGCGGTTCGACAGGAACAGATGGCGCTTGTCGCCCAGCGCGCGGAAGTTGTGTGCACCCTTGCCGGTCTGGATGCGCTTGACGCTGGTGCGGTTGCGCCAGTCAATGACTTCGACGTAGTCCGCGCCCGTCATGCCGACGAGCAGGTATTTCTGGTCGGTCGTGACCCACACGCCTGCGGGGGCCGAGCCGATGGTCATGCGCCACATCACGGTCTGCGTGGGCAGGTCGATGGCCATGACCTCGTTGGAATCCTGCAGCGTGATGAAGGCGATCTTGCTGTCGGCCGTGAACGCAATGTGGCTCGGCGTCTTGGCGGCGGGAATCTGCTTGGCGATGGTGAGCGCATGGCCGTCCCAGCGGTACACGTCGACCCGGTCCAGGCGGTTGCCGGTGGTCAGAAACCACTTCTGGTCGGGCGAGAAGCCGATCTGGTATGGGTCATCAATGCGCGGCACCCGCTGCTGAATCTTGCCCGTGATCGGGTCGAGGAACACCAGATCGTTGCCGACCGCGTTCGCCACGATCAGCGATTTCTCGTCTGGTGTCGCAATCAGGTGGTGCGGCTCCTTGCCGACGGGGAAGGTCTCCAGCACCTTGCGGGTGTCCTTGTCGATCAGGGTGACGCTGGCGTCTCCCGAATTGAGCACGGTGACGACTTCAGCACGCGCGGCATGCGTTGCCGCCAAGGCGGCGGCCGACAGGACAAGCGTGGAAAACCAGCGGGAGGCAAACGAGGCGCGCACAGCGGACATAACGAGAAGATTCAGCGACTTAGCCAGCCATTCTAACGCCGGCCCTCAGGCGGTCGCTGACACAAATCAAAAAAGAAAATGGGAACTTTCGGCGCGCAAGACAATGCACAGCCGGGCTACCGCTGCATCGACTCCCATACCTTCTGCAGCCGCTTGACCGACATCGGCACGGGCGTGCGCAATTCCTGCGCGAACAAGGCGATGCGCAACTCCTCCAGCATCCAGCGGAACTCTTCCATGCGCGGGTCGGTGCCGCCCTGCCCTTGCACGCGCAGCGCCTTCTCGGCGCGCTGGTATTGCTGGATGAGCGGGGTCATCTCGTGCATGCGCTGCGTGTCGCGCGTGGGATCCGCCTTGAGCTTGTCGATGCGCAGGGCGATGCCCTTGAGGTAGCGCGGAAAATGCGTCAGCTGCGCATACGGCGTCGCTTCGATGAAACGCTTGTGCATCAGCACCTTCAACTGCGCGTCGATGTCCGCATAGGCGGCGGCAAACGGTTTGGCGATCTGCAGCTTGCGCGGCAGGTGGGCGTACTCGGCCAGGATGGCGCCCACCAGCCGCGCAATCTCCTGCGCCAGCAGCGTAAGGCGTGCTCGGCTCTCGTCCTTGCGGGCGCCGAAGCTGGCGTCATCGGTGGGCAGTGGGTCCTGCAGGCAGGCGCGCTCCAGCGTGGCGTCCAGGATCTGGTTACGCAGTTCATCCTGCGTGCCCAGGTTCATGAACTGGATCGCCATCTGCGACAGGCCGGGGATGTTCTTCTCCAGGTACTTCAACGGCTCGCGCAGCTGGATCGCAAAGAGCCGGCGCAGGCCCAGGCGGTGGATGCGTGCCGCCTCGGCGGGGTCGTCGAAGACTTCCACGTCGCAGTGATCGCCGGCGTCGACGAGTGCCGGGTAGCCGAACAGCGTCTGGTTGCCCTTGCGGATTTCGAGCAACTCCGGCAATGCCCCGAAATTCCACGTCGTGAGACCCGAATACAGCGCAGCGTTCGAGGGTGCGTCGCCCTTGCTGCTCTTGGCCGGCTTGGCACCATCCTGCGCGCCGGCCACGGCCGCGTCCTTGGCGGCGATCGACTGGAACGTCTGCTGCGCCCGCCCGCCCAGTTCCGCGCGCAGCTGGGCCAGGTTGCGGCCCATGTCGAGCTGGCGGCCGTGCTCGTCGATCACCTTGAAGTTCATGAAGTGATGCGCGGGCAGCGTTTCGAGCTTGAAGTCGGCACGCTTGAGCGGCGTGCCGGTCTGCTCGCGCACGTCGGCGATCAGGCGGTCCAGCAGATCGCCGTCGCCGAGCTTCACACGCGAGACGAATCCGGCCGCGTAATCGGGCAGCGGCACGCAATGGCGGCGCAGCTTCTGCGGCAGGCTCTTGAGCAGCAGGTGCACCTTCTCCTTGAGCATGCCGGGCACCAGCCATTCCGCCCGCTGCGCGGGCACCTGATTGAGCGCATACAGCGGCACCGTCAGCGTCACGCCGTCGCGCGGGCTGCCGGGCTCGAAGTGGTACGTCAGGCCCATGTCGATGCCGGCGATCGGCAGCGTCTTGGGGAACAGGTCGGTGGTGATGCCGGCCGCCTCGTGCCGCATCAGGTCATCGCGATTCAGGTACAGCAGCTTCGGGTTACCCTTGGCCGCCTCGGCATACCAGCGCTCGAACGAAACCGTGTGGTAGACGTCCGCCGGAATCTGGCTGTCGTAGAACGCGTAGATCAGTTCGTCGTCCACCAGCACGTCCTGCCGGCGGGACTTGTGCTCGAGATTCTCGATCTCGCGCACCAGGCGCTGGTTGTGCGCAAAGAACGGCAGGCGCGTCTCGAATTCGCCATCGACGAGCGCCCGGCGGATGAACAGCTCGCGCGCCTCCTTCGGCTGCATCGGCCCGAAATGCACGCGGCGCTGCTGGTAGATCGGCAGGCCGTACAGCGTGCCGCGCTCGAAGGCCATCACCTGGCCGGCCTTCTTCTCCCAATGCGGATCGCTCCACGACACCTTCAGCAGGTGCGCGCCGACCTTCTCGACCCACTCCGGCTCAATGCGTGCGAGCGTGCGGCCGAACAGGCGGCTGGTCTCCACGAGCTCTCCCGCCACCACCCACTTGCCGGCCTTGCGTGCGATGGCCGAACCGGGCCACAGGAAGAACTTGATGCCGCGTGCGCCCAGGTATTCGCGGCCTTTGCCGTCGGCCTCTTCAATGCGCACGCCGATGTTGCCGAGCAAGCCCGTCAGCAGCGCCAGATGCAGTTGCTCGTACGTCGGCTCGGATTCGTTGAGCTTCCAGCCCTGCTCCGCCACCGTGGTGTGCAATTGCGAATGCACATCGCGCCATTCTCGCAGCCGTACGTGCGAGAGGAAATGCGCGCGGCAATTCTCCTGCAACTGCTTGTTCGATTTCTTGTGCGCGACCGCCTCTTCAAACCACTTCCACAACTTCACCCAACCGAGAAATTCAGACTTCTCGTCGGCAAACTCGCGGTGGGCCTGGTCGGCCTGCTGCTGCAACTCCTGCGGGCGCTCGCGCGGGTCCTGCACCGACAACGCGCTCGCAATGATGAGCATTTCGCGCAGGCATTGGTGGTCGCGCCCGGCCAGAATCATCCGCGCGACACGCGGGTCCAGTGGCAGGCGGGCGATCTGCTTGCCCAGGGGGGTCAGCGCATTCTCGTCGTTGACGGCGCCGAGTTCCTGCAGGAGCTGGTAGCCATCCGCAATCGCCCGGCCCAGCGGCGGCTCGATGAACGGAAACTGCTCGACGTCGGTCAGCCGCAGCGCCTTCATGCGCAGGATCACCGACGCCAGCGACGAACGCAGGATCTCCGGATCGGTAAAGCGCGGCCGCGCGATGAAATCGGCCTCTTCATACAGACGGATGCACACGCCGTCGGCCACCCGGCCGCAACGGCCCGCGCGCTGGTTCGCCGCGGCCTGCGACACCGGCTCGATCTGCAATTGCTCGACCTTGTTCCGATACGAATAGCGCTTGACGCGCGCCAGCCCCGTATCGACGACATACCGAATGCCCGGCACCGTGAGCGACGTCTCCGCCACGTTGGTGGCCAGCACGATGCGCCGCGCGTTGGACGGGCGGAACACGCGTTCCTGCTCCTGCACCGACAGCCGCGCAAACAGCGGCAGGATCTCGGTATGCGCCGGATGGTGCTTGCGCAGCGCCTCGGCTGCTTCGCGGATCTCGCGCTCGCCGGGCAGGAAGATCAGCACGTCGCCGGGGCCTTCGCGGGCCAGTTCGTCCACCGCGTCGACGATACCGTCATAGAGGTCGCGGTCCTTGTCATTCTCGTCGCGCTGAACGGGGCGATAGCGCACCTCGACCGGATACAGCCGGCCGCTGACCTCGATGACCGGCGCCGGCCCTTTCGGCCCCGCAAAGTGCTCGGCAAACCGCTGGGCGTCGATGGTCGCCGAGGTGATGATCACCTTCAGATCGGGCCGGCGCGGCAGCAACTGCTTCAGGTAGCCGAGCAGGAAGTCGATGTTGAGGCTGCGCTCGTGCGCCTCGTCGATGATGATCGTGTCGTACGCGCGCAGCAGCGGGTCGTTCTGCGTCTCGGCCAGCAGGATGCCGTCGGTCATCAGCTTGACCGACGCGCCCGCCGAGAGCGTGTCGTTGAAGCGCACCTGAAAGCCGACGTGCTCGCCCACCGGCGTGCCGATCTCCTGCGCGATGCGCTTGGCGGTCGACGTGGCGGCAATCCGTCTGGGCTGCGTATGGCCAATGAGCCCGGTGCCACCCGCCCCGATGCCTCGCCCGATCGACAGGCATATCTTGGGCAGCTGCGTGGTCTTGCCCGAGCCCGTCTCGCCGGAAACGATTACCACCTGGTGTTTGGCGATGGCCCCGGCGATTTCGTCGCGCCGGGCCGACACGGGCAGCGCTTCCGGAAACGTGATCGGCGGAACGGGATTGGCGCGTGCGCGGCGGGCCTCGAGGGCGGCCGCGAGCGCTTCCGGCGTCGGCGTGGGGCGGCGCGGGCGGCGGCCATCACCGCCCGGCTGGCGTGCAGGCCGGTTGGCGTCGTGGGGCTGCGGTCGAGAGGGTGCCGCAGAGCGCGGCCGGGCGTGGGAATCTGACATCGGCCGGGATTATAATCCGCGCATCTTTCCTGCACCGGCCGCGCTCTGCGCCTACCCTGCCCCCGCCCGTGACCGCTCGTTCCTCCGCCCCCGCCGCCGGCGTTCCGCCCAGTGTTTCGCTGGTCGCCCACACGCCAGCCCCCGACGTCGCCCCGATTGCACCCACGCCAGAACAGCAGCAGTTTGTCGACTGGCTGCGTGCCGTGGCGCCCTACATCCATGCGTTCCGCGACAAGACCTTCGTCATCGGATTTGGCGGCGAATTGGTCAAGGCCGGCATGCTGGGTTCGCTGGTCAACGACGTCGCCCTGCTGCACGCCATGGGCATGCGCATCGTGCTGGTGCACGGCTCGCGCCCGCAGGTGGAAGAGCAACTGGCGCTGCGCAACGTGCAGACGCAGTTTGTCGACGGCGTGCGCGTGACCGACAACGCGGCGCTTGAATCGGCCAAGGAGGCCTCGGGCGAACTGCGCCTGGATATCGAGGCGACTTTCAGCCAGGCGCTGCCCAACACGCCGATGGCGGGCGCGCGCATCTCGGTGGTGTCCGGCAATTTCGTGACGGCGCGGCCGGTCGGCATCGTCAACGGGGTGGACTTCCAGCACACCGGGCTCGTGCGCAAGATCGACGCCGATTCGATCCAGCAATCGCTGTCGAACCGCAAGATCGTGCTGCTCTCGCCGCTGGGCTTCTCGCCGACGGGGCAGGCGTTCAACCTGTCGATGGAAGACGTGGCCGCCAATACGGCCGCGGCGCTCAAGGCCGACAAGCTGATCTTCATCACTGAAGTGCAAGGCCTGGTGGACCGGGTGGGCAAGCTGCAGCAGGATCTGTCGATGGAGATGGCCATCGAGCGCCTGCGCGACGGCAGCCTGTCGCACGACGTGGCGTACTACCTGCAGCACATCGTCAAGGCCATGCGCGGGGGCGTGCGCCGCGCGCACCTGATTCCGTTCGCGCTGGACGGCAGCATCCTGCTGGAGCTCTTCCTGCACGATGGCGTGGGCAGCATGGTCTCGCACACCGACCTGGAATACCTGCGCGAAGCCACGCTGGACGACGTGGGCGGCATCGTGCAGCTGATCGAGCCGCTGGAAGCAGACGGCACACTCGTGCCGCGCGAGCGCCGCCTGCTCGAGCGCGACATCGCCAACTTCTCGGTCATCGAGCACGACGGCATCATCTTCGGCTGCGCGGCGCTGTATCCGTACCCGAAGGAAGGCGTGGGCGAAATGGCGTGCCTGACGGTGTCCCCCGACAGCCAGGGCACCGGCGACGGCGAACGCCTGCTCAAGCACATCGAGGCGCGCGCGCGCGCCATCGGCCTCAAGCACCTGTTCGTGCTCACCACGCGCACGGAGCACTGGTTCCTCAAGCGCGGCTTCGTGCGCGCCAGCGTGGACGATCTCCCGGAAGACCGCCGCAAGCTGTACAACTGGCAGCGGCGCTCGATGGTGCTGATGAAGAAGCTCTGAGCCGCGGTATGTCCCCGAGCGGCGTGCCGGAATCGCAGGCGAACCGGCTGCGCGCCTTACAATAGCGGGATTCGCGCGCGCCCCATGGCGACGCATCCGCCACAAGAGTCAAAGAGAGGAACCCCATGGCCCGCATGGTCCACTGCGTCAAGCTCAACAAGGAAGCCGAAGGCCTCGACTTCCCGCCCCTGCCCGGCGAACTGGGCAAGAAGATCTGGCAAAGCGTGTCGAAGGAAGCCTGGGCCGGCTGGCTCAAGCACCAGACCATGCTCATCAACGAAAACCGCCTGAACATGGCGGATTCCCGCGCCCGCCAGTACCTGCTCAAGCAAACGGAAAAGTACTTCTTTGGTGAAGGCGCCGACCAGGCTTCCGGCTACGTGCCCCCGCCCTCGGCCTGATCCGCCCTGAAGAGCAGAAAAGCCGTTCAGTATGCGCTGAACGGCTTTTTTTGTTGGCTGACCCGTCCTGAATAAGGTTGACACTTTTTCCTGGTGGAGCAAGGAGAGTCAA
>FLYJ01000043.1_pt1 | contig 47589 bp, 47 predicted proteins | sample 1122561 | NCBI WGS metagenome assembly FLYJ01 (sample SAMEA4346788, study PRJEB14843) | hot springs metagenome | biome: Terrestrial Biome; feature: Habitat; material: Sediment | place: India | collected 2012-06-12 | depth 1760 m
GTCGGTCACGTGCGACACGCGCGACAGGCCGTCGAACTTGATGTTGTCCTTGGCCGTCACGCGGCCGAGCACTTTCTGCGCGCGGCGGCGCAGGTCGTACACCTGGGCGAATTCTTCCTGGAACGCCTTGACGGCGCGGCGCGCGTGCACGACGAGCTGCTCGACCTTCTTGGCGCGCTCATCGCCTTCGGGGTCGTGATGCGAATCGTGGTCGGCCACGCGGCGCTTCTCGATCTCCGCCAGGCGGTGATTGAGTGCGTCGATCAGCATCTGGCGGCGCTTCGGGTTGTCGAGCAGGTCGTCCTGCAGATACGGGTTGCGACGCACCACCCAGATGTCGCCCAGCACTTCGTACAGCATGCGCGCCGATCGGCCGGTGCGACGCTCGCCGCGCAGCTCGTCGAGGATCTGCCACGCAGACTCGCCCAGCAGACGGATGACGATTTCCCGATCCGAGAACGAGGTGTAGTTGTAGGGAATCTCGCGCAGCCGGGGCGCAGCGTCCTGCGCCGCGAGTTTGGCGTCGATCAGAAGTGGGGCGTTCATGGCGAGCCGCGGGGAGGGAGCGCGGCAAAGCAGGTGTCGGCCGCGCGGTCTTTAAAGCGCGATTGTACTGCAAGGTTCACCGTTGATGCGTTGCAACAACGGTATCCCTGCCGGTCGCATGGGCGCGAAAACCGCCACGTTTTCAATGGCTTGCGAAAAGTGTGGCCGCAACCGAGTGGAGCCTGCACCACGCAAACGTCACATCAGGAGGGTCTTGATCCAGCCGAGGATGCCGTGCCAGAAGCCGTCCGGCAGGGTCAGCAGCGCCGTCGTCATGACGAGGTAGCGCAGGAATTTGCCGATGGCCATGTACATGACGCTGGGCCAGAAACGCAGCCGCAGCCACCCGGCGAGCGTGCAGAGCGGATCGCCGATGCCCGGCAGCCACGACACCAGCAGCGACACCGGCCCGATGCGGCGCATCCAGCGGAAATACTTCTTGTCGAGCGGGGGCGCGCGGTGGCGCTTGGGGTGCGGCACGTGGTGGGCGTGCTCGGCGTTGTGCTCGCGACGACGGCGCGCCAGGTGGATGCGCACCAGCGCGAGCTTGGCCGCATAGCCCATCCACCAATCGACCGCACCGCCCAGCGTATTGCCCAGCGTCGCAACGATGACGGCCGGCCAGAACATCTCGGGATTGAGCTTGATGTAAGCGAAGACGGCCGGTTCAGACCCCAGCGGCAACAGCGTCGCCGAGATGAAGCTGACGACGAAGATGGCGGGCAGCCCGACCTTGGGCAGGGCAAGGGTGGCAAAAAGCGTGTCGATCCACTGTTCCATGCGGTCGATTGTAGTGGGCGTGCAGCGCACACGCCGCCCCGGAGTCGCCCTGACCCGTCAGGCGAAGAACAGATACGCGACCAGAACCGCGCCGACCAGCCCGATCAGGTCGGCCCACAGCCCGCACGCCAGCGCGTAGCGCGTGTCCTTGATGCCGACGCTGCCGAAGTACACGGCCAGCACGTAGAACGTGGTCTCGGTCGAGCCCTGGATGATGGCGGCCAGCCTGCCCTGGAAGGAATCCACGCCGTAGGTCGTCATCACGTCGACCATCAGGCCCCGGGCGCCGGCCCCCGAGAGCGTCTTCATGATGCCGACGGGCAGCGCCGGCACGAAGCGCGTGTCGATACCGAGGTGCGAGAACAGCGCGGAGAGCCCCTGCATCAGGAAATCCATGCAGCCCGCCGCGCGGAACACCGCAATGCCGACCAGCACCGCCACGAGGTACGGGACGATGCCGATCGCCACCTGGAAGCCGTCTTTCGCGCCGTCCACGAAGGTCTCGTAGACATTGATGCGGCGAATTGCCCCACACGCCAGGAACGCCACCACGATGGTGAGGATGGCCCCCGCGCCGATCAGGCCGATCCACGCGGCCATCTGCTGCGGCGGAAACTGGCGCAGCCACGCAAACAGCAAGCCCATCACCGCGACAAAGCCGCCAAAGTACGCCAGCAGCGCCGGCTTGAACAGGTTGATGCGCTGATACCACGCCACGGCCGCAATGCCTGCGCAGAAGCCGATGAACGTGGACAACAGCGTCGGCAGGAAAATGTCCGCCGCATTGAAGCCGACCAGGCCCTGCTTGACCGCCATGGCCTGGCGGATGGCGATGACGGAGGTCGGCACCAGCGTCACCCCGGCCGTGTTGAGCACCACGAACATCAGTTGCGCATCGCTGGCGCGCTGCGGCTGCGGATTGATCTGCTGCAGCTCGCGCATCGCCTGCAGGCCGAGGGGCGTGGCGGCGTTGTCCAGCCCCAGCACGTTGGCCGACACGTTCATCATCATCGCGCCGTTGGCCGGGTGGCCGGCGGGCACGGACGGAAACAGGTGCCGCATCAGCGGGTTCACGAGCCGCGCAAACAGATCGACCACGCCGGCGCGCTCGCCCACGCGCATGATGCCGAGCCACAGCGCCATCATGCCGGTCAGGCCGATGGCGATTTCGAAGCCGGTGCGCGCGGCATCGAACATGCCGGTCAGCATGCGGGAGAAGACCTCCATGTCGCCCAGCACGACCTGCACGCACGCGGTGACGAAGGCGATGAGGAAAAAGCCGAGCCAGACGAGGTTGAGAGCCACGGGAGTTGCGCGTTGAAAGCCGACGAGGCGCTCATTGTGCCTGCGGCGGCGCCTCGGCCGGGGTGCCGATCGGCTCGATCTTGTGGAAGTTGTCGTAGTCAACCGTGGTCACGCCGTCTTCTTCGTGAATCAGGTCGAGATAGCGATGATTCCAGCGGATCGCGTCGTGCCGCCACGAATGGCGCGCCTGGACGGTCTGCGCGGCCGTCTCGTCAGCGCCTTCGATCGTGAGCAATAGCAGGGCGTCCACGGCGGCGAGCGATTCCGCCGTGGCGTTGTACAAGGGGCTGGTCTCGTCGATGACGTGCATCATGACCCAGCCGAGCAGGAAGATCGGATGCTCGCTGCGCTCGAGCTTGAGGTCGCGGATCTTGTAGATGGAATAGCCTTCCGGCGAGCGTTCGTCCTGCATCAGCCGCAGCCGTGCCGTGGCCTCCGCAATGACGTTCTGACGCGCATTCGCCGCGCGGAGCATCAGCGTGGGCGTGCCGTTGATGGTGCGCACGACCGGATGGCGGGCAAACAGGATCTTGGCCCGCGGGCGCGAAAACCGCGCAAACACCAGCCCCGTCGCCATGGCGATGCCCGACATGCCAATGAAGATCTCCAGCGTCGCGATGATGTGGGCGTACACCGTCTGCGGGTGCATGTCGCCGTAGCCGACGGTGGCGAGCGTCTCGACGCTGAAGAAGAACGCCCCAAGGAAGCCCGGCGGCGACTGGTTCGCGATGGATGCATCGCCGAGCGAATACAACCCGGCAAACACCGCGTTGAGCGCCAGGAACATCGTGGCCAGCAACGCAAAGAAGGTCGGCCAATTCACTTCCAGCGCGTGGTGGTAGACGTCGCGCCAGCCCAGCGGCGGCATGCCGTACGCAATGACGTGCTGCGTGCCCGACCAGATCTTGCGGCCCCGGCGTGGCCTGGAACGCTTGGAGGAAGACGACGGGGTATGCATGGGGAGCCTCGCGCCGATGGGGAGCCGCACCCCTGTGGCGCGGCCGGGGCAGTGTACCCAGCACCCCGCCCGGCCGGCAAGGCGACGCATGATAGGCTTACGGGCTATCCCCAAGTCCAACCCGGTCCGCACCATGGCCATCGATTACCTCAAGAAAATCCTGACCGCGAAGGTCTATGACGTCGCGCAGGAAACCGAGCTCAAGTTCGCGCCGAACCTGTCGGCGCGCACCGGCAACCGCGTCTACCTCAAGCGCGAGGATGACCAGCCGGTGTTCTCGTTCAAGCTGCGCGGCGCCTACAACAAGATGGCCTCGCTCACGCCGGCCGAGCGCAAGCGCGGGGTGATTACGGCATCGGCGGGCAACCATGCCCAGGGGGTCGCGTTCAGCGCGGCGCGCATGGAATGCAAGGCGATCATCTGCATGCCCGTGACGACGCCGCAGCTCAAGATCGACGGCGTGCGGTCGCGCGGCGGCGATTGGGTCGAGGTCGTGCTGCACGGCGAGAGCTACTCCGACGCCTACAACCACGCCGTCAAGCTGCAGGAAAAGCACGGCTACACCTTCGTGCACCCGTTCGACGACCCGGAAGTCATCGCCGGCCAGGGCACCATCGCCATGGAGATCCTGCGCCAGCATCCGCAGCCGATCCATGCGATCTTCTGCGCGATCGGGGGCGGGGGGCTGATCTCGGGCATCGCGGCGTACGTCAAGGCCGTGCGGCCGGACATCAAGGTGATCGGCGTGCAGAGCGTCGAGTCCGATGCGATGGCCCGCTCGGTGGCCGCCGGCAAGCGCGTCGAACTGAAGGACGTGGGCCTGTTTGCCGATGGCACGGCCGTCAAGCTGGTGGGCAAGGAGACCTTCCGCCTCACGCGCGAACTGGTCGACGAGATCCTCACCGTGGACACCGATGCGATCTGCGCGGCGCTCAAGGATGTGTTCCAGGACACGCGCAGCCTGCTGGAGCCGTCGGGCGCGCTTGCCATCGCGGGCCTGAAGCTGTACGCCGAACAGAGCAAGCTGAAGAACGAATCGCTGGTGGCCGTGGCCAGCGGCGCGAACATGAACTTCGACCGCCTGCGCTTCGTGGCCGAGCGCGCCGAAGTGGGCGAGGCGCGCGAAGCCGTGTTTGCCGTGACGATTCCGGAAGAGCGCGGCAGCTTCAAGCGCTTCTGCGAGCTGGTCGGCTGGTCGCGCAACGTGACGGAGTTCAACTACCGCATTGCCAGCAAGGACGCCGCGCACATCTTCGTGGGCGTGCAAATTGCGTCGCGCGCAGAGGGCGACAAGATCGCCGAGAACTTCCGCAAGCACGGATTCCCGACGCTGGACCTCTCGAACGACGAACTCGCCAAGCAGCACATCCGCTACATGGTGGGCGGGCGCTCGCCGCTCGCCGAGAACGAACTGCTGTATCGCTTTGAATTCCCCGAGCGGCCGGGCGCGCTGATGAAGTTCCTCTCGAGCATGAGCCCGAACTGGAACATCAGCCTGTTCCATTACCGGAACCAGGGGGCGGACTCGAGCAACATCCTCGTCGGCATCCAGGTGCCGAAGAACGAGAAGCGCGAGTTCAAGGCGTTCCTCGCCACGCTCGGCTATACCTATTGGGACGAGAGCGAAAACCCCGTCTACAGCCTGTTTTTGTGATGCACAACCAACCCGAACATTCGCCGCTGGGCAAGACCTCCGCTTACAAGACGGAATACGACCCGAGCCTGCTCTTTCCCATTCCGCGCCAGGGCAAGCGCGACGAGATCGGCCTGCCCGCCGGCACCGCCCTGCCCTTCTTTGGCGTAGACCTGTGGAACCTGTATGAGCTGTCTTGGCTGAACCTCAAGGGCAAGCCGCAGGTGGCGGTGGGCACGGTGATCGTGCCGGCGGATTCGCCCAACATCGTGGAATCGAAGTCGTTCAAGCTCTACCTGAACTCGTTCAACCAGACGAAGGTAGCTTCGCACGAAGCGCTGCAGCAGTTGATCCACCACGATCTGTCGGAGGCGTGCGGCGCGCCGGTGCAGGTGCGCATCGTGCCGCAGGAGGAGTTTGCGCGGCAGAAGATGGGTGAGCTCGACGGCCTGCTGCTTGATCGGCTGGACATCGAAACCGACATCTACCAGCCCGCTCCCGAACTGCTGCAGGCCGACGGGAACGAAAGCCCGGTGGAAGAAACGCTGGTCTCGCACCTGCTCAAGTCGAACTGCCTGGTGACGGGCCAGCCGGATTGGGGCAGCGTGCAGATCCGCTACGTGGGTGCGCCGATCAACCAGGAAGGGCTGCTCAAGTACCTGATCTCGTTCCGCGAGCACAACGAGTTCCACGAGCAATGCGTGGAACGCATCTTTACCGACATCCTGCGCCAGTGCCGGCCGGTCAAGCTGGCCGTGTATGCCCGCTATACGCGGCGCGGCGGGCTCGACATCAACCCGTTCCGCACGAACACCAATACGCCGTGGCCCGATAACCTGCGCAACGCACGTCAGTAAGCGCTGACGCTGCGCAAGACACGCCAGGCGCCTTCGGGCGCCTTTTTGTTGTCCGGGCGATCCGCCGAACGGGCGCGCCGGCCTCGTCCGTTTTGTGGACGCCGGCGCCCTATCGTTTCACGCCCGCTCGCCTATAGTGGTATCCGCATTCCGCCACCCGGGGGAAATCGTGAAGGGCCCATCCGCGTTTCGTGGACAGGGCGCTCTCGACGGGGACATCGCCATGAAGAACGCACCATGGGGGCCGCTTCACGCGGTTGCGTGCGCATGCCTGCTGCTATGCGGCAGGTCGGCACTTGCACAAGCCAACGGGCCGGTGGACGACAAGCCGCCCAGCCTGGAAGCGCTGCAGCGCGAGCTTGCCGATACGCAGGCGCGCCTGCAGGAGCTCAAGCGCTCGATCCAGCAGCAGGAAGCGCATCTGCGGCGCATGCGGCGCGCGCTCGGCATGAGCGAAGGCCGGCTCGACACCGTGCGCGGTGCCGGGGCACCGGGCGCGGCGGGCGATGTGTCGGAGATCGCGCAGACCGATCAGCCGGCGGCCACCCCCGTCGGCAAACCGCCGGAGCCTTCCGACCAGCCGCCGCGCATCGCGCAGATCTTCGACGAGCCAAGCGCCTTGACACCACCGGGCAAGGTGGTCGTCGAGCCGTCATTGCAGATGGCCTATTCGTCGTCGGACCGCGTGGCACTGGTGGGCTACACCATCATCCCGGCGCTGCTCATCGGGCTGATCGACGTACGACAAGTCAAGACGACCACGCTCACCGGTACGGTGGCCGTGCGCTATGGGCTCGCGCGACGCTGGGAACTGGAGGCGCGCGTGCCCTATGTCTACAGCACGAGCGACACCGTCAGCCGCGAGCTGTTCACCGGCACGGCGACGGATAATGCGTTCAGCTCGCACGGGCACGGCATCGGCGATGTGGAGCTGACCGCGCGCTACCAGCTCAATGCGGGCGGCGTCGACAAGCCGTTCTACATCGGCTGGCTGCGCTTCAAGACGCGCACCGGCAAGGATCCGTTCGACGTCACCACCGATTGCGTGACGCGCTGCGTGAGCAATACCACCGGCACCGGCCTGCCGCTGCAGCAGCCGACGGGCTCGGGGTTCTTCGCCGTACAGCCGGGGCTGACGTGGCTGTTCGCGACCGACCCCGCCGTGTTCTTCGGCAGCATCAGCTACCTGCACAACTTCGAGCGCAAGGATGTCAGCCTGAACCTCGTGGACGGCTCGAAGCAGTTCCTGGGCAACGTGAAGGCCGGCGACATCATCGGCCTGAACTTCGGCATGGGGCTGGCGCTGAACGAAAAGGCGTCGTTCTCCATCGGCTACGACCAGAGCATCATCGCGCCGACCAAGCAGAACGGCCAACGCGTGCCGGGCTCGGTGCGAACCATTCTCGGCACATTGCTGGTCGGCTATTCGTACCGGCTCTCGCCCAAGATGACGCTGAACCTGTCGGTGGGTGCTGGCCTCACGCGCGACACGCCGGACCTGACCGTCACGCTGCGTCTGCCGATCCAGTTCTAGCTCAGTGCAGCAGGGTGACGACGTTGGCCAGGGCACCCTGCAGTACGTTGGAGAGATTCAGCTGCCGGAACTGCGGCAGGCTGTTGACCGCTGCGTTGATCGTCGTCACGGCTTGCAACGTCTGGTTGTTCAGACTGTTCTGGATGACCGTGGCCGCTGCAGCCGCGCCGGCGCCCACATCGGGCGGCGCGACATTGTTCGGGCCGTTCTGCACGAGGTTGACCGTGTTGACCACCGAGGCCAGTTGCTGCGCCTGCGTGGCCGTCATGCGTGCCACGTCGGGGATGTTCACCGATGCGCTCGCCACCAGCTCGCCGTTGATGTAGACCGCGCGGTCGATGCCGAACGAGATGTGCAGCCCTGCAAGCGCGGGCACATCGAAGCCGCCGCGCATGTCGTCGAGCTTGTCTTCGGACACGGCGTGCCAGGCATGGACCGGGTTGTTGTCCATGCTGTCCATGCCGGCCGCACACGCATGCCCGGCCGCAGCCAGCGCAAGCCATCCTGCACATCCCGCAGCCCGCGCCACCTTGCCAAACCGCTTCATGATGCCCTCCTGCCCGACCAGCGAATGAGCACCCGCAAACGACGCTCAGAAGTCGGACGGACCATGCTTGGGAACGACGATGTTGCCCAGGCCGCTGCGGTCCATGCCTTCCTCCAGCGGCGCACGCGGTGCCACGCGCCAGTCCGATGAAGCGTTGAACGTCGCCCTCGCCTCGCGGTTGTGGACGACGAACAGCAAATGGTTGTCCCACATGCTCTCGAAGCTCGCACGCGGAATCGCACGCGTGCCCATGGCCGGATCGCCCACGAGCACGCGCCCTTCCTGCACGCCCTTGACCACCACGAAGTGGTGATAGCCGTTCTCGGTCAACAGCACGATGGCCGGCAAGTGGGCGTCCTTCAATGCATCCAGCGGCTGCTCGAAACCATCCGCCTCAAAGCCCAGAGAGGCCAGATAGCGTTTGATGTCGAGCAGCGAAAAGCCTTCTCGCCGGATCTTCTCCTGGTTGCCATGCTCGTACATGGCCTGGAACACGGTCTGCTCGCTCACGGGGTAGCCGTACTGATACGTGAGCAGCGTCGCCACCGCGGCCGACCCGCAACTGAAGTCGAAACGCTGATGCACGGTGCGCAGGTAGCGCGCGGCCTTCATGCTCGTCACCGGCACGGCATAGGTGCCGCCGCCCGTGCCGAGCATGTCGATCGCGCCCGCCCACGCGGGCCCGCACGCTAGCGCCATCAGCACCGCACCCAGCGTCTTGCGCATCATTCCGTCCTTCACAAGCTCAAGGCCGGAACTGCACGTTGACGATGGTGGCGTTCTGGATCAGCACGTTCGCTCCGCTGTTCTGGATGACCGTGGGGATCCCGCTGGCATTGGCAAACGAGCCGTCGCGCACGATGTTCGACCCCGTCGCCACGTTCACGGCGGCGTTGTCGCTGACGGTGCCCGACAGGCGTGCGTCATTGACGGTCTGGTAGAGATCCTGCGTGCCGCCGCGATAGCTGTCGAGCCGATCTGCGCCCACCGCATGACCGAACCCAGGCACCGACACGGCCGCGGCGACCGGGGGACGCGCCGCTTCCGTGTTGGCGACCTGCGCACCGTCTGCGATCGGCACATCGTCCGCTGCCATCGCTGCTGCCGCTGGCCACACTGCCAGGCCGCATGCCAGCCACCATGCCGCCCATCCTGCTGTGGTTCTTCTGTCGGATCGCATCGAGTGTCTCCTCTACGCTCCAACTGCGGGCCGGACCGCCGCTGCATTCCGGCCCCATCCACCGTCATGCGCGAAGCTTCATCGCTTGCGCCGCGGCACTTCCCCGCTCATGCCCGTACCGGGCTACTTGCCCACATTCAGGTTGGCCTGCACGTTGATGCTTTGCTGGATGAGGGAAGCGAAGCCGCTGTTCTGGTTCGCCACCATCACGCCTGCTGCAGACTGGCCGACGCTGGTCATGGCGTTAGACATGTTGAACGTGCCTGCGTCCACCATGACCGCACCGCCTGCGCCGCCCGTGCCACCGACCGCGCCATTGCCGACGCCGCCGTTGCCAACGCCGCCGGCACCGCCGGCCGCGCCGACTGCACCCACGGCGCCGTTGCCTGCCGTTGTCGACGCCGAGCCGTTGGTAGCGCTGCCGTTGGTGGCGCTGCCGCTGGCCCCACCCGTGCCTGCCACGTTGGTGGCTGCACCGCCGGCGGCGCCCGCACCGCCCGTGCTTGTGCCGGTGGCGCTGCTCGTGCCCGTGCCCGCACCCGCGGAGGCCGTGGCCGTGCCGCTGGTGGTGGCCCCGCCAGCCCCGCCTGCTCCGCCGGCCGATGCGCCGCCGCCGCCCGTGGCCGCGCCAGTGCCGCGATGGCGGTTCGCATCCCCACCGCTGGCGCTGGATGTGCCGCCCGCTCCGCCGCCACCGCCACCAGCTGCGCTGGTGCTGCCTGCTGCGCCGCCAAGCCCTGCGCCCAGGCTGGCAGACAGCGTGCCGGAGCTGCCGCCGTTACCGCCGCCACCGGCATCGCCAGCGGCATTGCCGCCATTGCCGCCGTTGCCCGCCACGGCACCGCCGTTGGTCGCGCTGCCGTGCGTGACGCTGCCCGAGCTGCCGCCCGCGCCACCGCTGCCGCCGGCGCCGCCCGCACCACCGCTGCCGCCGGCGCCCGTGCCGCCGTAGCCATATCCGCCACGCCCGCCGGCGCCGCCATTGGCCGACCCGCCATTGTTGGTAGCGACATTGCCGATGCCCGATACGCTGATGTTGGTCACGGCGCCGTCGAGCTTGGAGACGGCAATCGCCTTGCTGGTGTTGAAGGAGTTGGTGAACGTTGCCGTCGCCGTGCCGCCGTTGTTGGCAGCTGCGGTGCCGTAGCCGTCAGCGTTGGCCCAGCCGCTGTTGTCGCGGTTGCTGCCCTGGCTTTGGTTGTTGTGCTGATTCGAGTTGTCGGTTGCCGTGGTGGTTGTGGTGGTTGCCGTGCTCGTCGTCGTGTCTGTGCTGGTATTGGTTCTGGTGATGGTCGACGTGTTGGTCTGGGTCTTGTCGCCCGCGCCGGACGCCGTATTCCCGATGTCGGCCCATGCAACGCCAGAGACCCCCAATCCCATGGCGATCGCGGTGGCCAGTAAGGTCTTCTTCATAACGCACTCCATAAAGGTGAGAGGGACGGCGGGAAGCGCAGCCGCTCAGGCCGGTGCGCCTTGCCTGTGGGAAAAACATGACCCACCCCGGGGCGCCTCGTTTGCATAATCGGTGCCATCCTGGCGGCCGGCTCCACGTGCCCGTCCTAAGCGATTGAAAACGCGAAACATTCACCGGCCGCCCGCCCATGTGCCCGGGGCTTGGGGTGCAATGCTGTTGTGGCGGGTCACTTTTGGAGGTCCGCTTGCACCCGTTCGGTTTCAGCGCCGATACACCGCCGTGGCCCGCGCGCGATCACGGCATCCATGGGTTTGCGCGAAGAGGCAAGCCGCACGCGAGATTGGCGCGGCCACGGTGTCCGGGAGGGGCGATTCGGAAGGTGTTTCAGCGGTGATACATCGGCGCATCGTCGCTCACATTGCGTGAGCGACGGGGCACGGCCGCCCGGCCTCCGGTGGCGCACGTCGCGTGCGGTGGCACGCCGCGATGAGACGCACATCGCCCGCGCACAAGCTTGCGTTTCTGCTCGACTGCGAGCGCTTCCTATCGCGAAGACGCATGCGGCAAACGCGTCTCGGTTTCTACGCCGGGCGCCCAGGCGGGCGGAAAGCAACCGCGCGCGGCCAGCATCGTCATGACAGCGATGCGCCGCCGCGCGCGACCCGTTCGCATTTCAACCGCGAAACCGCAAGCCCGGTTCAGGCCGTGGCCGCCACCGTCAGCTTGAGCTCCTCGATCATGCGATCGCGCATGACGAACTTCTGCACCTTGCCCGTCACCGTCATCGGCATCTCGGTGACGAAGCGGATGTAGCGCGGGATCTTGTAATGCGCGATCTGCCCCTTGCAGAACTCGCGGATCTCGTCTTCCGTGGCCTGCTGGCCAGGCTTGAGCACGATCCACGCGCACACCTCTTCGCCGTACTTCGCATCGGGCACGCCGAATACATTGACGGCCTGCACCTTCGGATGGCGGAAGAGGAATTCCTCGATCTCGCGCGGGTAGACGTTCTCGCCACCGCGGATGAGCATGTCCTTCACGCGGCCGACGATGTTGCAGTAGCCCTCGGCATCGAACGTGGCGAGGTCGCCCGTGTGCATCCAGCCATCCTTGATCGATTCGGCCGTCTTGGCCTCGTCGTCCCAGTAGCCGAGCATGACCGAATAGCCCTTGGTACACAGCTCGCCCTTCTCGCCCACGGGCACCACGTTGCCCGCGCCATCCACCAGCTTGACCTGCAGATGCGGCTGGATGCGGCCGACGGTGGTCACGCGCTTGTCGAGCGGGTCGGTCACCGCGCTCTGGAACGACACGGGGCTCGTCTCCGTCATGCCGTAGGCGATCGTGACTTCGCGCAGGTTCATCTCCGAGACCACGCGCTTCATCACCTCGATCGGGCATGGGGAGCCCGCCATGATGCCGCCGCGCAGGCTCGATACATCGAACGTGCGAAAGTCCGGATGATCGAGCTGCGCGATGAACATGGTCGGCACGCCGTGCAGCTGCGTGCAGCGCTCGTCGGCCACGGTGCGCAGCGTGGCCAGCGGGTCGAACGCCTCTCCGGGGAACACCATGCAGGCGCCGGTGGCCGTGCACGTCAGCACCGACATCACCATGCCAAAGCAGTGATACAGCGGCACGGGAATGCACAGCCGGTCGCCCTCGCGCAGGTTCATCGCCATGGCAACGAAGCGCGCGTTGTTGACGACGTTCACGTGCGTGAGCGTGGCCCCCTTGGGCGCGCCCGTCGTGCCGCTGGTGAACTGGATGTTGATGGCGTCGTCCGGCGACAGCGCATTCGTGATCGCATCCAGCGCATCAACGGATACGTTTTTGCCGCGCGCGATGACGTCGGCAAAGTTGATCATGCCGGGTGTGCTGGCCTCGCCCATCCGGATGACCCAGCGCAGGGCAGGCAGCTTGGCTGATTGCAGTGCACCAGGCTGCGCGGTAGCCAGCTCGGGCGCCAGCGTCTGGAGCATCTCCAGGTAGCGCGACGTCTTGAACGCCTCCGCCGCCACGATCGCCTTGCAGCCGACCTTGTTCAGTGCGTATTCCAGCTCCGACAAGCGATACGCCGGATTGATGTTGACGAGGATGAGGCCCAGGCGCGCCGTCGCAAACTGCGTGAGCACCCACTCGACGCGATTCGGCGACCAGATGCCGATGCGGTCTCCGGGCTGCAAGCCAAGCGCATGCAGGCCCGCGGCCAGCGCATCGACCTGCTCCGCAAACGCGCGCCACGTCCAGCGCACGCCCTGCTCGCGAAACACGACGGCCTCCGCGTCCGGATGGCGCCGCACCGTGTCGGCCAGCAGCGCCGACACCGTCACGTGCGCCAGCGGCACCGACGTATCGCCCACCACGTACGACACACCGCCGCGCGGTCGGGAGTCAATACCTTCACCTGCCATGAATGTCTCCTGCGATCAATTGGGCCTTGTGGGCCTCGCTCGTTATGAATGGCTGTTCGTGCAGCGTTGCATGGAATTTGACGCAGCTTGACGCATTTGGCAATCCGCCCGCAGGGCGAACAATACGGCGGAACGATTGCTGCACCGCAGCAGCAAAAATCCGTGCCTGTTTGCATCAACGCGCTACCATGCCGGCCTGACTTTTGCGCTTTTTTTTTTCCGTACGTAGGGTTGACGATGATCGTTGTAGTGATGGGTGTTTCGGGCTGCGGCAAATCCACGGTGGGCCAGAAGATTGCCGAGCGGCTCGGCTGCGCGTTCCGTGACGGCGATGAATTCCACAGCGACGCCAACCGCGCCAAGATGCACGCCGGCATCCCGCTCAACGACGACGATCGCAAGCCCTGGCTCGAAGCCATCCGCGCGTACATGGACGAAACGACCAGCGGCGGCCGGTCGCTCGTGGTGGCATGCTCGGCGCTCAAGCAGCGCTACCGCGATGTGCTGCGCGGCCCCGCGGGCAATGCCGAATTCGTCTATCTGAAGGGGAGCTTCGAGCTGCTGCAAAGCCGGCTCGCCGCCCGCAAGGACCACTTCTTCAACCCGAGCCTGCTGCGCAGCCAGTTCGATGCGCTGGAAGAGCCGACCGACGCCATCGTCGTCGACATCGCGCTGCCGCCGGACGTGATCGTCGAGCAGGCCGTCGTGCAGTTGCAGGCGCGCGCCGCGCACCGGCCCGCGGCCTGACTGTCACCGCGACATTTCGCCCGGCACGTGCTGCAGCACGGCCTGCACCTCGCCGTTGCATACGCTGCTCATGCGTGCCTCTTCGCGCGGCGTGTCGATCTGTTCGTGCGCCTGCAGCCCCAGTTCGATGAGCGATTGCGCGCGCGGCAGCCAATGGCGCGTGAGCGCCGCCTCCAGATCAGCCGCAATGCGATCCGGGTTGCCAAAGTACAGGCGTCCGCCATATTCGCTCTCGATCTCCTGCCGGATCGTCTCGGCCGCGCGCGGCAGCACGGCGCGGTTGACGGCCACGTGGCGCAGTTCATGCGCGCGGACGGCGTCGTGAGCGCAGCTACCCGGTGCGAATTCACGGGCCACCGCCACCCGAAAATCACTGAGGATCAACTCCACATCCACCGACGGGCGCAGGCAGGTGGTGCGCGGCTGCGTGGGAATGTCCATGTAGCGGCTGGTGACTGAAAACCGCGCGGAGAGGGTCGCATACGTCTTGCCGAGCACGCGCGCGGCGCGATCGTACGGCGGTGCCTCGGCGGTGAGCTGATCGACCGAGCGGTCGTTGGAGAACGACAGCGGCGTTTCGCGGGTCCGCACGTTCACGTGCATGGGCCCGAGCGCGCTGTCGCAGGCCTTGAGCCAATGCGCCTTGTTGGCGGCGGGTGCGGGCGCACCGGTCGCGGCGGCCACACTCTCGATCGGGGCGAAGCGCACGTCGGCAAGATGCGTGCGATGCATGCGGCTCCAATGCCACGCGCCTGTCACCGCGGCCAGCACCAAACCCAGGATCACCACCCGACGCATTTCGATTCCCCGTTTGTGTATCCGGGGCGACCGATGCATTGGCGTTCCGGATCATGCCGGTGTCGATCGGGCCCGTTCTGCGCGGGCCCTCACCAGCTGCCGGATCTGCTCGCCCGATTGCCTCAGTGCGATGCGCGCTTCCGGTAAGAAAGGATAGAAGATCGGCCACACGTGCGGAAGCCGGCGCCCCATCTTCACCGAAACGGATACCCCAGCGGCACGCGCGCGCTCGGCCATTCGGAGGGTGTCGTCGCGCAGCACTTCGGTGTCGCTGACATAGCAGTGCAGCGGCGGCAGGCCGGTGAAGTCGGCATACAGCGGCGAGGCCAGCGGATGGTCCGCCGGCGCGCCCGAATCGCCCAGGTACAGCGCAGCGCCGTGGGCCATCCAGGCGCCGCGGAACATCACGTCCGATTCATCGTTGTCGATCAGGCTTTGCCCGGTGGCGGCCAGGTCTGTCCACGGCGAGTAGAGGATCGCTCCGGCGGGCAATGGATCCGCAGCGTCACGCAGCGCCACCAGCAGTGCGAGCGCCAGGCCACCGCCTGCGGAATCCCCGGCGACAACGACGCGGGCCGGTGCCACGCCCTGCGCGAGCAGCGTCCGGTACGTGAGCAGCGCGTCCTCCACCGGCGCGGGAAACGGATGCTCCGGGGCCAGGCGATAGTCGGGCACGCACACGCGCGCCCGCGCATGCGTAGCCAGGCCGATGGTGATGGGCCGATGCGTGCGTGGGCTGCAGAAAAAATAGCCGCCGCCGTGCAGGTACAGCACCACGGGGGCGTCGCCGTGCAGGCTCGCGTCTGCCGGTTCGATCCACTCGCCGGTGAGCCCGCTGTTGGCCGGCACGATGCGCCAGTCCGCCGGCAGCCGTACCGGCCGCGGCATCGTGCGCTTCTCGGCGTTCAGGCGCGTGGCGATCGGGTCGAAGGGCTCCCGCTCGGTCGGCTTCTTGACCTGATTGCGCACCATCCACGAGACGACCCAGTTCTGCCAGCTCATCCGGCGACCCTCCGCTCGAAAGCCCCAGCGTAAGGGCACGGACAGTCTTGGGCAACCTGCCGTTTCCATCCACCGGCCGCTTGGCAAACAATCTACAAATTTATATAGTGTCCGGAATCTCCGCTCATGTCTTCCCTTCTTCTTCTCATGTCGATGGATTTCGCGCATTTCACGCCGGGTACGGCACTGGCGGGCGGTCTGCTCATCGGGCTGGCGGCAGCCGTGCTGGTCCTGTCCATGGGCCGCATCGCCGGCATCAGCGGCATCCTCGGCGGGCTGCTGCAGCGCCCGTGTGGCGACGCTGCATGGCGTGTCGCCTTCCTGGGGGGGCTGGTCGGCGCGCCGATCCTCGCTGGGGCCCTTGGCCACGCGGTGGTGCCCGACATCACCGCCGGCTGGGGCGAAGTCCTCATCGCGGGGTTCCTGGTGGGCATCGGCACCCGCTATGCGGGCGGCTGCACGAGCGGCCACGGCGTGTGCGGGCTTTCGCGCGGCTCGGTGCGCTCGCTGGTCGCGACGCTCACGTTCATGGCCGCGGGCGTTGTCACGGTGTTCGTGACACGCCACGCGATGGGAGGCTGAAATGGCCGTTCTGATTGCGCTGGTGGCCGGGCTGCTGTTTGGCGCGGGGCTGATTGTCTCGGGCATGGCCAATCCGGCCAAGGTGCTCGGTTTTCTCGATCTGGCGGGCAGCTGGGATCCGTCGCTGGCCTTCGTGATGGCGGGCGCGATTGCGGTGGGCGTGGTCGCCTTCTTCATGGCGCGGCGACGCGCTCGCACGTGGCTCGGCACCGCGATTCAATGGCCGGCTGCGACCGGCGTGTCCGCACGGCTGGTGCTGGGCAGCGCCGTCTTCGGCATCGGATGGGGCCTGGCGGGATTCTGTCCCGGCCCGGCCCTGGTGGCGTTGGGCGCGGGCGTGCCAAAGGCCGGCGGCTTTGTCGCCGCGATGCTGGCAGGCATGGCCGCCTTCAGCTGGCTGGAGCACCGGCGCTGACCGGCCGTTCTTTCTTACAACATCCACATCACCTCACAGGGGGCAGCATGATCTTTCGCACCGTGGGCGCCGCGTTGGCGCTCGCCGTCAGCGCATCAGCCATCGCACAGGGCGCGGCCACACTCGCCGTGCCGGACGAAGCCACCATTCCCGCCGGCCCGATGGGCGACGCCATCAAGCGCGGCAGGCTCATTCTCACCGATACCAAGCGCCAGTTGCCGGGCAACGTGGGCAATGGCCTGAACTGCACGAGCTGCCACCTCAACGGCGGCACGGTGCCGTACGCATCGCCGTGGGTCGGGCTGACCGGCGCGTTTCCGGAATACCGGTCGCGCAGCGGCAAGGTGATCTCGCTGCAGGAGCGCGTCAACGATTGCTTCCAGCGCTCCATGAACGGCAAGGCACTGGCGTTTGACGGTGAAGAGATGAACGCCATCCTCGCGTACATGAAATGGCTTTCCAGCGGCGTGCCGACCGGCACGAACGTGACCGGGCGCGGCTTCGAGAAGATCGATACCGCGCTCAAGCCCGACCGCGAGCACGGCAAAGCGATCTACGCCCAACGCTGCGCCGCATGCCATGGCGCGGACGGCCAGGGGCTGCCGAACCCGCAGGGCGGATACGCCATGCCGCCACTGTGGGGCAAGGATGCCTTCAACGTGGGCGCAGGCATGGCCCGCACGTATACCGCCGCGGCATTCGTCAAGCACAACATGCCGCTGGGCCAGGGCGGTACGCTGACGGCGCAGGAGGCGGTGGACGTTGCCGCGTTCTTTACGCACCAGCCCCGCCCCGACTTTGCGGCACGCACGAAGGATTGGCCCAAGGGCGATCGGCCCAAGGACGCCCGCTGAGACAACGCGTGCCGAAAAAAAAAGCCTGCAGCGGTTGCGCTGCAGGCTTTTTGCTTTGGCACTTCAGGGCGCTGTGCGCCTCTTCTGCGTGAGTCCCCGTTTTGGATCAGTTGACCTTGAGCTGGCCGCCGCGGCCCAGGCCGCCCTTCACGTCTTGCGCCTTGTAGTTGCGCAACGCCACGACCATCTTGTTCCATGCGTCAATGAAGGCGACCACCGTGGCCTTGCCTTCCGGCGTTGAAGAGAAGCCGGCCAGGCCACCGCCCACGCCGCCGCCCAGGCCGGCCAGCACAGCGCCGTAGTTGGTGGCGGTGGAGCTGCCCTCGGCTGCCGCGATCTGCACGGCCGAGCGGACGTCGAACAGCGTCAGCGTCACCACGGACGCCTTGGACTTGACGCTGCCGGCCAGCGCGGCGATGGCGCTGTTGCCCAGCAACCCGCCCACGGCACCGGCCACGCCGCCGATCGGTGAATCGTTGATGATGATCTGCGGCTCCATGTAGTAGTCGGCCGCCACGCGCTGGCCCTTGTGCTGCTTCGAACCGGCGCGGTACTCGCCGGAGTTGCGCTGCAGATCGGTGATGCGCGACAGGCGTGCGTCGGTCTTCTGGTTGCCGATCGACGTGATCACAAAGCAGTTCGACTGCTGCACGGCCATGCGCAGCAGGGGGTCGATGGTGGTGACCTTGGTGGCGCTGCCGAACTGGCCGTACCAGTCGGCGTTGCGGCCGTCGTCCATGGCAATGGTGCCCAGCGGCGAAGCGCAGCGCTCCAGCGTCGGGTCGGCGCCCACGCTGGAGCCGCCGGCTGCCGCACCGGTCACGCCGGCGTTCTGGCCGCCCGGGCTGACGATGCCGCCGCCCGCGCACGCCGCGAGGGAAGCGCTGAGGAGGGCCGCTCCCGCAAGCTTGGCGGTGCGGCTGAAAAGGTTGGTCTTCATGTTGTTGGATGGCTCAGATTGCGTCGATGTTCGGCTTATGCGTCCTACGACTCAATAAGCCCCCCTTGGTTGGGCGCGCGGTGTGCGGACTGGCTTTCTCCCTTTTCCGCCGTTCGCCCGAAAAACGCTGTGAAGCAAATGGCCTGGTGGGTCAATACCAATACCAGGTGGTCTGGCGCCAGACGCCCAGATACGGATAGCCGGAATACCAATAGCCGTAATACGTATTGCGCCATTGCGAGCGCCATTTGAAATCGTCTTCGTCGGACTTCCTGGCGGAGCGCGCTTCTTCAAGCAGCTTCTTCGACTCCTTGTCGCCGCGGCTGACGGCGATCGACAGCCATTTCTCGGCCTCGCGCGGGTCGGAGCCCATCTCTTCCAGCCCGAACAGGTAGAACGCGCCCAGGGCCTTCTGCGCCTGCAGGTTGCCGCGCTCGGCGGCCTCGCGCATCCAGTTCAGCGCCTGGTAGCTGTCCTGACGCACGCCATCGCCCCGGAAGTAGCGCAGGCCGAGATCGTAGGCAGCCTTGGGCTCGCGCTTGGCGGCGTCCTTCAGGGCTGCGATCCGGGGGTCTTCAGGAACCTCGTCCTTGGCGTCGAACGACACCTGGTCTTTCGGGCGATCGGCGCATCCGCGGCTGTCGCAGACCCGTACGGTCGAGCTGGGCGGCGGAGTTTGGGCACAAGCGGCCAGCGCCAATACAACGCCAAGTGCAAGCCATTGATAACGCATGCGACAGCCCCTCGGATGTTGTCCAAGCCGTTTCAGAATCGATTGGAAACGGCTGCATTTTTGTTGTGGTCGACCGGGTGAGATGCCATGGCGCACGCTCGTTCCCCGCCCCCGCAGCACACATGGTGTGCAATTGATATAGATCGTTCTACTTTAGCGGGAACGCGTGGGTGGTGTGTTATTAAAGCGTAACGTTTGCGCGAGCAACAACACACTGGGAACCCGTGGCGGGCCAGGTCGGGGCGTGGGCGCGGTGCTAAGATGCCGCCCAGCAATCAGGAGAAGTGGGAATGCGCGCAAGCAAGCGCCAGCAGGTCGTGGACAAGGCCAGTGAGCTTTTTTCCAGGCACGGCTTTCATCCCGTGGGCGTCGACTGGATCATCGACGAGTCCGGCGTTGCCCGCATGACGCTCTACCGGCACTTTGCCGGCAAGGAAGACCTCATCCGCGAAGTCCTGGAGCAGCGCTACACCTTCATCATGCAAAGCATGGCCGACAAGCTCGGCCCCCTGCCCGACGCCACCGCCCGCCTCAAGGGCATCTTCGACTGGTACGAGACGTGGTTCCGCAGCCCCGAATTCGCGGGCTGCCTGTTCGAGCGCGCGCTGGCCGAGTTTGGCGCGACCTGCCCGCGGGTGACCGACGTGGCGGTCCGCTACCGCGACGATCTGCTCGCCATGATCGAGACGCTGCTCAAAGACGTGGTGCCGGCCGCTGCGGCACGCCAGCTTGCCGGGGTGTACGTGATGCTGCTTTCCGGCGCCACGGCCGACGCCCGGGCGATTGGCGATCCATCTGCGGCTTCACGGGCCTGGGAGGCGGCGCGGGCGCTGCTGGAGCAGGCGCGGGCGACCGCGCCTGCGTAGACACGGCGCAGCTACCAGCCGCGCTGCAGCCGGCGCGCGATCATCGACGGCAGCCGCACCAGCCCTTCGGCGAGCAATCGCAGGTGCATCCCCACGAGCAGGACGTTGTCGCGCAGATAGCGGAAATGTGACACCCCGCCCTCGTCCGCCCGGAAGTACCGCACAGGGGCATCGAGCCGGATCGGCCGCACGCCGGCCCAGCACAGGCGCACCGCCGCTTCCGGATCAAAGTCGAAACCGCGCATCGACGCATGCCGGCGCATGATCGCCGCCAGCGGCGCAATGGGGTACACGCGAAAGCCGAAGAGCGTATCGCCAATACCCGCCCACAGCGTTTCGATGTCTGCGCAGCCGTTGGACAGGCGCCGGCCCTGCACGCGAATCTGCGGCGCGCTCGAATCGAACAGCGGCTGCCCCAGCACCATCGCGTCCGGCGCCGCGCATGAAGCCTGCATGAAGGCGGGGATGAGGTCGGTGGGGTGCTGGCCATCGGCGTCCATGGTCAGCACGTGGGTGAAGCCCTGCGCGGCAGCGGCTTCCAGTCCCGCCAGGATCGCCACGCCCTTGCCGCGATTGCGCGGCAGCACGATCACGTGCAGCCCCGGATCGCGCTCAGCCATGGCCCGCAGCCGCTCGGTGCTGCCGTCGGTACTGCCGTCGTCCACCACCCACACGGGGTTCCACTGCGCGCGGGCGGCGCGCACGGCGTCATCGACCTTGCGGCCGGGGTTGTAGCTCGGAATGAGGACGAGATGCGTCGAAGAGGCGCCGGTCATCGGCATGGCGTCGGTCCGGCGGGACGTCCGGTGCTGGGATCAGCGCGTACGGTGCGCGGCAACGTAGGCCGCGAGGGCCCCGAGCGACGCGAAGATCTTCTTGTTCTCCGGATCGCCCGAACGCAGTTCGAAGCCGTACTTCTTGGAGATCAGCAACGCAATTTCGAGGATGTCGATGGAGTCGAGCCCAAACCCTTCGCCATACAGCGGCGTATCGGCCGTGAGGGAATCGAGTTGGATGTCTTCGAGGTTCAGTTCGCCGATCATCAGCACGGCGAGCTCTTTTTCCAGATCGTTCATCGGTCTTGCATGCACAGGCAGCCTGCAGCGGGGAATGCGGCCAGAAACAACGTCGTTCTCCTCGCCCGAAGCCCTGTCTTGCCCCGCCTGTGAAAGGGGGTCGTTTAAGCTAGGCGGATTCTAGACGAAGGGTCACACCGCGTATAGCCGCAAACCGTGACAAGACCTCATGCCGGCGCGCTCCGCGCCATGTGACGCAAACGATTCAGCCGCCGTCGTGGCGCCATCCGACGGGCCCCGCATGCCGCCCCGGACGGGACGGCCGCGTACATCCGGTTACAAACACACCGCCGCCGGGCCGGGCAACCGCGCCGCGCGGCCCTAGAATGTGCCGCCCGACCATGCCAGCGCGGTGCCTATGATGAACCTGTCCCCTTCCACACGACGATGCCCTGTCCTGCCATGAGCCGACTGCTCCGCCTTGCACACGGCACCGCGGGCCTGGCGGCCGTCGTCGCATACCAGGTCGGTGCGCACCATGCGGTCGCGACGCCTGGCGCGCATGGCCTGGGCCTGGCGATGGCGCTGGTGCCGCCGCTGGCCATTGCCCTGCTGGCCGCCGCGCGCTCTGTGCAGCGCGCGTGGCTGGTGCCGCTGTGGCTCGTGCTCTGCGGCGCGCTTTGGACGATGCGCGAGCCGCTGGCACGCCATTTCGACTGGGGCCTGTACCTGGAGCACGCGACCTTCAACCTGATGATGGCCTATCTCTTCGGCCGGACGCTGCAGGCTGGGCGCGAACCGCTGTGCACGCAATTCGCGCGCATCGTGCACGGTACGCTCACGCCACGCATCGCTTGGTATTCGCGGCAGGTCACGTGGGCGTGGACGCTCTTCTTCGTGGCGACGGCCGCCACGTCCACGGCGCTGTTTGCCCTGGCATCCACCGTCACGTGGTCAACGTTCGCGAACTACGTGTCGCTGCCGCTGGTCGGCGCGATGTTCGTGGTGGAATACCTCTGCCGGCGCATCGTGCTGCGCGACGCGCCGCGCTCCAACCTGTTCGACGCCGTGCGCGCCTACCGCCAATCCGCGCACGGTGCCACGGGCCGCCCCCGCTGAGTCGCGAATCGCCCCGGAATGTCCTGCATGCCCACCTACCCGCTCGTCTCGCATCGCTCGCTGGATGACACGATCGCATGGCGCGACGGCACGCCCGTGCCCGTGCGCACATTCGTGGCCGATGTGACCGCGCTGGCGGCAAGACTGCCTGCGGGCGCCCACGTATTCAACGCGTGCACCGACCGCTACCGGTTCGCCGTGGGCGTCTGCGCGACGCTGGTGGCCCGCAAGGTCAGCCTGCTGCCGCCCATGCAGACCGCGCAGATGGTGCGCCAGCTCGCGGCGTTCGCGCCGGATGTCTTCTGCCTGTATGACACCGAGGACTGCCCCGTCGCACTGCCGGGCTTGCGCTATCCCGACGATCTGGCCGCGGATGCGCCGGCCGCTGCCGTGCCGCAGATCGAGGCGTCGCGGCCGGTGGCGGTGCTCTTTACTTCCGGCTCCACCGGCACGCCCGTGCCGCATCGCAAGACCTGGGGCGCCCTCGTGCAATGCATGCACACCGCCGCGGCGCGGCTTGGGCTCGATGACGGACGCCCCGTCACGCTGGTCGGCACAGTGCCGCCGCAGCACATGTACGGGTTCGAGATGACGGTACTGCTGGCGCTGCAGGCCGGCCTCGCATTCAGCAGCCGACAGCCGTTCTATCCGGCGGACATCCGCGAGACGCTCGACGCCGTGCCGCAGCCGCGCGTGCTGGTGACGTCGCCGGTGCACCTGCGTGCGCTGCTGGCATCGGAGCCGACACTGCCTTGCGCATCGCTCGTGCTGTCGGCCACGGCGCCGTTGTCGGAAGCGCTCGCACGGGAGGCAGAGTCGCGCCTCGCGGCACCGCTCATCGAGATTTACGGCAGCACCGAAACCGGCCAGATCGCGAGTCGCCGCAGCGCCAACGAAACCGCATGGCACTTGTATCCGGACGTGCGCATGCAGGCGCGTCCCGACACCGCGGGTGACGAGGGCCCGACCATATGGGTCAGCGGCGGCCACGTGCAGACGCCGGTGCCGATGGGCGACGCCATTGAGCTTCTGGACGACACGCGTTTCCACCTGCACGGACGCAAGGCCGATCTCATCAACATTGCGGGCAAGCGCTCTTCGTTGGCGTATCTGAACCATCAGCTCACGTCGATCCCGGGCGTGGTGGACGGCGTGTTCTTCATGCCCGACGCCGCCCCGGCGGCCCCACACGCGCACGGCGGCACGGCGGTCACGCGTCTGGTGGCGCTGGTGGTCGCGCCAGAGCTGGCGGCGGCGGACGTGCTGCGCGCGCTGCACGAGCGCGTCGATGCCGCGTTCTTGCCGCGCCCCCTGCTGCTGGTCGACGCGCTGCCGCGCAACGAGACCGGCAAACTCCAGCGCGACGTCCTCGCGGCGCTGGTGGCACGGCATGCGTCGCGCCCGCCTCGGCAGACCGTCCTGCGGTTCACGATTCCGGCCGGCCACCCCGCCCTGCCTGGCCATTTTCCCGGGCACCCGATCGTGCCCGGCGTGGTGCTGCTCGATCGCGCCATCGGGCTCATCGGTGCGGCGCTCGGCCGCTCGCTCGATGCCTGCCGCATCCGTTCGGCCAAGTTCCTGAGCCCCGCAGAGCCGGAAGACGCGCTCGACGTGACGTTTGACACCACGGCCGGCGGCGCAATCGTCTTCACGATCCGCACGGGCGAGCGCGACGTCGCCAGCGGTGTGCTGAGCGTGCAGGAGGGCGTGACGGCATGAAGCGCCCCGAATGGGCAGAGCGCCCGGAACGCAGCAACGCGCTGCTGCTGCGCGTGATGACGTGGCTGTCGCTGCGGCTGGGGCGACGGCTGGGGCGCGCCCTGCTGCGCCTGATCGCCGCGTACTTCGTGCTGTGTTCGCCGTCGGCATGCCGGGCTTCGCGCGACTACCTGCGGCGCACGCTCGGCCGGCGTGCCGGGGTGCGCGACGTGTTCCGCCACATGTTCACGTTCGCTACGACGATCCACGACCGCATCTACCTGATCGCGGGGCGCTTCGATCTCTTCGACATCGGGTTGCAGGGGCAAGAGCACGTGCATGCCGTGCTCGCGCAAGGCCGGGGCGCCTTTCTGCTCGGCGCGCACCTCGGCAGCTTCGAGGTCGTGCGCGCGCTGGGCCGCTCAGTACCGGACCTGCGTGTGGCCGTCGCCATGTACGAAGACAACGCGCGCAACATCAACGCCGCCATTGCCGCCATCAACCCCGCGGCGGCGCCCGACGTCATTCCGCTGGGGCGGGTCGACGCCATGCTGCAGGTGCGCGAGGCGCTCGACGACAACCGGCTCGTTGGCATGCTGGCCGACCGCACGCTGCTGCGCGATGCCGGCCCGTCGGTGCGGCGCATGGCGTTTTTGGGCAGCCCGGCGGGGTTTCCGCTGGGGCCGCTGCACATGGCCGCCATGCTGAGGCGGCCGGTGCTGTTCATGACAGGGCTGCACCTGGGCGGCAACCGCTACGCCGTCCACTTTGACCGGCTGGCCGACTTCACCGACATCCGTCGCGAGGAACGCGCCGCCGCCGTCGAGGCAGCGCTGGCGCGCTATGTCGAGCGCGTCGAGCGCTATTGCCGCATCGCGCCGTACAACTGGTTCAATTTCTTCGATTTCTGGCACGATGCCGGCGCCGCCCCCGCACCCGCCGGCACCGCGGCCAAGCGACAGACCACCCAGACACCATGACCGCAACGCGCCCATTTCGTCTCTACCGCGCCGTCCTCACGCTGCTCGCTGCCTGCATGCTGGCCGGCGCCGCGCACGCCGATACCGCATGGACGCTCGACCGCCTGATGTCCACCCTTGCGCGCAACACGTCCGGGCGCGCCAGCTTTATCGAGACCAAGACGCTGTCGATCGCGGCCGAGCCGATCGTGTCGTCGGGCGAGCTGGTGTTCGTCGCGCCGGACCATCTGGAAAAGCACACGCTGCGGCCCAAGCCGGAGCACATGGTCATCGACGGTGACAAGCTGACCGTGGAGCGCAACCAGCGCAGGTTCACCGTGCCGCTTTCGCAGTATCCGGAGCTCAACGCCTTCATCGACAGCATCCGCGCGACGCTGGCCGGCAACCGCTACGCGCTCGAAGCGATCTACCAGGTTGCCATTGCGGGCCGCGGCGACGACTGGACGCTCACCCTCACGCCCATCGACGCGCGCATGCAGAAAGTCGTCAGTTCGATCACGCTCGAGGGCACGGGCGACGCGATGCGCAGCGTCACCCTCCGCCAGGCCGACGGCGACCATTCGGTGATGCGGCTGCAGCGCATCGCCGGTACCGCCCGGCGCCCATAGAGGCAGCCGCATGGAACGCTTGCACGCCCTGCGCCGGCCCGCGGTGCTGCTCTGGCTGACCGGCCTGGCGCTGTGCGCGATCGTGGTGTCGCGCGCGCAGTTCACGGCCGACCTGTCTGCGTTCCTGCCGCGCTCCCCAAGCGCCGAGCAGCGCGTGCTGGTGGACCAGCTGCGCGAGGGGCTGGTGTCACGGCTCATCCTCGTCGGCATTGAAGGCAGCGATGCGGCCACGCGCGCGACGCTCTCACGCAAGCTCGCGGCGACGCTGCGCGCCGACCCGCAGTTCCATGCCGTCAACAACGGCGAGCCCGTGAACGAGGCGCGCGACCGGCAGTTCATCTTCGAGCACCGCTACGTGCTCAGCCCCGCCGTGACGCCGCAGCGCTTCTCTGCCGAGGGCCTGCACGCCGCACTGGCCGAGAGCCTGGACCTGCTGAGTTCGTCTGCCGGGCTCGTCGCCAAGCACCTGCTGCCGCACGACCCGACGGGCGAGGTGGCCGCGCTCGTCAGCCAGCTCAACACCACCGCGCTGCCGTCGTCGATGCACGGCGTGTGGGCGGCGCGCGACGGGCAGCGCGCCGTGCTTGTCGTGCAGACGGCTGCCGCGGGCTCCGACACCGACGCCCAGGCCCGCGCCATGGATGCCGTGCGCCGCGCCTTCGATGCCGCCTCGCACAGCACGCCCAATGCGGCATCGGCCCGGCTGCTGATGACCGGCCCGGGCGTCTTCTCCGTGGAGACACGCAACGCAATCCGGCATGACGTGGAGCGGCTCTCGACGCTGAGCCTGGTGCTGGTCGTGGCGCTGCTGCTGACGGTGTACCGCTCGCCGCGCACGGTAGTGCTGGGGCTGCTGCCGGTGCTCTCGGGCGTGGCCGCAGGGGTGGCGGGGGTCAGCCTGGCATTCGGCGCGGTGCACGGGCTCACGCTCGGCTTTGGCACCACGCTCATCGGCGAGGCGGTGGACTACTCGGTCTATCTGTTCGTGCAGTCCGCCCGCGCGCGCGGCACCAGCCCGCGTGACAGCCTGCGGGCGTGGGTGGCCGCGTACTGGCCGACCATCCGCCTGGGCGTGCTGACCTCGGTGTGCGGCTTTGCGTCGATGCTGTTTTCTGGCTTTCCCGGCTTGGTGCAACTCGGGCTGTATTCGATCGTGGGACTCGTGACGGCGGCGCTCATCACGCGTTTTGTGCTGCCGCATCTGTACAGCGGGCACGTGGAGATCCGCGATGTGTCGCGCCTGGGCGGATGGCTTGCACGCGCGGCCGGTACGGCTTGTCGGCTGCGCTGGCTGCTGGCCTTGGTACTCGCGGGCTCGCTCGCCGTCCTGGCGCTGCATCGCGATGGCCTGTGGAGCCGCGAGCTGGCCGCATTGAGCCCCGTGCCCGCCAGCAGCCAGGCACTCGACGCGAGCCTGCGCGCAGACGTCGGGGCGCCGGACGTGCGCTATCTGGTGGTGATTCCCGGCGCAACGGAGCAGGCCGCGCTGGAAGGCGCCGAGAGGATCGCCGCGCAGCTGCAGCCGCTGGTGGACCGTGGCGTGCTCGCCGGCTTCGAGAACCCCGCGCGCTATCTGCCGAGCGACGCGACGCAGCGTGCGCGCCTGGCCAGCCTGCCGAGCGCCGACGCGCTGACCGCACGCATGCGCGCTGCCGTCGAAGGCCAGGCGATCCGCGTCAAGCCCGAGCGCTTCGCGCCGTTCATCGCCGACGTCACGGCTGCCCGCACCCAGCCGCTGCTGCGGCGTGCCGATCTGAACGGCACATCGATGGCGTTGGCTGTCGATGCGCTGCTGACCGAACGTGCCGGCCAGTGGAGCGCCATGCTGCCGCTGCGTGCACCGGCAGGCGCAAAGGCGGCATCCCACCAGCCGAGCCTGGATGCCGAGCCCGTCCGCGCCGCCGTGGCGCGTGCGGGCGTGTCCGGTGCCCTGTTCGTCGATCTGAAGGCCGAGGCGGACCGCCTCTACGTCGACTACGTGCATGAGGACATCCGCCTGTCGCTCGCCGGTTTTGCGGTGATTGCCGTGCTGCTGCTTGTGGCGCTGCGCTCGGCACGGCGCGCTGTGCATGCACTGGCCCCGCTCGTCGGCTCGGTGCTGGTGGTGGCGGCCGGCTTTGCGCTGGCCGGCGTGCAGCTCACGATCCTGCATCTGGTCGGCATGCTGCTGATCGTAGCGGTCGGATCGAACTATGCGCTGTTCTTCAGCCAGCGTGCGGGCACGGCCGAGCAGCACATCGGCACGCAGACGCTCGTGTCGCTGCTGGTGGCCAATCTCGCAACGGTGGCCGGCTTTGGGCTGCTGGCCTTCTCGCACGTGCCGCTGCTCAGCACATTCGGCCTGACCGTTGGCCCCGGTGCCATGCTCGCGCTGGTGTTTGCTGCCATCCTCGCGCCCCGCCAATGCTCAGACCCCGCCACGCCATGAACGCGTCGTCTGCTTCGATAGCCGTTGCGGCACGCCGCTGGAAGCCGACGCCGCTCATCAGCGGCGCGCTGGCGGTGCATGCCGGCGCCGCGCTCGCTGCGGTGGCCGCGCCCGCTGCATGGCCGTGGGCGGGGGGCAGCGTCATCGCATCGCATCTGGTGCTGATGGCCGCCGGCCTGTGGCCTCGCAGCACGTGGCTCGGCCCGAACTGGACGAGGCTGCCCGAAACGGCCGGCGCGCAGATCGCACTGACCATCGACGACGGCCCCGATCCGGAAGTCACGCCGCGCGTCCTGGACATGCTCGACCGCTACAACGCCAAGGCCACGTTCTTCTGCATCGGCGAGCTGGCATTGCGCCACCCGCGCTGCGTCGAGGCCATCGTCGCGCGCGGGCATGCCGTGGAAAACCACAGCCAGCGGCATCGGCACACGTTCTCGGTGCAAGGCCCTGGGGCACTGCGCAGGGAGATTGGCGCGGCGCAGGACACGCTCACGCAGATCACCGGCACCCGGCCGCTGTTTTTCCGCGCCCCGGCGGGGCTGCGCAATCCGTTTCTTGAGCCGGTGCTGTGCCAGCTTGGCCTGCAGCTGGCCAGTTGGACGCGCCGCGGCTTCGATACGCGCTCCACCAACGCAGACGCCGTCGCGCAGCGTCTGCTGCACCACCTCGCACCGCGCGACATCCTGCTGCTGCACGACGGTCACGCCGCGCGCGACGTACAAGGTGAACCGGTGCTGCTGTCCGTCTTGCCGAAGGTGCTGGAGGCCGCCCGGCAGGCGCGGTTGCGCTGCGCGACGCTGCGCGATTGCCTGGAAGACCACGCCGCACCGGGCGCCGAGCCGCACATGTCCATTTGATAAAATTTGTGACTTGACGCCATGGCCTGCGGCAACGGCCTGCAGCCCATTTCCCACCCCTACCGCGCCCCCCCCAAGTGAAGCCCGTACTGGTCACGCATTTCACCGCCACGAGTTGTCTCGGACGTGGCCTTGACGCCACGCTGGCGGCGTTGCGCGGGCAGCGTGGCGGCCTCGCGCCGTGCGACTTTCCGCGGGCGGAACTCGACACCTGGATCGGCGCAGTGGACGGCGTCGACGACGCTCCGGTGCGCTCCGACCTGGCCGAGTTCGATTGCCGCAACAACCGCCTCGCCCAGATCGGTCTCACACAGGACGGCTTTGCCGAGCGCGTGGAAGCGGCCAGGGCCCGCTATGGCGCGCAGCGCATCGGCGTCTTCATCGGCACCAGCACGTCGGGCATCCTCGAAACCGAACACGCCTATCAGCACCGCGATCCGCAGTCCGGCGCGCTGCCCGGCGATTTCCGCTACACGCAGACGCACAACATCTACTCGCCCGCCGCGTTCGTCCGCGCGTATTGCCGCCTCGGCGGCCCGGCCATGGCCATTTCGTCGGCATGCTCGTCGGGCGCCAAGGTGTTTGCCTCGGCGCGGCGCATGCTCGAAGCCGGGCTGATCGACGCGGCGGTGGTGGGCGGTGTCGATTCGCTGTGCCTGACCGCGCTGTACGGGTTCAATTCGCTCGAGCTGCTGTCGCGCCGGCCATGCCGCCCGTACGACGTGGCGCGTGACGGCATCTCGATCGGCGAGGCGGCGGCGTTTGCGTTGCTGGAGCGCATGCCCCCACACGCCGTCGACGACGATGCGATCGCGCTGCTCGGCATCGGCGAATCGAGCGACGCGCATCACATGTCGTCGCCGCATCCTGAGGGCCTCGGGGCACAGGCGGCCATGGCGCAGGCGCTGTCGACCAGCGGCCTGGACGCATCCGACATCGACTACATCAACCTGCACGGCACGGGCACACTCAGCAACGACGCGGCGGAGGCCCATGCCGTCCGGGCGCTGTTCGACGGCACGGCGTGCAGTTCGACCAAGGGGGCGACCGGCCACACGCTCGGCGCGGCAGGCGCGCTGGAGGCCGTCATCACGGCGCTCGCCCTGCGCCACCAGTTCGTTCCCGCCGGCATCAACACCACCGAGCCGGATCCCGCACTCGGCGTGCATTACGTTACCTCCGATCGCAACGCGCGCGTGCAGGCGGCGCTGAGCAACGCCTTCGGTTTTGGCGGCACGAACTGCAGCCTGGTCTTTGGCCGCGCAGGGCTCGCATCATGACCCGACTCAGTGCATTCATCGAAAGCGTCGGCGTGCTGGGCCCGGGGCTGCCGGAGTGGCCGCACACCGCCCAGGTGCTTGCGGGCCGCACGGCCTACACGCACGCGCCAACCGAGCTGCCGCCGCCCGCCGGCCTGCCGGCCATCGAGCGCCGCCGCACGGGGCCGGTCGTCAAGCTTGCACTGGCCGTGGGGCGCGAAGCGGTCGCCGGTAGCGGGCGCGATGCGGCCTCGCTCGCGACGGTGTTCAGTTCGTCTGGCGGCGACGGCCACAACTGCCACGCGATCTGCGAAACCCTGGCCGGCGACGACCGCAAGCTCTCGCCCACGCGCTTCCACAACTCCGTGCACAACGCGCCGGCCGGCTACTGGAGCATCGCCACGCAGGCCCGGGCGCCATCCAACGTGCTGTGCGCGCACGACGGCAGCTTTGCGGCTGGCCTGCTCGACACTGTCTGCCAGGTGGCGGCCGATGGCACGCCGACCCTGCTGGTCGCGTATGACGGCACATATCCGGAGCCGTTGCACGCCGTCCGCCCGGTGCCCGATGCGTTTGCGGTGGCCCTCGTGCTGGCGCGCGAAGCGGGCCCGCGCTCGCTCGCCCGCATCGACGTCGCACTGAGCGACACACCCCCGACCACGCTCGCGGATGCGGCGCTCGAGACGCTGCGTCAGGGCAACCCCGCCGCGCGCGCATTGCCGCTGCTGCAGGCGCTGGCCACACAGCGCGCCACGAACCTCGTGCTCGATTACCTGCCCGACACGCGTCTGCAGGTCGACCTCACGCCGTTGGGCACGTCCACCATGCAGGCCAGCGCGTCGTGAGCCCAGATTCGCAACGGGTACCGCCGCTGGACCGCGACTGGATCGCGGCGCGCATTCCGCACAGCGGCACCATGTGCCTGCTCGACGCCGTCGTCGGCTGGAGCGATACGCGCGTCCACTGCACGGCCACCAGCCACCGCGACCCGGCCAATCCGCTGCGCGCCCACGGACGGCTGGCGGCCGTCTGCGGCATCGAGTACGCGGCGCAGGCCATGGCGGTGCACGGCGCCCTGTGCGCAGCAGACCAGCGGCGTCCCCGCGCCGGGTTCCTCGCCAGCGTGCGCAGCGTCGAGGCGCACGTCCCGCGGCTCGACACGATCGACGCGCCGCTCGATGTCGAGGCCGAACGCATCGGCGGCGACGGCAACAACGTGCTGTACCGATTCACGGTGCGCGATGGCGAGCGCCTCCTGTTGACCGGGCGCGCCGCCGTGGTGCTCGACGCGTCCGCTGCATGAACCTGTTTGAGAGGATTCCGTATGAAAAGCCGTCTGCTTTTGATCCCCGCGCTGCTGCTCGCGCTGTGGAGTGCGCTAGCCCACGCTGACCTCTCTGAGGCCAAGCAGGACATCAAGCAGGGCACGAAAGAAGCGGCGCGCAAAACGGGGCATGCAGCAAAGGAAGTCGGGCATGCCACGGCCAACGCCGCGCGCGCGGTGGGCCATGGCGTGAAGAACGCGGCGCATGCGACCAAGTGCGGCGTGAAACATGTCTTCAAGAAGCCTTGTGAGAGCGACTAGCGCCCCTGGGCGCATATCGCCCATCGGATCGTGCCCCTGGGTCTGTGTCGCAGCGCCCGCGACAGCCGCGGGTCAGTCGTGGCCCAACGCATCGCCCTCCTGGATCATGGACCGCAGCAGCAGGTCGAATGGGGCGCTGGAGACCTTGAACAGGCCCTGATACGGATGGGTCAGTTCCAGTATCAAGAAATTGGCGCTTGCGATAGCGACGGCGCCCAACAATATAAACAGTATTCCGACGATATTGCCGCCACTGAGGCTTCCATAAAGAAAAAACAGCAGACAGGCCCAGCCAAACACAATGACAAGAAGCAGTGCAGGCACCTGATTTGAAAGACTCCTGACGATATTCGATTGGATGGCAATAAAGTTGCTGGAAAACTGGCGGATAGCGTTAAGGTCGTCGCGGGTGACGGCTTCAAACCCCTCGGAGATCCTGTTGATCTCCAGCATCGTCTCGACGTCCTCGGAAAGGTGCGCGTAGCTTACCTCTGTCGCCTGCTGGCTGCCCTGATCCGACCAATATCGTTGCAGCAGGCGAACGACCATCCGGCGCAGCATTGTCCTTGGCTTATCGGAGACGCCGGGAAATTGCTTGAGCAGAAGATCAATATTCCCCACAGCGTTGATCAAGGAATTGAAATCGGCCTGATGATTGTTGAACGTGGCGTAGGAAGAAGATACGAGAAGGCCTAGAACGATGGCAAACAGCGTGCCGATCAAGCCTGAAACAGATTTGATGATATCTTCAGACAGGCTGATATCTGCCGGAAACAGCTTGTGCACATAGACGCCGGCAATTGCACAAGAAAAGGTAGCAATCGAAATCGTAATACAGCGACCAAGTATGCTCATTGCGGATGCCTGCCAAATTCGGGTTCGAGTTCCGGGCTCGCCGCCCGCGGGAGGCGGGGCATGTCTGCTGCCGCGCCAACCATGTGCCCAGCCGCTACGCCGCCGGAGACTCGCCGCTCAAAAAGTCGATTCTATCAACCTTGATAAGTATATCAAATATGAGAGATACGGCAGCCTTTTGTCTCAACCAACTGGCGTGCTGGTGGCTGTAGTCCGTTCCCGCACACGCAAGCGCGGTCATCAAACGTGCCGGTGGACGCCGCAACGCGGTCGAGTTGAGCGAGGTAGGCACAAGTCTGCTCATGCCGCGCTTCCCAAGCGCCGACCGTGGGGCTACGGTCACAGACCAATCCGGTGTGGGCGGGCTGCCCAATGAAAAAGGGCGCCCTAGCGGCGCCCTGCATTCAGTTTTTTTACCCATCAAAGCTCAGGGAGGAATCTTCCTTTGTCTGACGGGTACGTTGGTCAGAACGGGATATCGTCGTCCATGTCCTCGAAGCCATTCGACGGCGCGGGCTGACGGCGTGCGCTGCCGCCCTGGCCGGCACCGGCCTCGCCGCCGCGCGAGTAGCCGCCGCCACCGCCCTGGCCCTGGCTGCGGCCGCCGCCGTAACCCCCACCGCCGCCTTCTCCGCCGCGCGAGTAGCCACCACCGCCCTCACCGCCCATGCCTTGGCGGCCGCCGAGCATCTGCATCTGCTCTGCGACGATTTCGGTGCTGTATTGCTTCTGGCCGTCCTTCTCCCACTGGCGGGTCTTGAGGCGCCCTTCGACGTAGACCTGCGAGCCCTTTTTCAGGTATTCGCCGGCGATTTCCGCCAGGCGGCCGAAGAAGGCGATGCGGTGCCATTCGGTGGCTTCGCGCATTTCGCCGCTGGCCTTGTCCTTGTAGCGGTCCGTGGTGGCCACGCGGATGTTGGTGACGGCGTCGCCGCTGGGCATGTAACGCGTTTCCGGGTCGGCACCGAGATTGCCGACGATGATGACTTTGTTGACGGACGCCATGATGAGTTTCCGAAGGTAATTGAAGGGATGCCGCCGTAAAGGGCTAACGAAAAAAAGCCGACTGAAAGTGTAGCGCTGAATGCCGACCCTAGTGCCGACGCAACGCCGGCATCTGCATGGGGCTGGCGATTATAAGCCACGCCAAAGCCAGCGCCGCGCAGGTCAAAAATACGGCATGCTGCCCCACGTGCAGCAGAATCCAGCCGCCGCCGGCGCCGCCCGCAAACAGGCCCAGGGCCTGCGTCGTGTTGTATACGCCCATGGCCGCCCCCTTGCGTACGCCCGGCGCGTACTTCGACACCAGCGATGGCTGCGACGCCTCCAGCACGTTGAAGCCGAGGAAGTAGACCAGCAGCGCGATCGACAGGGCCGCCAGCGTCGGATGCACTTCGCCCAGCGCCAGTTGCGCCACCATCACCAGCGCGACGGCGCAGAGCAGCACGGCCTTCATCCTGCCGCGCTTCTCCGCCGCAATGATGGCCGGCACCATCAGCACGAACGACACGCCCATCACCGGCAGGTAAATCTTCCAGTGCGAATCGACGGGCAGGCCGGCGGCTTCCAGCATGTGCGGCAGCACGACGAACAGGGCCGTCTGTGTGGCATGCAGGGCGAACACGCCAAAGTTCAGGCGCAGCAGCTCGGGGTTGTGCAGCACTTCGCGGAACGGCGCCTTCACGTGCGCGGGCGGGCGCGGCGCATTCGGCACCACCCACATCACCACGCCGATGGCGACGATGGCCAGCACGCCAATCGCCAGGAACATCCCCGGCATGCCGACCCAGCGGAAGATGACCGGCGCGCTCACGATGGCCACGGCAAACGACACGCCGATGCTGCCGCCAATCATGGCCATGGCCTTGGTGCGTTGCTCTTCGCGCGTGAGGTCGGCCACGAAGGCGATCACCGCCGATGAGATGGCTCCCGCGCCCTGGATGGCCCGCCCCACGGCGATGCCCGCGACGCTGTGCGAAAACGCCGCCACCAGGCTGCCCATCGCGAAGATCACCAGGCCCGCAACAATGACGGGCTTGCGCCCGAAGCGGTCAGACAGCCAGCCGTACGGGATGTAGAGCACCGCCTGCGTCAGGCCGTACACGCCGATGGCGAAGGCGACGAGCTGCGTGTTGTTGCCGTCGGGCAGCGTTTTCGCGAACACCGCGAAGACCGGCATGATCATGAACAGGCCCAACATGCGCAGCGCGAAGATGCCGGCCAGCGAAGCGGCCGCACGCAGCTCGAGGCCGGTCATGCGGCCGGAAGCGGAAGTCATGGACGGGGAAGCGGAAGACATGGCGCGGAAACCGCCGCAGAACACACGAAAGGAATGCGGCGACAAAGACACTTGAACGGCCTCGCCAATCGCCCCATCTGGGCGCGGACACCGGCAAAACCGAAGTTCGGTATATTAGCAGGCTTACCCTTTTCCACCCCCTCCCGCCGATTGCCGCAGGCGGTCCGCACCCGACGCCGCATTGAGCCGCATTCAGCCACACATGGACGAAATCAAGATTCGTGGGGCCCGTACCCACAACCTGAAGAACATCAACCTGGATCTGCCGCGCAACAAGCTGGTCGTGATCACCGGGCTTTCGGGGTCGGGCAAGTCGTCGCTGGCGTTCGACACGCTGTACGCGGAGGGGCAGCGGCGCTATGTCGAGTCACTTTCTGCCTACGCGCGGCAGTTCCTGCAGCTGATGGAAAAGCCGGATGTGGACCTGATCGAAGGCCTGTCGCCGGCCATCTCCATCGAACAGAAGGCCACCAGCCACAACCCGCGCTCCACCGTCGGCACGGTCACCGAGATCCACGACTACCTGCGTCTGCTGTATGCGCGCGCCGGCACCCCCTACTGCCCCGACCACGGCCAGCCGCTGGAAGCGCAGAGCGTGTCACAAATGGTGGACGCCGTGCTGGCGCTGCCGGCCGACACCAAGCTGATGATCCTGGCGCCCGTGGTGGTCAACCGCAAGGGCGAGCATGTCGACCTGTTCGAGGCGATGCAGGCGCAGGGCTTCGTGCGCTTTCGGGTGCGCTCGGGCGGCGGCACCGCGCATGAGGCCGAGGCCCGGGTCTACGAGGTCGACGACCTGCCCAGACTGAAGAAGAACGACAAGCACTCGATCGACGTGGTGGTCGACCGCGTGAAGGTCAACCCGGAGCTCAAGCAGCGCCTGGCCGAATCGTTCGAAACCGCGCTGCGCCTGGCCGACGGCCGCGCCGTGGCGCTGGAAATGGATACGGGCCGCGAACACGTCTTCAGCTCCAAGTTTGCGTGCCCGATCTGCTCGTATTCGCTGCAGGAGCTGGAGCCGCGGCTGTTCTCGTTCAACAACCCGATGGGCGCCTGCCCGCACTGCGACGGCCTGGGCCAGATCACGTTCTTCGATCCGAAGCGCGTGGTGGCCTTCCCGAACCTGTCGCTGGCCTCGGGCGCCATCAAGGGGTGGGACCGCCGCAACCAGTTCTACTTCCAGATGCTGCAGAGCCTGGCGGCGTTCTACGACGTCGACATCGACGTGCCGTTCGAAGAGCTGCCGCAGGAAATCCAGCAGATCGTGCTGCACGGCTCGGGCAAGCAGCAGATTCCGTTCACGTACATCAACGAACGCGGCAAGACGACGGTGCGCGAGCACGCGTTCGAGGGCATCATCCCGAACCTCGAGCGGCGCTACAAGGAGACCGACTCCATTGCCGTGCGCGAGGAGCTGGCCAAGTACCAGAACAACCAGGCGTGCCCGGAGTGCCACGGCACCCGCCTGCGCCGCGAGGCCCGCTTCGTCAAGGTGGGCGAAGGCGACCAGGCCCGCGGCATCTACGAGATCAACGGCTGGCCGCTGCGCGACGCGCTCACGTATTTCCTCACGCTGAACCTGCACGGCGCCAAGCGCGAGATTGCCGACAAGATCGTCAAGGAGATCACCGCGCGGCTGAACTTCCTGAACAACGTCGGGCTCGATTACCTATCGCTGGAGCGCAGCGCCGATACGCTCTCGGGCGGCGAGGCGCAGCGCATCCGCCTGGCGTCGCAGATCGGCTCGGGGCTGACCGGCGTGATGTACGTGCTTGATGAGCCGTCCATCGGCCTGCACCAGCGCGACAACGACCGCCTGATCGGCACGCTCAAGCACCTGCGCGATCTCGGCAACTCGGTGCTGGTGGTCGAGCACGACGAGGACATGATCCGCGCGTCGGACTACGTGGTGGACATCGGCCCGGGCGCCGGCGTGCACGGCGGTCAGATCATCGCCGAGGGCACGCCGATGCAGATCGAGCAATCGCCGGCATCGCTCACGGGCGGCTACCTGTCGGGCAAGCGCCGCATCGAGGTGCCAAAGCAGCGCACGGCGCCGGACGACGAGCGCTGGCTGCGCATCATCAACGCCACGGGCAACAACCTGAAGAACGTGTCGGCGGACATCCCGATCGGGCTGCTCACGTGCATCACGGGCGTGTCGGGCTCGGGCAAGTCGACGCTGATCAACGACACGCTGTATCACGCAGTGGCGCGCCATCTGTACGGCTCGACGCCGGAGCCGGCACCGCACGACCGCATTGAGGGGCTCGAGCATTTCGACAAGGTCATCAACGTCGACCAGTCGCCGATCGGCCGCACGCCGCGCTCGAACCCGGCCACGTACACGGGCCTGTTCACACCGATCCGCGAATTGTTTGCTGGCGTGCCGGCGGCCAAGGAGCGCGGGTACGACCCGGGCCGCTTCTCGTTCAACGTCAAGGGCGGCCGCTGCGAGGCCTGCCAAGGCGACGGCGTGCTCAAGGTCGAGATGCACTTCCTGCCCGACGTGTACGTGCCGTGCGACGTGTGCCACGGCAAGCGCTACAACCGCGAAACGCTCGAAGTGCTCTACAAGGGCAAGAACATCACCGAAGTGCTGGAGATGACGGTGGAGCAGGCGCACGAGTTCTTCGCGCCGGTGCCAGTCGTGCGCCGCAAGCTGCAGACGCTGCTGGATGTTGGCCTTGGCTACATCCGCCTGGGGCAATCGGCGACCACGCTGTCGGGCGGTGAAGCGCAGCGCGTGAAGCTGTCGCTCGAGCTGTCGAAACGCGACACGGGCCGCACCCTGTACATCCTGGACGAGCCGACCACCGGCCTGCACTTCCACGACATCGAGCTGTTGCTCAAGGTCATCTACAAGCTGCGTGACCATGGCAATACGATCGTCATCATCGAGCACAATCTCGACGTGATCAAAACGGCCGACTGGCTGCTCGACCTTGGGCCGGAAGGCGGTGCGGGCGGCGGGCAGATCATCGCCAAGGGCACGCCCGAAGACGTGGCGCGGAACAAGGCGAGCTTTACCGGCAAGTACCTGGCGCCGCTGCTCAAACGCAAGTAAGCACGGCGATGCGGCAAACAGAAAGCGCAGCTTCGGCTGCGCTTTTGTCTTAGTGGCTGGCCGGCGCGGCTTCCGCGTCGACTTCGTCCGCGTCCTTCATCCGGCTGCGGTTCAGCACCCCGGCCTCATCCAGCACCGGATACGCCGCCGCGCAGAACAGCGAGTTCAGCCGCTTGAAATCGCTGATGATGTCCAGATGCAGCGAACTCGTCTCGATGCTCTCCGCCGTCTGCGCCGACACGCGCGTGAGGTGGCTGCGCGCGTAGCGTTTCTCCAGGTCGCGGAAGTGCGCCTTCTCCAGCATCAGCGTCTGGGCGCTGCGCAGGTCGCCCGTCAGGAACACCGACAGCGCAAGCTTGAGGTTGACGACCAGCCGCCCATGCATGTCCTCCAGCTCCTGCATGCCGGCCTCGGAAAACGCCAGCTTGTGCGCGATCTTCTTCTCGCGCACATCCTGCAGCAGGCGGTCGAGGATGTCGCCGGCGTGCTCAAGGTTTATCGTGAGCGAGATGATGTCAGCCCAGCGCTTGCCCTCACGCGCATCGAGCGCCTCGTGGCTCAGCTGCGTGAGGTAGAGCTTGATGGCGGTGTACAGCGCGTCGACCTCGTCGTCGATGGCGCGGGTGGTCTGCAGCAGGCGCGCGTCGTTCGTCTTGAGCACGCGCAGGGTGTTGTCAAGCATGTGCTCGACGCGGTCGCCGATGCGCAGCACTTCGCGTGCGGCATTGCCCAGCGCCAACGTTGGCGTGGCCAGCGCCGAAGGATCGAGATAGCGCGGCGCGACGAGGTCGTCGATATGCGCGCCGCCCGGCAGGATGCGCGCGCACAGCCGGGCCATGTGGTCGGTCAGGCCGATCAGCAGCGCCGCCAGGGCCACGTTGAATACCACGTGGAACGCCACCACCATATGCTGCAGCGCCACCCCCGCATGCGGCGCGAGTTCGGCCAGCGTGCCGAGGAACGGCAGCGCCAGCGCCGCACCGAGCAGCCGCGACAGCAGGTTGCCGAGCGTGGCCCGGCGCGCCGCCTGGCTCGATGACGGCGTGGTCGCCAGCGCGGCCACGGCGCTGCCAATGTTGGCCCCCAGCACAATCGCAAACGCCACCTTGACCGACACCGCCGCCGACGTCGCCAGCGTTGCGCAGAACAGCACCACCGCCAGGCTCGAATAGCACAGCAGCGTGAGCACCGCCCCAATCAGCATGTTCAGGCCGGTGTCCGACGAGATGGAGCCAAGCAGCACGCGCAGCGCATTCGCTTCGACCATCGGACTGGAGGCCACGGAAATCAGCTCCAGCGCCATCATGATCAACCCGAGGCCGATCAGCACGCGCCCGAAGTGCCCGACCGGGCTGCCCTTGCGCGAGAGGTGCAGGATCACGCCGAAGAAGATCAGGAGCGGCGACAGCCACGACAGGTCCAGCGCAAACACCTGGGCCATGATGGCCGTGCCCACGTTCGCGCCCAGCAGGATCGCCAGCGCCGCCGACACGCTCATCAGCCCTTGCGCGACAAACGCCCCGACGATGGTGGCCGTGGCATTGCTGCTCTGCACGAGACACGTCACCCCGATGCCCGCGAGCAGCGCCGAGAACCGGTTCGACACGCTTCGCGAGAGCAGGCGGCGCAGGTCGGCGCCGTACAGGCGCAGCATGCCGACCTTGACGGTCTGCGTGCCCCACACCAGCAGGGCCACGCCGGAAAGCAGTTTGAGCAGCGTATACATGGAAGTCCGTTGCGCTACTTGGTCAGCGCCACACGCAGGCCCAGTCCGATGAAGATGCAGCCGCTCACCCGATCGAGCCACAGCGACGCGCGCGGCGTGCGGCGCATCCAGCCGCCCAGCGCTGCCGCACACCAGCCGTACAGACTGAACACGACGACGGTCTGCGCCATGAACACGCCGCCCAGCAACAGCATCTGCAATGCAGCATGGCCGGCCTGCGCGTCAACGAACTGCGGCAGGAACACGACGAAGAAGAGCGTCACCTTCGGGTTGAGCACATTGGCCACCACGCTCTGACGGTACACCTGCCACAGGTCCGGCGCCGCCTGCGGTCCAGCATTCTTCAGGCCGACGCCACCCTTGCTGCGCAGCGCCTGCAGGCCCAGCCAGACCAGGTAAGCCGCGCCCAGCCAGCGGATCGCCTGAAATGCCAGCGGCGACGATTGCAGCACCGCAGCGAGCCCCAGCGCCGCCAGCGTCGTATGGAACAGGCAGCCGGACGCAAAGCCGGCCGCGGCTGCCAGCCCTGCCTTGCGGCCCTGGCTTGCGCCGCGCGCGATGACCTGCAGGTTGTCCGGCCCGGGCATCACGGTGATGGCAATGGAAGTCAGCAGGAACAGCACTACGTGTGGCATCGGCGTCTCTCGGCCAGATCGGAAATGAACCGCGGAAAGGGTCCATGCTACTGCGCACGGCGGCAGAGCGTCATATTTTTGTCACATGAGCATACGCGGCGCAGGCATCGCCCGGGCGCGCTCAATGGCCGTCGAAGCGGCACACCGTAAAAAGCGGCAGCCCGCCTTCGATCAGCAGGCGCGACCCGCCCAGCTCTGGCAGGTCGACAATCGCCGCGCCCTCCACCACCGTCGCGCCCAGGCGCTCCAGCAGGCGCTTGCCGGCCATCATGGTGCCGCCCGTGGCGATCAGGTCGTCGATCAGCAGGACGCGGTCGCCGGGCTTGCAGGCATCGGCGTGAATTTCCACCGTGGCGCTGCCGTACTCGAGCATGTATTCCTCGGCCACCGTCGTGAACGGCAGCTTGCCCTTCTTCCGGATCGGCACGAAACCGAGGTTCAGCTCGTACGCGACGATCGAGCCGAGGATGAAGCCGCGCGCGTCGATGCCCGCCACCAGGCTCAGCCCCTGACCCATGTAGCGGTGCACGAACACATCCACCAGCACGCGCAGGCTCTTCGGGTCCTGCAGCAGCGGCGTGATGTCGCGAAACATCACCCCGGCCTGCGGCCAGTCCGGCACTGTGCGGATGCGGTCGCGCAGGTAGCGCGACACGTCGCCCAGCTCGGTAGACGCGGGAACGGACGACGGCGTCAGCAACGCCGCCTGAGGGTGCGGGACTTGGCTCATGGCAGAAGCAAAAAGCGGGGAAAACGTGGTCTGCGGTAATGGGCTACCACCCGGGCCGAATGGCGCCGAACCACAATGGGCAAACCGCAACCATACAGGAGACACGGCAATGGCTAAGAAAATTCTGATGCTGGTGGGCGACTACGTGGAGGACTACGAAGTCATGGTGCCCTTCCAGGCGCTGCAGGTGGTGGGCCACACCGTCCACGCCATCTGCCCCGACAAGAAGGCAGGTGACACCGTGGCCACCGCCGTCCACGACTTCGAAGGCGCGCAGACCTACTCCGAAAAGCCCGGCCACCGTTTCACGCTCAACGCCGGCTTTGCCGACGTCGATCCGGCCACGTACGACGCACTTCTCGTGCCCGGCGGCCGCGCCCCCGAATACCTGCGCCTGAACGCCCGCGTGCTGGAGATCGTCCGGCACTTCGCCCAGGCCGACAAACCCATCGCGGCCATCTGTCACGGCGCGCAGTTGCTGTCGGCGGCGGGCGTGCTGGAGGGCAAGGTGTGCTCGGCGTATCCGGCGTGTGGCCCTGAAGTCACGGCGGCGGGCGGCACCTTCAAGGACATCCCGGTCGACCAGGCCCATACCGACGGCAAGCTCGTCACGGCGCCCGCTTGGCCGGCGCATCCGGCCTGGCTTGCACAGTTTCTTGAAGTCCTGGGCACGCGGGTCCTACACTGATCCGGCTGCCCGCCGGTACCGGACCCGCGGGCGCCTTCAGGAGCCCCGGCCATGTGCGAAATCTTCATCCGCGCCAATCCTCACTCGTACGACAGCCTCGCGCGTTCGCTACGCCTGCATGGCGTGGCAACCAGCGTGCGGCTGGAGTGCCTGTTCTGGGAGGTGCTTGAAGAGATCGGCCAGCGTGACGGCCTGACGGTCAACCAGCTCATCAGCAAGCTCTACGACGAACTGCTGGAGCGGCGCGGCGAAGTGGCGAACTTTGCGTCGTTCCTGCGCGTCTGCTGCCTGCGCTACCTGATGCTGCAGCATGAGGGCCGTATTCCGGCTGACACACGGGTGTCGATCCGCTCGCTCGATGCCGCGGCAGTGCTCGACGGGCTGCCGCCCAGCATGGCCGATGCGCCACCGCCGCGCCGCTCGCGTGGGCCGCTGCTGGAAGCGCTCACCAAATAGGCGGCCCGGCCTTCAGCGCGGCGAGAGGCGCTCCTCCGCCAGTTGCAGCCCTTCCGGCGTGCCCCGCAGCACGACGATGTCGCCCTGTTCCAGCACGGTATCGGGCTCCGGATCGAGTGCGCGAATCCCCTGCCGCCGGATCGCCGTCACGGAAGTCTTGAACGTCTCCAGCCCCATCGTGCCGAGCTTGCGGCCAATGGCGGGCGAGCCTTCGACCAGCGGCACCGAATGCAGCCGCACGGCCTCGCGCTCGAGCATGTCTTCTTCGTCGTCCTGGCCGTGGAAGTAGCCGCGCAGCAGGCTGTAGCGCGCGTCGCGCATCTCCTGGGCACGCCGCACCACGCGGCGCAGCGGCACGCCGAGCAGCACCAGCGCGTGCGAGGCCAGCATGAGGCTGCCTTCGATGATCTCCGGGACGACCTCAGTGGCGCCGGCCTGCTGCAGGCGGTCCAGGTCGGCATCGTCAATGGTGCGCACGATCACGGGTAGCGTGGGCTCCAACGCCTGCACATGGTGCAGCACTTTCAGCGCCGAGGGCGTATCGGCATACGTGATGGCCACCGCCGCCGCGCGGTGGATACCGGCCGCCACCAGCGATTCGCGGCGCGCCGCATCGCCGTAGACCACGTGTTCGCCGGCCGCCGCGGCGTCGCGGACGCGGTCCGGGTCCAGATCCAGCGCCACGTAACCGATGCCTTCCTGCTCCAGCATGTGCGCCAGGTTCTGGCCGCTGCGCCCATAGCCGCAGATGATGACGTGGCCCTCGGTAGCGATGCTTTGCGCGGCGATCTTCGTCATCGCCAGCGATTGCATCAGCCAGTCCGTGCGCGAGAGCCGCATGGCGATCACGTCGCTGTACTGGATCAGGAACGGCGCCAGCAGCATCGACAGCAGCATCGCCGCCAGAATGGCCTGCCCGAGCAGCGGATCGATCAGCTTCATGCCGTCGATCTGGTTGAGCAGCACGAAGCCGAATTCACCGGCCTGCGCAAGCCCCAGCGCCGTGCGGATCGCCGCGCCGCCCCCGGAGCCGAACCCCCGCGCGAGCAACGCGATCAGCACGAACTTGAACAGCACCGGGCCCAGCACCAGGGCCAGCACGAGCCCCCAATGCTCGAGCACGACACGCGGGTCCAGCAGCATGCCCACTGTCACGAAGAACAGGCCGAGCAGCACGTCGCGGAACGGCTTGATGTCTTCTTCCACCTGCAGCTTGTACGGCGTTTCCGACACCAGCATGCCGGCCAGGAACGCACCCAGCGCCATCGACAGGCCCAGCCGCTCCGTGAGCGCCGCCATACCGAGCGTGACCAGCAGCAGGTTCAGCATGAAAAGCTCCTGCGAGCGGCGCGCCGCCACCAGGTGGAACCAGCGCGAGAGCAGCTTCTGCCCCAGGAACAGGATCAGCACCAGCGCCACGGTGATCTTCAGCGCGGCAATGGAAAGCGCCAGCGCCAGGTCTTTCGGGTTCTTCCCGAGCGACGGAATGACGATCAGCAGCAGCACCACCGCCAGGTCCTGGAACAGCAGCACGCTGATGATGTTGCGGCCGTGCTCCGTCTCCAGCTGCAGGCGCTCGGCCAGCATCTTTGAGACGATGGCCGTCGACGACATCGCCAGCGCGCCGCCCAGCGCCAGCCCTGCCTGCCACGACAGCGGATACCAGTACGACAGCAGCAGCGACACCGGAATCGTCAGCAGCATAGTCAGCACCACCTGCGACGCGCCCAGCCCCAGCACCAGCCGCCGCATCGAGCGTAGCTTGGAGAGGTTGAATTCCAGCCCGATCGAGAACATCAGGAACACCACCCCGAACTCGGCCAGGTAGCGCGTCTGGGCAGAATCGGACTCCAGCCCCGTCGCCTTCGGCCCGATCAGCACGCCCACCACCAGATAGGCCAGCATCGGCGGCAGCTGCAGCATGCGGAACAGCACCACGCCGATCACGGCGGCGGCCAACAAGACAAGAGTGAGCTCCAGCGGCGAATGCATGCGACGCGAAAAAACCAGGCGAAAGAGGTTGGACAGGGCGGCCGGATGCCGCGCATCAGAACGGTGCCGGCGACGCGCATGCCGCCAACAGCACGCGGCGCGCTGCAAGACCGATGCCAGATATAAACGAAGAACGCGATGCGCGGGACGCCGCAGAGCAAAAAATGACGGCGTGGCGACGGGACGGAAACGGGTTGGAAAGCGGATTGCCGCGGCGCAGCAAAACAGGGCGCCCGCACGCCCCGCTGCCCCCCGCAAGACCAGCCACGACGCGCCGGAAGCGGATCGTGGCTTATTGTTATACTTCGCCGCCATGATAGCGAATTTCAATCCCGATCGAGCGCTCGCGCTGGCGCAGCAGACCTTCGACATCGAAGCGCAAGCCGTGCTGGGGCTCAAATCCCAGGTGTCCGCCGACTTCGCGCGCGCGGTCGAGATGGTGCTCGGCTGCACCGGCCGCGTGGTCGTGTCCGGCATGGGCAAATCGGGCCACATCGCGCGCAAGATCGCCGCCACGCTGGCCTCGACCGGCACGCCGGCGTTTTTCGTGCACCCCGCCGAAGCCAGCCATGGCGACCTCGGCATGGTCACGCGTGACGACGTCTTCATCGGCTTCTCCAATTCCGGCGAGGTGTCGGAGCTCAACGCCATCCTGCCGCTCATCAAGCGGCTGGGCGCCAAGCTGATCGCCGTGACGGGCAACCCGCAGTCCTCGCTCGGCAAGCATGCGGATGTCGTGCTCAACTCGCACGTCGACGTCGAAGCCTGCCCGCTGAACCTCGCGCCCACCGCGAGCACCACCGCGCAGATCGCACTCGGTGACGCACTGGCCGTGGCGGTGCTCGACGCGCGCGGCTTCGGCGCAGACGACTTCGCCCGCTCGCACCCGGGCGGCTCGCTCGGCCGCAAGCTGCTCACGCACGTGCGCGACGTCATGCGCTCGGGCGACGCCATCCCGCGCGTGACCGAAGACACGCCGCTGTCGCAGGCGCTGATGGAAATCACCCGCAAGGGCATGGCGATGACCGCCGTGGTGGATGCGCAAGGCCGCGCGGTCGGCGTCTTCACCGACGGCGACCTGCGCCGCCTGCTCGAAACCCCGCGCGACTGGCGCACCGTGCCGATGCACGAAGTCATGCACCGCAATCCGCGCGCGATCGGTCCCGACCAGCTCGCCGTCGAAGCCGTCGAAGTGATGGAAACGCACCGCATCAACCAGCTCCTGGTCGTCGATGCCGCCGGGCTGCTCGTCGGTGCGCTGCACATCCACGACCTGACGCGCGCCAAGGTCATCTGAGGGACACCTTTCGCAGATGACCGCACCGGCCGATCCCGTCCACAGCAATATCGACGCGCGCTTTCCGCAGGCGATGGAACGCGCGGCGCGCGTGCGCCTGATGGTGTTCGACGTGGATGGCGTGCTCACGGATGGCCGCCTGCTGGTGGGCCCCGAGGGCGAAATCAGCAAGGCCTTCGACACGCTCGACGGCCATGGCATCAAGCTGCTGGCGCAGGCCGGCATCACGCCGGCCATCATCACCGGCCGGCAATCCGAGATCGTTGCCTGGCGCGCCGGGGAACTCGGCATCGAGCATCTGTACCAAGGCGTGGCCGACAAGCGCGAGGCGTTTGCCCATCTGCTGGCCGCGACCGAGCTGCGGCCGGCGGACGCCGGCTACATGGGCGACGACTGGCCCGACCTGCCCGTGATGACGCTGGCCGGTTTTGCGGCCTGCCCCGCCCAGGCGCACGCCGAACTGCGCAGCCGCGCACACTATGTCGCCCAGGCGACGGGCGGACGCGGCGCGGTGCGCGAAGTGGCCGACCTGATCCTCAAGGCGCAAGGCGCCTACGATGCCCTGCTGGCGCAACTGCTGCAGGCCCCGCAATCTTTCTGAGCCCATGGCCAGCGAACGCTCCCAACGCCTCGTCTCTTCCGTGCTGCAGCTCATGCTGCGCGGGCTGCCGATCCTGCTGATGGGGATCGTGTGCGGCATCACGTTCCTGCTCGTGCAGGTCAACACGCCGCAAACCGATGCCGCCGCCAATCAACCCAAGCGCCACACGCCCGACTACACGATGGACGGCGTCTCGGCCACCGCGCTGGATGAGACCGGCGCCACCAAATACCGCTTCACCGGCGTCCACATGAACCACTACGAGGACGACCTCACCTACGACGTCACGTACCCGGCGCTGCGCGTGTATGCGCCCGACCGCCCGCAGGTCACCGCCCGCGCCGACCTCGGCAAGATGAACGGCGAAGGCACCATCATCGACCTGTACAACAACGCCAAGGTGGTCCGTGCGCAGGGGCCGGACCCGCGCCAGGATCCGCTGATGACGGCCGCTTCAACGTACTTCCAGGTGCTGCTCAACGACGACATCGTGCGCACCGACAAGCCGGTCGAACTGCACCGCGGGCCGTCCGTCATGAACGCCAACGGCCTCGTCTTCAACAACGTGACGCGCCAAGTACAATTGCTGGGCAACGTGCGCGGCCGAATCGAGGGGCTGGGAGCGCCAAAGCAGTAAACTCCACGCCCGCACCTGACCGCGCCCATCGACCGCGCCCTTCTCCGACGTGATCTCCATGACCCACTCCTTCCGTGCCACCGGCCTGGCCATCGTGGCCGCGCTGCTGCTCCCGGCCCTGCCCGCCCACGCCGAGCGCGCCGACCGCGACAAGCCACTGGTGCTCGAAGCCGACAACGCCAGCTATGACGACCTGAAGCAGGTCTACCACCTGACCGGCAATGTCGTGCTGACCAAAGGCACCATGGTGCTGCGCTCCGACGCCGCCGAGCTGCGAACAGACCCCGAGGGCTACAACTACGCCGTGGCCACGTCCAAGCCGGGCAACCTGGCGTTCATCCGCCAGAAGCGCGACAACGTCGACGAATACATCCAGGGATGGGCTGAGCGCATCGAGTACGACGGCAAGCAGGAAATTTCCAAGCTGATCAGCCGCGCGCGCATGGAGCGCCTGCAAGGTGCCACGCAACTCGACGAGATCCGGGGCGCCGTCATCACGTACGACGGGCAGAAGGAGTTCTATACAGCCTCGGGCGGCGCCGAGAACGCCACTTCCGCCAACCCGTCGGGTCGCGTGCGGGCCATCCTGGCCCCGCGCACGAGCACGCCCGCTGCCAAGCCCTGATCCGTACCGCTGCCTCTCCTGTCTGCCTATGTCCGCCACCGCACTCGCCCCCAAAACCGTCGCGCCGCAGGCCACGACCTCCAGCACACTGGTGGTCCGCCATCTGAAGAAGCGCTACGGCACGCGCACGGTGGTCAAGGACGTATCGCTCGACGTGAAAAGCGGTGAGGTTGTCGGACTGCTCGGCCCGAACGGCGCGGGCAAGACGACCTCGTTCTACATGATCGTCGGGCTGGTGGCGCTGGACGCCGGCGACATCGTGCTCGACGGCCAGCATATCAGCCGCTTGCCGATTCACCAGCGCGCCCGCATGGGGCTGTCAT